>Ga0207125_10174_pt2 | contig 13233 bp, 7 predicted proteins | sample Alteio_BWMinHeat_19_FD_153556 | JGI IMG/M metagenome (GOLD analysis project Ga0207125, IMG submission 153556) | Enriched cells from forest soil in Barre Woods Harvard Forest LTER site, Petersham, Massachusetts, United States -... | ecosystem: Environmental > Terrestrial > Soil > Temperate forest >...
CGCGTCATCGTTGCCGACCATCGACCCGAATGGCGCCGGCACTGACAATTGGGAGGTCGAGGTGGCGGTGTTCAAAGTCGCCTTGCCGGAAGACACCCTACCTTGATTGATAAGGGCCATGATGCCAGACCAAGCGGGAGCCGCGAGGCTCGTGCCGCCGACAACCTCCCAAGGACTGCTCGTTGGCAGGTTGTAGGTATCGGCAACCCAAGCGCCCGTATTGGGGTCGGCGATGAAGGAGACATCGGGTGTACTGCGGAAACCGGTAGTCTGCACACCCTCCTGGTAATACGGTTCCGATTCGTATTGGCTGAGCCCGCCGCCGCTTCCAAGCAGCACGCCGGTAGCATTTGAATAGCTGCCCCAGCCGGCCTCGGTCTGGTACGACCCATTGGCGTTGAGGAGGAGAGACGAACCGCCAACGGCAACGACGTTGGGCGAAAACGCCGGATATTCGGGATTGGCAGTACCGTAGTCACCCGTGCTCGCGATAAATGTCACACCCGGGGTCGTAAACGTCTTATCGTATGTTGCCTCATCGCTGGCCTGGACGGACAAGCCCTCGGTGAAGCCCCAACTCATTGACACCACAGATACGCCCGGTTGGCTGCCGGCGGTGGCAACGCTGGCCATCAAGTCGGGCAACGACGGACTGTTGGCTTCAACGAGGACAATTTGAGCGCCAGGGGCGATCGCATGGGCCCACTCAACATCGAGCGCCACCTCGACCTCCCAATTGTCAGTGCCGGCGCCATTCGGGTCGATGGTCGGCAACGATGACGCGCTGCCGTTTTGATTAAGGACGGTCAAGAACGACGATGCGGGCCCGTATTGGTCGTACAAGGAAGGCCCGGAATTGGTCAGTCCGAACCGAGAATCAAACGTGTCCAAGCTTTGGAAGATGCTTGGGTCGTCAAAGGCATCAACGATGGCAATGGTCTGGCCCGTGCCATCGAGCGACAGCTTGTCGATCCCATACGCGGCCCGAATTTGTGCCGGCGTATATTCCAACCCCGAGCCGGTCATGTTCGCATTAGCAATATCACCGCCTTGATTGATGCCGTTCGTAACATTGTTGGCAAGGCTGGTATTCGATTGACTTCCGCCGAAGAACTGCTGACTGGTGGGATTGTAATTGCTATTGAGAATCTGCAGGACTTGGAGAACAGTCAGCGTGGCATTGTTCGACACGCCGAACGCAGCGCCATTGGAGCCAATGTTGACAGTGTCGGATCCGGTGCCGCCCGGCTTCACAGTGAAGCCCTGGCCTGACGCAGCCGACCCGCCACCGAGGGAGGGGTCGGTGGCATAGACTGCCAAAGCAACCGCGAATGTCTGGGCGTATGTATTGCCTTGTACGCCGCCGACATTGCCGAATGCATTCAAGAAATCAGACGCCACCTGCGTATTTGTCTGGCCCTTGAAACTTCCGAATAGGTTGGGGAAATTGCTCGCCAACCAATTGCCGAGAGCGGTCGAATTAGCACTACCGTTGAAGCCGGTGATGAGTGCCTGACCATTCTTGTTATGCCAGTAGCCAATCGTCGCAGCAGCCCCTGGCCCAACTGGAGTGCTCGGCGCTGACAGAGTAATCGTTGCCGACGATTGAACTCCCGTTTGACCATTGGCGTTGACCGTGGCCGTATTTGGCAGTGTGCCTGTACCACAGAACATGGTGGGCGGCGTCACCGAGCAGGTACTGCTGTACGAACCAGTGCAGTTCGAGCCGCCGCCACCGGTCGCCCCGCCGCAGACGCTGGACGTGTAGTTTTCCGGCGTTCCGCAGTGGTCCGAATTCTTATACTGGCTGGCCTTGGTGTCGTCGCACGGCTTGACGTTCAAGTTCGCGCAGTTGCCGTTGAAGTTCGTATAGCAGGCCGCGGCCCACTGCCAATTGATCTTGCAGTTGGCGTTGTCGCTGAAGTTGCCCGTCCATGTCACGTTTTGGATACCGCCGGACAGTCCACCGGTCGGAATCTGGAATGGAGCGCCGCACAGGAAGTCGTTGCCCGACAACCCCGACACCGGCACGCAGGTATTCCATTGGCCGGTCTGCGAATTATAACTGGTCGTGGCCGACGTGCAGTTCGGCGAGAAGGTAATCGTGCAGTCGGGCACCGCGACATTGTACGTCTTGCCGCCGCAATTGAAGGAAATGTTCTGCCCCGTGCAGTTGATCGTGGTGGATTGAGTCGTGCACAGGTTCGGGACGTTGACGTTGCAGTTGAACCAGAGGTAGTTCCCGCCAGACAGGCTGGTTCCATTGAAGTTGCAGGGGATCGAACTTTGAACACCACACATGCTGCTTAGATCGTCGGTGAAAGTCGCCGCGGTGATATGCACCGTAATGCTGGCCCCTGCAGCTAGCTGACCGTTAAAGCTTGAAGCCGTAACAAGGTCCTGGCTACCGACGCTGCCGTTGATTTGGAAATCGGCTGGATTGCCCTTACTGCTGTCGATCGTCCATTTCACGTCTTTGCCAAGTCCGGCCGGAAGCGGATCGTCAAGCGTTACGCCGGTAGCCGTGGCGGACCCCGTGTTCGTAATCACAACGGTGAATCCGGCCGTCTGACCAGCCGTGATGCTGCTGGAATCGGCAGTCTTGACGACCGTAACGTTCGAAGTTCCGGTAGCAGTTTCCGGCTCACTTCCGAATGCGCTGGTGACGGAACCGTTGTTGCTGTCACCACTGTATACTGCGACCCAGTTATAAGTCCCGGCAACCGTCGGCACAAAACCGCCTGACATATTGCCCATGCTGGTGGTGTATGTCCCGTTGCCGGTCACGCTGCTACTATTCGTACCAATCGTGACCACGTCCTTGTAAACCGCGCTGCTGAGCGGCGTGCTCGATGTAGACCCTGGCGGTAACAGATAAAAGGTGACCGTTCCCGTCGGATTGAATCCGCCCGAGATCGTCGCCGAATCGGTCATCGGAGCCGTGACGGCGCTAGTCGTCGTCACCGTCGGCGTGGCAGGCGGAGTGCTATTGAGATTAGAGTGAGGTGTCGTCGTAGTGCCGCCGTTGTCGCTTGAATCATAGCGACTCTCGCCATGATAAAGAATATTGGCAGCGTCCGGACCATAAGCATCGAGATCTTGGTTCGGTTCCAGCTGGCTGATCGCGGAACCGCATACGAAATCGATCTGATAATAGGTGTTCGGGATCTGGACCGTAAGCGAATGCGTACCCGGACCAAAGGTCCCGGTTGCCTGCTGATAGATAGCTTGCTGGTAAGCCGTGGAATCACTGAAGCTGGCGCCTGGCGCGTAATAACTAACCAGTGTGAGCGTATCGTTCTCGCCCGACGGGATGGTGAATGTGACCGTGACCGTGTCACCCTGCTGCGTGTTTCCGGACAGCGTTGAGTAGGTCTGTGAATAACCACCCGGTGTGGTCACCTTGTAGCAAACGTTGTACTCGTTGCAGGTGGGGATCAAAAAGTCGTCAAAGTTAACGCCGGTATAGCTGTGGCCATTGGTAGCGTTAACAGTGTAATAGGTATTGCCCGCCGAGCCATTGGTGCCGCCGCCAGTTTGGATGTAGCCGCTGGGCACCACCTCTTGGACATAGTAAGTACCGGGCGAAAGGTTATTGAAGCTGTAAGCGCCATTGCTTCCGGTGGTCGTACTGGCCATCAGCTTGTCGCCGCCGCTGCCAACTTGCAGCCCGGAACTGTTATTCGTTTCTTGGTAGAGATTGATCGTGACGCCGGACTTTCCCGCATCGTCCGACGAGAAGCCATTGCCGGTTGCGTCTAAGAACTTGACGCCGCTAATCGACATGCTGCCAATGGTAACTGTGCCACCAGGCGTGGTATTGATGGACGGACTGAGCGGCGTGATCGTCACCGGCTCGGCCGTGGCGCTGCTGGTCACTGCCGCGTTGTTGCTGTCGCCGTTGTACGTCGCAACCCAGTAATCCGTGCCCGTGGCCGTAGCCGTGTAGCCCGCCGATGTCGCCACGCCGCCCGAGAGCGTCTCGGTATCCGTGAACAACAGCGTGCTGCTGTTCTGCGTCGTTCCCGAACTGTACAGGTTGAAAACAACCTTGCCCGTCGGACTGTTGCCCGTGACAGTGGCTTTGTCCGCGATCGACGAACCGACCGATGCATTCGCCGGCTGCTGGCTCGTGTTGATCGTGTCGATGTTCACCGGCTCGGCCGTGGCGCTGCTGGTCACCGCAGCGTTGTTGCTGTCGCCGTTGTAGGTCGCAACCCAGTAATCCGTGCCCGTGGCCGTGGCCGTGTAGCCCGCCGATGTCGCCACGCCACTGCTGTTGAGGCTCTCGGTGTCGGTGAACAGCAGAGTGCTGCTGTTTTGCGTCGTCGCCGAACTGTAAAGGTTGAAGACAACCTTGCCCGTCGGACTTGCGCCGGTGACGGTAGCCTGGTCGGCGATGGAGGTACCGACCGAAGCATAGGCGGGTTGCTGGCTCGTGTTAATCGAGTCGATGTTTACCGGCTCGGCAGTTGGGACGCTCGTCACCGCCGCATTGTTGTTGTCGCCGTTGAACGTCGCGACCCAGTAATCCGTGCCCGAGGTGGCGGCGGTGTAGCCCTTCGACGTCGCGGTGCCGGTACTGCCATTGACGCTTATCGTCTCTGTGTCTGTGAATAGCGGCGTGCCACTCGCGGAGTTGTTGTTGTACAGGTTGAACGTCACCGTATCGCCGCTGGTGGGGCTGACCAAGCCGGTGACGGTGGCGGTGTCGGCAATCGACTCGCCGACAAAGGCGATGGCCGGCGTCTGACTCGTGTTGATCGCGTCGACATTCTCCGTCTCGTTGACGCCATTGTCAGTCGCGCTGGCATTGTTGCTATCGCCGCTATACGTTGCGGACCAGACGTAAGTACCTGTCGCTAGGGGCAAATAGCCGTTTGGCGTGGCGTAGTTGGCGTCGCCGGTGACAGTAACTGTTTCCGTATCCACCACCTGGTTGCCCGGCCCGGTCAGCGTGAATGTGATGTTTCCCGTCGGATTGCTGCCGCCCGATAACATGGCGGTATCTGTCAGCTTGTTTCCGCTCCCAATCGCGACTGGACCGCCGGCAATCGTGTTGATCAACGGAGACTTCACACTCGCTTGAACAATTGCATTCCCAGAATCCAGGCTGACCGAAGCCGGTCCGACGAAGTTCGCCTTAATCTCAGTAGTGACCGAATACGGAACGTTGCCTGTAAATGCGAAAGATCCTTCGGGTTGAGGACTCACCGATTGGCTCCCGGTGTCCGCCGCAATGCCGCCGCCAGTTGTCCCAAACAGCGCGTCACCGTTGTCAACCCACGTCTCCATAGTGGAAGCGCCATTTGACGGCAAAACCGATCCGGTAAAGCCATAGGATAAGGTTTGTGGCGCTGGCGCGGTCGTAACATCAGTTACGCTTGCCAGGATGACGATGTCGTAAGAACTTGCCGCGGCCTGTCCGTTGAATGTCAACGTGAGAAGAGATACTGGCACGCTTACAAGAGTTGAACTGGACGCCGTGAGAGAAAAAGGCCCAATGTTTGCGCCGATTCCGTTCAATGCGGGATTTGTGTCGCCGGCACCGTTGTCGGCAACCGTCGTAAAACTCGACCCGCCATCCAAACTGTAGCTGATCGCAAAAGCCGGGACACAACGATCCTCAAGTCTTTCCAAGGCGAATCCGCGATGCGGTTTCCTTGAGATGGTACGGGAAGATACCCGTGCCGGACGCGAAATACGAGAACGATAAAGTCGCGAAATCCAAGAAATAGACATAAGAGAATCTCCGATTATTACGACGGCATATTGCTAACGATTTAATGAATGCACGGCGCAAGTCGCGGTGCGCGCACACCGCGCGACCACGAATGGCGATAAAGAGCTAAATATTAATCGCGCATAGCTAACGGCAGGGCAATTACGAGTCCAGCGGAGTCAGCAGAGAACCATTCCGGGGCAGATCCCCTCTGCCCCGGAAACGGTTTGACTTCTTCTTAGCCTAAGTCACTGTAAACACAGCAGAACGAATTTCAAAAGCCGTCTCGCCTGCGAGACGAGGCCCTAGAAAAAACTGTGGGGCGAAGATGCCACGGCGATAATTTCGCGCATTTCACTCGCCCCTGAGTGCAAAGTAAAAACTTCGGTTGCTAACGCTAGATAACAACTTTGCGACGGCGCAACAGCTGTGCAACGCCTAGAAGCGGTGCGCCACTAAGAACTAGGAAAATCCCTGCAGGAGCAGGTGCCGTGGTGATGGCATAATTGCTATCCGAACTAATCGAAGTCGCAGCAGTGACCACAATTGTTGTCTGTTGCGTGACCGAATACGACGACGAGTCACTGAATCCACCAGACCCACTGGCGGGAGGACTTTGAGGATGAGTATTTAACAGATCCCCAGCTTTGCCGAAAGCGGTGACAATGTCCGAATTGACCCAATCCTGCATAACAATCGAACTGCCAGCGCTAAATGGCAGCAGGGAACCTGTCATTGCGTAAGTGAAGGTTTGGGGAGGAGGCTGCGTTATCACTGGACTAAACCAAGTTAAAACTACGATGGTGTGCGCGGCGGCAGAAGTACCACTTACACCTAAATCTCCTGAAGACATAGCAGTAGACGTAGAGGCAGAGCCGGTCCCCTGGACCGTCAAACCATCGATTGTGACGGAGATAAAGTTCGACCCATTGTCGATCACCGTAAATGGAGCGCCATCTACCGAGTATTCGAGTTTAAAATCGGCCATTGCTCGGGTCGGGGCACAAAAAAGTGAAAGGGCCACCGTAACCCCAGCCAGTAACAAGTAGGCACGGATGCTACTTTTGCGCATAAACATTGGCAACTTCGCCTTTCTTCTTGCGTGAGACCTGAATCTGTAGTGGCGACGCCCATCGCGACGCCAGCAATTGTTTTTGCATGAGCCCTACGGGCTCTATTTGAAAGCCTCAACAAGCGCAAAAACAACTACACCCGCGGGGGGGCGGAAAAGTCTCGAAGAAGTGAAAGAAATGGCGCGACATCCCGACTCGCGCAAGGCGGAATTAAACTCGGCACATCGCAACGCCAAATGACTGAACATGCAATCGATTGGCTGATTGCCCGAATCATGCCCAGAGACGGGACCACCAGTACCCGTTCCCGAACGATGCCCTCGAACAACAATCAGCGAACTGAGAAAAGTCCAAGGACTATGGTGGGCATTCGGACAGTCCGGCTGACCGGGAAAATCTACCGGCTCTACCTGAACGGGCTGAGCATCGGCCGCAAACGATGTGCATAGGTTCGACTCGGACGAATCAAAAGCACAAGTGTCTGATGTGAAAAGATTGCCTCGCGAATCAACAAAGTTCGCCGGCAGATAACCCGCCCATACCGAACTAGAATTGAAAAACGCCCACGCGCTTACAAAAAGGGCTACTGTGCGAGCAGTAATTCTGAAAGTATCGCGCATGGCTACGGCAACGAAATCCCAGGTGTCTACCCACGGCCCAAACGACCGCTTTGAGAGATTGTCAATATAGGCTATTCGGGAAGCTTGTCAAGTTATTTCTGAAGATACTGCCGAAATGATCGGCGCAGGCGTGTGGCGCTGATAGCAGGCAGTAATTACTGAACGCACTGATGTAATTCGCAAATCGCGCATGTCCAGAGCATCAAAGCCCAGGCTCTAAGCTCGCACCTGACAGATAGATAGGCCGAATGTAATGTCCTGCCAGTCCTACAGCGTCTTCGCCCTCTCCGCTGAATGGTGCATTTTCAGATCGTCGGTTGTTCACTCGAAGGCTCGCTCCACAACAAAGCGATTTGGCAGCTGAGCGGGCGCTGGACGCTCCTCGATGTCAAAATATCGCTGCGATGCCTCCGATTCCAACAACGAGCTCGCGGTTCCCTTCCCAACGCCAGAGCAAATTGCTCTCTGCCGTCCAGAGCGTATCCGTCCGACGCCGCTCTGAACAAGCCAGTCGCATTGGGAATCGGCAATCCGTGGATATTCGTTTCGCAGGCCGCGATGAAGGGTAACGCGGTTATCGGAATCCGTGCAGTTTCCGAGCTGAGAAAAAGCACCGAGCGGAATACCAAAAACTCATTTCAAAAAACACGATGCCACTCTGGAGTTGAACCAGTCCAAGTACTTATCGATGTCAAGAGCATATAGCATTTCGGCCGTTTTTTGCGCGGCATTAAGCGACCCACATATCGCGTAAGTGTGCCTTTCTTCCCGTTCACTGACTGATATTTGCTTTCCGTCCCATCTACCTGCGTAGAACTTGCTAGGCAATTCACTTGGATGGGCAGAAAGGTCCACTCCAAAGCTCATGGCTACGTAGCGAAGAATCTGCTCCATTTCCATGCTTCGATCGATTCGACCAACCGGGAGCTTCGTCTGAATCTCGATGACAAGACCAGCGGTCATTTCCTCAAAGAACATGACCGGTCTTCCCTTCACCTTCCCAGCGCTACGCTTGCTAATAGGGCCATCCAAGAAAACGATTCGTTCTGGACCGAACCAACGAACGGCCGCAATTCGCGAAAACCCGGCATCTGTAAGGCTGCGGTCGCAGTCGTTGAGAGTCGTCCAAGCTTCTTCTTCCGAAATACCCAGCGATGTCATGAGGTCTTTGGCAACTGGCGGAATGATGAGACGAATCATTGTTCACTTCCGGACTCGGATGGCGATATGGTCAACTATAGCATGCAAGCGTTCGAGCTAATGTGATAGTCAAAGACCAGGAAAGCAATTTCTCAAAGCAAACATGGTCGCTTTCCGCATGAATCCGCCGATTCGCTGAGCAGAGCCGGCCAATCACATCGCATTTGAACATGTAAAGAATTCGGACGTTGACGTGCCGTGATCGTCGAGTGCGCTATCTGAGTCAAGACAACAAGAGAAATGGCGTCAAATAAACAACGCGCCGAAATCGCCAAGAAGGCGGTTGCGGCGCGCTGCGACGACCAGACCTAGCTTTTCCGTCCGGCTGAATAGGGAAGACGCAAGATTCAGCGGATTCGCTCGATCGATATTCGTGAGGGACTGCCCTTTGCCTCTGACGCGGCATTGAGGGAGCATCGACTGCGCATGGCACGTCAATGCTCCTCGCTTGAAGATCACGTCAGTACGTCAGAACGCTGACGTTTGATGTCGAGCTGACGTTGCCACTATTTATGTTTTGTTGAGTCGTATAGATAGAGGCATAGAGTTTGTCTGTTCCGCCGGAGTTGTCGGTAATATCGAGTGTGTCCTTGTCTCCGCCATTCGTGGATCCAAACACATCAGCAAAAACCATCCCCGTACTGCCGCTGCCGATGTTCAGTTTGATGGTAGCTGATCCACTGCCAGAAGTCCCGTAAGACATGGCCCCATAGGTTCCCGTCACAATTCCAGCAAACGTAAGGCTGTCGGACGTCGTGGACTGCACCGAGTCGAGAACGTCAACGGCGAATCCGGCTACATTTCCATTTCGCGTAAGACTTACCGATCCCGAGCTGTTCATGTTTACGATCGTTGCGACCTCGCCACCACTTGCTTGGACGCCGCCGAGGTTAATCGTGGTCTTTCCGGTATTGCCAGATCGAATTTCTGCAAATGAGAAGAACCCGCTCTGCGTTCCGGGCTGGAAATTGCCGTTGAAACAAGAGGCCTTACCTAATTCGACGGTCAATGATTCGCTCGCGGTTCGTGCTTTTGTCAGCGTGTCTTTTATTTTGTCGCTGCCGCCGTTCAGCGAGATCACCTGAATGTTGGTGATACCAGATGCGACAACTGGAGCATTGTTGTCCAATTTCCCGACTAAGTCCCCCGCTCCATCGTCCGTTAAGACGAGCGTGTGATTTCCACTATCACCTTGATAACTCAGCGTGTTTCCGCTGACGGTTAGTGAAGCTGGCGTTGCCCGACATTCCAGCCGCGATACGCACGGAACGAATTTATTCATCTTTTCACCCTTTGCGAAAGAACGAATCAGGTCCCCAAATCAAACGCCGACAATCTCGAGCAATAGCAATTCGATCCAAAGGAGATGAAGGCTAACGTTCCCGCATGACGGATACACAGCCGCGTCAACTTTCACCCGACGGATCGAACATCGCCGTGGTCAAGAATGTTGGCATCGCCGAACGGCGCGCTTTGAGCCGAGAACTCGGTCGGAATGACCTGGCAGCCGCTACCGGCTGCAAAAAATCGGTTTAGCCGCAGTTTAATTGCGGCGCATGAAATCTAAGGGCAGTACGGCGATGAGGGGACCGGCCGTCAAGTCCACTGAGTCCATGGGCGAACGCGAATCGCCAACGATTTTTGAAGTTATCTGCTCCGATCAAGGGAGCGAGAATTGTGATTTGCATCCGCCAAAAAATGCTCGGCGCCGGTACTCGTGCTTATCGAGTCCTTACTCTTTGTCCAGGAGTAACTTATGCTTAGAACAGTTATAGCTATGTTCGTGCAAACCTTCCGGTATTGATTTACGGCCGATGTGCAAGGAGGGTCGTCCACGAAGACATTTCCAGCCGAATTCCGTCATCATGTCCTGACGTTAAGCGGAATACGGTTGTTGCAGCGGCGCGATTGCCGAATCGTTCGGCGTCAAAGCCACCCCGGTGATTATGTCGCACGGCTACTGGAAGACAACGGCGTTCGTTGCCGCTTTCCGGTTGGAGGGCTTGTTCGCTTCTTTGATCGTAAACAGCGTTTTGACCGGCGAGTAGTTCAGCGCGACGGGGTTAGCGCGTACGCGCCGACATCAAAAAATCAGCAGACCTTCAGCGTCAGATTGACCAACCTCTGGCAAGTTCGGCTAGCGCGAGCCGGGGGCTGCCAAGCCCGGCGCTCCCCCACCCTGCGGCATCTGTCGACCGACCTGCTGCCCTTGACCGAGACCCGAACGCTGACCAATTGGCGGAGAATTTGTCAAAAAATATTGCCTGTAGCTCATGAACGTGGCGGCGTGACCGGTAGTCGGCAGGCCTCGCTGATCAGCTTGCTGTTGATCATTCTGCTGCATGTCAAATTGCTGCTGCAGCCCACGATAAGCTCTGCGGAATTCAAGTTCCGGCCTGACCAAGCCATAGTAATTGGCGCCGGCCGATTGACCACGGTTGAGCAAATTCAAATAGGGACTATACGCCGGGCCACCGCTTGGCAGGCCACCTGGGCCGCCTGGTACCTGGGCACACGCATTCCCGGACGCGCTCTCGAAAATCATCCAGATGGACGCAGTTATCAATGTGATTCTCAGCACGGCTTTCATCGGTTTCACCTCGCGCGACTCAATCCATGAATCCTGAGCAATGACTCTGACCAAGAAACCCTATCGACGCGTGCGGCTTCGCCAAGTCCCGACGATGAAGGTTACGGTTGTCGCGGCTAAACGTCCGTTTACTCAGTTATCGCTGAACCAACCACTTCGAACCGGCAACACATTTCTCGCTACGGAACACCACCGGTGCCGTTGTTGAATTTCAACGTTTGAACTGTGCTGGCCTCTAGTAGCGTGAAGCCCAAGATCTTCTCAAACGGGGCCAGGATTCGAGCAACACGTGTATCCGCTCGTACGAACCGATCGGATTGCACGAAAATGCGATCACCGGGCATCAACTGATAATTCGTGTCACTTCGTCCATGTGCGGTGATCCCGCACCAATCGATAGGCAGGATTTGCTCCTGCTGCTTCCCGCAGCAAGATCGAGCAAGCCAGATTTTCTTCATGTCTGCGACCGCGCTAAGGCCATTCAGTTGGCTAACGGCATCGAGAACCGTTTCATTGCCGGTAATTGGGAGTCGGTATATCTGCTGCCCTGCCCCACCACCGTCGTAGACAACGTAAAAAACCTTGCTGTTGTAGGCCGCGACGTCGACAGAGACTTCCGGATTTTGAAGGAATTGGCTCAAATGCGCTTCGAGCGACAGCTTGACTGCGCTTAAGGTCAGGCCCGTGACCTCAACACTGCCGTAGCTTCCGAGGCTGATTGTACCGTCCGGCCGCACCAAGTGTTGACCACGGATTTGTTGCAATCCGCGGGTTTCAGCCACCGCCACTTCGGCACGTGGATCCTTGAGACCAACTCCCAATAGCTGCTTCTCGATGGCCGCCTTGGCCTCCGGCAGAGTCATTCCTACGACACGCACCGCGCCGTAAGACAGTCCCAAGTTGATCGTACCCTCGGGATCGACCGGATAAATGGCCGCGATCGGCTCGCCTTCGATCGCCTTGGGGACGCGGACGAGTAGGGAATCCAACGATTTGATGTGATACGGCGGCAACGGAATCGCATACAGCACATCTATCAAGAGAATGTCGGGCGGTTCCACGACATATTCGGGAAGTATGACCTTGCAACCCTCGCGCGGACCATCACTCGCCGGCCCTGTGCGAGCAATTTGCTCGTGGCAGCAACCAAATCCGCCAAGCCAGACGCCAATGATTATGCCAATCAGCGGCAACAGATCATACCTGCGGAGGGTGGCCATCTGCATCTCCCTTGGCCGGTCCCGTAGTCTCGGGACGCCCGGTGCATTTTGTCAGACGATGCTATTGTTCGAGTTATCGGCAGAATTGATTCGCTAGGTTAAGTCTACTTGACTGGAATAGGTGCAGTGGGGAAGGCTGCACCCGGCGGCAGTGCTGGCAAAATAGGTAACGCGTCGCCAACTGTCTCAAAAATGGGATTTGGCGTTGGGCTACAATCACTCGAATCGCGCGTCTTGATGCTGCAGATGACTCAGCGACCCGGAAATTCCGCCTCAAGCTTTCGGGCCGCCTCGCGCTCGAGAGGATGCAGATCGGACGGTTTGAAATCGAGCTTTTTCGCCTGTCGCCATGCTACTTGTGCCTCAAGCCGCTGCTTGTTCGCGAAATAAGCCTGAGCGAGATGGAAGTAGTAAGACGCCCTCGGCGCCTGCGCGACTACATCAGTCAAGATTTCAATCGCCTTCACGGGCATGCCCTTCAAAAGAAGAACTTGTGCTTCCGTGTCGCGAACGGTGGGTTGAGGTCCGACAGCCCTCTTTGCTTTTTCGAGCTCGGCCAACGCTTCGTCGTGCTTGCCTTGACTCGCAGATAGCAGAAACGCCAAATTGTTTTGTGCCGCCGCGTCTTTGGGTTGCAAAGCGACGATCTTGCGGTACACGTCAATCGCTTGCGCAAATTCGCCTTGCAAATTTCGAAGGGCTGCCATGTCATTCAAAAAACTGATTGAAGTCGGCTTGTTCTTTAGCAAATCCTCAATCCATCTTACCGATTGCGCAATCTGCTCCGGGCGCGGATTCTTGGCTGAGT
>Ga0207125_10190_pt1 | contig 13225 bp, 16 predicted proteins | sample Alteio_BWMinHeat_19_FD_153556 | JGI IMG/M metagenome (GOLD analysis project Ga0207125, IMG submission 153556) | Enriched cells from forest soil in Barre Woods Harvard Forest LTER site, Petersham, Massachusetts, United States -... | ecosystem: Environmental > Terrestrial > Soil > Temperate forest >...
AGCGTTGCGAAATGCTTACCGGCACGCGGAGGCGAGCCGTATCGAGCTACAGCTTCACTACGGCCCGACCCGCTTCGAGCTTCGGGTTCGCGATGACGGTAAGGGAATCAATCCAGAGTTCTTAAGGGGGAAAGGGTACCGAGGACACTTTGGTCTTCCTGGTATGCGTGAGCGCGCGGAAGAGATTGGCGGAGAATTTAGCCTCTCGAGTGCGCCAGGTTTCGGGACGGAGCTGCACTTCTGCCTGACCGGGGCAATCGCCTATGCCTCGGGTGAGTCGAGGCGCCGGTGGTGGCTTCGAAAGACATTCGACTCTAGATCGGCCCGACAAAGCTCATGAGCAGCGAGACGGAATCGATCCGGTTTCTCGCCGTCGACGACCACCCGCTGATTTGGCAGGGGATCGCTGGGCTCGTGACGACGCAACCCACGACGGACGCCCGTGGCCAGCCAAAAAGATCAAAAAAAAGGACCGTTAGATCGTTTCGGAATGAGGGTAAGTCATTTTATCGTGGGACATGGATGCTCCTCAAGCCAACTGCTACGACAAGAATCTAGCACGACTCGTGCGCTGGCTCTCTCGCAAAAGCTTGGGTAGCTGGCGGTATGAGGATGCGCACGGCAGATATGTTGCGGCCTTTAGCTGCGTCGAGCCTAGTTGGTTTTTGAAGCTGTGCAAGGGCATCCGCGACTACCAGGTCATGAGAATCGAAACGCGGTTTCATCGCGAATCCGAACGAGGTTCTTTTAGGCGAGGCCCTATTTCTTGCACGCCAACTTAACAGCGACATCGATTCGCAAGTGGACGGTCGGGCAAATTGTGATCTGTCCGCTTGGATCGCTGGAAGAGTGGTCTCGCGTTGCCACATTCGCAGTGGGTGAATCAATTTATCGGAACGGTGAGTCCGCGGAGTTCTGGTACCGAATTTTGGCTGGTGCAGCTCGGAAATGCGCGTTCAGTCAATGCGGTAGCCGGCAAATTGTAGATTTCCTCAGGCCTGGCGATCTATTTGGTTATGACGCGCCCGATCAGCATACCTTTGCCGTTGAAGCAATCGCCTCGAGTACTCGGGTGGTGCGATATCCGAGACGCGAGGCAGAACGAGTGGCTGATTCCGAGCCGCTAGTTGCGAGACAAGTACGTGAATTGGCCTTCGAGTCGGTGCATCGGGTGCAGACTCGGATGTTAATCTTGGGCCGCGCCACCGCGCTGGAAAAGGTCGGTAGCTTTCTTCTGGAGATGGCGGATCGGTTCCGCGCACGATCAAACGGCGCGGTTACCTTACCGATGTCCCGCTATGACATCGCTGACTATCTGGCTATGGCGGTAGAGACGGTCAGTCGGGCACTGACAATCCTACGCCGGATGGATGTCATCCACTTTGAGGGCGTTCGGTGCGTTAGGATTGCCGATCGGGGTGCACTCGAAAGATTGATTGAGAATTCTGCGAGAGGTGAGATGAAGCCTAATCGGTCCATCTCTGCCGGTGATTATTCATCCAAGCCACATCGGGGGCTTTGTGCATTGCAAACCACTTCCGCTCGTGCGCTTCACGAGGCATGGCGGCCGTGATGAGATGCGACGGCGGCGGCGCCAAGAGCCACGAGTCCACGAGGAAAGCGCGACTGAGCGACCTCCCATGCATATCTCGCATAGACTCAAGAGGACTCGTCCGCAGCGGCGGTTTGATCCTAAACGCTCATGGGAGGGATGATAGCAAAGCCAGTCGCTCAGAGAGTCCGACGCTTACTCAGATTCTTACCAGCTCCCGGGAGGAAATTGCGCGATTGGTTGAGATTCTGAGGGAATCTCGCTGCAGTGCTGCCCTTCGCGGAATTGACGGATCGGCCTCACCGGTGACTGGCGCAGAGCTCGTTGATGGTGTGAAGCTCGACAGAGAGGTTTCGTCACCTATCCGTGATACGCAGGGTTCCCCGTTAGCATTTGTTGATCTCTTACCGAAAGAAACTGTCGAGTCACCGCAGACCAAAACGTTGCTGCTTGCGATCGCGGAAGCCGCGGCAAATGCAATTACGGAACGGATCTTTCGAATCCACTATCGCCAACACTGGGTTATGGCTGCGCAGTGTATGGGTGAGCCTGGTAAGAGAATGCTTTTGGCGGTAGATCGGGACTATCGGGTGGTGGGTGCTGACTACCAAGCACGAGATATCCTACGATCCAGAGGAACAGAGTTCGAACCGGGCCTTTCATTAGACCTGTTTTTCAAAGTGACTCCCGCAGAGCTGCGCGGAGGGCGAGGGTTCGAAAGACTCATCAAGCTCACCGGCCACGACAACGACCGGCCCTGGTACGTGCTAACCACATCGCCGGATTTGGGGCCGAGCTATTTTGAGTACGGCGATCGAGCGCAGCTTCATTCTCGGCCGCGCATGGAAACCGTGGCGTCACTCGGTGAAGTCGCGACGCAAAGAAAAGGTTCCGTCGGAATACCCCCACGATTTCTCAGTCGGATCAAAGAATTCATTGATGAGGGCTTGGAGTCGGGAGTCGACATCGAGGGCCTCGCTAAAACCTTTGGCTACTCAGTGTCTCACTTCTTCAGACTATTTCGTATGTCATTTGGAATGTCGCCGCATCAGTACATCATGCATCGTAGAATTTCATTGGCACAAGAACTACTAACTCAGACGAATCTCGATATTGCGTGCATTGCGCTGAAATCCGGATTCGCAGATCAAAGTCATCTGTGCCGAAACTTCCATCGTTTCATTGGCTTTCCGCCGGGTGTCTTTCGCCGGCTGCAACGCCCGCGCGATCGGTCGATCCTCGCTTCAGGCTCTTCGTCGTGCCGCGCAACGGTTAAAGAGAGAGGGTAGTTGTCTATCTGGACGCGGCAACAGGAAACAATGCCGTTAGACCTAAAGGCGATCGATTTTGGGGCGAAATGTCATTCGGGTCGCACCGCGGACATCAAGGCTGATCATGCCGTCAAATTGCAGCGCACGCAGGTTGACCTCACCGCAACGCACGCACCTGAGTACCATTCCCATCGTATCCCCATATAAGCGAAGTGCACCCAACGGGGCTTCCGACCCGCAGGCGCCGCATGTGACGATTATCCGTGTTACATCGAATGCGAAAATTTGGCTGAGCGGACCAGCAATCGCATTGCCATCCGCCGTTCGAGCATCGCTTATCATCGCGTCTCGCCTGTTGGACCGAAGCGCTCAGTCTTTATGGCAGATTCCTGATGGCCGAGCGCAACCAGGCGGTCGGCCACGGTCTCTACAAAGGATGTAGGACCGCAAATGAAATTGTGAGGTGCCTCTCTAGCAGGGAAAGCGTACTTGGCAAGCATCTCAGCATCGACGCGGCGCGTCTCGCCATTCCAATTGGCCGGTGCGCCACGCGTGAGCGTGTGAGCGACCGAAAAGCCGTCCGGGGTCGCCACCAAACCCTCAAGCTCGCCGCGATAGATAATCTCGTCGAAATTGCGTGAGGAATAGAGGAGCCGGGCAGGTCGTCGATCGGCAGATCTGGCACGCGTTCTCAGCATCGACATCAGAGGTACGATCCCTGAACCTCCAGCGATGAGCATCAGGGGCGCAGGGTTGTCTGCAGTCCAAGTAAAGTATCCCCCGACGGGGCCGCGTAGTTCGATGGTGTCACCCAACGAAAGCTCCTCAGTGAGGAATGGGGACACTTCGCCATCCGCTATCCTTTCAACCGTAATTTCTATCAGCGGAATGCAGCCGCCCGGTGAGGCTATGGAGTAGCTGCGTTCCGCCTGATATCCATCATCGGTTGTCAATCGCAGATCGATGTGCTGGCCCGCGACGTGGCCAGACCATTGCGGAAGAGAGAACGCGAGCGTTCTAACTGAAGGCGTCTCATCGCGGATCGCGGCAAGGGTGGCGAGCTGCCAGCCATGAAACAGTGCAGCCTCAGGCATCGCCGGTGTAACGCTGCTCTCGCCAGGGATCCCCGTGGATGTGGTAGCCCATCGACTCCCAAAAGCCGGGTGTATTCGTTTCGATGAATTCGAGTCTTCGCACCCACTTAGCACTCTTCCAGAAATACAAATGCGGTACCAGCAGTCGCGCTGGACCGCCGTGAGTCACCGGGATGGGCTCATTGTCATAGTGGGTGGCAATCATTGCCTGGTTGCCGAGCAAATCAGCGACCGGAAGATTGGTCGTGTATCCACCATCGCAATGCGCCATCACAAACGGAGTGGGCGGCGCGGGTAAACCCGCAGCCTTCAGGAGATCATCGATCGTCACGCCGCGCCATCGTGTGTCGAACTTCGTCCACTTCGTGACGCAGTGAATATCAGTAATACGCTCGGTTTGCTGGAGCGCTTCAAATTGTTCCCAGCTCCACAGTGCGAGTACCTGGCCGCCCCGTTGTAGAGAAAGAGACCAATCATGTACCTGCGTACGCTGAGTCGGGCCGGCAGTGAGTACGGGGAAATCCTTGGTAAGATACTGGCCTGGGGGTATTCGATCATGCGTCCCGTCCACGTTGGACCTCTTACCCTTAAAACCTCTCGTAACTGGCATCATGATCTCCCTCGCGAAAGCAACTCAGCCGCTCAATGCTATGGCTTTAACGATGGATAGCCGCTGACGTAAACCCAATCAGATCCCTCTGCGGGTACATGGCAGGCCTTGCAATTGGTGTTGTAATCAGTGGAGCTGGTTTTCGAAGGATTGTTGGCATCGAACCATGACCAACCCCATCCGTCACCCCACAGTTTGTTGTCGGGGTGGCGTCCACGGCTATCCCTCATCATCACAAACCAACCCTTTAGCGTGTCGGCATGACTAACCGTTCCGGTTGTCATCTGTCCGGTTGCTGCCGCGTACACTTCCTTCACCAGGACGGCGCCATCAGGAAAGTGACCGTGGCTGCGATACGCCTGAACGGCGCCGGGTGATGAGTACACGATATGAAGCTCCTTGGCGCCAGATCCCTGATCGGCGGCGACCGCCCAGCTTCCCAAGTATTGATAAGTCGCGCGGTATGTGTGCGGAACGTGCAGGTCTCCGTGGGAATCGACAACGGAAGCTGTCGTCTCTCCGGACGCGCTCGAACCCGCGTGTCCATACGTTACGAAGGCAACGCCAACTGCTATTGCCGCAATGATAGCGGCTGCAAATCCAGTGCCTCTCATGAATGGAACCCTCGTGTTGGGATGGCCGGCCACCAACTAATAGGTGGGAACAGCTGATAGGTTAGGTGCTGATCGGCGCGAATCCTTGACGCAAGTCAATTTACAAACCTCTTGCGCTCAACTTCGATTTCGCCGGGCCTATGTGCGCGCCTTACGCGCACAGCACGTGAACTTCATGGTCACGTCCAAAGAATGCATTAAGAGTACAAGACCAGAAGCAAGCCCGCAGTGATGCTAGGCGCATCATGCGGGCCAAATTATCCGGTTGCGTTCCGCTCATGACGCGCACATTGCTCGTAAGTGACGCTCTCGCGGGGCAATTTTGATCGCCGTCAAGGGCACGAAAGGGCGTTGAGCTCACAGTGTTCGAACATTCGTTCACCAGCGCGAGCAAAAGCCCGATGAATCGATTTACAAACTATCGAGATGCCTTTCCGAACGCGCGTCTAAACCGCTCCGAAAGTGGCGTGCTGGAGGTTGTGCTCCATACCGAGGGAGGCCCGCTCATTTTCAATGGGCACACCCACGAGCAGTTTGTCGATCTGTTTCACGTGATAGGAGATGATCGCGACAATCGCGTCATCATTCTGACAGGCAGCGGTAATTCGTTCATGGAATCACTCGCCATCGAGGGCTTCGACTTCTTTACTCCGCGGGGATACGACAAAATATACCGCGAAGGTAAGAAAATCCTGATGAACATTCTGGACATTCAAGTGCCATTGATAGCAGCTGTGAATGGTCCGGTGCGTCTGCATTCGGAATACATCTTGCTGGCCGATATCGTGCTGGCGACACCCACAACGGTTTTCCAGGATAAGCCTCACCTGGAGCTCGGAGTCGCCTCCGGCGACGGCGTCAATCTTCTGTGGTCAGAGGTGATCGGCAGCGTTCGAGGTCGCTACTTCATACTCACTCGACAAGAACTCGACGCCAACACCGCCAAGGAGTGGGGCGCTGTCAACGAGGTCGTGTCCTCGGAAAAGCTGCTGCCTCGAGCGCGCGAGCTGGCTGGTGGTCTCGCGAAGCTCCCGCCGTTAGCCGCAAGCTACACTCGAATCGCGTTGACCCAAAAGCTGCGCCGAATCGTCGATGAGGGGGTCGGCTACGGCCTTGCGTTAGAGGGCATTACCGCCGCGGACGTTGCGCGCTCGATGCCGACAAGCGGCTCATGAAGTACGCCGAACGAGAATCCGGTTGCAATATGAGGTCCGCTTGGGATTGTCACATAGACGATAGTGCCAAAAACAATACCGTGAAGGGGGAACCGCGACCATGAATGACTCGCGACTCGAGGATGAGCGCTATCAGGAGCGGGTTTTGCCGCTTGTCTCGCGCAGCTTCGCGTTGACGATTCCGCAGCTTTCTGCCGAACTTCGCATCCCGGTTGCCAATGCGTACTTGCTGTGCCGCATCGCCGATACCATCGAAGACGAGTCCGCACTCTCCACGGCTGCAAGGCTAAAAGCCTTGCGGCGCTTTGTCCGCGTGATACGCGAGGATGACAGGCCTGCCAGATTTGCAGAAGAGCTGCTGCCGCAGCTCTCGAGACGCACCTCTCCGGCTGAACGGGAACTCGCGAGGAACATCGAGCGCGTTATGCGCGTGAACTCACGCCTTCACGCGGCCCAGCGGTGCGCGATCGAAAGCTGTGTTCGAGTCATGTGTGAAGGGATGCACCGATTTCAACGGACCGGTGGCCTTCAAGGCCTGCCGCACATGCGTGCCTTAGATGAATATTGCTACGTCGTGGCGGGGGTTGTCGGCGAGCTACTAACGGAATTGTTTTGTGAGTACTCGCCGAAGATCGCACAACGGCGAGAGCAACTGCACGCATTGGACGCCTCGTTCGGCCAAGCATTGCAATTGACAAATATCTTGAAGGATATCTGGGAAGATCGTGGTGAAGGGGCGTGTTGGCTACCGCAGGACATTTTCAGTCGCCACGACATCGATATTGCCGCATTGTCGCCTCTCTATCGCGATGGCGACTTTGCAGATGCGCTCAGTGAGTTAATTGGTGTCGCTCACGCCCACTTGCGTAACGCGCTCTCCTACACTCTTCTGATTCCCACGGGAGAATCCGGTATTCGCCGTTTCTGCCTGTGGGCGATTGGGCTCGCGCTTCTAACGTTGCGTAATTTGCAGAGAAAGCCCTATTTCACCAGCTCTAAGCAGGTAAAAGTGTCGCATTGGGGCCTGATCGCAACGCAGCTTCTGACCAGCGCCTTGGCGCGCCACGATTGGGCTCTTAGCAAGCTCTTTCAGTGGGCATCGCGTGGTCTGCCGCTCTCATCACTCGCTAGTGCGAGCCGGCCTTCTCGAGGGGGGGTGGGAAGCAGAGAAGCCCTTGCACCGCTAGGGCAGTTTCGATAGATGAATGCGCGCACGGAGCAGGCGTCCGAAGACATGAGCGTGGTTGAAATTGCTGCGGCGGGTGGTCCCGAGCAGCTCATTTTCGCGCGAAGGGCTATTCCATCCCCCGGCCGCGGCGAAGTACTTGTGCGCGTGGTCGCCGCGGGCGTAAACGGTGCTGACGTGTTGCAGAGACGGGGGTTGTATCCGCCGCCGCAGGGCGCGTCGGACATCCCCGGCCTGGAAGTCGCGGGCGAGGTAGTGGCGCGCGCCAGTGATGTCTTGAACATAAAAGTGGGCGAGCGAGTGACCGCCTTGCTCTCTGGGGGCGGCTACGCTGAATACGCCCTGGCCGATGAATCATTGTGCCTACCGATACCCGAGGGTCTTAGCCTGATCGAGGCCGCGGCGCTGCCGGAGACTTATCTGACGGTGTGGAGCAACCTGTTCGAACGCGGAGACCTGTCTTCCGGCGAGACGGTGTTAGTCCACGGTGGTACTGGCGGCATCGGCACGACCGCCATTCAGCTTGCCGCTGCGCGCGGAGCGCTGGTGTTGGCGACCGCAGGGAGCGCCGAGAAGGCTCGCGCTTGCGAACGATTGGGGGCGGTGCGAGGGATCGACTATAGAAGCGAGGATTTTGTGCACATTGCCAGACAGGCCACTGGCGGCCGGGGTGTGGATGTGATCCTCGACATCATCGGTGCCAGCTACCTCGAGCGCAACCTCGCGGTGGCGGCGCCCGGTGGGCGACTAATAGTCATATCGTTGATCGGTGGCAGCTACACTGAAATCAACTTGAGCACGGTGATGCGCAAGTGTCTCACCCTCATGGGCTCTACATTGCGCAGTAAGAGCGTGAGAGAGAAGGCGATGATCGCCGACGCGGTGCGGCGCAATGTCTGGCCGCTCATATCAGCCGGGCAGCTGCGGCCCACCATTTATGCGATGTTCCCTCTCGGGATGGCCAGCGAGGCGCACCGCCTCATGGAGAGTTCACAGCATATCGGCAAGATCGTGCTGACGATGTAGTGGGCTGATGGGCCGTTCGTCGTGGACCGCGCACATCGGCATGGCCAGATAAGGAGCATGCAATGCGTAAATTCGAAAAGACTGCAAAGGCCATCGCAAGGCTCTCACCCGAGCAATACGGGGTGACCCAGCACGGCGATACCGAGCGACCTGGCACAGGACAATTTCTACACAGCAAGGCGCCCGGTATTTACGTTGACGTGGTGTCCGGAGAACCTTTGTTCGCCTCTACGGACAAGTACGAGTCGGGTACTGGCTGGCCAAGCTTCGTCAAGCCAATCGATGCCCGTTACGTCCGAAAGATGCAAGACAGAACGCACGGGATGCTTCGCACCGAGGTGCGCTCGGTCTACGCCGACAGTCATCTCGGTCATGTGTTTGCCGATGGGCCACCCGATCGAGGCGGACTGCGCTACTGCGTTAACTCAGCCGCGCTGCGCTTCATTCCTCGAGACGAGATGCAAGCGGAAGGTTACGGGGCCTATTTGAACTTGACGGAGGATGTCGAATGAACGAAGAACGGGCGGTCCTTGCGGGTGGCTGTTTCTGGGGTATGCAAGATCTTTTTCGCCATCACGACGGCGTTTTATCGACGCGGGTCGGCTATACGGGAGGCGACGTTGCCAGTGCGACCTATCTGAATCATGGCACTCATGCCGAGGCGATCGAAATCAAATTTGATCCGACAAGAGTGAGCTATCGACAAATTCTCGAATACTTCTTTCAGATTCATGACCCGACCACACCGAATCGTCAGGGAAACGACCGCGGACCGAGTTATCGATCCGCGATCTTTTACGCAAGTGAAGAGCAAAAACGAGTCGCGCAAGACACCATTGCGGATGTGAACGCTTCGGGGCTGTGGCCAGGCAAAGTCGTCACGGAAGTGGCGCCCGTCGCTGCGTTTTGGGTGGCCGAAAGGGAGCACCAGGACTACTTGGAGCGATTTCCCAACGGTTATACGTGCCATTTCGTGCGTGCCAATTGGAAGTTGCCCGTGCGTGATCTCAAAGGCCGCCCCGCCGCCGAATCATCCGGTGCAGCGTCATAAGGCACGTATCGCTAACGGCGGAGCGTGCGGATGGGCCGAGGCCCTGCGGCGTTGATGGCAGGGAATGGGTGCGGAGCCTCGAGGAGTCCTCGTTGAGATTCGCGGAATGACGGCGACGAGCCACATCTTGGTCGTGGAAGCAATTGAGCGCCTGAGTCTGGCGCTTGCTCTGGGCGTGCTGATCGGAGTCGAGCGGCAATGGCACCTCAAATTAGCAGGCCTCAATACGAACGCACTGGTTGCTCTGGGCGCGTGCGGCTTTGTTGAATTTGGCTCGATGGTGGGCGACGGCGATCCGATGCGAATAGCTGCGCAAGTCGTCTCGGGGATCGGCTTTCTGGGTGCCGGCGTGATCTTGCGCGAAGGGATCAGCGTGCACGGCGTTAGCACAGCAGCGACCTTGTGGTGCGCTGCAATGGTAGGCACGTTTGCGGGTGCGGGGTTATGGGTGCCGAGTCTCGTGGCCGCCGGCTTTGTCTTCCTTGGCAACCTGATATTGCGCCCCCTTGTGCGATTTGTGCGCCATCGCGCCACCGCTTCAGTCAATGCTGAAACTCACTATGTGATCACCCTGACGGGCAATAGTGCGCAAACGTCACAGTTGCGGTCGCTGGTACTGCAGACGCTGTCGCTGTCGGGATTTGCGCTGGTTAGGATCGACAGCTCTGTGAATCAGGACACCTTAAAGGCGGTTGTCACTGCACAGGTAAGCGCCCCGGAAAGAAAGGATACGGAGCTCGAAGCAATCGTCGGAACCTTGGGAGGCGACGCCCGAATTACTGCGGTTGCTTGGCAGCTGATGCTTACTATCCCGGAGTTTTGAGGGCCCTATATCTGACGCATGTCAAGGAGTCTGTACGCGCCGCCTAAGAGAATAGTTCGTGAATACCCAATCTGAATTGATCGAGAGACCATTTATTTGGAGAGAAGGAGCGAGTTATGGGCTTCGCGTTGAAAAGTGAATTATTGGCCGCGGCGTTGGTATGCGCAGTCAGTGGATTCGGCTGTCGAGTCGAGGCCCAGACGCGTTCTGCACCGGATCAATCGGATGCCGGAGTCGTTTCCGCCTTGGCAAACTCGAGCGTGACAAAGAGCGAGCAGTTGCGAAATCGTGTCGTAACCGCGATGCACGCGGATCCTTATCTTCTCGACGAGCATATCGAAGTAACAGTCGCAAAAGGTGTGATCATCCTGCGTGGCTTCGTCTTAAGCGCGTGGGACTTGCGAGAGGCCGTTCGCGTGGCTCGGAAGATAGCCGGGGATACGCGGGTGGTCGACGAATTGTCAATCAAGGAAGGCGGTCGCTAGCAAATACGCAGCACGGCTGCTTCCGAGATGAGTCGACGAATTCGAACGATGCGCGGTGCCTCATGCGCAGCGGTCTTTGGAGTCCCTACTCTCCTACGACGCCGGGCAATCGGCCGCGATCCGTGGTACCCAATGCACGCCCCAGCGAAGCCTCCACGATCGAAGCGCGAAATGGCCGGCTGTCGATTTGTGGATCGTCTCGGCGCGCTAACTGTTCAGCGATTGTCAGTGCGATTCTTCTCGCCGCGAGCTCAGCTTTGGCCGTCCTTCTGGATCCGAGTCGTGCCGCTATGAATCCCAATTTGTACAGCGTCGCGTCCACCTCCTCGTCGGGAACACCCAGTGTTAAAGCCGCCCGTACCCAAGCATAGGCGAGTCCACGATCGCGATGTCCAGTCAAACCTGACTCGTATAGGACACCGACGTTCACCATCGCCGGCGTGTAGCCATCCATGGCCAAGCTCTTAAAAATCCTAAGTGCCATCTTCGCATCCTTGTGGATGCCCAGGCCTCGCGCGTACCTGATGGCCAAGTGATTCGTCGCACGGTTAAAATTGTCGGTAGCCGAATCCGACGAAGGCCTTTCGCCCGGCGCCGCGATGGTTACGGAGCTGCCGTACAGAATATGAGTCGCAACGACGGGGTGTGAACGCGAGCTCTCAGCAAGCGTTGACTGTGATATCGACAAGGTCCAAAGAAGTAGCATACCGCCGCAGAGGCGCCTGGGACGGACTAGGAACCTGTGGTCGGCGTGCGATTCTCTGCCCCTCAGCATCTTTCGTTGTCCGATCGGCATTGCCGTGTCGTGGTTCCACATCGTGCGCCAAAACCATGCAAGGTGCTGACTGCCGCCGCGATTAGCGGCGGATGGCTCTATGCCAGTTAGGGGTAGTTTGCGATGATTCGCTCGTCGAGGCTTGAATAACCTTACTTTCGGTTGAAGCGGTGTACTGTGGCGTCGCATAGCATCTCGACTCGCTTTCATGCGGGGCAAGCACACTTTCGTACAAGTTCAGCAAGCGACGTTCAAGAGTTGATCGATGAGGACGTGATACGGTCGATGGATACGGCAAAGGGTCGGAGGAGAGGGACGAGAATGAATGAGCAATCCAAGCGGGAGCAACTAAGGCGCAGACGCGAAGCGCCGCTCATTACGCCGACGGACCTTGGCGCGGGCGCGGCAAAAGATATCGCGGGTGCGATGAATGCAATTTTAGCCGATGTTTTTGCTCTGTACATCAAGACAAAAAACTTTCATTGGCACATGAGTGGCCCGCACTTTCGGGATTATCACTTGCTGCTCGATGAACAGGCCGATCAGCTCTTCGCCATGACCGATCCCATCGCAGAGAGGATCCGCAAGGTCGGCGGCTCGACGTTGCGATCAATTGGACACATCGCGCGCGTCCAGCGCGTTATCGATAACGATGCCGAATACGTGGAGCCGCTCGATATGCTCGCGGAGTTGCGCGAGGACAATGCGCAATTGGCATCAAGACTTCGAGCCGTTCACGACTTGCTCGATGAACATCGAGACATGGCCTCAGCGAGTTTGATTGAAGGCTGGATTGACGAGACTGAGCGACGCACGTGGTTTCTTTTTGAATCGAGCCGCCACGGTGGTTAGGTGATTGTAGTCCGAGCGATGGCTCCAGGATCTTATGGGAAAAGCGGCAGGCACCTGGCTGCGCAACCTCAGCAGCAAGAGCGAAAATAAAGCGTAATCGCGATCACCCATGACGGTGTTCTTCTTCCTCACCATGTAGGTGGCTGTGACCCGCGTAGGCGCCGCCTTCCGGTTGGAATGGCGCGTCGACAGTTCTTAGCTCCGCGCCCATGCCGCGAAGCATGTCCTCAATCACATGATCCGGTCGAATGCGCAGCAGCGGGCCGCAAATATCGGTTGGTAGATGTCGATTTCCCAGATGCCACGCGACCCGTACGAGCTGAGCGAGATCGGCGTGCCGGATTTCGACGAGACGCTCCTTGGACGCCTGCACTCTGATCCATCTGCCGTCTTCCAGTTGCAAACCGTCCCCATCCGACATGGCCACGGCCTTGGGAAGGTGGAGTAGGATCACTTCGCCGTCGTCCAGAGTGAGGCATATCCGGCGGCGGTGTCTTGCTTCAAAATCGAGAGTGACCGCGGTGGCCGCGTGGTCATCTGGCCAGTGGCCTGCGGAGCGATGAATTAGGGCGTGCTGCGGCATCGAACAATTAATGCAGGAAATGCGGTTGAACTATGTTAGGACGAGGGCGGCGGGAGCGTTCCCATGACAGCCTGCCGGAATCCGTAGACCTGCCGCGCGCCGGAATAGGGAATAAGACGGGCTTCCCG
>Ga0207125_10193_pt1 | contig 13186 bp, 13 predicted proteins | sample Alteio_BWMinHeat_19_FD_153556 | JGI IMG/M metagenome (GOLD analysis project Ga0207125, IMG submission 153556) | Enriched cells from forest soil in Barre Woods Harvard Forest LTER site, Petersham, Massachusetts, United States -... | ecosystem: Environmental > Terrestrial > Soil > Temperate forest >...
CCGGCTTTCCCTCGAAATGCTCTCGCAGTTGCTCGACCCGGCACGCTGGGACGTTGAGATCGCGGCCGTGGAAACTTTCACATCCGAATTGGTCGAACATGCGGCCGCGGAAGAACTCACCCTGATCTGCATCGGAGCGCTGCCGCCGGGCGGCTTGGCACACGCCCGCTACCTGTGCAAAAAGCTGCGAGCCAAGTTCCCGGCGGTCAAGATCGTCGTCGGACGGTGGGGACTAAAGACAAGCGTGGAGGAAAACCGCGAGCTGTTTCTGGAAGCAGGAGCCGACTTGATGTCGACCACTCTCCTCGAGACGCGCACGGAGCTCAACGGCTGGTTCCCCGTACTGGCGCTGGAGCAGGAAAAAGTCGCCGCGGCCGTATGAATTTCCGATCGGTGCATGTAGTCAGCGCGTGAGGAACGGAGGTGGGCGTTTTTTGATTGGGCGATGTGCGGCACGCGGATCGATTCGATGCTCATCATGATTTCACGATGCGATGACTGGCCGTTTGGCCGAAGTGCACGACTACCAGGCGCAAGTGCAATTACGACAACGATTGATTGCCAAACAACAACAGTTCGGTCAATTGGCGCAGCAAATGCACTACAGAAACGCGAAACGCACTGACGTCGACTAATTGCGCATCAAAACGGATCCCAGAGCTTGCTTCCTGCGAGCGCTCATCGGCGCACCCAGGAGCCGGTTCATTTTCTCAGGAGATTTGCGATGAACAATCCGATCCCGACGACCGTTCGAACACAGGACCTGAACGGAAACGCCGCCGAAAAGCCTCAGGATTTGATCGGCAAAATTACCGACCGCGCCCAGGACATTGCCGGGGACATTGCCGATCGGGCCAAAGATATGGCCCACGCCGCCGGCGACATGGCCCATGCCGCAGGGCACAAAGCCGACGACATCACGCATCGGGCTGGCAGGGCGATCGAATCGTTGGGCGATACCATCCGTGACAAGGGACCCCGCGAAGGCACGGCCGGCAGCGTCAGCGGCAACATGGCCAAGAACCTGGAAGGCGTAGGTCAATACCTGCAAGAAGAAGGCATCAGCGGCATGGCCAACGATTTGGCGAACCTGGTCCGCAAGAACCCAATCCCAGCGTTGTTGATGGGCATCGGTATCGGCTTCATGGTCGCCCGGGCGACAACAAGACGGAGTTAATCTTGGCCTTCATTCCGCAAGTAACACCGGAGCCGGCCGAGAATACCGGCTCGTCGACCTTGTTGACGGCAATCCTTGATGACGTGGAAGACCTGCTTAAGCAGCAGATGGCGCTGCTTAAACACGAGATCGTAGTCGACGTCAAGAGGATCGCTACCGCAACCGCTTACGTGATTGTCGGCGCGGCGATCGCACTGATTGGCGTCGGGCCATTAAGCCTGATGTTCGCCTATCTGCTCAACTGGTTGATGCCCGCATTGCCCTTGTGGGCATGCTTCGGCCTAGCGGGATTCTCCACGGTAATCGTTGGGGTCGCGGTGGCCTGCTACGGCCTGCGCAGAATCCAGAACTTAAAACTGCTGCCCGCGGAATCGATGGCAGCCCTGCGGGAGAATCTGGCATGGACCAGGAAACCGAACTAATCCGGCAGCAGATGCGAGAAACGCGGGAATCGATTTCGGAAAAGGTGGATGCCCTTGAGCAACACGTGCTGTCTACCATCCATGATGCAACTGACTCCGTGACATCTACGGTAGAAACGGTCCGGGACGCTGTGCAGGGGACGGTGCATTCCGTTACCGATTCCGTCGAGCAAACCGTGGAGGCCGTCAAAAAAGCGCTCGACATCCGGCGGCACGTGGAGCGGCACCCGTGGGGAATGCTCGCGGGCGCGATGCTCGCCGGTTATTTTGGAGGGCGCTTGCTGGCTGCATCTCAGCCTCTCGGGATTAAAGAGTTTTCGAGTCGGAGCGAATACGTACCAACTGTCCCGGTCCAGCGAGAAGCAAATCGCCTCGAATCCGGCAAAAGCGAAGGGGACTGCCGCGAACAGACGGGCGAACGCTTCGAGCCAGCGGTCGGCAAGCTGAAGAAATTGGCGATCAACGCGAGCGCTGGGCTTATCGGCGACATGATTCTTTCGGCCGTCAGTCCCTCAATGAGAAACGAGGTGGCGGCGGTCATCGATGAATTTGCCCAAGCTCTGGGAGCCGAGCCATTGCATCAACAAGACTCCGCCGAACAACCTCCGCGAGTTCCATCGATGGGCGAAGAATCTTCGCATCGAAATCGGCTGGCCAAAACCTTTGAAGATGGTCGTCACGTCTGACCCGGCCGACTTCGTCTCAAGAAACTCCTTGCGACAGTTTTCCCGAGAATGGGACCTCCGAAATTGGCGAGGGCGCGCGGGGCCGAATCTCAGCAATCGGGCACCACATTGTCCAACGATACACGGGCCAGGCTCGAAACCTTGCCAGCTCCATCTCGATCTGTGCGTGGATCTTCTCGTCGGCTGCCTGCAATTGCTCAACCTTTGCAACGCGTGAGCAAAGTCTCATCGTTGTTCCTCCCGTAACACGGAGACCCGAGCGGCGGTGTTTCATCCGTCCGTTTCAGTTCCTCGATCATTTCCTTGTCGCTCTCCGGAACGCCGATGCCCTTGACGATCCTTTGAGACTCGGTGTTCAGTTCCCACCATCGCAGGCACGAGCACCGTCTGTTACCGGAGATAGAATTTGAGTCTCAATGAGATAGCCACCATGCTAGCAATTTCGGCCACAGCCGATTGCGGGCTCCCATGGCCACACTTTAATTGCATGGATCTCATGTGTCGACGATGCGCGGAATCTTCCGCGCATCGCGCGGAAATTCCGCCGATTCACGCTATTCTTCGCGTTGTCTCGCATGGCTTGCAATACGAGCTCGACATGGTAAAATGCCTTAGATTTCAGGGGTTTCGCTCAAAAACTCCGCTGCTCTAAAGTTGGTTCGACACGCTGGGGGTCACAGGTTCAAGTCCTGTAGCGCCCACTTCTCGACACCCGTTGACAGCCTTTGTCAGCGGGTTTCTTATTTTGACGCCATCACGACTTACGTCAAATCTTCGGGAATCTCTTTCGTGTTCATAATCATTCGCCGACTTGTGCAGGTTTGACTTCGATTGTCCTCCGTTGCACCGAGTTGGTGCGACCGTTGGTGCAACGACGGAGCGACCGGTATCAGTGAGCTTACCTGAATTGTTGGGAGTCTAGTCGTTCACAGGCAGATTCGGCAATGCCTTCAAAGCCCCAGCCACATCGAGCAACTGCGGGTAAGTATAAACGTTCATCGTCATTTCGATCTTGCGGTGTCGCATCGCTGCCTGGGCCGTTCGCGAGGCAATTCCGGCTCTCCTCATCAGTGTTCCGAACGTAGTTTGCAAGGCATGTACATCAAGCACCCGCCCTCGCTCATCACGTTTGGCTATCTCGGCCGCATTCAAATCACGATTGAGTATTTTGGACAGTTTATCCGGTACGTCAAACAGCTTCGCATTCGGTGGCAATTGGGTTCCGTCATTGCTCTACGGCGTCGGCGTGGGTTGACGAGTTCATTCAACTTGCCGATGCCATCAAATGGATTGACGAATAGCCGACCCACAGTCGGCTCTGCACACTAGTTCGCGAATGCAATGGCTGCAACCGCATACGAGTTCTTTGTCCTTGCAGACATGCCAGGTGCGTTCTCACCTTTTTCGTTCTGATGAGGCTCATTCTGGCGAACAAGCCAGTTTTCGAACGTTTGCCGATCCAAGTCCGCGAGATGTCCTGGTTCAGCGAGAGTTGGAATTTTCGGTCGTGGACGTTAGATACAAGTTGGACGCGGTCGGATAGAGAATCGGAAACGGCATCTCGCAGCGTGCTCCAAAGGCTTCCTTCGGAGTCGGCGCTGTTCCCCGCCAGGTGCTGCCTTGCAGCTCCTTCAGGAGGGTCGCTCACACCACGATTTCCTGGGCGGTCACCTCAACACTCTATCAGCAATGCCGGAGCGAGCGAGAAGAAAGGCGAGATTCGAAAGTTCTCTGGTTGTCAACGCGATACCTATGGGTTACCAAATTTGACCGCCCTTGGCTTGCCACGAGCGAACTGATCGCAGATCGCGCATTGAATCTGCAGAATCGTTTTCTTGAATTGACTCAGCCAGCTGCATCCGGCAACTTCTCCAATAGCGCGTTCTTTTTGCTTGCGGTCCGTTTTTGGGAGTAGTAGTATTCCATCCTGACTCGCCGGATCCGAGCATTATTTGATGTGCACTCCTGATTTCCTCAGCAATCATCGCCCCCATGCCCAACAATCCGCGCCTCAAGGCCCCTGTATTTCAGGCGGACGATTTCACTACGTTCGTCAAGATCGATTCAAGATCCACAACGAAACCCGAATTCCAATTCGTTGTCGACGCTCTACGGGACGCCGACGGTAAATTCAAAAGACGATATGAGGGCTCGCTGACACTGGCTTCGACGGACGAGTCCGGCAATCCCGTTGAAGCGTCTGGCCGAAGTCTCGTGTGTTCGTGTTACGACGGACGGCATCTAAGCGTTACTCTCCGAATCACGAACCATGGTTTTTCGCGATCGGCTCCAATTCCAAAACCAGGTAAGAAAGAGATTCTGGATGCGACTGTACTAGACAAGCTGAAAGAGAAGGAGAAAGCACGCAAGAGACGCTTTGATTGTTCCGAATATGTAAGTCCGCCCTGGCAAAGTGATGAGCCAACCGAAGCCTACCCACTTGCGATCGGTTGGCTGAATGATGCGATCTTTGACCTTTTCCCACCGCTGCAAGGAGAGAGATGGTCAGGCGCAGTTCTAATAACGGGGGAAACGGGTTCGGGAAAAACGCAGGTCGCGTGTGGGCTGATACACAAATATCTCGGCGCGCTTCGGCTTGAAGGCGGGCGCCGACCGCATTTCGTGACAGTCGAATATCCAATCGAAAAGTGGCTGACTCATTTTCCGGAAACTGCTCAGGGTTGGGGAATCGATTACACGCCTCGAATTATCGGCACGGACGTTGCCACTCTGCGCGATGGACTTTCAGATGCATTGCGACAAAAGCCGGCAATCGTTTACTTGGGCGAATTGCGAAGCGACGCCGAGTTGAAGGACTTGATTTGGTTTGCGGGCACCGGCCATTTGGTTGTCGCTACGGCCCACGCTGGTTCTCTCGTTCAGTCAATGGACAAGATTCTTCTCAGCCAGGAGGCTGATACTGCGGCGCGACGTCAACAGACCGCGCAGTCGTTGTGCGCGGTCGTCCATCTTAATTCGGGATCGACCGTATCCGGCAGCAAGTTCGTTTTGCCCGCGATTTGGAAATGCACTGGCGCGGGTTTGGACACTCTGGTGGCGGACGGCTTGGCCTCGCTCCTGCCGAATACGCCTCCCGACGATTGTCGGCATGATTGCAGTTCAATTGGCCGGTATTATTTTGCGAACCGATTGCTGGGAAAACTGAAGCGAAAAAAGCCCATGTTGTACAACACGGTGCAGGCTGAAATCATCAGGGCGAGCCTTGATTGGGATTTGAAAGGGATGTAATCGTGCGATCCGACAATTTTAAACTTCTCCAATTCGGCATCCCGACTATTGACTGGCTTTTCGGCAAGCCAATCCAAGCGTCCGCTCAATCGGAAGACAAGATTCCGTTCTTTGCTTCGATTCACGAATCCACGGAGTATGGAATCCGGATCGAACCGAATCATACTACGAGTCTTTGCATTATCGGGCCGGACGGCACCGGAAAGTCACTGCTCGCGCTTCATCTTGCGGCTCGTTACGCCTTTCGATCGGCCGAGCTTAACCTTATGCCGCGAATCCTCTATGCGTCAACCGACCTGAGTTATGGAAAGGCCGATGAGCATTGGCAAACCTTTGGGCTGCATTACAACCCGCATTGCGTTCCGTTTCGGCAAGTGCAAGAAGAGAAATCGAAGTTTGGACCCATTAACTTGAATCCGTACGGGCCGGTTGACGGCAAGGCCGAAGAACCTCCTCTTGCCGAATACTTATTATCGAATCCGAAAGACGGACCAGTTACGGCGTTCCTTAATCTTGAGTCGGCTACCGCGGGAGACGACTGGGGGTTTCTGAACCGTGTGCTCGCGCTGCTGCCCCCGATCGATTTCCAAAGCGGAGAGGTCCCACATCTGCTCGTGATCGATGCGGTGGAGGGGCTGGAAACGATGGTTGGGGATGTGGATGCTTACGGACAAAAGCGTGCCCGGCGTTCTCGAATAGCGCAGATCATCCGGTCCGCCTCCGGAAAATGCCATCTTTTATTTGTGTGTGAGGAATCGACGTCCGAACGCTTGCCCGAGGAATTTGTCACGGATGTGGTCGTCCGTCTTCACGACCGCACCGATTTTGACTATCACCGCCGAACGATCGAAATCACCAAGGCGCGCGGTCAATGGCATGTTCGAGGCGACCATCCGTATGTGATCCGCAAGGGCGGAGGATCATCAACAGTTACGTACAGCCACTCGGACGAACCTTTGCTCAAGAACAGCTATATCCTCGCGTTTCCATCGCTGAGCGCGCGGTATCGCGAGGTGATGGTCCGCTCGCCGCTTCGATTTCAGACAGAATCGCAGATCGCCGATCGGGCTCCAGAAATCGAAGAGCGGCCATTTGGCATCCAACAATTGAACGACATCCTTGAAAATGGTCTGCCAAAAGGCGGAGTAACTGCGTTGATCGGCGAGGAAGGGACGTACAAGAGCCGTTTAGGGCGCAACTTCCTCAGCCGGTGCTATGTCGGGAACTCAGGCGTCGGAATCCTGATCAGCAATCAGGATCACATTCGCCCGTTGATTGAACGGCGAATAGCAAGTCACCTGGCGCCAGACGGGGAGATCGATCAGAAGCTCTCTGAGCAGATCGTCAATGGATTGATTTATCGCAGGCTTGAAACTCATCACATGACCTCTCCGATTCTGTTTCACATCATCGAGCAGGCGATTGAGGACGCCCGGTCGAAGTTGAAAAAGCTGTTCGCCTCCGAGGACGAGCGCAAGGACGAGCGCAAGGTTTGGGAGGAATCGTCGCGCATCCGGTTGGTGATCGACGATTGGACGCAGATCAATCGGGCTCATCCCGAGTTGCAGCGAGATCCGCTGTTCTTACCGTTCCTGCTTTTCTTCTTGAGACGCAAAAACATTACCACGCTCATTATCGACACGCATCCGGGCGATCCCGAAACGGTCAAGGGGATCGAACGAGATCGCGATTTGCCGTCCCAGGTCGAAAGGCGGCTCTATGCCTGGCGACTGCCGTTTTTCGGGGAGGATCGCGTTGCCATCCGGGCGGTGCCGCCATTGAGTCCACTGCGTCCCGCGCCTGTCCGGGAGCTTCTTCCCGAGATGCGTCAGCATGATGAACGCTTGGAAGCGCAACCAGAATTCGAGCTTTACGATTTCAGCGTGAGTCCGCTGCGACCGGTTCCGTTGGACGTCCGGCTGTATGTCGAAGAGTCCGACGAGAAATTTGACCTTTGGCGCCCAACGCAAGTTTTGTTTCAAGAGCTATTTCGTATTCATGCGTTGCCAGGGAAGCAGGTGCTTTGCTTCACCAGTTCGGCTCAATACGAGGCGTTCCGCGATTTTTGTCATCTTCAAGGGAACGCCCGACTTGATCATACGCTCGTTCTTCAGGTCGATGAATTCTGGTCGCGCGCCAAGTCTCCGACGTTTGTTCCGCTCAATTCGTATCTCACGCGGTCTTTAACGGGCAAGGCTGGGCGATTTGGCGATGACCCAGGAGAGGACCCATACGAGTCGTTCAGGAATCTGAGCCAGCGATCACAAGGATTTGTCACCGAGGGCTACGATTTTGCGAGCGAGTTCGAACAGCCTCCAGAAGTTCCATCGTGTGTGACTTTTAGTCCGACGGCCGCTGGTGATGGCAAGTCCGGCGATGTTGAAGGTGTGCGAGACGACAGTCCTGTCGTCGATCGAATTCCGTATATGTGGGATTTTGGCTTTTTGCTTTGTGATCAGGATGCCTGGGAAAAGGCGATCAATGAACGCATTCCTTTCTACGACGGCTCCGAAACTAGTGTCGGCAAAATATGGAATGTGTTGACCGGGTCCAAGCCAGCTGACGTTGTATCGTGGCGCAAGTTCTTGGGTGCCTGCACGGTGGTTGCCAACAAGACAAAGAAACCGCGGGGGAAGCGGTCGGAGTTGGAACCATTCGATGTCGATCTGCACGCGACGTCGGAGTCGATGTCCTGTCTGGTGCTTGAAGTTTGGCTGTCCGAAATCGCAAATCGGACTGACTCGGCCGAATTCCTAGCGACTGTCTCGACCCGATACACGGGAGGCAACCCATCTCCTTCAATCGGATTGCGCGAATTACTCGAGAATTATCAGCCGGAATTGTTTCGGACTTGGCTCTTGCTCGGCGATTTCTTGTCGCAATCGCGATTCCCGTCCGAGAATCTTCGATTCGTCATGCCGCCGAAACCGCGCGTTGGAGCGGTGGCGACTCGCCACTGGTACTCGACCGCGTCGATAGCAAACAGGGAAGCCGAGAAACGGCTGTCTACTGGTGCGCCAAACGAGGCAAGCCTACTGTTTCCGGTTCGCTTGCCAGGTCGGTTTTCCGTGCGGGGCGATTGGGACCTTGCGATCGCCAAAGGAAGCCTGTCCACTAGACTTGGTGAGCGAGTGCTTGACCTTCTGTCGAGCCGACGTTCTCATATCGAGCGGCTGAGAAGCGGGATCGGTCTGCCAACCCGCTATTTCACAACGAAGGGACAGCTTGACTACTCATGGACCAACCTTTGGCGGAAGGGCCCTTCCGGGCAACCGAAGCGCCTCAGCTACGAACGATTGAAACAGCTTGGCGGGCAAGCTCCTTTTCGAGTGGAGGATAAGCGGCTTTCCTGGCTGTGGCGAAGTCGCATCAAAGACTACGATCGCACATCTCGCTTCTGGGTCATATGGCTGTGTTCGATCCGTGAATCTTGGGAAGGCATTCGTCAGGCGGCATTCCCCGGTTCCATCAACGGATTGGCGGCTTATGACGCCTCATTCGAATCATTGGGCGACTCGGTCGGCGGATATGCCAAATTCCAAAAGGCATGCAAATATCTTTGCGACACCCTTGGGCACTGTCAATTGCAGCAGTCGTTGAGCGATCGTTCTCAATAACAGCCATAAACCGGTTTGACACAATGCGTCCCGAAGAGCAGAGCAGCAGGCTCTCCCGTCACTGTTTTCCGAGATGCAATACTTTTTATTCGACGGATCCGCTTTTCCTCCGGCCGTGCGCGCTCGAACACGTCGCACTATTGCTCCGCGAGCGGTTTTTCCGGATGCGCGTTCTGGTAGCCTCGCAGCGAGGGGTTGTTTTGTTGCAACCCAGTACTCATGCTTTTGGATTGCTAATGACCTGCCGCCGCCTTTGCGCAATCGCGACGGCGGTTAAAGCGCTCTTCGGGTACTTCCTTCCACTTCATGCGGTCAGCCAAGTCGTTCGCGAGCCCTTGACGTCGTACTTTCGCCAGGAACCGCTACATATGCTGACGGGCCGCGGGCGTGTGCGCGCCCAACCCGGTCGCCAGAACGCAAATGCTTGATGCTTCCATGCTTATTCCTAACCACTAGCGGAGTGCCTGTTATGTCTACGGCGACCGACCAGAAGATCGCATGGAAGTTCCATTTCAGCCGGTTATTTTTCTTCCGCGGTGATGGCCACGCAGAACGGCGCGGCTGGAGTCTTCTTGGTCGTTGAGTAATCAATGCTCTTGACCTTCTTGTCCGGCTTGGGGTTTTCCCAGGTCGTCATGTAGAGTCGAATCGTGTTATTGAGGGTCTTGGCGCCCTCATTTTCGCCCTTCCAGGCAACCTTGCTTCGCGAGGGGGTGCCACTTTCGGACGTGCACCACCAGTCGAGTACGTCCTTGCCGTATTCAATGGGGATGGTCGCCGAGCTGCCGTCCTCCCAATTCACGGTGTATTCGCCGATCTGGGCGCCGTCCTCCGCACTCCAGCCCGTTGCATGGAGAATGTGCAATTTGGCAATTTTGGCATCCACCTTGATGCCCTCAACCTTTTCAGGCATCTTTGCAACCGACTCCTGTGTGCTCGTCAGTTGAATCAGTTTCTCGCCGATGTTGAATTTGACGCCTTCCAATGTTTGCTCGCCCTGCGACAGGTTTGCCAGATTGTTGCCGGGGAAGGCGTTGTCATGGAAATCCTCTTTCAGCTTTTGATTCGCCTTGGGCTGCAGGTCGAGACAAGTCCATTTCTTGTCCGATTTCTTGTCGTCTGCCACCCCGGTCAGAGTGGCGCCCAGAACGCAGATCAGAGCGGCCATTACTGAGTAACTTCGCATGGAACAATCCTCGTTCGCTTGATGGGAGTAAAGGTAAATTCCAATGCTTGATGGCGTAACCAAAGATGCTGCCGTGATGTAGTAGTATACGTGGCCCGGATTAGTCCGCGAACCCCCGGCTCGAATCCGAGTCGTCCTCACGGCCGAACGACTTGATGGGCTGTCGATCGTTGCTCGACGGCTGGCGGTGGCTACTTCGGCTTCTCCTCCGCCTCTTTCAGCAGCGCTGCCACGTCGGTCCACAACTCGGTGAACGCCTTTCGCTACTCCGCCGGGAGCTTGGCCAGGGCCGCCGCGCCGCGATGCCGGCCGTGTCGGTGCGAGGCGTGAGACGCGGCATGCCGTCAGGGTATCACGTGCCATCGGGAGCCGGCAAGGACGACATAGAGAACACGGATCGGCTTTCATGATTCGGTGAATGGTACAGGCGATTTGTTCGATTGAACGTTACACGCCCGCCAACTGCGCCGTATTTTCAGTCCGGATGGCTTGACGACACCTACGCCGCGCTCGCCATGGGGGCTGATTCTGGCTCGAATCGCTCCGAATCTCTTCGCCGCGGGCCTTCAAATTGCGGAACGCATCGCTTGGGGCCTTGGCCATCACCGTGATAACCGGCGCCGAACTTATCCGCGGCGACGGCGATTTGTGGTGGTCACGTCGGCAGAAATGGGATAAGTCGACGGCCCGACCGATTTCGCTCATCCATGAACCGTGACACGTTTCCTGTTTCGCGCAAGGTCGAACCGTCCCTAAGAATCCTTGGGTGAGCGCGCCGTCATCGCGGAAATATATCCGTATGAGTTCCGCAACTGCCAGGATTTACTACAATTTCGCTTGGTTAATGACCGAGTGTCCAGTGGCACCTAGAAGGCTCCCATGAAAAAACTTCCCCAAAACCCCGGCAAATTGCTGGCGGTAGCTTTCGGCCTGTCGGCGTTCTTTGGTCTCGCCCAAATCGTACCGGCCGACGACACGGCTTCCGGAACCTACAAGATTCTAACTACCACGCAAATTCCCGCCGCGGGGAGGATCGACTACGTCACGGCGGACAGTGTCAACCGCCGTGTTTATGTCGCCTGCGGCAATGCGGTCAGCGTCTTCGACCTCGATACCTACAAGCTCGCGGGCACCCTGGAAAAGGCGTCCGGGCATGGCGTCGCGGTCGACCCGGAAAACCATACCGGTTTGGTTTCGGGCAATACGGCGACTTTTTTCAACACGAAGACGCTCGAAGTGATCAAGACCATTCCGGCGCAGGGAGCGGACGGCTATCTTTTCGACGCACCGACCCACCACTTTATTATTTCGAGTCACCGTGCACCCAACCTGCTCGTGATCGATTCCAAGGACGGGTCGATCGTCGACAAGGTGAACGCCATCGGCCCTGACGGCGCCAATGCCGCCGTCGAACAGGGCGTCTCGGACGGCGAAGGACATCTCTATTTTGACGTGGAAAACGCGCACCACATCGCCGTAGTGGACGCCAAAACTCTCAAGGTGACCGGCCACTTCGACCTTGGTGAAAAGGGCAACGCGCCGGCGGGCCTGGCCATCGACACCAAGAACCACATTCTTTTCGCGATGTGTCGCGGCGGAAGGGGCGGCACACCCACGTGCGTCATCCTGAGCGCGGTCGACGGCAAAATCATCACCACCCTGCCTCTGGCGGGCGGCAGCGACGGCGCGGTTTTCAATCCCCACACCATGGAGGCCTTTAGTTCGCACAGCAACGGCACGTTGAGCGTTATCAAGGAAAAGAGCCCGACAGAATTTGTGGCGGGAGAGACCGTGAAAACCAAGGCCGGCGCCAAAACCTGCACGCTGGATGAAAAGTCGGATCATGTTATCGTCATCACGCGCGAAGCCGCTGCCGGAGGCGGCTCGCAGATGCTGGATGTCATATTCATTGGTCGATAGTTTTTGGTATCAAAAGCGACCCGGGGCCACCGACAGTGAATCGCGATAGTTTGACGCGTCTAGAAGCCGTCACGATATGCGGTTCGCGGGCGCGTCCGTGTTTGTGTGCGACAATCTTTCATTCTCAGGTGAAGTGCGGCTGGCGCGGAAACAAACCGTACATTTTCAGCGCGATCTGCCACAAATGATCGAGCGCGCGATCGGACGACTAGGCGATGTGTGTCGGACGCAGGAAACTCGATTCGCTGCTTACAAGCAATTCGAATTGGCAGATGGATAAGCCCACGACCTTATCATTCGTGCGCTTGGCGATCACGATTTCGCCGACCGAAGCCATTTTTCCGGGTGGCAGCCGGGGCGATGCGGAGGATTTTGATTTATCATGCCCGGCAGAAGCAGCGTATCCGGCACGGCGGGGTGGCCCAGCTCGACCGGTCGACGCTGCGTTTATCCAATTCACGTGTTGTAACCTTAGCTCGCAAGACGCGTGCCAATGCGTTGGAAGGGCAACGGCGTTACCAGGTCTGTGACGATTGAGGGAACATTCCCCCATTCGCCAAATGCATCAGGGGAATTTCCCCACTTTCACGCTATTCCGTACATCTTCAAGTTCCCTCGCGCAAGCTATTGGGAGCAACTACGGATCTGTTAGAATCCCATGAATTAACCTGTTTTTCGTGCCGAACGCAATGTCTGTTTGGAGCTTTCGACACGCTGGGGGTCGCAGGTTCAAGTCCTGTAGCGCCCACTCTGGAAGGTCGGATGTCAGCGTTTGACAGCCGGCCTTTTTCTTTTCAGCGACGGCGTCGCTCGCGCATGCCGAGCTAGCGCACTTACCGCTCTGCTTGTAAATGCGCCTCGACGAACCACAGCCATTTGTCGATCCCGCGCGAAATCTCGGTGAACAGGTCCGCCGTATCGAGATCGCC
>Ga0207125_10191_pt1 | contig 13126 bp, 10 predicted proteins | sample Alteio_BWMinHeat_19_FD_153556 | JGI IMG/M metagenome (GOLD analysis project Ga0207125, IMG submission 153556) | Enriched cells from forest soil in Barre Woods Harvard Forest LTER site, Petersham, Massachusetts, United States -... | ecosystem: Environmental > Terrestrial > Soil > Temperate forest >...
TGGTCGCACTCTTCGTTGTTTCGACAGCAGCGTTTGCCCAGTCACCGACCGACACGCCGGCGTCTGTGCCCCCGCCTCCAGTGCCAGTGGCTGGCGCTCCGGGTGGATCTACCGATCCGGTGGCGACGACGCCAGACACCAGACCTGACGCGAAGGACACCAAGCCCAGCGCGAAAGACTCCAAGCAGCCGGACGCGTCGACCGCGAAAGCGACCGACCTGAGCGCGACAAAGAAGGCAGACTCGATGCCATCGCCGGGTGAAGCGCTCGATCCGCATATTCGCAAGGGCAGCGAGGACGATGTCAATGCGGTGGGGACGCGCAATATCGGCGGGCGCGGGATGGGCAACTGGTACTCGACCGATTGGGAAATTCGCAACGGCAAACAGTACTCGATGGAGATTGAGAAGCAGTCGCACCTGGTGACCGATCCGGTGGTGGTGGAGTACATCAACCGCGTGGGCCAGAACATTGTGAAGAACTCGGACTGCAAAGTGCCGTTCACCATCAAGGTGCTGGATGCGGATGAGATCAACGCGATGGCGCTGCCGGGCGGGTTCTTCTATGTGAACTCAGGTCTGATTTTGGCGGCGGATGAAGAGTCGGAGATTGCCGGCGTGATGGCGCATGAGATTGCCCACGTCTGCGCGCACCATGCGGCGCGCGAAATGACGCGGATGAACTACATGCAGATCGGCTCGGTACCGCTGATGATCTTCGCGCAGTCGAGCTGGACGATGTACGGAATTTATCAGGCGTCGCAGCTCGCGGTGCCGCTGACGTTCCTGCAGTTTTCGCGCCAGTACGAGGCGGAAGCCGACTACCTCGGGCTGCAATATATGTATAAGGCGGGGTACGATCCGCAGGCGTTTATTGCGTTCTTCGAGAAGATCGACGCTCTGGAAAAGCACAAGCCGGGGATTATTTCGAAGGCCTTCAGCGACCATCCTCCGACTCCGGATAGGATTGCGCACTCCGAGGACGAGATCGCGACGATCATGCCGGCGAAACCGGATTACGTTGTAACGACTTCGGAGTTCGACGATGTGAAGGGCCGGCTGGCACGCATCCAGAACAAGCGCAAGATTACCGACAAGAAAGACGGCAACAAGCCGACACTACGTCGGGTCGGTGGAAGCAATAACGATCCGAATAACCCCAGTGGGACGTCAGGAACGGACGATCGTCCGACGCTGGGCCGCAGAAACTAAAAGGCAGAGTGTAGGGAATAGAGTGTAGAGCGTAGAGAAGGCCTGGCTGAGTGCCGGGCCTTTTCATGTTTCGGGACGCGATAAAATAGAGCTATGTCTGAACACACTACCGGCTATACCGATGACCACGCGAAGGCGGGTCTTGATGTGACGTTTCCAGCGATTGAGACGTGGCGAAACCAGTTTCGCGCGTATGAGATTTTGATCGATGACCCGGAGTTTACGAGTGTTTGCCCGAAGACCGGGCTGCCGGATTTTGGCGTGCTGACCATCCGTTATATGCCGCGGGAAAAATGCCTGGAGCTGAAGAGTCTGAAGGAGTACCTGTTTACGTATCGCAACCTGGGGATATTTCAGGAGAACATCGCCAACCAGGTGCTGGACGATGTGGTGAAGGCGACCGATCCGGTGTGGTGCGAGGTGAAGGGCGACTTCAGGCCGCGCGGTGGAATTTCGACGGTGGTGGTGGCGCGGTATCCGCGGAGCGAAGCGGCGCCGTGGGGCGGGAAGCCGCAGGTGGAGACGATCGACAAGCCGCTGGTGGAGACCAGCGAGAAGCCGCGGATGCAGAAAGTGGTGACGCCAATCGACTCGAAGCCCTTGGAGTTGAAGCCTGTTGACTCGAAGGCGGCTTTGCTCAAAATGGCGGCGGTAAAGTCGGCGGTTGCGCCGTCGTCCGACTCGTCTTCGCAAAAGGTGGATGTGATCCTTCACCACCGGTTCCTGTTGCCGTGCGAGACGGTGTACGCCGCGTTTCTGGATGTGGATACGGCGCGGAAGTTTATGTTTGCGACGCCCGACGGGGAGATGGTGGTTGCGGAGATCGAACCGCGAGTGGGTGGAAGCTTTACGTTCGTCGACCGGCGCGATGGCGTCGACGTGATGCACGTCGGGGAATACCTGGAGATGCAGCGGCCAAAGCGGCTGGTGTTTTCGTTCATGGTGCCGCAGTATTCGAGCGAATCGACGACCGTGGCGATGGACTTTACATGGAAGAACACCAGCGTTTGCGACGTGATGCTGCGGCACAGCGGAGTATCAAAAGAGTATGAAGAGCAGACGGCAATAGGTTGGAAGGAAATACTGAAGGCTGCGGATGAGGCGCTGAAAGACAAGGGCTGAAGTGGCTGATGGCTTGATTCTGCTATGCTCAAGCCGATGAGCGAAGCGAGCAAGCCCAGGGCAGGTGCTGTTTCAGGCGCGACGATTGCGCTGTTGCTGTTGACGGCCATGAACTTCGTCAACTACATCGACCGCTACATTCTGCCGGCGGTGCAGGAGCAGGTTAAAGGCGAGTTCCATGTGACGGACAGCCAGATTGGATCGCTGACGTTCTGGTTCATGGTGGCCTATATGGCTACGTCGCCGATCACGGGATGGTTGGGCGACCGGTTTCCGCGCAAGTGGATGATCGTGATTTGCGGGCTGCTGATCAGTGCCTGCAACTTCTTTACAGCCGATGTGAACACGTATGCATCTTTGAATCTGCGTCATGCGGCACTGGGGATCGGTGAAGCGGCGTTTGGGATTTTTGCGCCGGCGATGTTGGCGGACTTCTACTCGCAGGACCGCCGCAATGGCGTCCTTACCGTCTTCAATATCGCCATTCCTGTGGGCGCAGCGATTGGAGTGCTGGCGGGTGGCTTTGTGGGGCATCGTTACGGATGGAGACACGCGTTTGTCGTCTCTGCGATCCCGGGAGCGATTATTGCGGTCTTGATTGCCTTTTTCCTGAAGGAACCCGAGCGGAATAAGAGCGCGCACGATGTGGCGAAGATCGAGAAGGGCACGATTGTTTCGTTGGCAACAAACAAGGCCTATCTTTGCGCAATCTTCGGGTACGCCGCAGTAACGTTTTCGCTGGGCGGGATTTCAGTGTGGATGGTCTCTTTTCTGCAGCGGATCAATGGCTTCTCTCAGGAGAAAGCAACTGCTCTGATGGGACCTGTGATTGTCGTTGCGGGTCTGGGTGGAACGATCGCTGGTGGAGTGTTGGCGCAGTGGTGGTCCAGGCGGACTCCGAAGGCTCTGTACTACGTACCGGCGTTTAGCGCTCTGGCTGCTGTGCCACCGGCGCTTCTGTGCTTTTTCGGACCGCCATCGGTGACGCTGGTGGGACTCTCGCTGGCGGTATTTCTAATTTTCCTGGGAACGGGGCCGGTCAATGCGGCAACGTTGAATGCGGTGCGGCCGGAAATTCGGTCAGCGGCGATGGCCGGACAACTATTGATACTGCACCTCTTTGGGGACATGACTTCGCCGAAGATTATCGGTATCGTGAGCGATCATTCGAACCTGCGCTATGGGCTGGGCTGCACACTGATCACAATGGTGATTGGTGGGGTGATCTTCTTCGTGGGAGCGCGGTTTGCACCGAAGTTGCACCATACGATTGAAGGCACCGTCGCGGCATGAACCCGGTCTTCTGGCCGAGTGTGGTGGAGATTGCAGCCTGGGCAGTCGCGCTGGCGTGGTGTGCGAGGACGACCGATGCGCTGCGGCATCTGCCGTCGGTGCCGAACCTGACCGGGCTGGAGTGGGATGTGTGGCCGGAGGGATCGCCGGGGTTGACGGTGATCGTTCCGGCGCGCGACGAGGCTGCGAACATTGCGGCGACTCTCGATACGCTGATGCAGCAGGATTACGAGAATTTGCGCGTGATTGCTGTCGATGATCGTTCCGGTGACGAGACAGGCGCGATCATGGACCGTTTTGCGGAGAGGTTTCCGGCGCGGCTGGCTGCGGTGCATGTGACGGAACTGCCCGACGGCTGGCTGGGGAAAGTCCACGCGATGGCGGTTGGGTTTGCGATGTGCGAGACGGAGTATGTGCTGTTTACGGATGGTGATGTCATGTTCTCTCCGTCGGTGCTGCGGCGAGCGCTGGCGTATGTGGAGCGCGAGCGGGCCGACCATTTCGTCGCGGTCCCGACGATGCAGGTGAAGAGCTGGGGCGAGGGTGTTTTGCTGGGATTTTTCCAGGTGCTGAGCCTGTGGGTGACGAGGCCGTGGCTGGCGAGCGATCCGAAGGCGGAGCGAGACGTGGTGGGGATTGGGGCGTTCAATTTGTTTCGGCGCGATGCGCTGGAACGGCTCGGTGGACTGGAGCCGCAGCGGTTGGTGGTGCTCGAAGACATGACGCTGGCGCGGCGCATGAAGGCTGCGGGGATGCGGCAGAGAGTGGCGTTCGCTCCGGGGCTTGTGCTGGTGCACTGGGCCGCGGGGGTGAGCGGATTGATGCAGGTGATGAGCAAGAACCTGTTTTCGGCGTTTAACTTTCGGCCGGCGCTGGCACTCACGGCCTGCCTGGGTCTTGTGCTGTTTTGCCTGGCGCCGCTGGCGGGGATCTTCTGGTGGGGAACGATTATCCCCGGGCTGCTGGTGGCGGCGTGCGTGTCGGTGGGGTATCGGATGTACGGCGAGGTGAGCTGGATCGAGGCGAGGTTTGGCTGGGGGTTTCCGCTGGGGGCCGCAATGTTCATCTACGCCGTGGCGCGGTCGGTGGTGGTGGTGTGGAAGGATGGCGGCGTGAAGTGGAGAGGCACGCTGTATCCTTTGCGGGAGTTGCGGCGGTGGAACAGCCCGAAGATGTGGCGGGGAAAAGCGTAGAGCTGGGAAGACGCAGATTCCCATGGGATGACGGTCCTAAAGGCGCTAGCGCGAGTTCATAAGGTTTTGGAAGGTTTCCAGGTACTGGCCGACTTCGCGGCCGTCGACGAGAGCGTGATGCACATGAATCGAGATGGGCATTTTGCGATGGTCACCGTGCTGGGTCACTTTGCCGAAGGTGATGCGGGGGCAACTGTCCGGTTTTGAAAAAGCGCGGGCGTGGGAGAGGGAAGTAAAGTCGGTCCAGGGAAGTACCGAGTAACGGATGAGGTTGTTGGTGGTGGTCCGGGTAAGGCCCGTGGCGTTGCGGACCCGAGCGACTTCGAGGTTGGCCACAGCAAGGAATTCGTCAAAGCTTTCGCGGTAGGGAAGAAGGCCGTAGCCGAAGGTGCCGTCGGCGCGATCGATGGCAGAGCCCGCGTTAATGGTGTCGTAGAGGAATACCTCGCCGTCTTCGATGCGGTAACGGAACGCGGGTATCGTCTGCGCTGCCGCGAGCGATTGGTAGAGGTAGTAGAGGAAAAAGGAGACGCCTGCGGATTTGACGAAGCGATAGGCGGCGGTGCAATCGATGCTGACGCAGACGCCGTGATACGGCTCTTCAAACGTGTTGAAGAAATCGAAGTGCTCCTTGCGTGCCCAGGTGGACAGGTCAAGCTTTTCTCGCGTTGCCATTTACGTTGCCTTGTTGTTAGCGGAGTTATTTGCAGGCAGGATTGCCTGCAGGGATATCGAAAAAGGTGATGCTGGCGGCGGGCAGAATAAGCTGACCGGCAGGCGCGGGTAGGCCGGTCAGGATGGGGAGCCTGCCGCTGGATGTGAGGATGAGGGTGTGCTCGTTGAGCTGCACACTGTGGCTAAGAAGATTGGCCGAGGTGAGCGTGTAGCGGGTGGAGCGCATGGGAAGCGTGAGCGACTGCGTTGCAGTGCGATCGAGGTTGATGGCGAGCAGCGTCACCGAGCCCGGGAGGCCCGCGGTGCAGTGGGCGAAGAGATGGACTGTGGGCGCGGGAGAGGGGCCAGGGTCGAGCACGGTGGCGCCCATAGTGCGATGCCACAGTAGGGCTGCCCAGTAGTTGGGACGGGGGATGAGAGTCTTTTCGTCGATGAGGCCGTAGTCGCTGGCGGCGAGTGTGTTGTGCATGACGACCTGCACGTTGGCGCGTGCGAGAGTGCCCAACTGGTCGAGGTAGCGGAAGGTATCGAGGAATGTGGAGGCCCAGCGGTCTCCGCCACAGGCCGTCTGGCCGGTTTCGGTGAGCCACACAGGCTTGCCTGGGGCATAGGTATCGCGGAGTTTCGCGTAGAAGGCTTCGACACGCGCAGAACGAGTAAGCCAGTCTTCGGTGAGCGCGGCGTCGGTAGAGGTGCCGGATTTCGCGCCCATGGGGCCGACGGCACAGCGCGAAGAGATGGCTCCATAAAAGTGGTATGAGAAGACGTCGACCGGGTTCGGGCCGAGGCCGGCGAGAAGCTCAGTGGAGGGAAGCAGCTTCATGGGGACGAAGTCGATGCCTTCGCCGACCGAACCTGGACCGAGAAGGAGAGCTTCGGGTGCGGCTTTGCGGAAGAACGGCTGGAAGACGGCGAAGTCGCGGCCGTAGGCGGCGCCGTCATAGTCTTTGGGAACGCCGGCGGCGACGGTGAAGGTGGGCTCGTTCATGAACTCGGCTGCCGCGATCTTGCCGCCGATGGCGTGGGTGTAGTCGATAAACGCCTTGGCCTGGGCAGGTTGCCAGAGAGCGGACTTGTCGCGAACGCCCATGCCGGTAGAGAACGAGGTGACGAGCTTGCCGTCGGTGGCGTGGACGAAGTCGATAACGCCGCGCCACTCAGCGCGGGTGAGCGTCGCGCCGAAGCCGGTGGGCGGTGTAGCGGGAGCGGGCGTGTCAGCATCGTGGAAGTAGACGGTATTGGCCCACGAGCCGGAGACGCGGACGTACACGGGACCGAGCGCCGAAGCAAGCATCCGCAGGCGCGGATTGGAGAGGTCGATGGGGGTGCGCTGCTCGTACAGCGATGGATCGATGCCGGGAGTGCCATCGGTTGCGGTGGGCGCCTTGACGGCCTCAGAACCGTAGGGCTTCCAGAAGCGGCCGCCGACAACTTCGACCATTTCAATGTTGTAGGACTGGAAGCGGGCGTCGACGGTCCCGACCTTCGGCATAGAGGACGGCGAGAGCTGCGCGGATGCGGGAAGGACGATGGCGGTAAAGGCCAGGCAGGCGACGAGTCTCATGGCGGCGATGCTCCGGTTGATGAGACTAGCACGCACGGAGAGGAGTGCGCGAAGGAATGTTACCGGGCCGTCAGGTGGCGGCTCTGGGCCTTGGACAGCTCAGAGCGATGAGGTGTCGAGCGTGGAGAAAAGACAACAGCAACGGCAACAGAAGAAGCAGATTCCCTTCGGAGATGACAGCAAGAACAGCAAATGCGACGGCAACTAAGCGGTGTTTTTAGCGGGCGGTGCCCGTGGGTCTCAGTTCGATGGAGATGAGTTCGGGGCGCTGGAAGGTGTTGGGGCCGAGGACGGCGACCTTGGGCAGAGGGCCGCGGACCATGGCGACTTCGTCGCAGGCGTAGAGGCGCGGGCAGGTCTGGCAGTCCTTGTAGATTTTGTCGGGCAAGTCGGTGCGGTCGGCGATGCGGAAGCCGAGGTGCTCGAAGTAGTCGGGAATGCGGGTGAAGAGGCAGACAGTAAGGACCTTGTGTTCGTCGGCTTCGGCGATGAGTGCTTCGATCAGCTCGTCGCCGGCTCCGAGGCCGCGGAACTCGGGCTTGACGACGATGGAGCGGACTTCGGCGAGATGCGGGCCGTAAAGATGCAGTGCGCCGCAGCCGAGGAAGGTGGAGTCGCCTTCGGGTGTGGCGCGGATAACGACGGTGAAGTCGCGAATGTTTTCGCAGAGCTCGGCATAAGAGCGGCGGAGGAGTGTGCCGTCGCCGGAGAGCGAGTTGACGAGGTCGTAGATGTCCTGCGCGTCCTGCAGGCGCGCCTTGTGGACGCGGATGTTGGGGTCGCTAGCCATGGGCGCCTCCCTGTGGGGAGTGTGTGGAGGGTAGAGTGCAGAGCGTAGAGAGGCGGGTTCGAGCGGCTGCCAGGGCATCGGCTACGCGCGTTGCGGCGGTGCCGCCGATGACGTCGTGGCAATCGAGTGTCGCCTGGAGGGTAATGGCGTCGAAGAAGTCTTCGGCAAAGTGCTCGCTGAGTTTTCGCAAGTCGGCGAGCGGGAGTGCGTTGAGTTCGAGGCCGCGTTCGAGGCCAAGGCGGACGGCGTTGCCGATGATTTCGTGCGCGGTGCGGAAGGCGACGCCTTTGTTGGAGAGATAGGTGGCGGCGGCCATGGCGTTGAGGTATCCGGTCTCCGCGGCAGACTGCATGCGGTCGAAACGGAACTTGAGCGAACGAGTGAAGTTAGGGAGGACGCTGAGAAGGCCCGCGAGCGTGTCGGTGATGTCGAAGATTTGCTCCTGGCCTTCCTGGAGGTCTTTGTTGTAGGCGAGGGGCAGACCTTTGATCAAAGTTGCGAGTGCGGTCGCGGAGCCGAGCAGGCGGGCGGATTTACCGCGAGCGAGTTCGGTGAGGTCGGGGTTCTTCTTTTGCGGCATCGCGGACGAGCCGGTGGAGAAGGCCTCTGGAAGATCGACGAAGCCGAATTCGGCGGTGGCATAGAGTGTGAGCTCTTCGGCAAAGCGCGAGATGTGGAGGCCGAGAGTGGAGGCGGCCTGCGCAAAGTCGAGCATGAAGTCACGGTCGGAGGTGGCGTCCATGCTGTTGGGCGTAGGGCCGTCGAATGCGAGGGCGTGTGCGGCGATATTGCGGTCAAGCGCGAGGGTTGCGCCGGCAACCGCTCCGGAGCCGAGGGGGCAGAGGTTCATGCGCTGGCGAGCGTCGGTGAAGCGTGAGTGGTCGCGCTCGATCATCGCGACATAGGCCAGGAGCCAATGAGCGACCAAGACCGGTTCGGCACGCTGGAGGTGGGTGTAGCTGGGCATGACGTTGCCGGGGTTGGCTTCGGCGAGGTTGATAAGAGCTTCGAGCCACGAGCTTAGAGCTACGAGCGTTGCGTCGATGGCATCGCGGACGAAGAGACGCATGTCGGTGGCGATCTGCTCGTTGCGGCTGCGACCGGTGTGGAGCTTGAGGGCCAGCTTGCCGATTTCTCTGGTGAGCTCGAGCTCGACGTAGTGGTGGATGTCCTCGGCCTGCGGTGCGCTGGCGACGATGGCTGCGCCGACTTGCTGGTTCGAGGTTTCGTAGTCGACTTCGCCGGAGGTGGCGGAGATGCGGTGCGCCCAGTTGAGGGCGCGCTCGCCTACGCGGGTCAGGCCGGCGAGAGTTTTGTCGAGTTCTTCGGGCGTGAGGATGCCCGCGGCGGCGATGGTTTGGGCGTGGGCCTTGCTGGCGGCGACTTCCTGCGGGAGCAGACGCCAGTCGAAAGGGAAGCTGCGCTGCCACTGCTCGAAGGTGCGGTTGAGGGGCTCGCGGAAGCGGCCGGACCACATTTTTGCGGGTTGTTCACTCATGCTTGTGTCTCTTCTGTTTCTTCTTCAATCGGTTCGCAGTCGCAGCTCAAAAGTTGTTCGTGACAGCGTGGGCACTCTTCCCAATCGCAGCCGACATGGTGGTAGTGACCCGGAAGAGCGTCGCAGTCATGGCATCTTGGTGGATCTCCGATGAGGACGCCATGATGATGTTGGCCTGTCGCGGGAGCTTCCTTGAGATGTTGTCGCTCTCCTCCATAAGGGATCGGATCAAATGGGCCATCTACAGTCTTGACAGGCATTTTCTTGCAACCATCAGCGGTATTCATCTCTTGTTCGCAGTATTTGCAGATGGCCATGATGCTTCCTCGTACCTCAGCGGCTAAAACCGGACTAGTCTCATTTCGCATTTCACGGGTGAAGTTTCGGCCTGCCGTTCGCCTCGACATTTATATGTCGCGCCTTCAGCGCTCTGATTCCTTTTTGCGTTGTACCTAGGCCTGCGGCCTAGGCTGGTATATGTCGCGCCGTTGGCGCTTGCGTGCTGCTACGGTCTACGTTCGCTTGAAAGGCCGCTTTCGTTTGACTGTTATTCCTTGTTGGTTTCGCTGTTGAGCTTGGGCATCTCTGTACCTTTGCTCAGTTGGAGTAAGCCGGTTTGGGCGTAGGTGATGAGCTTGGCGCGGGTGTCGGTGATGTCGAGGTTGCGCATGGTGAGTTGGCCGATGCGGTCGCGGGGGCTGAAGGCGGAGTCGGTCTTCTCCATCGACAGGCGCTCGGGGTGGAAGGTAAGGTTCGGAGAGTCGGTGTTGAGGATCGAGTAGTCGTTGCCGCGGCGGAGTTCGAGTGTGACCTCGCCCGTGATGGGCTTGGCGACCCAGCGCTGGGCGGCTTCGCGGAGCATGATGGCCTGCGAGTCGAACCAACGGCCCTGATACAACAGCCGGCCGAGCTTGCGGCCGCTGTCGCGGTATTGCTCGATGGTGTCCTCGTTGTGAATGCCGGTGATCAGGCGCTCGTAGGCGATGAACAGCAGAGCGAGGCCGGGGGCTTCGTAGATGCCGCGGCTCTTGGCTTCGATGATGCGGTTTTCGATCTGGTCGCTCATGCCCAGGCCGTGGCGGCCTCCGATGGCGTTGGCTTCGAGCAGCAGAGCGACGGGGTCGGCGTAGTGCGTGCCGTTGAGGGCGACAGGGAAGCCTTCTTCGAAGCGGATGGTGATCTCTTCGGGCTTGATGGCGACGTCGTCGCGCCAGAAGGCAGTGCCCATGATGGGGGCGACGATCTTCATGCTGGTCTTCAGCAACTCAAGGTCCTTCGCTTCGTGGGTCGCGCCGAGGATGTTGGAGTCGGTCGAATAAGCCTTCTCCGACGACATCTTGTAGCTGAAGCCGGACTTCTGCATGAAGGCGGACATCTCCGCGCGGCCGCCCAGTTCGTCGATGAAGGCATCGTCGAGCCACGGCTTGTAGACCTTGAGGTCGGGGTTGACGAGCAGGCCGTAGCGGTAGAAGCGCTCGATGTCGTTGCCCTTGAAGGTCGAGCCGTCACCCCAGATGTTGACGTCGTCTTCCTTCATCGCGGTCACGAGCATCGTGCCGGTCACAGCCCGGCCCAGCGGCGTTGTGTTGAAGTACGTGACGCCCGCGGTGGTGATGTGGAACGCGCCGGACTGAAGCGCGGCGATGCCTTCGCGCACCAGCGGCAGGCGGCAGTCGATGAGGCGGGCTTTTTCGGCACCGTATTCGAGGGCTTTGCGGGGGATTTCTTCGTAGTCGGCTTCGTCGGGTTGGCCCAGGTTAGCCGTATAGGCGTAGGGCAGCGCGCCCTTCTGCTTCATCCAGTGGAGAGCGGCGGAAGTGTCGAGGCCGCCGGAGAAGGCGATGCCGACTTTCTGACCGACCGGGAGTGTTTCGAGAATTACGGACATGGTGGCTTTCGTGTGCTTCTGAAGTTCGGTGGTAGGGTTGTTAGTTCTCAGTTGTTAGTTGTTAGTAAGAGCGGGTCGTGCTAATAACTGACAACTAAGAACGAACAACTAATAACTATCTCTTGCTGCGGGCTTGCAGGCCGCCGCGATTGCGATGCGATGGAATGCGTTTAGCGCCACCGAGAAGCATCAGAACGATGGCCTTCTGCGCATGCATGCGGTTTTCGGCCTGATCGAAGACGATGGACTCCGGGCCGTCCAACACTGCGTCGGTGACTTCGGCGCCGCGATGGGCGGGGAGGCAGTGCATGAAGGCGGCGGAGGGTTGGGCGAGAGCCATCAGGGCTTCGTTGACCTGGAAGGGTTTGAAGATGGGAGCGCGCTTGGAGGCTTCGTGCTCCATGCCCATGCTGGTGCAGACGTCGGTGTAGATGGCGTCGGCGCCGGTGGCGGCCTTGATGGGGTCGTGGGTAAGGGTGAGGGAGCCTCCGGTGGTTTCGGCAATGGCCATGGCTTTGTGGATGATGTCGAGCTTGGGCTCGAAGCCTTTGGGTGTGGCGATCGTCACATGCGCGCCGAGTTGTGCGCCGGCCAGCATGAGCGAGTGACAGACGTTGTTGCCGTCGCCCACGTAAGTGAACTTGAGGCCTTCGACGGAGCCGAAACGTTCTTCGAGGGTCATGAAGTCGGCGATGGCCTGACACGGGTGCTCGAGGTCGGAGAGCGCATTGATGACAGGAACGTGGGCGTTGGCGGCCATCTCGGTGACGGTGTCGTGCGCGTAGGTGCGGAGGACGATGACGTTCATCCAGCGTTCCAGATTTCGCGCCACATCGGGAATCGACTCGCGCTCGCCGAGCGGTGACGCGGTCTGGTCGACGAACATGGCGTTGCCGCCGAGAGTGTTCATCGCGGTCTCGAATGTGAGGCGCGTGCGCAGCGAGGCCTTCTCGAAGAACATCACCATCTGCTTGGCGTCGAGGGCATGGCGGAAGTCTTCGGGCTGCTTTTTGACGGCGTGCGCAAGCTCCATCAGCGCGGCCATCTCCTGCACGGAGAGGTCGGCGATAGAGCAGAGATCGCGGCCGGCGAGGCCCTTGGCGGCTTCGGTGAAGGCGCTGTCGGACTGGATGCCGAGAGTGACAGTGGGCTTGGGTGCTTCGGTTTCAGGTGCGTTCATAACGAGGGTCTTGTTAGCCATAGGGTTCTCTGTTGTGCGTTCTCGGTTTCGGATGCGGGTGGAGCTTCTAGCTTTTAGCTCTTAGCTTCTAGCTAGAGGCTAAAAGCTAAGAGCTAGAGGCTTGCGTGGTCAGCTGTTGCTCTACTTGCTCATGAGCGGCGAGCAACTCGTCGATTGCGGCGATGGCCTGGTCGACGTGCTCGCGCGTGATGAGGAACGGGGGGAGGAAGCGGAGAACGGTTTCGTGCGTGCGGTTGATGATGATGCGGCGCTCCAGCAGGCCCGACGCGATGGACTTCGCTAGTTCGGGCGACTCGATTTCAACGCCGATCATCAGGCCAAGGCCGCGGACTTCCTTAATGGCCGTGTGCTGCGATTGCAGGCGGCGAAGCTGCGCGAGGAAGTAGTTGCCGGTCTCGCGGACGTGCGCGAGCAGGCCGGTGTGCTTGATCTCGTCGATGACCGCGATGGCAACGGCACAGGCCAGCGGGTTTCCGCCAAATGTAGTTCCGTGCATGCCGGGAGTGATGGCGCGCGCGGCTTCTTCGGTGCACAGCATCGCGCCCATGGGAATGCCGCCGGCGAGAGGTTTCGCAAGGGTGGTGACATCGGGCTTGATATTGAAGTGCTGGTAGGCCGTCCATTGGCCGGTGCGTCCCATGCCGGACTGAATCTCGTCGAAGAGCAGCACACGGCCATTAAGGAAGTCCGC
>Ga0207125_10144_pt2 | contig 13045 bp, 8 predicted proteins | sample Alteio_BWMinHeat_19_FD_153556 | JGI IMG/M metagenome (GOLD analysis project Ga0207125, IMG submission 153556) | Enriched cells from forest soil in Barre Woods Harvard Forest LTER site, Petersham, Massachusetts, United States -... | ecosystem: Environmental > Terrestrial > Soil > Temperate forest >...
TCTCCGCCCATCGCGAGCGATCGATCGTGAATATGGTTACCAGTGGCGCGAGCGCAGACGCAAGGCTTGGTTGTCGGTTGTGGTCGCGCCACTGGTAACCATATTCACGATCGATCGCTCGCGATGGGCGGAGATCGCTCAATTGCTATGGGGAACGAAGTTCAGATGTGTGGCGACCTGTCGCCGCTTCCGTGGTTACCTGTGGATTGACCGCAGCCAGTTGTGTTGGGCTCATCTCCGCCGCGACTCCCAGGACATGATTGACCGCGGCGGCCGACCAAAGAAAGTCGGCCAGGCGATTCTGAAGCGTTCGAAGCATTTGTTCGAATGTTGGTATGGTGTTCTGGATGGAACACTCACGCAGGCCACGGTGCAAATTTACGTCAGTGGACTGCGTCGCGAAGTCCGCGCTGAATTGGTGCGGCACCTGTCGCGGGCGCGCCAAGACCGAAGCCATGTGCCGGGGCTTGCTGCAGAAAGAGGTCTCCCTGTGGACAATCCGTGCGCGTCCTCGGCGTCGAGCCCACGAACGATGCGGCGGAGTGGGCACTGCGACGCGCCGTGTTGTGGGCTAGAGAAGTGGCAGTACCGATAGCCACGACATCAGCCGATTTGCCGACCAAATCGTGAGCCTTGTCGCCACCCGCCAACAAAGCCGACATGTTCTCACGACTCTAGTCGCATGCCTCCTCGCCCATCAAGCCGGCCAATCAGCCACATCTCTACTGCCAACTACTTGCCCTATCCCACTCGCGGTCTAATCAGGGCGAGAATGCACGCGCGCATTTATTGCTCGGGTATAGCCGACAGTGACATTTGAACGACGAACGCTTTTGGATGCCTCCGAGACGCCTACTCATGCTGGCCTGGGAATGCAAATGTGATAATCATCGTTATCGTCGCAACATCGCCATTTGCAATTTAGGCTACGCCTCGCCCCAGATTCAACAGCACTGTCTAAAAACCACATAGGGATATATCTGCCTTCTGTCGGCCGAGTTCCCCCAGTGTACACAAGACAATCGGCCGGGTATCTACCCTCCGTCGACCACGTAGATGGTCCGTTTGGCATAACGTCTTCATCGCAAAAAATACCTGATATCGCCCGAGACGATGGATGCTCCGCACGTTCCCCGTGGTGGATTCGAGAATACCACGTCGGTAAAGTCGTTGTTACCCGAATCACCAAGTAACTCCCCCTTTCGCACTCTCCACGCCTCCATGAAAAATGTCTCCGAACTGTCCTTTGAGAGGTTATCGAGTTGTGGGCAATTAGATGGCTTACAAGGACAATTCTTGCATTTAACTCTAATTGAATTTGCTTGAACAATCCATCCATCGCACCGGGCTGGCTTATCCAACAAAAACCACCACATCTGCAATGATATTATTGGGCAACTGCCCTTTTCGATCCCTTGACCGTGTCCGCGTATAACGGAGATCGCGCCGCTCGGATCAGAATCATTCATCGGATTGTTAGAACAATATCTGAAGAGATTCAAACACGCATCAGAAAATAGGATTCGATCTCGAGTTAAGAATCGTTGGCGTATCGGCTCATAGTATCGGAGGCGCAAGAGATAGAGGCTTGTGTCATTATCAAAATAGTAGCCAAGCTTACCAACAAATCGGTAGGGGTTGACCGTGGAACCGCTAGAGCTATTCGTATTGCCGAAACTCCGGTACGTGTAAGTGTCTGTAACGATACCAGATGAGTTTGTCAGGCTGTTGGTACTCCCCAGGGCGTCAAACAAATAGAATGACGAGGCGCTGCCGCGGTGCTGTGAAATCAAATGCCCGTAGGTGGCTGGTTCCAGTGAATATTGGACCTGAGTGATGCCTCCCGAATTCGTCTCGGCCAAGATGTTTTCGCGATCCCAAATGAGATTCGCGATCCCTGACGAATCCTGACGCTGCACTCTCTGATTGTCGCCGTTGTAAAGGAACGTGTTTCGTGAACCTGCAGGGAGCGCCGACTGGGTCATGCGGTTTTCAATGTCCCAAGTGTAGGAAGTGCGACTGGCTGTGGGCATAATGACGGTCGCTTGATTGCCGTTGGCGTCGAATACAAACGTCGTTCGACCGGTAGTATCTTGTTGAGTCGTCAGTTGATTGGCCGCGTCATAGCTGTACGTCGTGCGTGCGCCGCTGCTGTTGTTGGCACGCTGGTTGCCAACTGGATCGTACGCGTGCGTGATACTATACGATGGCGTAGCGGACCATTGTTCGCTCGTCAATTGATGGCTCGCGTCGTAGCTCAAGGTTGTCCGGTTGCCACTAGCGTCGATGACGCCGGTTCGATTGCCGACCTTGTCAAGCGTGTAGGCAAAGCTGGAAAGAGTCGTTCCGCCCGGTGCCAAATTTGCCAGTCGCGTCAGCCGGTTCGCTGCGTCGTAGGTATAGCTAGCTCGTGTGCCATTTGCGTGATATTGGGTGGTACATCGGTTGGCCGTATCGTAGGTCCAGGTAGTTCGCTCCAGCCAGGGATTGATAAAGCTCATAATGCGACCGGCGCGATCCCAGGAATACGACGTCCGGCCGGCGTCTGGATCGTGCAAAAGGAGTCGTTGACCGACACCGTCATAGTTGTACGAGAGCCGCTTGCCCGCCGGATTGACCGTCGTGGACAGCCGTCCCACAGCATCAAACGCTGATGTGGTGCGACCGGTCGAGTCACTCAGTAGAATGCGGCGATTCGGCAAGTCGTAGGCCTGTGTCACGCGCGTGCCATCGCTGTATAGCTTTCCAATCAATTGATCGGCGACGTCAAAAACATAGGTCGTTCGTTGCAGTTTTGCGTCCAATCGCCAGCTTTGACGACCTGCGAAATCATAATTAAATGTTAATAATCGATTCAATGAATCCGTCAACCTAGTTTGTCTGCCGTTTAGATCGAATGCAAATGAGGTGCGGTTGAGATTTGCATCAACCAGCGCGATCTGCTCACTAGCTGCATCAAATACCCGTGTCGTTCGATATCCCAACGAACTGATCGTCGCGACCGATCGGCCGGCGGCGTCAAAGATGGTGGTGGTAATGCCCTTATTGGCGTCTGTGCGCGCAATTATTTGACTGGCCGCGCTATACCCTATGGTTGTGCGGTGCAGTAATGCGTCAACGCTCGAAATCGGTCGATCTGCGGAATCGTAAATTGTCGTGATTCGATACAGCAGCGGATCTACCGTTGCAATTGTCCGGTCTAAGGAATCATATGCGAAGCTGACGCGATTTCCCAAAGGATCGATTGTAGCCAATCTTCGATTGCATTTGTCATAAACCGTAGTCCAGCGATTACCCAAAGCATTGATCTTTGCAATCGCTCGATTTGCAGAATCATAGACCATCGTCGTCCGATGGAGAAACGCGTCGACCGTTGCGCTTACCTGTTGGCAAGCAGTGAAGATGGTGGTATTTCGCTGCAATAACGAGTTCGTAAGGGCGATCTGCTGGCCAATCGCGTCAAATGTCGCCGTAATTCTTTGCAGAAGCGGGTCGATTGTAGCTACGGGTCGGTCGGCGGCGTCGAATACAATCGTGAAACGATTATTAAGTGGATTTATCGTAGCGATGCGGTTTGAATCCGCATCAAACACCGATGTTGTTCGACTTAAGTTCGGATCGACGATTGCGGTCTGTCGGTTGTCATCATCGTATATCACGCTCCGCCGCCGGTTTAGCTGGTCGATTGTACTAGCATGCCGAGCCGCCAAGTCGTAGACAAAGGTCGTGCGGTAAATTAGGGGATTGATAATTGCAATCTTTTGGCCGGCTGAATCGTAAAGTGCCGTCGTAATGCAACTCAAAGGGTTAGTCGAGCAGATCGGCCGACTTGCAGCATTGTATGCGATCGAATTCCGATTCAGGAGCGGATCGATAGCCGCAATTTTTCGATTAGCGAAATCGTAGCTGGTGGTCCAGCGTGCCCCGAGAGCGTTAATTGAGGCAGTCGCGCGGCCGCCGACATCGTAAACCGTCGTGACGTGGTTTCCGAGGGGATTAATGGTTGCAACTGCACGTCCAAGCGTATCGTATATAGTGGTCGTCCGACTTTGTATCTGGTTGACTGATGCGACCTGCCGGTTCATCAAATCGTAAATTGTTGTTAGTCGGTTGCCAAGCGGATCGATTGTCGCTATCTTACGATTTCCGAGATCGTAAATGTTGGTTGTAATTTCATTCAGTGCATTGATGACCCGGAGCAAATTCCCACCCGTGTCGTAGGCCATTGTCGTGCGATTCAGCAACGGATCTATGACGGCGATTGGGTGATTCTCGTGGTCGTACACGGTCGTCGTGCGACGCCTCATTGGCATCACAATCGCGATCTGATTGCTCGCCAAGTCATAGGCCATTGTTGTGCGGTAACCCATCGCGCTAATCGTAGCGACTAAATTGCAGGCGCTATCGTAGACGGATGTCGTCACATTCCGTAAAGGGTTCTTGGTCGAAGTGATCGGCCCGCAGCCCGCTTGATACGTGTAAGTCGTCCTTCTCGCCAACGGATCGACCACAGCCTGGACTCGGTTCATCAGGTCGCGAACATAGGTCGTTCGATTAAGCAAAGGGTTCATCCATGCCTTCACCTGACCGTAATTGTCATTGACGAACGTCGTCCGGTTCCCCAGCGGCGTGATCTGGTTGATCGTCTGTCCGTAGCTGTCGTAACTGACGCTGCAGCGCTGCCCCAGCGGCGTGACACTCGCGGCTAACTGCCCTCGGCTCGTCCAGACATAACTCATTCGCTGGTTCAGCGGGTTGATGAACGCCTTCCGATTACTGTTGTTGTCCCACACCAGCGTCGTCGCACCGACGATCGGCGGCTCCACGCTTTGCAGCCTCGAACTGGCGTCGTAGCGGAGCGTGTAGACGCCTCCGGTCGGTTGAGTGATTCCCTGCAACTGCGTCTGTTCGTTGTGCAGTTTGTTCCAAGTCATCGTCGTGCGATTGCCGTTGCCGTCGCTGAACATCACCGGCCGGTTGGCCTGCCAGACGGTCGTGGTGCGGTTTCCTAATGGCGTAATGATCCCCGCGATGTTCCGCGCCGCGTTATACAGGATCGTCGTCACCCGATTTAGCGGGTCGGTCACCGTCGTCGTGTTCCAGTCCCGGTACACCAATGTCGTTCGACCACCGCCCGGTACGATGAACTTGGTGGCCCAGCCTGTCGTGGCGTCATACCCGATCGTTGTGCGATGCAACTCCGGATCGATCACCGTCGTCAACTGGTGCGAACCGTTGTAGATCATGCTCGTCTGACACAATTCCGGCGTCACCACCTTGACCAGATCGCCCGAACCATTCACCGTCAGCGTCGTGATCCGCCCAGACCGGTCCTGCACCCGCTTGATCTTCCCGCCCGCGGTGTAGGCATAAGTAGTGCGCTGACTGAAGGGGTTGATGATGGCGGAGGTGCGATTGCCCGAGTCGTAAGTCACCGTCCAGACGTTGCTGGAGGTGTCGCTGAACTTGCTGACCAATGCCGGTGGGTTGCCCATCGTGCCGATGACGTTCGGATAAAAGGCGGAGAGTCCATTGGGCTGGATCTGACTGATGCTGACGTTGTCGGGTGTCCAGATCGCATCGGCGGTGGCGGCCGTAGGGCTATAGAAGTTGTTGACATCGGGCGTGTAGCCGGTCAAGACGGCGCCGGTGCCGTCGGTGATGGCGATCTGATCGCCCGCGACGTCCAAGGCCTGGGCTTGCATGCGATACAGTTCCGTCCAGCCCGTGCCGTAGGACGAAGCGCTTGGATTAAGCGAGTTGTAAATGAACGTCGGCTTCGGGTCGAACGGCGCGCCGTCAGGATGGGCGATCGGCAGAATGATGTTGCCATTGGCGGGATTCCACTGCACTGCTCCCGTGCACAGACCAGGGATGTGGGGGTGAAGCAAATAAGGCACCGCGTATCCCGGCGCTGAAACGGTGCCGGCTGAGATGGCTCCAGGGATGGCGTCGCTGAACGTGCTGGAACCAGGTGCCGGGCAGCTGCCGCAGCTGGCTTTGGCCACCAATCGGACAAAGGAGTTCATGCCCATCTTTATTGAGTTGGTGTGCGCACCGCCCCCGCCGCTACCACCGCCATTGCCTTGCTTGCATTTGCAACCGGAACTGGAGCAGCTACCGCAGGTCGGGCAACTCTGCGTGATGCCACACGCAGCTGATTGGCCTCCCGTATACAGTTCGGCGACCGGCCGGAAGATACTGCCTACCGGCCAGCCGGACAGCATGGGCGGCAAGCAACTCGCGTAGTCGGCCCAATTGGAGAGACTTGGCATCACGGCCGTGAGCGTGGCGTTGAGCGGCCACGCGCAATTCGAGGGAAAGGGCGAAAGACTTTTGACCAACGAGATCGGGTTATAGAGGTCGGTCAATGCCGCCGACTTGTAACCCGGGAAATGGACATTGGGCGTCCAGGTCACCGACAGGACGGGACCCAGGCCGGAATTGGTCAGGGTCAATGTGAGACTGGTGTAGTCGCCGCTGCAAGCGCCCGTGGGTGAGTAGCCCCAAGTACACGCACCGGTCGCGGAAAGAATATAGGTGCCGTTCAGGTTGGTGCAGTCGCCGCACGAACCGGTGTTGGAAATGCCGCTTATGACAAACTGCCACTGTTCGGGTACACCATCACCCCAATTCGGGCAATCGCATGGCGTCGTCATGGGAGCATCCTCGCAAGAAGCAAATCAGACTCGACGAAAGTGGGAACGCCATCGATTCGGCCTGAGCCGAAGGTTACCGCCGAAAGGACAATACGGACTGCGTCCGGGTGTAGGCGGTGATCGGTTGCAAATGTGTCGGCCGGTCGAAGGCCAATGATTGGCCGAGCTCCGGCAACGATTCAACCAGAAACGATTCCCCGAGTCCGCGAATGAAGCGATCCGGCTCCAACGCCCGACCGAGGTCGAACCCGCACGACTCGTCTCGGATTACCCAGCGATCGGCGCCATTGTGTTGGATGCTAGCTCAGCATCACGGATCGGGCGAACACCCGCGGCTGGGCATCAGACATCCCAGCCGAAAACTGAACGAGATCAATTAGAACCAGCAGTCACACTCTTGTCAACACCCCACCATGTGCCGCTCGTATGCCGCTCGACTAAGAATGTTCCTTGCAAATCGATTTGCGGTTCGCAAATGCCGGCTCCCAGCCGACGCCGGTCCCTTTGCCATTCAAGTGAAACACGAGCATTTTCGTCGATTGAACATTCAACCGACGAACCGCATTGATAAGTCGATCTCGACGATCAAACCCCTTAACGGTCGGAAGCGGGTCATCGATCCATTTTCGCCATTTTTGTTCCTCGAATGCCGAGAGAAGCAAATCTTGATTTGCTGCAGCCTGACGAAACTGCTTCACGAGAATGCCGTCAAACCACAATTCCCTGGATCCCGAATCCCAGTGCGGCTTGCTATTCCGTCGCGTCTTGCGCGATTTCCCCACTTCTTGCTTCCGAGGCGTCCTCATTAGCCGGGCCTGCTTCAATCCTCGGACCGTGAGTACAAACCGTGAATTTCTCGAAAAAACAAAGCCGCTTCTTGGCGGAGGGAGCTTGGAACGTCTACCAGACGGAATGTGTCGAACATATCCTGAATCCACCAACCAATGAAGTGGCCCCGTCGAACTTGGTTTGAGCAAAAAACAACCTACGTCGAAGCCAAGTTCCCGGTCCGACGCTCGAGTTTCTTTTGCGAATTCCCACGCCTCCAGCAGTTCGTGTAAGATCCTTTTGATGGCGGGCAATCGCCACATCGACTCTGCACTTTTCGAATTCGACCTTGGATGCGTCATGCTTTCGCCCCCCGCAATTGAAAAATCGCCTCATAATAGTGGAGCTCCATGACCACGATAGGATCATCAGTCAAGCATTCGGTTGTTCACTGACGTAACTCGTTGGAATCAGGTCGCGAACGCAAAGCACGGCGTTAAAGGGAAAAGACGAGATGCATCGGAGCCAAATTCGGCATTATGGGCATCGATAGCGCGCTAAGTGGCCGCTCCCACCCTTCAAAGTAAATCGGGAATTGCAGACAAAAGTGGACATGAAAACGCGATTTTCTCGACGCGGAAACCACCTTGAGCTGATTCGAAGCGCTATGATGAGTTTTGGACAATGGTCCCTTGACAACAGCGGAAGGGATGCAGTGTCACTTCTCCAACAGCGGAGGTGAGATTTGACAACAAAAAAACTCACCGTGATTTGCCATTTTCGCAACGAAGAGGTGTATTTGCCTTATTGGTTGCGGCATCATACACGATTGTTCGATCACGGTGTCATGATTGATTACCGATCATCGGATCGCTCGATCGAAATCATCCGCGAGCGTGCCCCAGCCTGGGAAATCCGCCCCTCTCGCAATGAGAAATTCCATTCTGTTTCCATCGATCGCGAGGTTATGGATATTGAGCAGGAATTTGCTGACTGGAAAATGTGCTTGAATGTCACTGAGTTCCTCATGCTCGACGACTTGCGTGCATTCTTGACCGAGTTTGAGCGACGTCAACCAACCGCGATGGGTTTGATAACAACCGGTTTCATCATCCAGGACGCGCCGGAGCAGATCGATGCTCCGTTGACCGATGCCGATCTCTGGGACCAACGACACTTCGGCTGCCCGGAGCCCGACCCCTTTCATGGAGTCGTCGATCGCTGTCGTTTGCTGCACAAAGCGCCGCATGGGGCTTACGGCATCGGGCGGCACAGCAACGGCGTGAGCAATATCAAAGAGCCTGTAGTTCCGCTATTTTGGTATGGTTGGTGTCCGCTCGAAGTAAAAAAACGGCGGAACAAAAGCACCGCGCCAATGATTCCTTCTTCGGATTGGGGAAGCCACCATGTTCGCAGCGACGACGTAATCGACGACATATGGCGGACGAAGTACTTGCCGCGATGCCACGATTTGCTTGACGGGCGATACCCCTTTCTCAATGAAGCTGTCGAGCGTCTACGCCGTTTGCGAAACAAGTAACCTGTCCACGACACGCGTGCGTTGACCGCGGCTTTGACCGTAGAAAAAATACTTTGACTCCGAACAATTGGCTTGAATTGTTCCGGCAGCGATGTTAAAAGTGGTGAAGGCAATTCAGTCCGCTAGATCCGCGGAAAGCGACTGCCATTTCAAAGGCGGTCGGCAAAAAGCTGTTGTGTTTTCTTGACCAGCGAATGAGATTCAGGCATTTGGCCGGCAAGTACCGTTGCCGTCGAGGTCATTGTGGACGCTCGTGCCGTCTTGATTTTGGGCGCGGATGGCTACATCGGCTCCGCGCTGGCACCATTTCTTCGTGAACGTGGTTTATCCGTCACGGGCATCGACAATGGATTTCGCTCCAGCCCGACGAGTAGTGTTGGTCCCCGACGGAACTTTCGGGATCTGACAGAAGACGAATTTGCACCATTTGGCAATATCATCCTTTTGGCTGGTCACCCTTCGGTATCGGCATGCGACCGGCAACCACGCGACGCGTTTAACAACAATGTCGACTCATTTGTCGGGCTCGTTCATAAGTTACGTGGCCAGAAGTTGCTATTTGCAAGCAGCATTTCGCTTTACGTTCGCACACCCGGGGTTCCGGCGATCGAGTGCCAGCCGATGCCTGCGCCGGTCTCGTTCTATGACATGCACAAACAAATGATCGAGCAGTATGCTCGGATCGCCTATCCGAACCATTTTGCCCTTCGCTTTGGAACGTTGTGTGGCCCGTCGCCGAATATCCGGTTGGACTTGATGTTAAACAGCATGGTTTGGTCCGCCCTCAGCAGAAAAAAGATTGAAGTCGCGAACCGTGACGTTCATCGGCCGCTGCTGGGAATCACCGACCTATGTCGCGCGATCGCCACAATTCTCACCAGCTCAATCGAACCAGGACCGTACAATCTGGCGAGCGTCAACACCGCGATCGGGCAGATTGCCGACTACGTGGCAGGGCGGTTTGGTGTTCCGTGCATCGAAGTGGAACGGCCGACTGCTTATGACATCGCTGTCTCGACGGAGAAGTTTACTCGGGCTGCGAATTTCGCATTCGCGGACACAATTCCGACTCTGGTTGACTCGCTCGATTCCTATTTCGCCAGGTGCCCAAGTCCCCGGTAATTCAATGGACTACACGACCCTCGCCAATTGTCGAACGTGTGGATCCGCGAATCTTGAGCGGATCTTGGATCTAGGCCGGCAGCCGCTGGCGAACAGCTATGTCAAAGAACCGACAATACTGCCCGTTTATCCACTGGAATTGATGGTATGCAGGAGATGTTTTCACAATCAATTAAGCGTTGTGGTCAATCCAGACCTGATGTTTCGCGACTACCTGTATGTCAGCGGGACCAGCCGCACATTGCGCGATCATTTTGAAGCGTTTGCGCGACAAACACTCAACTGGTTCACGCCCCGGCCAAGCCGCATTCTCGACATCGCTTGCAATGACGGAACTCTGCTGGAAGCGTTTCGCCGCCAGGGATGCACCGTCGAAGGTGTCGATCCCGCGCGTAACCTCGTGGTCTTGGCCCAGAAAAAAGGGCTTCACGTCGCCGAAGGCTATTGGCCCGACGCCCGACGGGACATATCGGGGCAGTTTGATCTGATAACCGCTGCCAATGTCTTAGCACATGTCGCCGACCCTCGATCATTTCTCCAAGCTGCGCTGAGCTGTCTTTCGTCGTCGGGAGCGATCGTCGTCGAATTCCCATACTGCCGCGCGATGATCCTGCATGGGGAATGGGACACGATCTACCATGAGCACTTATCGTATTTCCTGGTTAGTCCGTTGTTGGCGCTGGTCAACGGCCTAGGTGCTTCGGTTACCCGAGCGGAAATGGTTCCGATCCACGGTGGAAGTTTGCGACTTGCGATCCAACCAGCGGTCAAGGGTCATTGCGCGGACGTACTTTCGCTCGCAGAATCGGAAGTTCGAGACGGACTAACCAATGTCGATACGTATCGCAGATTCTCAAGACATGTCGGCCAAGTTTGCACGCAATTGATCGAAGTCAGCAAGGAATCAGCGTTATCCGGCCGACGAGTCATTGGTTTCGGTGCTTCTGCAAAAGGCAACACGTTGCTGAATCGCTGTGCTCTATCCTTGGACTACATCATTGATGACAACCCGCTGAAGCACGGGCACTTCACTCCCGGCCGGAATATCCCCATTCGCCCACCGGCGATTTTGTCAAACGAGAGTCGGGACCTAGCGATATTCCTGCTAGCCTGGAATTTTGCCAAGGAGATCGTCGAGAAAATTCGCAACTGGCGGCCCGACAGAAATGATCAAGTAATCCACTACGTCCCTTCGGTTCATCGTCACGATATCCGCGAACCCTTGCCGTCTTGGTAACTCGTGCGATTTGTAAGCCATCGACATCGGACGCCATGTGATTCAGTTTCAAACTGATTTGCCGTTTCACGACGAAATGCAATTCGAGTTATGTTGGAAGCGACTCGCCTCGGCGAAAGCGAGTAAATCACCGCGCCCGAGTTGCTTTTTGCCGGCCCACACGTGTAAGCAACCCGGCCGCACGGCCTTGGCGGGACTTGATTGAGGTAATTACGCTCAACCATCGCCGGCAAAAACTCAACTTGTTCGCCGCGTCGCCAGAAGAAGGCGTCCTGGCCCAGTGAGCGAGGGATGCGTGTGCCCGCGTCTAATTGCCCCAAGTTCGGCCGCAGATAGGCCTGGGAAAAGCGCAACGACGTGAAGGCTGTCTATAAGTTGAATACGTCCACGCCGCCCCATTGCACTTCGAAATGAGATTTTGGCACGTAGCCAAAGCTAGGACTTCCGCGTTGCCCCAGTGTCTCATCGTGGCACACTCCCCAGAAATCCTCACGTTTTTACATACCAACACGGGCAAACGTGCAACTAGCCTCTTGCGCAGAGTTGTTAATCTGTGTTAATATTCAACTACGGGGCTGAAGGATTGCCCCGCAATTCAACAAGGAGGTACACCATGTCTCGCAAACCTACACCAGACCAAGAACAACAAGAAACCGCCAATGCCGGTGTCGATGTTCCCACGCCCGAAGGCAACGCCGAGGGCCAAAGCTTCGCTGACCGGGTTGGCCAAAGGGAGCGGAATGTCATTCCCGATCCCTTCGGTATCGCCAGCGACACCGTTGCCCGCGTCCGCCTATTCGAAAGCAGACGTGAACACGTCATGGCGCTCAAGTTCGGCGATGGCGGTCCCGAGGATAAGCCGAGCCAGGCGGTCAGGGACAAGCTGAAGGAAGCCGGATACCACTGGATTCCCACCCAAAGGTATTGGGCGCACGGAGTGGACCGGGACTCTGGACGGCAAACTCGCATCGACGCGGAGCGGCTGTTCCAAGAAGTCCGGCAAATGATCCGCCATGAAAAGGGCGCCGAAGCTGGACAGGAAGTGCCGTTCTGAGCGAAAGCCAAATGCATGACGCTTCCGCCGACCTACGATTTCCCCGACCTCGGCCCCCAGGCCCAGATGATGGCGAGGAACTGCAATAACGAACGACTGGCGATGACGCTTCAATACGTCGCCATCGGCTCGATGATCATCATGGCCGGGGCCGCGGCGGCCCACCTCTTAAAAGAGCTGTTCGGACATACCGAACGGAATCGCAGATCGCGATGAAGCACGCTTCATCGTTGTGCCATTTTGCTTTGTGGCGCGACTCCCGCCGTCGAGACGTAATAGCGCCACCGCTCGACGGCGGGAGACCAGCCGCGGATTCCTGGCTGGATCAAGAATCTCGAAATAGGTGACGCTGATGGTTACTGACTATGTCGAAGAAACCGCCCGAAGGGCGACAACCCACATTATTCCCAACCGACCCAGACCAAACGCCTGAGCCAGAAGACAACGCAACCCAAAAACCCAGTGGAGGCCATTATGCAATACAAGACGATCGCTCTCGAACTCCTGAGGGAACGGACGGAGTTTTTCGAGCAACTTCGCAAGGAGCGGAAGCTCCTGACGACCGTGGAGCGGTACGCGAGGGAACTGAAGAGCGGCCACGAAGCCTGGAAGAAGCTTCTCACCCAGTTGAGGCCAAGGAGCGCGCCGAACCAGATCGCCAGCGA
>Ga0207125_10196_pt1 | contig 12961 bp, 9 predicted proteins | sample Alteio_BWMinHeat_19_FD_153556 | JGI IMG/M metagenome (GOLD analysis project Ga0207125, IMG submission 153556) | Enriched cells from forest soil in Barre Woods Harvard Forest LTER site, Petersham, Massachusetts, United States -... | ecosystem: Environmental > Terrestrial > Soil > Temperate forest >...
CCCAGCCGGCAAATTTCGACATCAAAAATGAAACGGTCATCCCCAAGGCAATTCCGATCAAACCACCGAGGGTTGAAAGAACCGCCGACTCCATCAGAAATTGAGTCAGGATGGCGCGTCGGGCCGCGCCGACCGCTTTCCGCAAGCCAATCTCGCGCGTCCGTTCGCTGACCGACACCAGCATGATGTTCATGATCCCGATCCCACCCACCAACAGTGAAATCGTCGCCACGATCCCCAAGAGCAGCGTAAAGGTCTGCGTCGTGCCCTGCAGCGCCGCCTGAAGATCCGCCATGTTCCGCATATCAAAATCATTGTCTTTCCAGACCGGCAGACGGTGGCGTTTGCGCATCAGCGTGGTGATGTCTTTCATCACATCCTGGATGCTTTCAGGTGTCGCGCACTCAATGTAGATGTTGTTGAAGTATTTTTTCCCCAAGACACGGTTCATCGCGGTGTTCAGCGGCACAAGGATCATGTCGTCCTGGTCCCGGAACCCTGTCGCGCCCTTCATCGGCAGAACGCCAATGATACGGAACCCGATGTGGTTGATTTTGATCATCTTGCCAACGGGGTTCTGCTTTCCAAAAAGATTATTAACAACCGTTTGCCCCACTAACGCGACACGCGCCTGTTCCAGGTTCTCCGCCTCCGTATAAAAGCGGCCGTAATAAGGACTGGAATTCCGCATCTGCTCATAGACCGGCAGCGCGCCTGTGACAGAGGTGTTGGCGTTTTGGTCGCCGTAGACGACCTGTGCGGAGCCGCTTACGTTGCCGTCCACATGGGTGATGTTGGTGTTAATACGGGAGATTGCTTTGATGTCGTCCATGGTCAAGCGGCTCACGGTGCCGGCGGACTGCCGTACGCCTCCCATCGCCCCAGACGTGGGAATGAGCATGACCAGGTTGGACCCCAGGCTGGACAGGCGCGCCTCGATGGCTTTTTGAGCGCCTTTGCCGATCGCCAACATCGCGATCACCGCACCCACCCCGATTAAAATACCCAACATCGAAAGCGCGCTCCGGACTTTGTTCGCGGTGATCGCCCGCAGCGCGGAGTAGCCGTATTCCCGAAATTCATCAAAGCGGAACGGCGGGGATTTAATCGCCGCTTTCCCCTGCAGTTCAGGGGGCGCGTTTTTTGAGGGAGCCGGCGCCGAAGAAGACGCCTTGCGTTCATCGGACACAATGCGGCCGTCCTTGATCTGGATCACGCGTTTCGCATGGGCCGCGATGTCGGGCGAGTGGGTCACCATGATCACCGTAATACCGGCCTGATTAAACTCTCCGATGCGATTCAGGATCTTCCGACTGGTCGGAGGCGAGGTTGCCGGTGGGTTCATCGGCGAACAGGATGCGCGGATGGTTCACCAGGGAGCGGGCGATGGCCACGCGTTGCTGCTGGCCGCCGGAGAGCTGGTTGGGTTTGTGATCGATCCGGTCGCCAAGCCCCACCTCCTTCAGCAATTCGGTGGCACGCTCATCGCGTTTGGGCGCTCCGGAATAAATCATCGGGAGCGCGACGTTGTCCAGCGCACTCGTCCGGGCCAGCAGGTTGAACATCTGGAAGATAAAGCCGATCGTGCGAGAACGCAGCGCCGCGCCTTCATCATCACTTAAGCCGGATACGTCGATCCCCATCAATTTGTAGGTCCCGTAGGTGGGGCGGTCGAGCAGACCGAGGATTTGCATCAGGGTAGATTTGCCGGAACCGGAGGGGCCGACGATCGCGACGAACTCACCTGCCTCGATGTTGATCGTTACGTCTCGAAGGACTTTGAGTTCGTTGCCGCCCACCATGTAGGAGCGGCCGATACCGTTGAGCTCAATGAGTGCCATATTATGGGGCGCGTTTGCCGCCCCCTTGACCGCCCTGGGCTCCGCCTTGTCCACTTTGCTTGGGGCCGCCCATCACTAAGGGGCTGGTGGCGGCGGCTTGCTGAGCCACGTAGCGCTTCCGGACAACTAAAACGGTGTCCCCCTGCTTCACGCCATCCACGATCTCTGCCTGGTCGCCATTCTCTAAGCCGACCTGGACATCCCTTGGAAGGGGTTTCCCATCGGGCCCGGGCACCATGACCTGGCGCCCTCCAGTCGCTGAAGGGGTGAGGGCCGCTTCCGGCAGCAGCACGACGTTATCTTTCTTATTCGAGATCAGCTTGATGTTAGCCGTCATCTGTGACCGGAAAAAGGGCGGGACGTTTTTGGGCTCGATTTTCACGGGATAGGTGATCACGTTAGAGACGTTCACACCCTCATGAAGGATCTGGAAAACTTTTCCATCGATGGGTTTGTCCGGATAGGAATCCAGAGTAATTAATGCGGGCATCTCCATGCGGATCCGGCCGATGTCTGTTTCATCGACGTCGGCTTTGACGATCAGCTTATCCGACATGGCGTAAAGAACCGTGGTAGCGTCTACGGTTTGTCCCACCACGACATTCCGCAGAATGATGATACCCGCCAGAGGAGCCACAATCGGGGTGGGTTTATAAGAGTCCTGCCATTTCTTAAGTTCATCAGGACCTTTGGCGCGAGCGGCGTCCAGAATGGCGGCTCGGTCGGTCGAGCTCATCCATCCCAGGATTTCACCCGACGCGACTTTATCGCCTTCATCCACTTTCAAACTTTCCACCCGTCCGGCGATCGGAGGTTTGATCTCGACGCGGTTCAAGGGCTGGACTTCGCCGGTGGCTTCGACGGTATCTTCAATCGAACCCAGCTGGGCCTGGACCGTCTGAACCGTCTGTCCGTTGTGTTTTCCCGCATTTTTTGTTTTCACGACGTAAAAGACGCCTCCTCCGAGGATTAAAATTGCGAGGATGGAAAAGAGCCATTTTTTCATATTAACTCCCGAGTTGGTCGCCCGTAGCGAAGCGCCATTGCGCCTCGGCCAGGATCAGATTCTGCTGCGCTCTTAGAAAGCTCTGCTGAAAATTAACGTAATCCTGAACCACGAGAATCCATTCATCGAAGGTCATCAGTCCGCTTTGGTAGCGCACATCGGATTCGTCCTGGCGTTGTTTGGCGGCCTGAAGAAAAGCGCGCTGGACGCGGACTTGGTCCTGGGCCTGAGCGAAAGAGGACCAGGCGCTTTCGAGAGCACTTCGGGTTTGGTTGCGGATGGAACGCATCTCCTGCTGCGCCTTCTCCAACGCGCGTTCCGCGGCCTGGCTGGCGTAATAGGTCGATGTTAATCCACCCCCAAACAGCGGATAGTTCACGGTCCCTGTGAAGCTCCAAAACGGGGATTGGGGGAATTCCGTCGTGCCTGTGGTCCCCTTGCTGTAGTTCAGAGATAACGTGGGCAGGAGCGAACTATGGGCGATATTCAGTTGGGCCTGGGCTTGCTCGACCGTCGCCTGCTGGGCTTGGATTTGCGGTTCGTTCGCCAGGAGCGCTTCAAAATCGGGGCGCGGCATGGGCACCGCGGATGCCGACCACGTCCCGGTCACGATCAACGTCTCAAAGCGGTCCTTACCCATCGCTTGGCCTAACCCCTGTTGGGCGACACGCACGTCCCGGCTCGATTGATCGAGGGCGACATTCGCTTGCAGGGCTTGCGCTTCGGTATTCATGTTGTTTCCCTTGGATTCCCGGCCGGACTGATAGCGCAAATTGACCATTTGAGAGTTTTGTTTCCAGGTATCGCGGATCACCGTATTGACTGTAATGGAATCTTGGGCGTAGAGCAGGCTGACGAATGCTTTGTAAAGGTTCAGAAGCGCGTTGGCCGCTGCTACCCTGTAGTTAGCCTGGCCAAGCCTTTGACCTGCAGAGGCCGATTGGATACTCGCCCATTGGCCGAAATCAATCAGATCCAGGCTGGCGTTCCCCTCTGCTATCCAGGATTTGGATTCACCCAACCCGGCGGATTTACTATCGGTATAGCTGTTGGAGAGCGAAACTTGAGGCAGGATGCCATTAAAACTCTTAAGGTAGAGCGCGCGGCTGGATTCGGAGGCAGCCAAAGCGGAAAGCAGGTCAGGGTTGTTCCGTGCGGCCATTTGAACACAATCCTGCCAGGTGAGGGCGGTGTTTAAGGGGGTGCCGGGCTCTTGAGCGCTTGCCAGAGCTGTTAAGGTCGATATCAAGAACGCTGTGAAATATCGCTTCATTATGAAATTATTAGACGATAGAACGGCGCGGTTTGTTCCCCATGTGGTAGGTAAAATTATGGTTTTTAATGGACCGGGTGACTACCCACGGCCGCTGCATTGCCATTCGTGGCTGGGAGTTCGCCCAGCAGGATCAGGGCCTCTTTGAGTTCGCTGTCGTGACCGTGGTTTTCGAACCGGCTCATGAGTTCATAGAAGCAGGGAACAACAAACAAGGTGAGGACCGTTGAGAATAAAACGCCGCCAATCACGGTGATGGCCATTGGGACGATGACCTCCGACCCGGCGCCGCGGGCCAGCGCTTCGGGGGTAGCTCCGGCAATGGTGGCGGCTGAGGTCATGAGGATGGGGCGCAGACGAATTGGGCAGGCTTCGAGGAGAGCGTCTTTTACGCCCAATCCTCCCTTGATGCGGCGTTCATTGGTAAAGTCCACTAGTAGAATAGAGTTCTTCTTGACGATACCGGCCAGAAGAATCAATCCGATACCGCTATAGAGATTTAAACTCTGATGCATCGCCAAAAGTCCGAAGAACGCCCCCGTCAAACTGAACGGAAGTGCCAGAAGGACGCTCACAGGATGGATGAAGCTGTTGAACTGCGTAGCCAAAACCATGTACGCCACAAAAATTCCCAGAATGAAGGTGAAGAGCAGGCTCTGAGAGGTTTCGCGGAAAAGTTGTGAGTTCCCGGATTCCAGGATGTTGTAGCCGCTGGGGAGAACTTCCTTGGCGATCTGGTGGCACTTCTCCAAGGCTTCTTCCTGCGACGCGCTTTTGGCCGGGTTGGCGAAGATGCTGATGGAGCGTTGGCGGTTGTAGCGCGTCACGGCAAAGAGCGCCGGCTTGGTGTCATAGTCCACGACGTCCGTCAGGCGTTTCACTTCACCGTAATTGTTGCGCACCCAAATGCGGGAAAGATCCTTGGGTGTGGTGCGATCGGCTTCGGCCAAACGCACCCGCACGTCATAACGCTTGCCGCGCCCCGTGTATTTGCCCCATTTTAAGCCGCCCATCATGGCGTTAATGGTATTACCAACGGACAGGGAGGTGACGCCCTGGGCATTGGCCTTGGACCGGTCGGGATGGACCTGGATCTCCGGCATGCCCGGATGGTAGTCGGTGTCGACGTCGGTCATGAGGCCGGACGCTTTCATCTTGTCCATGATCTCGCCGGCATACTTGCCCAGCGCGTCCCAGTCGGGACCCTGTACATAGAATTGGACGGGGTAGCCGCGCTGCGCCGAAAATCCGGTCTGAGAAAAGTCGAGAAGCGAAACTCGGTCCACGCCTTTGACGCTCGAGAATTCTTTCCTGACTTTCGCCATGAATTCCAGCTGAGTTTCATGATGGCTGCCGACCATAGGCCGCTTATCGAGAGGAAACATGGTAACGAAAATATTTTCGGTATTCACCTGGCCGCCCTGGAAACCACCCACTGCCGCATAGAACTGGTTCATTTCCGGCTGATTGAGAAGCCACGGCTCAAAATTCTTCTTGGATAAATCATCGGTGTAGTCAATCGAGACACCCAGAGGATTGGTGATCGTGACGAGAAAGCGGTTCTGGTCCTGAGAAGGAATAAATTCCTTCTTCAGAAATTTCGCCGTATACATCGACAATAGAAAAATAGCCACGGATACACCCAGCACGCTCTTGGGCCAGCGCAGGCAGCGTTCAAGGCCTACGGTGTAGCCTTTCTTGATCCGGTTCATGAGCGCATCCATATGCCGGGACAGCCAGTTGGTATGGCCAACGGCCAGGAACTGGGACGTTCGCATCGGAGCGATGGTCAGCGCTTCCAGAAGCGAAACCATGACGGCCACGGAGATGGTAATTCCGAATTGAAAGAAGAATTTTCCGACGATGCCCTGCATGAAAACGACGGGCATGAAGATGGCGAGAATCGCGATGGATGCCGCCATCGCTGCCGAGGTAATTTCCCTGGCGCCGACCAGGGACGCCTGCACCTTGGACATGCCTTCCTCGGCATACCGCGTGATATTTTCCAGGACCATGATGGCGTCATCCACGATAATCCCGATGACCAGCGAAAGTCCCAGCATGGTGAAGCTGTTGATCGTGAAGCCAAAGAAGTAAAGCGCGATGAATGTCCCCATGATCGAGGTCGGGATGGCCAGGAGCACGTTCAGGGTAGCGCTCCAGGAGCCGAGGAATAGAAAACAGACGAGCGACGTCAGAATGACCGAATACCCGAGGGCCAGATACAGGTGGGTCACGGAGTCCTTAATGAATTCCGTCGTATCGAAGACGGAGACCAACTGCAAGTCCATTCCTTTCGGCAGGAGCGGCAGAAGTTCTTTAATGCGCTTTTTGACATTTTCGGCCACCTGCACCGCGTTGGTGCCGCGCTGCTTGACGATCCCCAGCCCTACGGCGGCCTGTGAACCGTTGGTGTGACTGCCAGTCCGCGAAATGCGACGGATGTCATTGAGACCATCTTCGATGGTTCCGATTTCGCCAAAACGCAAGGCGCGATAGCGCGCGCCGCCGCGAATCCGGTTCGGAATAATAAGTTTCGAAAATTCCTCCGGGCTGTACGCTTCCCCGTAGACGCGCACGTTAAATTCTTTCGGGCCGTTGTCGATGTATCCAGAGGGAACGTCCGCGTGTTCATTAGTAATACCATCCAGCACGTCTTCCACCGTAATTTCCCGTTCGGCCATTTTGTCGGCATCGAGCCAGATGCGCAGGTTCGGGTCGACGTAGCCGCCGAGGTACACATTGCCGACGCCGGGCGTCATGGCGACGTCATCGCGCAAATGCTCATTGATGTAGCGGCACAAATCGACGAGACTCGCTTTGGAACCAGGCTTCGTCGTGAGCGCCAGCCACATGATCGGCTGGTCTTCCGGGTTGACCTTCTGGACGATCGGCGGATCAATCTGGGCGGGAAGGCTCTTTTGAGCCTGCGCGATATGGGATTGAACATCCTGAACGGCGATATCGATGGGCCGGTTCAAGTTGAATTCAATGGTAATCGTCGTCTGGCCGAGCTGCGACGTCGAATACATGTTATTGATGCCTTCGATCGACGTCACCGATTGCTCAATGATGTCGGCCACCTGCGTTTCCATGATTTCAGGAGAAGCGTTCTCCCAGGTGACGGTGATGGTCACGACAGGAAAATCGACGTCAGGCAGCTGACTGATGCCCATGCGGTGGAAGCCGATCCACCCGAACACGATCAGGCCGATCATCAGCATCCAGGCGAAAACGGGGTTTTTAATCGAAACGTCAGATAAGGTCATAGTCCTTCTCCCATCGCGATATGCAGACGGATATCATCCAGCTTGGCGTTGGCCCGTGCCGTGAGCCATTGCCCGCGTATGTTCTGCATGTTCGTTAACAACTGCAAAAGGTCCAGGTTGCTGATCACGCCCGTGCGGTATTCTTTTTTCTGGACCTCGTAGTTTTTCTCCGCTAGCTGTACGGCTTTTTCATAAGCGGCATATTCCGAGCTCGCATGGGCCAGGTCATCGTAAGCGGTCCGGACGTCCCGTTCCACATCCCGTTTCAAACGACCTAGCGTCAACTGGGCGATGATCTGCTGGGACCGGGCCACGCGGACCAGGGCCTGCGTGCTCCCTCCTGCATAGATCGGCACATCCAGCGTAAAGGTGGCGTCCCAGCGCACGTCGGTCAAGATGCCGAAGCGTTCGGTGTAATAGCGTCCTAGAAAACCCAGGGTGGGGGCATGTCCTCCCTGCGCATAACGAATGCCCAGCTCAGCTTGATGAAGCGATTCTACCGTAGACAGAATGTCCGGTCGCTGCCCCGCGCGGTTTAAAGCTTCGTCCATCGAGAGGCTCGACGGCACGGGTGGGGCGTCCTGGAGGGTGACGTCGGCCGGAACGCCGGTTAAAAAGAGCAGAAGGTGTCGGGCTTCCGCGAGTGAGCGTTTGGTGTCTTCGATCTGGGCATCCAGCGAGGCCAATTGAGTTTCTGCGCTGAGCCGCTCGCTGGGTCGGGACCGCCCAATATTGACCCAGTGGGACAGTTGGTCAACCTGATCTTGATTGAGTTTGCGCGTGTCTTGAAGCACGACAAGCTGGTCCTGAAGGGTGTAGGCCAGATAAAAAGCGGCCGAGACATCCGAAAGAAGCTGAAGATCAGTCGCCCGCTGATTCAGGCGGGCTTGTTCCTCTTGCGATTTAGAGATCCCCACGACCTGCCAGTCACGAAACCCGGCAAAAATGGGCTGCTGGAGTTGAAAATACGACTCCGGTTGTGATGATAAAAGGGTGGATCCGGCCGCGCTCCCCGGTACCGTGTTGGACTTGTTTTGCTGGAAGAAACGAGAGGCGACCCAATCCAGGTGGGGAAAAACGTTTCCTAAGTCAGCCCGATACTGGGCCTGGACAAGACGGGTGTTCTCGGCGCTGATGCCCACGTTTTCACTGATCTGGCGGGCTTTTTGATAACACCCCTGAAGCGTGATCCCCCCTGTCGACACAGAGGGCAGAATGACTTGCGCGTAGGCCCTGGACGGTCCGAAGAGTCCTAGAATAATGATTAGTCTACCAAACGGTCGTTTATACACGTTCCATGCCTCGAATAAAGACGTCCGCTAACTGCTGGATGTAATCGGTATCGGAGAACGCTTCCACGCACATGTTTTCTCCGTGCAGCCGGGACAGGCGCGCATAGTGGATCAGGCCGCCAATAAATTGCGTCACCAGCATGGCGATTTTGACCCGGGGGAAACGCTTTTCTAAATGGCGGGTGAATAATTCGAAGACCGGTCCCTGCTTGTAAGTGGGGCTTTCTTTAAAGGCCTTGAAAATGGCCGGGTTTTTATTCGATTCAAAGTAGATGATCTGGAAGAACTCCCGTCCCGGGGCGTCGTCCAGATTCTGTAAAAGGGCTTTGCCCACGTGCACAAGGCTTTCCCGGAAATCGGCCGTGACGGGGATATCCCGCATCCGGCCCGTCCACCGGGCGCCTTCCAGTTCGATCATCTCCTGCAGAATCTGCTGTTTGCTTTTGAAATAATGATACAGACTGGCTTTCTGCAGATGGGTAGCGTGGGCGATATCATCCATGCTCGTTTCCGCATAGCCTTTAGTCGCGAACAGGTGCCGGGCTTGTTGAAGGATGGCATCCTTGCGGATTTGATAAAGGACGGGGTCGAGCGTTTTCACCGTATTAACCTACCATGCGGTTGGTTAATAGTCAAGACCTTTGTAATAACGAAAGTAGGGGGTGGTTCTTTTTACCTTATTGTGTTAGACTCTTCGAGGATTTATCCCTAAGGAGGGAATCGAATGGCTCAGACTCAGCCCCGGCGTATCCACTTACCCAATGTTTTGTTCCTCACGTTGTCCCCCCTGGCGGCTTTGGTGGGTTCTATCTTCTACATCGGCCGATATGGCGTTCATCCTGCGGAAGTTGCTCTATTTATCGTGATGTTTTTTGCCACAGGCCTGAGTATCACCGCAGGCTACCATCGCCATTTTGCCCATTTGAGCTATAAAGCGCATTCCTTGGTGCGGTTGTTTTACTTGGTGTTCGGGGCCTGCGCGGCTGAAAATTCAGCGCTTAATTGGGCGGCGGACCACCGGATGCACCACAAATATGTCGATACCGACCTGGATCCTTATAATGCGGCCAAGGGCTTCTGGTCATCGCACATCGGGTGGATTTTTTATCACGATACCGACAATAAGAAACTGGATAATGTGGGTGATTTGATGCGGGATCGCTGGGTCCGGTGGCAGCACAGGAACCATTGGGCGATCGCGATCGTCGTGGGTTGCGGCGTGCCGACATTGATCGGTGCCGCTGTGGGACGCCCGTTTGGCGGGTTTCTATGGGGTGCTTTGATCCGGGTCGTTTTTGTGCATCACATGACGTTCTTTATCAATTCGCTGGCGCATATCTATGGAGATCAACCTTATTCGAAGACAGATACGTCGCGGGATTCCTGGTGGCTGGCCGTTTTGACCAATGGCGAGGGGTATCACAACTTCCATCATCGCTTTCCTTCGGATTACCGTAATGGGATCCGGTGGTATCAGTGGGACCCCACGAAATGGGTGATCTGGTCGCTGAACACCGTGAAATTGACCCATCGGTTACACCGCATTTCTCCGCATCTGATCCTGCGTGCTCGGATGGACGTGGATGCCTTGGTGGCCGAAAAACATCTTCAGCGGATTTCTCCGGACCTGGGCTTAATCTTCCGTCAAAAAGTGGATGCCGCCCGGCTTCGCATGGAACACGCCCTGGCGCAATGGGCTGAGACCAAAGCCAGGATCCGCGATCTCAAGCAGGCCGCCTGGAAAGATTCTGAACATACCCGCCAGCAGTGGAAGTTGAAACTCCGAGACTACGAAACCCGTCTGGAAGCCGCGCGCGATGAATGGCGCGCTGTCCTTCGGGGTCTCTCCAACACCCCCGCTTAAGAAAATAAAGTACTCAGTATTTCTGTTGGAGTATTAAGGCCAGGGTGTCGCGCTGGGTGTGATATCCTGCCAAGACTGCCGTTGCAGAATGACATTTAAGGCCGGCACCTGAAGAGTATCATCATAAAAGATACCGCAGAATGCGCTGGGATTGTTATAGGCGGAGTTCACGTTGCCGTTGACCCAGACAGCCCCGTTAATATCCAGATAATTGAAAATGTTCAGATTCCCGCCGACATAGACAAATCCCTGTATGCCAACGGTGTTGACCCAGCCGCCACCAAGCCCTGGTTCATTCCAGGAGTCCGATCCGAAATTCCATGTTCCCGCGCTCTGGTGATACCCTATATCAGCGGGGTATTCGCTCGCGGCGGCGGTGTCATAGGTGTTAATTAGTAGTTTCTGTTCCTGTTGCCAGGCATTGGCCGGTACATGCCCCGCATAGATCATGTCTCCACTGCTATTGATCGTGAGATCTCCGCGTACGATGATGGTTCCCCTTAAGGAAGTCGCCAGAGTCCCATTGTAGCCGTGTCCTTCCAGGCTCACATCGCCATCCCAGTACCAGACGTAATTCTTGGCTGGATCCAGGCCGAGCGTCGCATAGATATTCGTGGAATTACCGAAATGGGCCGTATGGGGTGATACGTCGCCATCACCGGCGCAAGTGCCGAGGGGGTTGCGGCTCGTATCCCATGCGGCAACCGGTGCTCCGTTCACGGTGTATTGAGGAGTGCTGTCGCACCCGCATCCGTAAACGTTCAATGTCCCCGTTGCTGCGGCAGAGGAGCGTAAAGAAGCGAAATCCAGTATGGGGATATTGGGCACACCCGCATAGTTCGCCCACCATTCGATATTGTCTGTGTTGGGGGGTGAGGGCCAGGTCGTGTCTCGAGGATTAAGCGCTGTGCCGATCACGTTGTCCTTGGCGTACTTCTGAGGAAAATAACGACGTGCTACATTGTCGTCCATCAGTTGGATACTGCCTTGCGAGATGATCGGTCCCCAGTAGATGCCTAGGCCCTGGGCCCACGAAACGTTGCCTCCGGACATCATGGCGCTGTAGATAGTCTGGTTTAATTGAATGCTTTGAAGGGCCCGCGTTTCTTTGTTGGCGAGATCACGTCCTTCCACAGTAATGGTCACACAGTTTCCCGATGCAGTACAACTTCCGCCACTGGAGGGTCCCGAAGATAATTTTATGCGGTACTGGCCTCCGGGGACGTCGCTGTAGGTTTTATCAAAATTGTATCCGACAAGGACGGTACCGGCCGCCGCGGCGGCCCATGTCGTGGTTGTGCTTTGGAGGTACCATATGGCGCGATCAAGACCTGTTTCCGCGATATTGACGGCGGTGATGGTTTTCTGGTTTTTGACGGCCCAGGTGGTGTCCCTCTGGATCCAATTGACCAGGCCGGCAATGACTACGAGCAGGAGAAACAGGCACCCCAGGACGATGGGAAGGATCTGTCCGCGAGACGAATTCTGGATCAATTCATTACCCTGACCCTTTCTGATGCCATGTGCAGTGCTTTAAATTGTCCTCCATAGATCTGTTTTTGCAGGGTAAGGGATACAGAAAGAATCGTCATATCATCCGAATGTGGAAAAGTAAAGGCCAGATACGCCAAATCCGTTGTGAGGGTGGTTATATTGGTCCCGTTGGTGAGGACCAGATTGCTGCCGTTTTGGGTGTACGTCATGGTTTGGGCGCTCCCGAATTTCTGAAAGCTGATCTGGGAATAATACGGCTGCCCAGTGGCCTGGGTGATGGTAATCGTGCCTGATTGAGCCTGGCGCAGTTCTCGGGTCATCAAGTACATGGTCGCGCGGGCTTCCTCCTGGAGCTGCAACTTGGTCCGGCTTAAGATGAAGAATTTGGTGGTTTGCGAAATGATGCTAGGGGCGATGGAGGCCAAGACCCCTACGATCGCTACCATGATCATGAGCTCTACCAGCGTCCATCCGCGCCGGCTGCGTATCACCATGAAAAGTTTTCCCCTGGTGTCGTTAGCCCAGCATTGACCGTCACCCCGCTTAGGGTTGACGAGCTGATCACAGGGGTCTGACCATTCAAATGCTCATAAAATGCATATACGTTATAGGTCGTGGTCGTACTTCCACGAACGTCCACGGAGTAGGTCCCATCTTCATGGCTGGAGTTCGAATACAACGCACCCGTGGTCAGGGTGGCCGTGCTCAAAGCGGGCGGGGGGGTGGAAAGCGATGACGTGCTCACCACAATCAACACGCCTGTTTGGATGGGTTGGCCAGAGGCACTTACGCTGCCGGTTATAGTTCCCATGGCCCCCAGAATAGTAAAAGAACTCGACCAATACGTTGTTCCAGCCACGGCAATGTTTGTAGTGACGCTTGTGGGGCTGGCTATTTCCTTGGGATCCAGGACGGGCTGGAC
>Ga0207125_10197_pt1 | contig 12937 bp, 7 predicted proteins | sample Alteio_BWMinHeat_19_FD_153556 | JGI IMG/M metagenome (GOLD analysis project Ga0207125, IMG submission 153556) | Enriched cells from forest soil in Barre Woods Harvard Forest LTER site, Petersham, Massachusetts, United States -... | ecosystem: Environmental > Terrestrial > Soil > Temperate forest >...
CAGCAACTGAGGCTCTTCGCCCAGGTTCTTAGGCGGTGGCGCGGGTGCGGTTGCTGAGCGTGCCGATGCCTTCAATCTCAATGACCATTTCTTCGTCGTCGAGCAGCCAGCGCTGGGGTGTGCGGCCGAGGCCTACGCCCGGGGGTGTGCCGGTGCTGATGATGTCGCCGGCCTCCAGCGGGACGATGCTGGAGATGTAGGCGATGAGCTCGGGGATGCGGAAGATCATGTCGCGGGTGTTGGCAGACTGCATCACTTCGCCTGAGAGCGTGAGTTTGATGTCGAGATTGTGCGGGTCGGGGACTTCGTCGCGCGTGACGATCCACGGGCCCATGGGAGTGAAGGTGGGGTAGCTCTTGCCGAGCGTCCACTGCGAGGTGGCAAGCTGCACGCCGCGTGCGCTGACGTCATTAATGATGGTGTAGCCGAAGACGTGCTGCTCCCAGTCGGCGGCGGCGATGCGGTGGCCGGGCTTGCCGATGACGACAGCGAGCTCGGCTTCGTAGTCGGGCTGGGTGGCGTCGGGCGGCAGAAGGACGTCGGTGTTGGGGCCGGTGATCGACGAGGCCAGCTTCAGGAAGACCGTGGGGACGGCCTGCACGGCCATCTTGGATTCAGCGGCGTGCTCGCGGTAGTTGAGGCCGATGCCGAAGATACGCGGCGGGCGCTGCAGCGGTGCGAGCAGGGTTACGCCTTCGAGCGGGCTGGGCGAGTTGTCGACGGGGTGCATGCTTTCGCCGCTGGCGATGAAGGCGAGGACGGGATCGTGGCTCGAGTGGGGCAGCGGGTGAATCTTGTAGGCGTCGAGAATGCCGCCGTGGAGAACTCCGTCATGCAGAAATGACACTAGCTTCATCGGGTGTTTCCTTCCATGCTGCTCCGCCGGGAAAGCTGTATTCGGACAGCGACCGGGGGAGGATTTCGATGCTGTAACCGGGCTCCTGCGGCGGCAGATAGTGGCCGCGACGGAGGGTGACAGGGTGGAGAAAATGTTCGTGCAGGTGGTCGACGTATTCGATCACCCGATTCTCCATTGTGCATGAGACGCTGAGGAAATCCCACATGGCGAGGTGTTGCACGTATTCGCAAAGGCCCACACCGCCGGCGTGGGGGCAGACCGGGATGCCGAACTTCGCGGCCATCAGGATGATGGCGAGATTCTCGTTGACTCCGGCCACGCGGCAACTGTCGATCTGGCAGACGTCGATCGCCCCGGCCTGCATAAGCTGCTTGAAGATGACGGCGTTCTGGCAATGTTCGCCGGTGGCGATGCGGGTGGGTGCAGCTTCGCGGCGGATGCGGGCGTGGCCGAGAATGTCGTCAGGGCTGGTGGGTTCTTCCATCCACCACGGGTCGAGTGGCGCGAGCAGACGAGTGCGCGCGATGGCTTCGTCGACTCCCCAGCGCTGATTCGCGTCAACCATCAGCTTGTTGTCCCAGCCGATTTCTTCGCGCACGATGTGGCCGCGGCGGAGGTCGTCGGAGGGTTCGCCGCCGACCTTGAGCTTGAAGTGGGTCCAGCCGTCGGCGATGCCTTCGCGGCAGAGGCGGCGGATCTTTTCGTCGCTGAAACCGAACCAGCCGACGGAGGTGGTGTAGGCGCGATAGCCGTCGGATTCGAGTGTAGCGAGCCGCTCAGCCTGGCCTTCTTTGCCGCGGCGGAGGATGGCGAGCGCTTCGTCGGGGGTAAGAGCGTCGGCGATGTAATGGAAGTCGATGCAGCGGACGATCTCTTCAGGCGTCATGTCGGCGAGCAGGCGCCAGACGGGTTTGTTTTCCGCTTTCGCGTAGAGGTCCCAGACAGCGTTGATGAGCGCGCCGCAGGCCAGGTGGATGACACCTTTTTCGGGGCCGAGCCAGCGGAATTGGGTGTCTCCGATGACCTGCCGGTAGAAGGCGTTGAGGTCGGTGGTGAGGGAGACTAGCGTTCGGCCCATGACATTGGCCGCAAGATAGCGCAGCGCGCTGACGACGAGGTCTGTGCCGCGTCCCAGGGTGAAGGTGAGGCCGTGGCCTTCGAGCGGAGAGTCGGTTTCGAGGATGCAGTAGGCGGCGGAGTAGTCGGGGTCTTTGTTGACGGCGTCCGATCCGATTTGCTCACGCGAGGTAGGGAAGCGGAGATCGACTACGCGTACGTTGGTGATGGTGATGGGCTTCACAAAGGTCCTCGACAGAGCGGCAGGAAGAATTGTAGGTAATAGCGGAATGTTTCGTCAATAAATAAGCTATTCCACAGGAGAAAATAAAATACGATCCGATTTGACACTGCTCTTGAGAGAGACGTACAAACTGAGGCAGATGTATGCGGTAACGGTGGAGGAGAAATTTTGTCTTCGTTGGCGTTGAATGATCGGCGTGCTGTGGTGACCGGCGCTGCGAGCGGTATCGGGCTGGCGATTGCACAGACGTTTGCGGCGCATGGAGCGGAGGTCGTGCTGATCGATCTCGATCCGGTGAAAGCCGCGGCCGCTGCGGCGGCGATCGTGTCGCGGACGGCGGCGGTCGCTTCGGGCTACGGCTGCGATGTCTCGGATGCGGCGCACGTGGCGAAGACGTTCGCGGAAATTGGCGGGCCGGTCGATATCCTCGTGAATAGTGCGGGCGTTTCGCATATCGGCACGCTGCTTTCGACGACTCCGGACGAGTTGGACCGCCTGTACGCGGTGAATGTGCGCGGGACTTTTCTGGCCATGCAGGCCGCGATGCCGACGATGGTCGAAGCGGGGCGCGGGGTGATCGTGAATATGGCGTCGATTGCGGCAACGGCGGGGCTGTCGGAGAGGTTTGCGTATTCGATGACCAAGGGCGCCGTGCTGTCGATGACGCTGTCGGTGGCGAAGGACTATATGGCGCACGGGATTCGGTGTAACTGCATTTCTCCGGCGCGCGTCCACACTCCCTTTGTGGACGGGTACCTGGCGAAAAATTACGCAGGGCGCGAGGCCGAGCAGATGGCGGTGCTGGCGGCAGCGCAGCCGATCGGTCGCATGGGGACACCGGAAGAGGTGGCGACGATGGCGTTGTACCTGTGCTCGGATGCAGCATCCTTCATTACGGGTATCGATATGCCGATCGATGGCGGGTTTGTGAACCTGCGTTAGGAGAACGTGTGGACCTCGGGCTTCAGGATTCCGTGATCGTGGTGACGGGCGGCGGCTCGGGCATTGGGGAAGCCATCAGTCGCGCGTGCCTGGCGGAAGGTGCGGTGGTGGTTGCGGTGGGCCGGCTTTCCGATAGCGTGAAGACGTTTATGAAAGCGATGGAACGCGAGAAGCTGCGCTGCGATGTGGTGGAAGCAGAGCTGGCGGATGCGGAGCAGTGCAGGCGCGCCGTCGAGTTTGTGCAGGGCAAGTATGGGCGGCTCGACGGGCTGGTGAACAATGCCGGCGTCAACGATGGCGTGGGGTTGGAGTCGGGCGATCCGGAACGGTTTATGGAGAGCCTGCGGCAGAATCTGTTGCACTACTACGCGATGACACACTATGCCCTGCCGATGCTGAAGGCGGCGCGCGGCTCGATTGTCAATATCAGCTCGAAGGTGGCGTTGACCGGGCAAGGTGGGACCTCGGCGTATGCGGCGGCGAAGGGTGCGCAGCTTGCGCTGACCAGAGAATGGGCGGCGGAGTTGCTGCCGTTTCATGTCCGCGTGAATGCGGTGCTGCCGGCCGAGGTGATGACGCCGCTCTATAAGCAGTGGCTGGATAAGCGCGACGATCCGGAAGCGACGCTGAAAGAGATTACGGCGAAGATTCCTCTGGAAAAGAGGATGACGAAGGCCGCGGAGATTGCGGCAATGGCTGTGTTTCTGCTGTCGTCGAAGCAGTCGGGGCACACGACGGCGCAGCATGTGCTGGTGGATGGTGGCTACACACATCTGGACCGCGCGCTCACATAAATCCAACGCACATTTATTCTTTTGTGGCATTGCGCTGCACCACGTAGGGGCTTATGATTGTGGCACTTAAGGGCTATCCACGGGTGTAAAGGCGATGCGAGGTACGAGTTCGCATCGGTTTCGACTCGCGCGTCGCGCGATATCTGACCGGGAGGACGTTTGCATGCGCAAGTTCGCGGCAGTATTGTTTTCTACCTTTCTCGTTGTATTGGCGGGTTGCAGCGCGGGGACCTCGCCGGTCAATGTTTCCACAACGGCTCCCGGTGTGAGCACGGTAAAGAACGGTGTGATTCATGGCGGGCAGAACCCCGTTTCGAACGCCACCGTGCAGTTGTGGCAGGTAGGGACGTCGGGCTACAAGAATGGCGCGACTGCGCTTGGCAACAGTGTGACGAGTGATGCCAACGGCAATTTCAGCATCACCGGTCAATACACATGCCCGACAACCGGCACCGCCGCCAATACGCTGGTATACATCACAGCGACCGGCGGCGATGCTGGTGGAGGCACGAACAGCCAGCTCTCGATGATGACCGCGCTGGGAACCTGCGGCAGCCTTACTTCTTCTACCTTCGTCACGATCAACGAAGTGACGACTGTCGCGTCGGTGTATGCGCTGGCACAGTTTATGAGTCCGGCTGGAGTGATCGGCTCTCCCGGCTATAGCAATACGGGACTGATCAATGCGTTTGCGGCGGTAAAGAACCTGGTCAACATCACCACCGGAACGGCCAACACGGTAACCCCGACCGGCAACGGCGTGGTGCCGTCGGCGGAGATCTATACGCTGGCGAACATCCTTGCTTCCTGCGTGAACTCGACGAGCGTCAGTGGGGCGCCATCGGCCAATTGCAGTGCGCTGTTTGCGGCGACCACGCCGACCGGCACTGGGTCTGCCGGTTCAGCCGCGCCGACCACCACACTGGCTGCGGCACTCAATATTGCGCTGTATCCCTGGTACAACGTTGGGGCCACCTCGACACTGTTTCCCTTGGGAGCGCCGAATCCGCCGTTCGGCAGTGCACTGACCACCGCGCCGAACGACTGGACGATGGCGCTGAGCTTCAGTGGCGGCGGCAGCAGCGTGAGATCAGTTGCCGTGGACGGCAGCGGATCGGTATGGACGGCGAACTATGCTTCCGGCGCCGGCGGCTTTGGCAGTGTCAGCAAACTGGGGACGTTGGGCAATCCATTGTCGGGCAGCCCTTTCACCGGCAATGTTGTGGGGCCGTATGCTGTGGCCATCGATACAGCCGGAGATGCGTGGGTTGTGAACCACGACGCGAATCAGCTGATTGGTTTTACCAGCAGCGGCAATACTTTGGGGCAGTTTCAGTATCCGGAGACGAATGCGCCGAACGCGCTCGCCATCGATGGCAACAACAATATCTGGATCACCAACTCCGGCGGCACTACGGTGAGTGAGACGAACCTGAATAACCCGGGTTCAAGCGTGGCTCTGAGCGGCGGTGGCCTCAACAACCCCTTCGCGGTGGCGATCGATAGCGGGCATAACGGGTGGATCACGGACCGCTCTGCGGGTGCGGTGAGTGAGTTCGACCAGCACGACACGGCGATCTCCGGGGCGAGCGGATATACGGGCAGCGGGTTGAATTTCCCAATCGGCATTGCCATGGATAGCGGCGGCAACGCCTGGATTGTGAACTCCGGTGCGAGCACGCTGAGCAAGTTCAATGCGGCCGGGGCACCGGTTGGCGGGTTTACGATCGGCGGCTCTGGTATTGCAAGTGCCGTTGCGATTGACGGTTCAGGACGGGCGTACGCGCTGAAGCGGACCCCGTTGCTTGCGTTGTTCACTTCCGCCGGCACGGAAATTACCAATGCGACCGGGTTTGTGGGCGGCAACATGAATGGGCCGGATGCTTTGGCAATCGATGCGTCGGGCAATGTGTGGGTAGGGAACCAGAGCCCTGCGACCGTGAATGGGGCGTTGCAGACGGTGACGGAGTTTGTCGGTCTGGCTACACCGAGCATTACGCCGCTGTCGATGGCGGTGCAAAACGGGCAGGTCGGTCTGAAGCCGGGGACGCCGATTCCGGTGGCGTTTGAGCCGAGCTATCTCCCTCCGTATGGGGTGGGTGTGGCCTACTCGGTGCAACTGCATGCGAGCGGTGGCAATACCGGCGCCTATTCGTGGACGCTGGCCAGCGGGGGGTTGCCGACTGGGCTTTCTCTCGGACCCAACGGTGTCATTAGTGGAACGTCCAATGTAAGCGGCCAGGGTTCGTTCACCGTGACCGTATGCGACGCAGGGAATCCCGCCAACTGCACGACCTCGGGGACGCTGTCGATCTTCAGCAGCAACGGTTACCCCACAGGCGGCGGCGAAGGTATGTTGAGCGGTACCTACGTGCTCCGGTTTGGCGGGTTCAATAACGTCAACGCCAACCAGGGCGTGGTTAACGGGTTCGACGAGGTGATGCAACTCAATTTCAACGGTACGGGCGCGATCGGCAGCGGAGAGTACGACTTTAATAATCCGATCACCCACAACACGACCCCAATCTCAGTGAGCGGCTACTACACGCTGGGCGCAGACCAACGCGGCTTGATGACGTTGAAGACCGGGACGGTGGTGACTACCTATTCGATTTCTGTGGGGACGCTGAGTGGAGGAGTGGCGCAGGAACTGCGGCTGATCGAATTCGACGATACCTATTCTTCCGGAGCGCCTATTACTGGCACCGGAACTGGCGTAGGCAAGAAGCAGACCAGCACCACCATTGCGTTCAATCAAAACTTCGTCTTCGGCATCCAGGGCGAGACGCCGTGCACCAACAATTCCGGCTCGAACCCGAGCTGCCCGCAGACGTTGCCAGTGTTCGGGCCAATCAGTGCAGCGGGCTTCTTCACGGGCGACAACGCGGGGAACATCACGGCGGGTGGCGAAGACGCCGCTGCCTACCAAATCGGCTACAGTGGCATCACGTTGGGAGGAACCTATACCGCTCCCGACGCGGCCGGGAGGGGCACACTTACGCTGACCCCGGTGGGGACGACCTATCCGGTGCCCCCGAGTCACTTTACCTACTATGTTGTGAGCCCGGGTGAGATGTTCATGATGTCATCGGACGTTCATTCGACCAGCACGATGTTGATGGGCGATGTACTGGCGCAGACGACAGCCTTCACCACGAGCTCCACGCTGGCGGGGAACTACGTGCTGTATCAGAGCCAGGCGAAGGACACCAGCAACGGCATGATGTATCCCAATGTGTCGGCGGGGCTGCTTGCACAGCTTGCATTTAGCGGATCTCAGTTCAACGCGGTCGCCGACGAGAACAATCCCAACAACAATACGCCGCTGAAACTCGGGATGACGGCCACGGGAGTTCCCTACACGATCGATGCGAATGGAAGAATGCCGGTGGCAGGCATCACGAGTGTGTTCTACCTTGCCAACGCTACCGGAGGGTTCGGTACCAATGTGCCCTCAGGCGGCGATGGCAGCGCAGGGCTGTTCCGGCTCGAACAACAGACGGGGTCGGGCTACAGTTGCACGACGAACATCAATGCCGCAGGAACCTATTTCCTGGGCGACATTCAGTCTGCGATACGCATGGGAGTCACCAGCGGCAACGTCGTGACGGCCGGCAACGGTACAGGAACGCTGACGGTCGATAACAGCGATCCCAGCGGCATCCTTACACAGGGAGAAACAGAGGCTGTGACGTGCGCCGTTGACCCCAACGGCATCAGCACGGCATCGACCGGGCGTTCCACTTACACGACGCCTGGAGGCACCAGCATCGGTTACGCAATCTCTCCGACGAAGACGGTAGTGATGAGCGTCAACCCGGGTGAAACGACGGTGACGGTGTTGATCATTCAGCAGTAGTGGCGCTAGAGCATTTTCCCTATGGGTGTAGTCCAGCGCCGTAACCCTCATGGGCGTTTTCCGTAAAGAAAACGCCGCTGCACAGCTGGTCTGGGAACCCCAGCAATAGGGAAAATGCTCTAGGCGGCGGCATCCTTGAGGTGAAAGATGAGGTGGCCGCCCTGCGCGAGGGCGGAGTGGTCGATGGAAAGGCCTGCGTGAGGAGCGCCGTTCCACGAGAGCGATGCCACGTAGATCGACTTCGGCGACTGGCGCTGGGCTTCGACGATCAGGGTGCGGCCCTGGCCTACGGTGAGTTCGACACGGTCGAAGAGCGGCGTGCCGATGTCGTACTTTGCGCTGACCGGATCGACCGCGTAGAGTCCCAGCGAACTGATGACGAACCACGCGGACATCTGGCCGCAGTCTTCGTTGCCGGCCATGCCATCGGGCTGGTTGTCGTACATGGTTTCCATCAGGCTGCGCACGCGTGCCTGGGTTTTGTGCGGTGCTCCGGCGAAGTTGTAGAGATACGCAACGTGGTGGCAGGGCTCATTGCCGTGCGAGTACTGGCCGACCATGCCGGCGACGTCGGGTGGCATGTCGGGCGGCATCTCGGAGCTCATGTTGAAGAGTTCGTCGAGCTTGGCGACGAACTTTTCGTTTCCGCCGAGCATCTCGATCAGAAGCTGCGGATCGTGCTGCACGCAGAACGTGGTTTGCCAGGCGTTGGCCTCGGTGTAGTCGCGCCACTTGCCGGTGATGTTGATGCCGCGCGGGTTGAACGGCGGCCCAGCCCAGTGTCCGTCAGCGTAGCGCGGGCGGATGAAGCCCGACTCCTTGTCGTAAAGGTTGGTAAAGTTTTTCGAGCGCTTGATGAGCAGGTCGTGCTCGGCGTGCTCGCCCGCGGCATACGCGATGGCGGCGACGGCGCGGTCATCGTAAGCGTAGTCGAGCGTCTTGCTGGCGGACTCGTCCTGCTGATCGCAGGGCACCCAGCCGTACTTGCCGTAAGCAGCGAGGCCGCGGTAGTCGTCCTGCAACTCGCGCTTGCGGAAGGGGACGTAGGCGGCTTTTGCGTCGATGCCCTTGAAGCCTTTGACGAGTGCTTCGGCGACGACGGGAGCGGAGTGGTCGCCGACCATGCAGCCCGTTTCGCGGCCTTGCAGCGGCCAGACGGGGACGCCCACGGGGCTCTCCTGCGCCATGCGGATGAGGCAGTTCACGAAGTCCGGCACGCGGTCGCCGAGGATGAGTGTGTAGACGGGATGAGCGGCGCGGTAGGTGTCCCACAACGAGAAGGTGCTGTAGTTATGCGCGCCCGTAGGCAGGGTGTGGACCTTGCCGTCCATGCCGCGATACTTTCCATCGACGTCGTCGAAGAGCGTTGGCGCAAGCATCATGTGGTACAGGCCGGTGTAGAAAATCTCCATGTACTTCTGGTTGTCGGAGGTGACGCGGATGCGTCCGAGCTCCTTGCGCCAGGCAGCGGCGGAGGCGCGTCGAACGGCGTCGAAGTCCCATGCCGGGATTTCAGCATGAATGTTGGCCGTGGCGCCTTCGGTGCTGACGCCGGAGATGCCGGTCTTCACGTAGACGACTTCATTCTCGTGCGTCGGGAAGTGCAGGACCGCCCGCAACGCCGTGCCCTTTGCTTCTTTCTCCGTCGCCGGAAGCAGCTTGCCGTCGGAGTAGACGTCGATGCTGGTGAAGGGCCTGGAGAACTTCATGCTGAAGTAAATTTCGCGGCCCATGGCCCAGATGTCGGTGCTGCGGCCGCCGACGATGGTGTCATTGCCGACGATTTTGAGCGAAGACCAGCGGATGGGGGGAGGGATCTTTTGCGGGACAGGATTGGTGAGGTCGGGTGCGTTGATGCCGGAGTGCTGAAGGTCGAGCAGCAAGACAGATTTCTGCGACGCGGGAAAGGTGTACTTGTGCAGTCCGACGCGCTCGGTGGCGGTGAGTTCGGCGCGGACGTTTGAGCCTTGCAGCTTGACGGAGTAATAGCCGGGTACGGCGACTTCATCGGCGTGCGAGAACTTCGCGCGATAGCTGGTGGGGCCGTCGACAGCGGCGGTGGGATCGAAGTGGAAATCATCGGTGGCAGGCATGACGAGGAAATCGAGCATGTCGATGCAGCCCGTGCCGCTGAGATGCGTATGGCTGAAGCCGAGGATGGCGTCGTCTTTGTAGTGATAACCGGAGCAGTGGTCCCAGTCGCGCGTGCCGGTGTCGGGGCCTAGCTGGACCGCCCCGAAGGGCATGGTTGCCCCAGGATAATTGTGGCCGTGGCCACCGGTGCCGATGGCGATCTTGACGAAGCGGCTAAGGTCTTCGTGCGCTGCTTCGGCGGGCATCGCGAGAAGACGGCTCAAGGCAGCGGGAGACGCGACGGCGTTGCGCGCGAGTGTGGCCATGGACGCGGCGGAGAGGCCACCGAGGAAGTTTCTTCTGGATACCATTCATGCTCCTTGCAGCTTTACTTTTGTGGCGGGTAGTCCTGTAGCAGCGCGTCGACGCAGCCGGCGGGCTTGTTGAGTGGGTTGCAGCGGGCGACAAGGCCTCCTGGGAGTCCAACAGCGTAGCTGGTCCATTGCGAAGGCTCGGATAGCGGGTAGTCGGTGCTGAGCATCTGCGCGCCGCTTGAAAGCGCGAGGTCGCGGTGCGTCGTGTCGTTGGTGCGGGCCTGCTCGGTGCCTTCGTCGGTGCGGGTGCGAACCAGGTAGCCCTGTTTTACGAGGTCGTCGATGGTCGCGCGCGTGCCGTCGTTCTGTTCGGTGAAAGCGGCGTCGGGGAGGCCGGGCTCGGCGTTGGTGAAGAGGATGCGGCCGCGCAGCGAGGGATGGTTTTCGGTGTAGATGGATTCCACGTGGCGCTGGTCCATGAGGAAGACAACGCGGCCGCGGGCCTTGTCGAGCGTGGGCCAGGCGCCGGCCTTGATGGCGGCGTTCAGCGTCTCGTACTTGCCGCGCACTTCATCGGGAGTAATGTACTCGCCGGGCTTGAAGACGGAGCGAATCTCTGCGTCGAGCAGGTCGAAGAGTTCGGCCGTGAAGGGCACGGCGACAGGCGCGTCGGGGATTTCACGCACGGTGCCTTCCTTGGTTTCGACGAGGATGAAAATCGGCAGATGGTTCGGGTGCTGCTTGGACCACGTGCGCACGGCGGTGAGGCACAGGACGAAGGTCTGGCAGGTGGACCGCTGGTCGAGGCCCTGCATGTGCATCACCTTGAAGCCGGGCTTGTCCATGACGTGATCGGCGTTGAAAGGCGGATCGGCAGGCAGACCGGCGGCGGCGACTCGGTCGTCGAAGTTGATGTGGGAGAAGCGGCCGCCCTTGGTATCGGCGAATACGTCGATCTCAATCTGGCGAACGCCGCCGGAGAGCTGATCGGGGATCGGTGCGTGGCTGTAATCAAGCGAGCGCAGGCCCTTGGGATTGACCTGCCCGAGCAGCTTGCGCTCGCTGGGCGCGAAGCCTGCGTGATAACTGTTGTGCGATCCGATGACCTGGATCTGATTGATGCGGACTTGCTTGTCCTGTTTCTTTTGCTGCGGCGTGAGGTCGGATTGGGCGGGCGCGGCGGCGGCAAAGGCGAGAGTCATCGAACAGATCGTCGCCGTACAGAGTTTCTTCGTGTTCATCATTCTCCTCAGGGCCGGGCGGATGGCAGCCTGTGGCTGCAACCGCCGGTTCCCATCTTAGCCTGCAAAAGTTGAACGGCGCCATGCATGCCGCATGGCGCCGTCCGGTTGGAGCGCGCTGCCTTCGGTTAGAAGATCAGTTTCAGCGCAAGCTGGAGTTGACGTGCAGGGTAAGCACTGGTGATGGTACCGAACGCACCGTCGGAGATGTTGGCATCGGGCGCCTGATAGTTCACCTGGTTCAGGACGTTGAAGGCTTCCGCGCGGAAGTCCAGGTTGGAGGATTCGCTCCAGAGCCGAAACGCCTTGTGAAGGCCGAGATCGGTTTGGAAGAACGAGTAAGACCGCAGGCTGTTTCTCGATACGTTGCCGTAACCGGTAGTGTTGCCATACAGCGTGTAGGAAGGGTAGTCGTAAGCCAGCGTGCCGTTGTTTGCGATGGAAGGAAGATAGCTGATCGAGGTGGCCTTCTTCACTCGTTCCTGCGGCTTTAGCTTCAGCTCCGTGCTGCCGATGTGATTCGGCCGCAGTGTCGCCAGATCCGTTGTGAAAAGCCCGCCGATGCTCGACTGCGTGGTGCCTTGCGGCGTTCCGAGCGGCACCGTGCCGGACGAGGACGACGTGCTGTAGTTCAGGTTGAACGGAAGTCCGCTGGTCATGGTATTGATGGTTGTCAATTGCCATCCGCCCAGCAACTCGTTCATCACGAAGTTGGCATTGTTGCCGAAGTGGCGTCCGTGCCCATAAGGCAGGTCGTACACAATCGATGTGGTGTTGGCGAGCGGCTGGTCGTAGCCGGCTGGACCATAGTCGTTGCGCGGGTTGGCGAAGTTTACGCGGGAGTTGTCGCCGTTCGATGTCTCCAGGTGACCCGAGGCAAGGTCAAACGTCCGGCTGTAGGTGAACGAGTTCAGTACATACAGTGCGCCTACCCGCTTCTCCGCTTTGATCTGCAGCGCGTTGTAGCTGGACGAGTTGCCGCCGTAGGCGATTTCAATGTCGCCGAAGGTCGGAACCGGACGGCGGTTCTGGTAAGGGGTGGGGCAGGTTGCGGGAGGGGTCACGAGGCAGGGTGCTGCCTGGTTGTAGTCCGCCAGCACCTGCAGATGTGTGCCCTTGTTGCCGACGTACGCAATGCCGAGCACGACGCCTCCCGGCAATTGCTGTTCCACGCCGAGGTTATAGCTCTGCACATAGCCGGTTTTGAAGTTCGCCGGAATGTAGCGCGAAGTGACCTTGAGAGGAACGAAGTACGCCGCACTGGTCAGTACGTTGGAGTAACCCTGCTGGGTTTGACGGAAGCACGCAGTCTGGTCCTGCGTATCCGACGTGCAGAGGCTTGCAGGTGTTGGATAGGCGGAGTTGAAATTGTTGATCGCGGCGTTCACCACGTCCGGTCCGTTGTAGGTGAGGTTGTTTTCGCCGCCTGCACGGTTGGTCTGCGTGTACCCAAGTGCGTAACCGCCGCGGATAACCGTCTTCGGAGAGTAGCTGTACGCGAATCCGAAACGGGGAGCGAGATTGTTGTAGCGAATATTCACCAGCGCGCGGTTGT
>Ga0207125_10050_pt3 | contig 12908 bp, 13 predicted proteins | sample Alteio_BWMinHeat_19_FD_153556 | JGI IMG/M metagenome (GOLD analysis project Ga0207125, IMG submission 153556) | Enriched cells from forest soil in Barre Woods Harvard Forest LTER site, Petersham, Massachusetts, United States -... | ecosystem: Environmental > Terrestrial > Soil > Temperate forest >...
TAGGCGGCGGCTCCTTTCGGCTTTTGAGTATGCCGAAAATGAGCTTGATGAAGAAAAGCAGAGGGCATTTCTTAATTTCGTCGTGATTTCGGCGCGCCACGTTTGGAAAGGAGATAACTCCAGCTCCATTGCAGCAAAACGGAAATCCTGTTCTTAAAGCCGACTAAAAACAGAATATGAACCATCAGCCATCCAAGCCAAGCCGAATAGCCAGTGAGTTGAAGCCTTCTGGCCTGTAAGACCGCTCGATTTTTTCCGATGGTCGCCATCTGTCCTTTGTCGCGGTACTTAAAAGGGCTGGTGGGCTTTCCCTCGATCGAAGCCACGATCATGTTCGCCGCGTGTTTTCCTTCCTGAATGGCAGCGGGGGCAAGACCTGGAACAAGCTTTCCGGGGGAAATTTCAATGGCGGCTAAATCACCGACGACAAAAACATCATTGTATCCCGGCAGCGAGAGATCTGCATTGACCCGAATCCACCCGGAGCGATCTCGCACCACCGTTTGCACGAACCGAATGGGGTTCGCTTGCACACCCGCCGCCCAAAAAGCGGCCCTGGTAGGGATAAAATCAGGGCCAGCTTGCACGCCGCGGGCGTTGATGTCTTTGACCAGAGTTGAAGTTCGAACTTCGACGCCCATTCTGGTCAATGCGCGCTTGGTGTAATCGGAAAGGCTTTCCGAAAACGCGGCGAGCAGCCGGGGGCCCGCTTCGATCAAAATCACTCTTGCCTTCGTGGGATCAATTCTCTTGAAGTCGTTCACCAGAACTGTGCGGCTGATGTCTGAAATTGCGCCGGCCAACTCCACGCCAGTGGGCCCGCCGCCGATCACGACGAAATTAAGAAATGCCCTCTGCTTTTCTTCATCAAGCTCATTTTCGGCATACTCAAAAGCCGAAAGGAGCCGCCGCCTAATTTCAACGGCTTGCTCCAGCGACTTTAACCCGGGAGCGAATTCCTCCCATTCCGGATGACCAAAGTAACTATGCTGAGCTCCGGTTGCCAGAATGAGGTAATCAAACTCGAACTCCTGGTCAGACTCGAAGTTTGTAACAACTTTACGCTCGACATCGATCAGATCGGCGCTGCCCATGTGAACCGATACATTATCCGCGTCGGAAAATTGACTCCGAATGGGGGCCGCGATATCCGCGGGATTCAGCCCAGCGGTCGCGACTTGATAAAGCAGGGGCTGAAATAGATGGTGATTGCGACGATCGGCCAGCATGATCTGGACATCCGATCTTCCGGCCAGCGTTTTCGCCGCATTCAATCCCGCAAAGCCAGCGCCGACAACGATCACCGTTTTCTTTCCATCGGATCTTTTCGGAATTTGAAATGCCATTTCTGATCCCCTCTCACCGCATGTTTATAATAGGTCCTAACGCGCAGAAGCCGCGATGCTGGTTAGCCTTCCTTAGGCTCAACAAACACGAAGAGATCGTGAATCAAATTTCCCTTAAACTGAGCCACATCCATTCCCGTAATGGCGATGGGTCCGCCAGGTGGGCCGGATTGCCATTTCAAACGCCCAAGATTGTGATGACCCACGGCAGGCCCCGTCGCGCGGAAAACAAAGCCCGGCGGCAAACTTTTAAGTAAGGAGGTAACCGCCTCGTTTATGGCCGTGTGGCCTTGGGCGATTGTTTCCGGATCGCTTAAGACAGCGTCTTCCGCGTAAAGCTCGCGAATCGCTTTCAAGCGGTTGTCGGCGTTGCGCTCGCTGAAAACTCGTACCACATTTGCTTGCATCAAGCGGTCATATTCTTCGGGCTGATTATCGTTAAATGCTTGAGTCATGGTTTTCCTTTCATCCGTCATGGGCGTTAGCTTGTGGATTTCATCAGGAAGACATCTGCCTTACTTCATTGAGATGAAACATTTCCCACTTCATTTTGTCGAGCTGCTCGTCGGTTTGGGTTTTCACTAGTTTCAAGATTTCCGCCGAATCTTGTCCGACCGGCGCACGAGTTGGAGCGGGAGTACGCTCCGCGATCTCAATCACTTCCTTCGCGGCGTTCTGCGCCGAAAGGCCCGCGCTTTGGGCTCCGTTCAACGCGTCTGAAAATTTCTGGAAGTAGGCCCCGTACAGTTTTGCTTGTTCCTCGCTCATACTGTCGGCCATCTTCTTCAATTGAGCGGCGGTTTTCGCGGGCCCGCCGGTTACCATGTTGCCCGGCTGAACCATCACAAACTCGACGCCAAACTGCCTTAGCTCCAGCCGGTAGACGTCGGCAAAGGACTCCATCGCCGCCTTGGACGCACTGGATGGGCCACTATAAGGTAAGGAGAAATGGCCGGTCATAGAACCGATCTGGATGATTCTCCCCTTCGATTGCCTCAAGAGAGGCAGAAAGTTATTGATCACCGCGATGCTGCCGAACACGTTCACGTCGAATTCGCGCTTGATCGCTTCGAGCTTGAGAAGTTCCATTGGCCCGGGAGTAAGCACGCCGGCGTTGTTGACGAGCAGACTCAAACCCGCTCCGGCCAATTGATTCGCAACGCTTGCCTTCCAGGCCTGGACGTCTGACTCCTTGGTGATGTCGCAAATTAAGAGTTGCACATTTGTGCCTTCGGGAAATTTCGTGCTTTGCAGTTCGGCTTGAGAGATTACCGTACCAAAGACTCGGTAGCCTTCTTGCGCAAACCCCTTTGCCAGTTCAAATCCCAGCCCCCCACCGGCGCCGGTAATGGCGACTGATTTTTGCTTTGTCTTCATAAAATTCTCCTAAAAAGTTTTGTGGTTAATTACCGCTAGAACATCCCGTTCGGGTTTGCGGCGTTTTTGGGATCGGGGATTGGCTGCAATACGTCCCAGTGCTCGGCAATGCGGCCATTATTGTCGAATCGATAGATGTCTACGCCGGCCAGGCCCCGGTCGTTCGGGTCGTCGGAAAAGAGATTGACGAAATTCACGTGGGCATAGACAAAGTTCCCCACCGCGATAACTTGGTGAACCACGACGTGCGCCCGGGGATGTTGCGCCTCCATATAAGCAAAGGCTTTAATGAGAGCTTCCGCGCCGGTTTCAATCGTGGGATTGTGCTGAATGTAGGATGGCTCCAGATACTGCCCCACGTTCTTGGGCTGTTTCTGGTTGATCATCTTTTTATAAACCTCCAGAACGACTTGTGCGTTCCTTTGGCCCAAGGCGTCTCGCCGCCCCACGACTACATTGACGCCGCCAAGATTAGGCGGATCGCCTGCCGCACTGGCTTGTTGGCAGGAAAGTGCTCCAAGCAAAATGCCACTAGCCAGACTCAACAAGCGTTTCCTGATTTTCATAAAATACCTCCCATGATTGACAAGTTTTTTCGTGCAAATCTTAGTCCTGCTTTACGAACTGCACATCGGGGCCGAATGACACATCATCACCGGCTAGGAACTCGCCGGTAACACGTTCGCCACAGCCCAAAGCTATCGAAGTTCGATTGATTTGATTAGGTGGTATAAACGGAAATCACTATTCCAATAAGACAACAAACCATTCGTTGGTGATGGGCAAAAAGGCGCCGGCAATCGCCTTCGCGTTTCGCCTGAGGAAGTTCGCGGCGTTGGGAACAACTAAGTTAAAGCCAGCTCTTCCTCGATCGCTTTCACTAACACGCGGTCACCGGGTGCAATATCCGGGGCAAAGCGCTTCACCGGAAGGCCGCTGCGATTCAAGAGAAATTTCTCGAAATTCCACATTACATCGGCTGGATTTTTAGAAAGTAGGCCGTTGTGAGAAAGCGTCTTCTCTAAGGCCCCGTCGATGATTTTGGTGGATTTTGGTAATTCCGATGTCAAACGCTGGTAGAGCGGATGCTGCCCCTCACCTTTGACCACAATCTTCTTGAACACGGGAAACAGAACTGAAAAGTTAACTCGGCAAAAAAATTGGATTTCAGAGTCTGACCCTGGCTCTTGAGCGCCAAAGTCATTCGACGGGAACGCCAGAATATTAAATTTACGATAATGGTATTTCTCGTAAATCTCTTCAAGCGCGTAATACTGCGTAGTAAGCGGGCACTTAGAGGCCACATTTACGATGAGCAGTACATTTCCCGCATATGCCGAAAGTGAAGTCGGCCGCCCATCGCTCAATAAGAATTCGATATCTCTCAAGGGCATACTGAGCTCCCTTTCGCTCATGGGGCGCTCCATATCCGGTGGCCAGTGGCTAACTCGAGTTTTCCCAAGGCATCGATGGCGTCGGCCTGGGCGCGGATCAATCCAGCGCGGGATCTAAAAAGTTCCAGCTCGGCATCCAGCACTTCGGTGTTGGTTCGCGAGCCCGCCTTAACACCCGCCAGAGCCAGGCGAACACTTTCCTCAGACTGATCAAGTGCCCGGAGTCTTGCATGGTAGAGAACGATGTTGTGGAAAAATTGGCGCTTCCAGGTATCGAAGTCTACGGGCAGATGCGTGAGTGCCACCTCGGTTTCCGCGCTGGCCTCTTGAGAAGCGGCATTCGCCTCCTTTTGCCGGGCAAGGGAAGCCCCGCCGTCGAAAATATTCCAGGTGAGGCGAATTCCGGCCGCGTAAGCATTCTGCAGCGAAGAGTTGGCGACAATCGTCGGATCTACGTCCCCGAATTTATAGAACTGCTCCTGCGCGAAAAGAGACACCGACGGTACCCAAAAAGACCGTGACGCCGATTGAGCTTCGCCGGCGGCGGACTCGCGCAGGGACTGCGCCTGAAAGTCTTCGCGGTTTTCGACGGACGCATTCAGATTTTTTGGGACATCGGTTTCTTTGAGTACCGGTAGATCTCCGGCCAGCGGCCGATTGTCTTCGTCTTTGAGTCCCATAACTTCGGTAAGGGCCCGGCGGCTGAGGGCTACGTTGTCGTTAGCCTGATCTTGCTCGGCCCGCGCTTCTTCCAAATTGGCCTGAATGCGCAGAACGTCGTATTGAGTTCCGTAGCCGGATTTTTCCGATAGCTTAGCTCTGCCCAGGTGGTCTTCGAGGGTCTTCATGTTCTGTTCGGCCACGCCCAAGAGCCTTTGGGCCGCCAGAGCCCGATAAAATCTGTTGCGCACTTCTTCGTCGAGCTTGAACCTCGCGCGCGATACTTCCAGCCTAGCCGCCTCGGTTAAATCATTGGCGGCCCGGATGTTGTGCACGGTGCGCATACCGTCGAAAACGGTGAGCGAGGCATCCACCGTGATTGTGTCCAGAGGATACCCGGCCGGAAAGTTCACCACCTGGCCGCCGAACACAATGTTCTCGCGCAGATATTTTGCGGTAAGGAAATGATCGTACTGGGCCGACACATGCGGCAAATGCCCAGACCACGCCTCTAGGCGAGTCCAGGAGATTCGCTCGGCGGTGGCGTCGAGCCGTTTGATCTCGGGATTTTGTCCTTCCGCTTCAGAGATTGCGCCCGCGATGGAAAGAGGCGCGGAGGGCACGCTTTGAGACACGGCTCGCTCGCCGCCCCGCTCGTAATTCCCATCAATAGCTTGATTCTCTTTGACGGTTCCATCGCGGCCGGCGGCCCGCGAGAGGGGCGCCATCAGCAAGGCACAAATCAGAAGGACGAGTCTTTGTTTATTCTTCATATGCTTACTCCATAACCATGTGCTCTTTAGAAACTGGGGCCGTTTTCGAAGGCATCAAGAACGCCGAGAAAATCCCCACCAGCACGATCGATACGCCCACCAAAAAGGCGTCTTCGAAACCGGCAACGGAGGCGTTCGTAACCACGTTCCTGGTCAAAAGGCCCTGGGCCACTCGGGCCGAATCAGCGTGATTGTAACCGAGCTCGTGGGCCCGGAGAAAAAGGGCCCGGGCGGCGCTCGCCACCACCGGAGAGGTACGGTCTTGAAGGCCGGAAGCCATCACGTTCAGGTGAAACTTCGTTCGCAAACTCAAGGTGGCGCCCACGACGGCGATGCCGATGGAGCCGCTCACCTGCTGAACCAGGTTGAGCATCGACGAGGCAGCGGCTGTTTTATTGTGGGGCACGGCGTTCATCGCCGTGGCCATGATCGGCGCGACTAAGAGCCCGATCCCAAATCCCCGAATCAAGGTTGGGTACACCACTCCCCACATGCTCGTGTTGATGTCGAGGGTGCGATAGATGAAAAGATAAATGGCAAGCAGGGCGAGGCCCGCCAGGGTAACGCTGCGAACACCGAAGCGGTCGGCGAAGCGGGCGGAGAGCGGCATCATCACTCCGATGCAAAGCGCGCCTGGTAGCTGAAGCATGCCGCTCACGATCTCGTCGAAGCCCATCATCTGTTCGAGAAAAAGCGGCAAAAGAAAGGTGCCTCCATAGAGCGCCACCGATCTCGCGGCGGTTACAATCATCGAGGCGGTAAATTCTTTGTTGCCGAACAAACTCAAATCCATGATCGGGTGCTTTACCAGAGGCTCCACGGTTAGAAATCCCACTAGGCCGATCAACGATAGAATCCAGCAGGTAACGATGTAGGTGGATTGCCAGCCTTCGTGTTCCCCCTTCGAGGTTCCGAGAAGAAAAGAAACCAGGAAGAGCGTGAGGAACATAAATCCGGCCAGATCGAAACTTTTATGATGGGTATGAACGGGGCGATCGTGTTTGAGGGTTTTCAAGGCCCAGAGAATTCCCAATATCCCGATGGGCAGGTTGATAAGAAAGATGGATCGCCAGCTCACCTGATTCGTGAGGTAGCCACCCAGGGTTGGCCCCAATGCCGGCCCCGCAATCACTCCCACGCCCCAGTACCCCAGCGCCTTTCCCCGCTCATGCGGCTTGAAGGCATCCGAAATCATCGACATTCCAATCGGCGTGATCGCGCCGCCGCCCACCGCCTGGATCACGCGCGAACCAATGAGCGATCCAAGATTCCACGACATCCCACACAGCAGAGAGGCGGCCGTGAAAACGATCAAAGCCAGAATGTAGAGAACCTTCGGGCCCATGCGGTCACGCAGCCATCCGGTGAGGGGCATGAACGCGGCGAAGCTCAGCATGTAACCGGTGATCACCCATTCGATGTCGTCTACGGAGGCGCCGAAGTCGGCCATGATTCTGGGCAAAGACACATTTACGATGCTGGAATCAAGGGCGGCCATGAGCGTGCCGACCATGACGATGCCCAATACTTTCCATTTGTAGTTTGGATCGTGGTTGGTTGATGCGTCTGTCGTCATGGTTGCCTCTACCTGTGGAAAAACAGCTGCGGCTACTTGGTGCGAATCTTGATTTCTACGGATTGCCCGCTACGGAGAATCAGTTCGGGATGTGGATCAAGCACGACTTTGATCGGGATACGCTGCACAAGCTTGGTGAAGTTACCGGAAGGATTCTCCGCCGGGATCAGGGAGAACTGAGCCATGGTGGCGGCGCGCACTTCAGACACTTTCCCCGTAAGTTTTCCGCCTTCGTCTACCACTACCGTAACTGGCTGGCCGATCGCGATCGGGCCAACGCTCGTCTCTTCGATATTCGCCGAGATCCAGGCGTGGTCGATATCGCTCACGGTAACCACGGTTTGCCCGGGCTCGACCATGTTTCCAATTTCCGTCGCTTTTTGCACAACGATCCCGTCGATGGGGCTGCGGATGCTGGTATTTTCGTCGGCCACTTCGGCCAGCTTCAGTTCGCTCTCGGCGGAGTCGGCGTTGGCTTGGGCTACGTCGAGCTCGCGGGCGGGCAGGCCTCTCTGGCGAACCAGCTCGGAAACCCGCTTGAGCTCTCTGGCCGTGAGCACCGTTTTGGCCTTGGCTCGCTCGAGCTGAGCGGCGGCAGAGCGATGATCCAGCTCGAGAAGAATATCTCCCGCTTTCACTCGCGAGCCCTCGGTAACGTTGAGCTTAATTACGCGGCCACCGATGGTATCAGGAGCTACCCGCACTAAGGTGGCGGCAACTCGCGCATCATCCGTGGATACATACGGATGCAGGTAAACCAGCCAATAGACGAATCCGACAATCGCGACCGCGAGGGAAGCCGTGCCCACTTTTCGGGCGCGGGAAGTGGCCCACCAAGATTGAGCAACTTCCGGATCCGCGGTAGCGTGAGCCCGCGGGGAATGAGTTGCGACATTTTCGCTCATAGGAATCTCCTTCATTAGTTCAAGTTCTAGGATAACGGGGAGCTGATCCTGGGAGCAGTTGTTGGTTAATCCTAGGATCAACTGGCCCCCGTCTCAACTTGAATGAAATCAGCAAGATTCAGGAATTCTTGGAACAAGATTTTACGGGATCAGGCAATGTTCCGCTTTATCGTCGGAGATACCGGCAGATGGCACTACCGCTCCACTGCGTGCCATCTGCGAAATAGCCCGCGTTGACCCCGCCTCTTTTCAGTGCGAACTTAGTCCCAGGAGAAATGGGATTTATCCTAGGACTGAAAAACCCTATGGCAGACGATATCCGGAAAAAAACTAGCCAGAGAGATGACCGTGAACGGCGAGAAGAACTAGCCGATTTTCTCAAGACCAGGCGAGCTCGCGTGAAGCCTGCGGAGAACGAATTTTTCCAGTTGTCTCGCCGCCGAACCCCCGGCCTTCGCCGCGAGGAAGTGGCGGAAATGACCGGGGTGAGCGCCAGTTGGTACACTTGGCTCGAGCAGGCACGAGATATCCGCCCCTCCCCCGAACTTCTTAGCCGGCTGAGCAAGGTGCTTCGGCTCAATCCAGCGGAGACCAGCCATCTTTTTCATCTGGCGGGGATCGTTCCTCCCGAGAGCTTCGAGACGAGCCATGAGGAGGTACCCAAAGCCGTGAGCTTGCTTGTGACGGAAGTGCTGCAGGCTCCCGCTTTTGTGTTGGGAGAACGTTTTGACTTTCTGCTATGGAACCGCCATTTCAGCGACTACTTCATCGACCTAGAGAAAATCCCTAAAGAGCGGCTCAACTGGCTCGATCTCGTTTTCACGGATGAGACATATAAAAAACGCCAAGATTGGCGAGAATCCGCCGGGCGAACGGTCGCGGAATTTCGTTGGTCGGTAGGAAAACAAATTGGAAGCCCCTGGGTGAAGCAACTCGTGGGCCGATTACGCAAAGAGAGCCCCGAATTCGCCGAGTTCTGGAGGCTGCACGATATTCAAGAGCGAAATTCGAGCCGCATTATTGAAAGCCAGAATGAGAAGTTCGGAAAACAGTTATACGTAAGATCGTTTTTCATTCCGGCCGAAGCCGAGAATCTTCGGGTGGTAATCCTCATGCCCATAGCTCCGGAAAAGAAGAAGAAACTCTGTAAGGACTGATCGTCCTGACAATGTCTCCCGTGAAAGGGGAATTCCTTAGTCCTAGGATAACCCAACCACTGCTCCCTGGATAAAATCGGCGATAATCTGGGATTCATGTGTGAAACAATTCTTTTCCCTCCTCGCAAAAAGCGGCCGAAGGCATCGCCGCAAAAGTTAAACCAATCCCGTCGTACGGGTTGGCGCGCACTCGAAGGCCTCGTTTTCCTCGGGCTTCGAGCGAGCCGAAGTATTTCCCAGAGCGCCGCTTCGATCGTGCTTCGGCGGCGCGCTGCCGCCACCGCGGAAAGAGTGCTCGAAAGCTGGAAGCGGCCATGAGTGCGAATCAGGGCTGAAAAGGCATTATGCCTCTAGAGCAATCCAAAGAAAGCATCTACGAGCTTCTTCTAAAGGAGAACTCCACGTTTTCTACGGAGTCAAGCAAGTGTTCCCTGAACATTCTCCTAGTGGCGCATGAATTTCACCTGAAGCTGGAGACGCTCTTTCGCAATTTCGAACTCAACAACCAACGATTCAGTCTTCTGCTGGCTTTGAAGTTTTCGCCAAAAGGATTAGTGCCCTCCGAAATCGCGAAACTCGCGCGGGTATCTCGGGCTACGGCGACACAATATGTCGACTGCCTCGTAAGAAAAGGATTGGCCGATCGGACGAATTCCCGGAAGGATCGGCGTTTCTTATTCATTCGGCTAACCCGGAAAGGAAACCAGACTCTCAATAGAGTGCTCCCGCTTCACAAAAAGACCTTAGAGAACTTTACTTCCGCGCTATCGGCGCCCGAGAGAAGAGATTTAATTACGCTCTTGTCGAACATCCGAAGCGGCATCCAGAGATAAACGGAGTCGGCCGGGAGCCGCATGGCCCCGGCCGGCTCATTAATGCGAGGTAATAATGTACAGCCTAATCATCGACGAGAACGACGGCGCAAAACGGCGCCCCGGCAATCTGGCAAACTCCCTCATTTACTCTATCTTCCTACTGGTCGCGATTTTCTCCGTTTCGTTACTCGTCAGTTGCGCAAGACTTACGGTGAAGTCCAGAGTCGACCGCGACCTGGAAAATAAAAAAAGCATCGAGCAGCGCACCGATCTCGATGCCTACTGCCGATCAGCCGTGGATTTGGCCGGAGGGTTGTCGGAAACACAGAAGACGGAAATAAAGACGATCGCTCAAAGTGCCTCGGATAAAATGAACGCGCTCTACAAGGATGAGCTTCGATTGCGCGCGCTCTTGATGGAAAAAGTGCTGTCGAAAGCCCCCGACGATGACCAGGTGGATGCGATTCAGTCGCGGATGAAGTCTATCGAAGCGGAGAAGCGGTCGGTTATTTCCGAAGAAATCGACCAAGTGGCAAGGTCTCTGAAGGAAGAGAGCACAGGGTCTCGGGAAAGGAATCTAGCTCGAGAGCCGTAGGCGCCCTGGACGGGCATCTGGCTGCACTAAAGTCCGTCGCAAGAACCAGTCGCGCTACGAGCGGTGGCAAGCCCTCGGCAAAGGAGCAATGCGGGCCCGGTCACGTGGGCGCAGCCGAACACACTCGTGGCGGCGGCCATGCCCTGGCAAATCGCCAGCGCGTCTCCCTTCAGCTGGCTGCAGCCGAAAGGATTATTGTTGCTCGTGGCGGCGGCCACGCCTTGGCAAATCGCCAGCGCGGCTCCGCTCAGCTGACTGCAACCGAAGGGACTGGAGCTCACGGCGCTCCCCCAGCCCTCGCAGATCACTAAAGCATCACCCTTTTGTTGCGAGCATCCAAAAGGGCTCGAACTCGTGGCCGACGCTACTCCTTCGCAAATCGACAGCGCATCTCCGCGGGTATTTTGGCAGCCAAACGGGCTCGAGCTCTCGGCGGCCGCAACGCCCTGGCAGATCGCCTTCGCGTTTCGCAGGAGAATATTAGTGGCGTTGGCCGAAGAAGAAAACGCCGGCAGGGAGAAAAAAAAGGCCGTAAGGGCTAGGAATTTCATCGGGGTCACTGCGCCAGCTCCCTGAGTGCGTCCCCCTCGATCGAAGCGCAAGACGTTCGGGCCAATTTGTAGTCCATGAAGCGATTTACGGAATCGTAAAGCTTGTCGATCCCCCACTTCGTCAAATTGATCGCCCTAGATTCCCCATTGATGCCGTCGTAGTTTTCGACGGCCGTGATCGGTTTGAAAAAGGGTTTCAATGCCGGATTTTCGGCGCTCATTTCCTCTAATAGCCGAACGCTCAAAAGATCGTCGATGTCGGAGTATCCCGCGTAGGCAGAATCAACCGGGATAGACATGGCAAACCCGTCTGGGGTGAAGCGATCTCCGCCCGTGGCAAATCCCAAATCGAGGTTCCAGGATAAAACATCGGAATCGAGAATCAATTTCTCCAGTTTCAGCGTGGCCTGATAGTGAGGATCCTTCACGTTCGCCAAATTTTCGTAAAGCGCCGGAAAGTTCCTGGCGGGGAAGCGCTGCTGAAAGAGCTTATCGATCGCGGAAAAATAGGGCGAAGGAGCAGGGTCCGCATCGCAACGGAGAAAATGGTAAAGCACCGCGTTTTTCCGCGAACGGAAAAAGGGAGAGCTCTTCACCAGAGACCTCGCCGAAAGCGCGCCGCGGCCTCCCAGCAATCGGCCCAAGCGATCGTTGGCCCGGTAAACGTGGTACTCGCCGTACGGATCCACATTGATCACTTGCGACCTATAGGGCCAGTGGTCTGAAATATCGGTGCGCGCGTTGAGATATTTATAGCGCGGATGCTTCGCCTCTTCCGACATAAAGTTTCTGAACGGGATCTCTTCATCATTATACTGAGAATGGTCGTCAGCGGATCCAAATACCCCCGGCCAGTCGGAATAGCTTTGCCAGATCGGATGAGGAACATTGCCGTGACAAGCAATGCAGCGGGCCGGATTTTTACCCGAAATCCTGGCCCCTCGCCGATCAAAAGTGATTTCGCGCAGCTCGTAGTGATTACTCCCATCACGATACTGCATCATCTCGAGCCGCCGATATCCTGCCTGCGAGGGATCGCCGTTGAAGGCTAAAATAAAGCTGGCCGTTCGGCCATAGACGATAGCGCGCGGATTGACCAGGCTCGCACCCTGAATACTTCTCGAATCATGCACCAGCGTATAGCTCGACATAAATTCCGGCAGGAGCGCGCTCAAGAGCTGCGATACATCCGCGGGATGCTGGGAATTTACAATTTGCTCGACGTCTTCAAAGGAAATGTCTTTGAAGGGATCCTCCGCTTCAGCGTAGGCCAACCGGCTGAGGACCATGAGCAGAAGTACCAGAAAAAACGGCATTTCCTTCGGCATGAACACCTCCTTATGCAATGCCTTACTAGGCTATTTCACTTGAGTAGTGAGGGCATCAAATTTATTGAAACGAAACGAAGCGCGCACATTGACGCAGTGACCAATCCCGCGAATCCGAAAGGATCTCGCATATCACCACTATTTCTTCGCCTACCTAGCTGCACCCGGCGGGAAAATATGCGGGAGGATAGCTGGCAAGAGCTCTCCGGAAAAGGTAGCGGTCGAGGAAGAATCCGCGGGCAACCACGAATTCAGCCGCGCGAAAAAGGCGATCGATACCAAAATGAAGTCGCTTTGCGAGCAGCCGCAAATTCGGTATCATTTTTCAGAGCTTTTCCACAGGACGAGGAGAGTCAATGTTCCAGGCTTCCGCCTCCACCCGAGGCTTCTCCCTCGACAGTGCGACCACCACGGACCGGTTCCCGTGAGAT
>Ga0207125_10199_pt1 | contig 12876 bp, 11 predicted proteins | sample Alteio_BWMinHeat_19_FD_153556 | JGI IMG/M metagenome (GOLD analysis project Ga0207125, IMG submission 153556) | Enriched cells from forest soil in Barre Woods Harvard Forest LTER site, Petersham, Massachusetts, United States -... | ecosystem: Environmental > Terrestrial > Soil > Temperate forest >...
ATGCTCCGCAAACAAAAGTTCGGCGACACCCTGATCGCGGAATACGTGCAGAAACACCGCAAGGATTTCGAAGCGCGTGCCGAGCGTGAAGTTCGTCTCGCACTCCTCCTTCCCAAAGTAGTGGAAGAAGAAAAGATCACGGTTGGGGAGCAGGATTTCAAAGCCCACTTCGACCAGATCGTGGCCCAAAGCGGCCAGAAGATCGATGCTGTGGAAAAGTTCTACCTCGACAATACTCAGCGTAAGGCCGAGCTCGCGCACGAGCTGGAGCGCAAAAAAGCACTGCAGATCATGGTAGACAGCGCGAAAGCGAAGTAGCGATGGTTCAGACCTTCAGAAATGCCCAAGATCGAGGCGCCGAAAGGAGCGCAGCCGTGAGCCGTCCGCATGGACGGCGGAACGGGGCGCGACTGAGGCAACGAAGAGCTTGGGCATTTATGGAGGTCTGATGCAGAACTATCTTTGGTTGGACATGGAGATGAGTGGCCTCGACGTGCAGAAATGCGCGATCCTCGAGGTTGCCGCCATCGTGACCGACTTCAACTTCACGCCGCTGCAGAGCTACCACGCGGTGGTGTTTCAGCCGCCCGAAGTGCTCGCCGCCATGGACGCCTGGTGCACCGAAACCCACGGCAAAAGCGGCCTCACCGCGGCCGTGGCCAAGGGCGCGCCCCTGGCGGAAGTGGAAAAACAGCTGGTCGATATCGTAGATCGCCATTGGAGCGGAAATGACCGCCCGATTCTCGCCGGTAATTCTATCGGGCAAGACCGTAAATTCATCGACGCCTACATGCCCACCCTAAGTGCTCGCCTCCACTACCGAATGCTTGATGTATCGAGCTACAAAGTAGTGTTCAACGACCGCTTCGGGATCACTTACGAGAAACGGGGTACCCACCGCGCTCTCGACGATATTCTCGAGTCGATTGGCGAACTCACGCTGTATCTCAGCCACGTTCGGGCGCCTCAGAAGGAAGAACCTCCGCAGACTCCTTGACCGCGCAGCTCAAGAACACTCCTTATTCACCCTTTACATAATGGATTGCCTAGAGCAAAACCTCGACTACGCTACGCGTCGAGAGGTAAACGTCTCGGTAACCGATGAACACCGCCGCACCGCGCTCCAAGCTTAAACACTGGCGTCCCCAGCTTATTTCCCTCTTCTGCCTCGGGGCAGCACTCGCAGGAACGAGTACGCATGCTGCACCCGCCCCTTCGGTGCGCGATTTCTGGATTCGGGATCACAAAACTACGGCCGGCTTGCGCGGTTCGGGTAACCGCACGCTGGTTTACGTGGAAGACAAACTGTTCAACCACGGAATCTCCGGCGACTTCGTAAGCCGCCTCGTGTGGCAGCTCGAACAGAGCCCTCCCTCGGGCGCTTACCTCTCCGATACGGGCGTGGTTCCCTTCGAGGAGCGTCTCTTCGGTGCGCTCCCGCAGCGCGCCGGCGGCGACGACCGCCTGATCGTGCTCTTCGCCGATCTCGGCCAGAACCAAGACGGCCTCTTCAATCCGCTCGACCTACTCTCCGACTCCGAGTCGATGCAGAAATTCCAGCAACATTCGAACGAAGCCAACATCATTTATGTGAACGGTTTCCGCAAAACAGAATCTTCCACCACGGGCGTGGTTGCCCGTGAACTTCCGCTGCTCCTCTCGGCTACGTACTCTTCCAAAGCGCGTGAAGGCTGGCTTTCGGGCGTGCTCGCAGAAGGCGCGATGATGCTCAGCGGATTCTTCGGTGATCAGGAGCTGGTAGACAAAAGTCTCGCCGATAGCGGCAGGTTCCCCCTAATCAGCGCCAGTGCCGGTTCCAACGGCCCTCAGCTTCTCTTCAGCTCCTTCCTCCTCGACTCTCTTCCCGCGGCCCACAATACGGCGATCAGCGCGCTCAGCCATATCGACCTAAGCGGGCGCGACGCCGTCGAAAAGCTTTTCCAGCAGCTCACCGAGGTTCCCCTGAACTTCGACGCGATCTTCAGCAACTTCGTCTCGTACGTATTCAGTCAGTCGGCCTCGGGAGCGGCGATGCCGAACGCTTGGCGGCATAGTCCTTCGATCCGGGCGCTGCAGATCGCGCCCTATTTCACCTACGAAGCCGGTTCGGGAGAACTCAGCGGCCAGCTGGCGCCCTATTCCTTCGTGGCGGTAGACCTCGCTCAGGAACTTTCCCCTTCCGCGGAAATCCGCGTGGAGCGGGTAAATCCCGAACCAGTCCTTCCCAGCACCACCGACTGCAGCAAGAACGCCACCGTGCTCTGGAAACCGGTGAACAAGCGCCGCATCGCAATTTACGCCATGGGCTGCGATCCGTCGTCCCCGGCCGAGATGGTGCAATTCCGCTTGAGGATTCTTGACCAACCTTCCCTTCTGCCCACCAGTCCGTTTAAGATCCTCCGTTAATGCTGAATGAAAAAGAGCTCCCGCTCGCTCCCCGCCCCAAAGCTCCGCGCCCTCCGATTCGTCTCCACGGGGTTCGCCAGAACAACCTGAAAAACATCAGCCTCGATTTGCCGCTCGGGCAGATGACCGTGATCACCGGCGTATCGGGTAGCGGAAAAAGCTCGCTCGCGTTCGACACGCTCTACGCCGAAGGTTCGCGCCGCTACATGGAGAGCCTCTCCACCTACGCCCGCCAGTTTCTCGAGAAAATGCCCCGCCCCTTGGTAGACGCGATCCACAACGTGCCGCCGGCCATCGCGCTCGAACAGCGCAACTCCATCGTGAACAACCGCACCACGGTCGCCACGATGACCGAAATTTACGATTACCTCCGCCTCTTCTTCGCCGCCGCCGGCCGCCAGAACTGCAAAACCTGCGGACACGACGAAGTTCGCACCAACGATGCCGACTCGATCTCCGAACGCATCCTCGCGCTTCCCGAGGGCACGCGCCTCTATCTGCTGGCCAAGCTCCCCTCCCTCGAAGTGGTGGAAGAAGACGAAGAAAAACCCAGCAAGTCGAAATCCAAAGCGAAGGCGAAGAAAAAGGGAATCTCCGGCTCCAGCTTCGCCGGCCAGGAACTTTTCAAACGCGGCTACCAGCGCCTCCTCGTGGGCACCGAGGTGATCGACCTCTCCACCGCCGACGGCCAGATCTTCATCCCCGACGAGGGTGAAGCCTTCGTGATCGTGGATCGCCTCGCCATGACCAGCTCGCTACGCGAAGACCGCACTCGCCTGCTCGATTCTGTGGAACAGGCGCTTCTCACCGGCGAAGGCCGCTTGGAAGCCCGCTCCACCGACGGCGCGATCAAGCTCGTAGCTTCCCAGGGCTACGCCTGCGCCCACTGCGGCGATCCCCACACGCCGCCTAACGCCGCTCTCTTTTCCAGCAACTCGCCGCTCGGCGCTTGCCAAACCTGCAGCGGTTTCGGCGAAATTCTCGAGCTCGACGAAGAGCTCGTGGTGCCCGACCGTGCCCGCTCGCTTCGCGACGGCGCCGTAGACCCTCTCTCCAAGCCCTCCTACAAAGACTGGGAAAAGGAGATGCTCAAGGCAATGGAAAAACGCGGTGTGCCCGCTTACACCCGCTACAAAGATCTCAAAGCCGGCGACCGCACCTTCCTCTGGGAAGGCGGCGGCGACTACCCAGGAGTGCGCGGTTATTTCGACCAGCTCAAACCCTGGAAATATAAACTCCACGTGCGCGTGTTCATCCGCCGGTTCCAGAGCCTGCGCCAGTGTCCCGACTGCAAGGGCTCCCGCCTCTCCGCCACCCCGCTGCGCTTTCGCGTGGCCGATAAAAACGTGGCCGAGGTGCTCGAGCTCACGATGAAAGAAGGCCTCGAGTGGTTCAGCACCCTGAACATCTCCGCGCAAGACCGCAAAAAAGTGAAAGAAGTTCTGCGCCAGGTTTGCGAGCGCCTCGATTTCCTCTGCCACGTGGGCGTGGGCTACCTCAAACTCAGCCGTAAGGGCAACACCCTCTCGGGCGGTGAATACCAGCGGATCTCGCTGGCCTCCCAGCTCGGCTCCAAGCTTTCCAACACTCTCTACGTGCTCGACGAACCTTCGATCGGTCTGCACCCCTGCGACACCGATAAGCTCATCACCGTGATGCACGCCCTGCGGGATCACGGCAACACCCTCGTGGTGGTGGAACACGATACGAGCGTGATGCGCAGCTCAGACTACCTCGTGGAAGTGGGCCCTCTGGCCGGCACCGAAGGCGGCGAGATCGTGGCCAGCGGCACGAAGGCCGAGTTCCTGAAAAAACGCCATTCCCTCACCGCGCGCTACCTTAGCGGCGAACTGTCCTTAGCCAAGCCCACCGAGCGCCGGGCGGGCAACGGCTCCGAAATTGTGATTAAGGGCGCGCGCGCCAACAATCTGCAGAACGTGGATTTCCGCATGCCGCTCGGCTCGCTCGTGGCCGTGACCGGCGTTTCGGGCTCCGGCAAGAGCACCATCGTGCACGATACACTTTACAACTCCCTCGCCCGCTTGGTGCTGCACGAACCGATTCCGTCTCACGAAGTGGGCCCCTGCGATTCCATCGACGGCTGGGATAAAATCGGTAACCTCTGCCTCCTCGACCAAACGCCGATCGGCCGATCCTCGCGGTCCAACACCGCCACCTACATCAAGATGTACGACGAAATCCGCCGTCTCATGGCCCAGCAGGCAACCGCCGCCCGCCGTCACCTCACCCCCACGGATTTCTCCTTCAATGTCGACGGCGGCCGCTGCGCCACGTGCAAAGGCGAAGGCTACGTGGAAGTAGACATGCACTTCATGGCGGATGTGCGCCTCCTCTGCGATGACTGCGAAGGCAAACGCTTCAAGAAGCACGTGCTCGAAGTGCAGTTCCGCGGGAAGAACATCGACGAAATTCTCCACACCACCATCAAGGAAGCGCAGGAACTCTTCGCCGAGAACCCGGCGATCGTGGAAAAGTGCGCGCTGCTCGAAGAGGTGGGTCTCGGCTACCTTCAGCTCGGCCAGCCCGTTTCTTCGCTTTCGGGCGGGGAATGCCAGCGTCTCAAAATTGCTTCCACGCTCGACGAACAAAAAAGCATGGGTAAAGTTATGCCCACGCTTTACATCTTCGACGAGCCCACCACCGGCCTCCACATTCACGATGTAAAAAAACTCGTGGAAGTTTTTCATCGCCTGGTAAACAAAGGCCATACTGTGCTCTTCATCGAACACAATATGGACCTGGTGGCCCAGGCCGACTGGGTAATCGACATCGGCCCTGGCGGCGGCGATGCGGGCGGCAAAGTGGTAGCGGAAGGCAATCCCGAAAAGATTGCAAAGTCCCGCGGATCCATAACCGCGCCTTATTTAGCCGCCGTTCTCGCGGGGAACGGAAATTCCCTCACGGCGAGCGGGGAATTCTTACAGGCTCCTCGCGACAAAAAGCCAAAATAATATCCTGAAGAAATTTCGATATTTTTCTTTGACGTGCGCGATTGAGCCCGATACCATTTTTATGTGGAGGGGGCATTCATGGAAGAAGCGTCTTTCGATCATGGAATAGATCGCCTCCCTTTTTTCTTTCTTTAAGTTCTCTATGAAAGTTCACTTAAAAGCCGGCCTAGTAGCCGGCCTTTTTTTTCCCCTCAACTCCTTCGCCACCACCTTCGGCCCCATTCCCGTATTCATGCAGGCGCAGAACTCGCAGTACATCGTGCGCGGCCGCGTGATCGGTTCCCCGCAGGTGCGCCCGGAGAAGAACGTGCAGCGCCCTTATACGTACTGGCACGTGCAGATCGATGAGCAGTTTCAGGGTGAAACCCTTCCCCCCAACTTAGAGGTACGGGAGCCCGGCGGCGAAATCGGCGATTTGGGCTATCACGTGGCCGGCACCGCCGAATTCAGCGACGGCGAAGATACCTTCATCGCCCTTCACGATACCCCGGAGGCGGGCGTGAAAGAGGTGGTGGGCCTCGCGAGCGGGAAATACACCGTGCAACCGGGAAAGAACGGGAAACCGGTAGTGATGAGCGGGCTAGGAAATCCGATTTCCGGTGACGACGGAGTTCCCCTCAGCCCAGAAGACTTCTCTTCTCTGCTCCACCGGATCGCCCGAGGAGAGGCCACCACGGCTGATAAAAATGTTTTCGTCAGCCGGCAGGTTTCTCACGGGAAAGAAGATGAGCACAGTGCCGTAGAACAAGCCGCCGCGAAGAAACAGTCCATGAGCCGGCCAGCACCGGAAATCAGCTCGCAAACCGCCCTGAGCGCGTCAACCGGAACCGCCATTTCCGCCGCCGCAAAAGCGCCCGCGAACTCCCCAATTGCCGTACAGCAAAGCGGCGCCCCCACCGAAGAGAACAGTACGGGTTCTTCGTCTTGGGGCTGGGTGATCGCGCTCGGCGTGTTGGTAGGTCTGATCGCGGGCTTTTACCTCATGCTTCGCTAGCCCCCCTCTTCGGAAGCCCGCAATTCTGGGGCTCTCCCGATGTTCGTCCGCCTCTTTCTCGGCCTCGCCATGCTCACCGCTTCGTCGCAGGCCTACGTGCGCACGATGTCGTCTACCGGGCGGGCGCTCTACTGGCCCACGCCCTCCATCACCATGCAGGGCAATCCCACGAACTCCAGCGGCCTCTCTCAGGCGCAGGTAAGTTCGATGCTGGGAGATTCTTTTGCCACTTGGCAGCTGAGCGGAACCCGCGTGGGCCTCGGTTATTCCCAGAGCACCGGAAATCCCACCCATAGCGGAATCGATGGTGTGAACGCGGTGTACTTCGCCTCCGCCGGCGGCCGGAGCATGGACTGGGGCGTAGTGGCCCTTACCGAAGTTCTCTATTACGTATCTAGCGGACAGATCACCGAAGCCGACATGGTGTTCAACGATAATCAGTTCTTATTTACCGCCAATCAGGGCGATACCGGCACTTCCCAAAACGGCCGCACCGCGATTTATCTGCGCGACGTAGCCACCCACGAAGCCGGCCACGTGCTCGGCCTCGATCACAGCCTCGTGAATCTCAGCAGCCTGATCTTCACGGCGTTCAGCGGCCAGTATTCCCTCTCCGGCGACGACAGCAACGCCATCCGCACCATGTACCCCAGCGGAGGTTCCTCGGGCGGCGCGATGTCGGGGGTCGTGGCTGGCACCAACGGCGGGATTTTCGGCGCTCATTTAACCGCCGTGAACTTGCTTACGGGAAAAGTGGAAGCGGGGATCCTCGCCTCTTCCAACGGGAGCTTCCGCCTCGGCGACGTGCCGGCCGGCCGCTACGCCGTGATGATGGAGCCCTTCGGCACCGACGTATCTTCGGTTTCTTCGTACTACCAGAACGTGAACCACCGCTTCTGCAGCTACAATAACTTTCGCCGCCGCTTCTATTCCGACTGCAACGGAACGGGAGCCATATCCGTGATGGGCGTGAGCGCGGGTTCGTCTACCTCGCTCGGAACGCTCGCTCCTTCTTGCAGCCAGATGGGAAACCCGGGAGGCGAGCCCACGTCGATCGCGGCGGCAAAAGCAATTTCCAACCAGGGCGGCGCCGCGTTTGGCACCCTTACTCCCGGCGCGGTTCACTACTACGTTGTGCACAACGTGAGCGGAGCCCTCAGCGCCCGAGTGATGAGCTATTCCCTATATTCGCCGGTAGACGTTAAGGTGAACATCCTCGACGCCAACGGCAACGCCGTGGCCGGCTCCACCAGCGTAGACAACGTGGATTCCCCAGGCCCCGGCGGCGTGGTGAACTACGACTCTCTCGCCACCGCGAACGTGGCGAGCGGTGATTACGTGATCCAGATCACCTCTTCTTCCAGCACGATCCCCAGCACGAAATACTCGGCGGGCTTCGACTTGCTCGACAACGACGGCCACTACCTCGTGGCCCTCGCCGTGAACGGCGATATCAATCCCACCGCCCTCACCGATATGAGCTCCTGCGTGAGCGTAAATAACGTGCCCCAGAGCGCCAGCTACCAAGACTACGTGGCGCCCGCGCAGAAGCAAAAGTCCGCGGGCTGCGGGGTGATTTCAAACGGTAGCGCGGGCGGCCCCTTCTTCGGCGGAATGATGCAGGTTTTGACGGTGGCTTTGCTGCTACAACTCCTGAGCATGGCGATCCGGAACCGCCGCCAGCGAGTTCTTGCGCGCCATCGCCGTTAACCTTACACTTTAATACATGAAGCTGACGCACCTGTTATCGGCCGTTGCATTCCTCACCTCCTACCAGGCTCTCGCCTTTACGCCGAATGAAGTGATTCCGGCCGAGCAGGTGAAACGAAACGTATACGTGAGTGATTCAGTCATCAGCGGCGGCGATGCCCTGGCGAATCCGGTGAATCTCAACGGAGTTCGTTGGGCGAAAAACCCGGCCGGCTACGAGCGCGTAGTGGTGGATCTGGCCGGCGAAGGCAGCGGCTGGGAAACCAAAACTCCTCCTTACTTTCAGGTTGGACACGACAGCACCAACGCCAGCATCGACGTGAGCATCCGCGGTGTTTCGCAGCGGAACGTGACGAACGGCACGCTCTCCAAATCCTTCTCCCGCTCCAGCCTGATTTCCCAGGCCTACCTCGCGCCCAGCGTGGAAGGCGACCTCGCCTCGCTAGAGCTCAAAACCCGCGCGCCCGTAGACGTGGAATCTTTCTACCTAGTGAATCCCCCGAGAATCGTGATCGATGTTCGGGCGAAACGTTAGGCCCTGCTGATTGAATTGCGATGGGCCTGACGCGATTCCTTTTCGCCGCCTTCTAAGCGTGACGAGGAGATAGTAGTGAGCTACATCGAGTACGACAAACAGCAAGGAAAGCGGCGAAAAGGAATCGCGCCCTTCGGGTTTCGCCTAAAATTCTCTTTGGACTGCGTTACTCCTCCTCCGCGTACTTCAGTACGCGTTCGTCACCTCGGGCTCCTGCCCTCGTCCCTCCGGGCGTTTGCTTCGCAAACGTGCGAATCGGCAATCCTGCCGATTCGTCGTCGCGCCTTGCCAAAGAGAATTTTAGGCGAAATCAGGCGCATCGCAATTCAATCAACAGGACCTAATCTAGTACTCGCTCTCGTTTTTCTCGCCCCGGCCCAGGCGCACGCAAAAAACCTGACCTTCCTATCTGGCACCCCATTCGGGCTCGGTCTCGTGGCCGCCATCGACAATCGCCCCAACACTGGCTTCGTGGCCGGTAATCAAACGTCTACTTCGAACTACTCCAACTCTTTCGCCGTGGAGCCCTTCCTCGATCTCGTGAATGTTTGCTTTCGCCTCCACGCGGGCTGGCATTTTTATCCTCTCGCGAGCGGCGCGGGCAGTGATAGCCACGGCACTTTCACCGAAAGCAGCGATGCCGGCGCTCTCGAATACGGCGCGCGCATTCTACTAGCCCCTCTCGTGGCGGAAAATATGCGCAGCCGCTTCTACTTCGTACTCGGCGTGAACGATTCCACCGTGAAGCTCAAAAACTCCCGCAAGTACACCAGCGGCACCATGCTCAACCAAGTGAACGTGGAGCAGCTGAGCGGCTCCGGCACCCAGCTGAGCGGCGGACTCGGATTCGAGTTTTTTCTGGTGCAGAACTACTCGCTCGCTTTAGAAGCGGGCTACTCGAACCTCGAAGTTTCCACTTTCCATTACGGCACGAGCACGGATTCCTCGGGCGCCACGGTTTCGAGCGGGGCTACGGCTACGGATGGCGCGGGAAACAACAAGGGTTGGCACAACTACACGCCGTATGGGCAGATTGTGTTGAACCTGAATCTCTGAACCAGTTTCGGTTTGAGTTTGAGATTCAGATCCGGTTTCAGTTTCAGTCCAGTTTTCGGGCCGGCTTAGCTCTTCAGCAATTCCTGCAGCTGCTTCCGCACGCTGCCTTCCAGCCCCGATACGTTTTCGATCAAGCGCAGCGCTTTGCGCTTCTGCGCGGGCTGCACTTCGCTCTCCCACTTCACCAGCGAAGAGCGCGCATGGGAAACGCTGTCGCGTGAGTCCCCGTCTACGATGCCGAAGCGCAATTGAGTTCCGTCAAATGCGAGCACGCTGCCGCTCCACTCGATTTCGAATCGGATCACCTTTCCCTCGTGCTCCACGAAGAAGAGCTCGTAATTTCCGGGAGCGTAGAACCACTTGGGTTGGCCGAGGTCTACGGGTTTTTGCCGGGTAGCGTCTACTTCGGTCATCTCGAGGGCGTGAAATTCATCGCTGAAGGCTCGGCGAAGGAGGGTACGAACGCCGGCGGCTCCGTCGCCGATCGTGAGGCCCACTTCGTCACCGTTGCGGCGAACGGTGGTGAGCTTTACGTATACACTTAGATCGCCAACCTGGATCTCGCCGCTGGCCTCGTCGGGGAAATGCTCGCCAGGGCTGAGCAGCGCGAGCCCGCTCTCGGAGAGATTGCGGATCGGGTAGGCCTTTCCGGTGGCGGAGAGAAATTGAACGTCTTCCGAGCCGGGAATTCTTACGCGAGGGCTCCGCTGGATCTTGCCCTTCGCGGTGGCGACAGTTTCTTTTTTACCGAAAAGGCCGCCGAGAATCTTCTTCATTGCGCTACCGGGTTCCCTTGAGGAAGAACCAGAACGGCGATGCCGCTCGCGGCGGTTCGTCCGAAAGCGCGTTCCAAGCGTAGATCGATGATGAGATTCGCACCGAGCCGTGCGGCCTCTTCCTGAATCGCCGTACGGGCACCTTCGCCCCCGCCCCAAGTGATGGCCGCTACGCGGCCGAGAATTTTATGCGGCTGGCGCAGGGTTTTCTGCGAGGAAACCGCCACGGCGGCGCCGTTGGTGGGCGGATAAACGAGGCGTGCCGTGGGCACGTAGAACGTGGAGTAGGAGCAGCCGGTTAGGAGGAGAAGCGAGAGTAGTAGTGTTTTATTCCACATACTTCACCGCGAGGCCTTGCACCCGGAGAGTGGGAAACATGCCGGTGGAATAATTCACTTCCACGTTGGCCAAAGCATCGGCGCCCACTTGGGCCGCTTCCATCTTGAGAATCTCCACCGCCCAGGTGGCGTTTTCCCCGTCGCGCGCCACGGAGATGAGCGCGAGCGGGCGCGACTTTCGGGGCGGATTCTGGAAATACACCGCCACTTTTTTGTAGTTGGTCTGATTATGCGGAAGATCAGCCGTCATCAGCATGCGGGTCGAGCTCGTGCAGGCCGGGAAAAGCAGGGCCAGCGCGAGTGTCAGAAACGTATTTCTTAAAAAGACCACCCGAAGGCTCCTCCGAAAAATCCGTGTTCCACCGTGCTGTGGTACGTCCAGCCAATGAGCACGGTGTAGCCGGAGTATATCCTCGCCTCGGCGCCCAATCCAAGCATTCCGCCCACCGGCTCGGCTGTGGCGCGCCCGGCTTCGAGTCCCAGGAGAAAATAGGGAGACATGTCGAAGGGCAGCCAGCGATAGAGTCCGTAGAGGCCCACGATATTGTACCCGACCACGGTGGGGTCTTGGCCTTTGGTGCTCCGGTACGAAGCGCTCAACCCGGCCCCGATCCGGTTCCAGCTGTATTCCACCATCCCGCCGAAACCCGGCACGCGATCTCCGCCGCCGATCGCGATCATGCTCGGACGATAGCCCCGAAACCCCAAAGCCGGCGCCAATACGCCGCGACCCGCCTCCAGCGGCTCCACCGTGTCGTCGAGACGGGAATAGTCTACGTTCCCGTCGGGGTCCCATTCTTTATAAACCCGCGCCGGGCGACTCGGGGCCTCGGGTTTCACTTCTTCGAAATCGGGGGTGGGTTCCGCTCCGTCGCCCACGCTCATTTCGGGCGCTTCTACGTCTTGGGGAAGCGCGGTGTCTTCCGGAGTTTTTTCTTCGGCCTTCTTTTTGGCCTCTTTTACGTCTTCATCGCCGGCACGGGCCCGTGGCCCGGGGCAGAGCGCCAGCATCGCGACGACGCCGAGAACAGAAAAAAGGGGAAATCGAGCCATTGGCCTCAATCGTAAAGGACTAAGAGGGTCTAACAAAATGAAAAGCGTAGCGAGGCGAAAGGAAAGGGACAAGATCGAGGCGGAGGAGCAAAAAGGCGCGGAGGCGTAGCGAGCTACGTCGAGCACCTTTTTGCTCCTCCAACGAAGAGATTGGCCCTTTCCTTTCGCCGCAGTAGCTTTTTCATTTTGTTAGACCCTCTTAGCCCTTTTCTCTATGGGGAAAGCTAGTAGGATATCGGGATGACTAAAGTGCCCACCAACCCACCCTCGGGATTCCGGGATTTTCTCCCGCAGGAAGCGAGCGCACGCCTCGACCTGGTGAGCACCATCACGCGCCTCTACCGCGCGCACGGCTTTCAGCCGATCGGCATCCCGATGCTGGAAAATCTTTCCACTTTGCAGGGCAAAGGCGGCGGTACCGATAACGAGAAGCTGATCTTCAAGGTGATGAAACGCGGCGACGATCTTCAGCGCTCCCTCGACGCCAAAAATGAACTGGCCGACATGGGCCTTCGCTTCGACCTCACGCTCCCGCTCGCCCGTTACTGCGCGAGATTTCGCGAGCAGCTGCCGAAACCCTTTAAGGTTTTCCAGATCGGCCCCGTTTGGCGCGCCGACCGCCCGCAGAAGGGCCGCTTCCGCGAATTTTTCCAGTGCGACGTAGACATCATCGGCTCCAAGGAAATCGGCGCGGAGGTGGACTGCATCTCGGCCATCCTCGAAGTATTCGACGCCGTGGGGATGAAGGGCGTGGAAGTTCACCTCAACGACCGCCGCCTGCTTTCCGCGCTGAAGGATGACGCACTGACGGCGGAACAATGGGCCGACGCCCTAGTTACCCTCGACAAGCTCGACAAGATCGAACGTAGCGGCGTGGAAGAAGAGCTGAAGAAGAAGTTCGGCTCCGTGCCATCGGGAATCGAAAAGATCCTCAACTACTCTGGGGCCGACGAAGGATTTCACCCTGAGAGCGTCTCAAATCTTCAAAATACCATTGCCCTGCTGAAGTTAAGCACGAGTTCCAAGATCGTGTTCA
>Ga0207125_10200_pt1 | contig 12815 bp, 11 predicted proteins | sample Alteio_BWMinHeat_19_FD_153556 | JGI IMG/M metagenome (GOLD analysis project Ga0207125, IMG submission 153556) | Enriched cells from forest soil in Barre Woods Harvard Forest LTER site, Petersham, Massachusetts, United States -... | ecosystem: Environmental > Terrestrial > Soil > Temperate forest >...
TTCCAGATCCAACTTAACGGCTATGATTCACGCACAGCAGTTGAGCCTTTCCGTGGTGCCATTTTATATACTACCAAGTCGCAATTACGGGGTTTGGCAGAAAATGAATGGTGGGTCAATGATTTGATTGGTCTGGATGTATACACGCCAGATGGCAAATTAATCGGCACCGTATGTGGTGTGCCAGGAGAGCACGGAGAATTTCTAGAAATAAAAAAAGCAAATGATAAAACTGGAAGAACAGCAATTGTTTCATTTGTCGAGCAACTTTTCCCGGTGGTAGATATCAAATCCCGCCGCCTCGAAATGCAGGATTTACCTGGACTCTTCGAATAATACGTGTGTTTGTTATTGGGTAAAAATAAAGACGACCTGGAGGACGGCTTGCTACTGCCGCCGCTCCAGGTTTAACTGAAACAGATTCCGTTACTAAGTTGCCGCATCGTCCGCCTAGTCACGTCAAGAGGCGCGGGCAATAGCCAGCGCCTCTTTCAGCTTCAGCCTGGCTGCGAACAAGGCAGCAGTGGCCTTCGTTTTGAGGTCGAGTTTGCCCTTACGTTTGGCCTCCGCGGCGCCATTGGCTTTGTTCTTGGCTGTAGTAGTATTGCTCTTCCCGCTGAGCGCGTGGAGCGCCCTGCTCACCTGGCTTTCGGCACGCACCAAGGCGCCATATACCTGATTGATAATCTCCGCAGACTTGCCCGTGAGCAAGTCTGCAAATTCAGTTTGGACAGGAGTCCATGAACAAATCGACTCCTCCAAGGCTTGGTAGTCCTTATGCGCGTCTGCTGGCACGCCCTTGTCACGCACCAGCATTAAAAGCAGCCGCACGCGTTTTGCTGTCGCTTCAACCTGCGCCAGGGTCACACCCTCAGAAGGCGCAACATCCGGTTTTTGATCAGAAGCGTTCCATTCCATCGTCGCCTCCCTTATCTATGGTATCGAGACCTGGGAACTGAGCGCCAGCAAGTCCCCCAACTCTATTGAGCAGGTGAAAAGGTGCTTGCTTTGAAATTGTTTCTTGTTCTCCTGACACTTTGTCTTTGTCACATCAAGAAGCATTGTCTCTTGAAATCGCGCGCTCCAGTTCGCCCTTGGCTGTCTGCAAGGCATCAATTGCCTTAGCCTCTGCTCTAGCACCGCTCTCACAAATGAGCGCGCGCAAGGCGAAGTTTAGTACCGTGTTGGCCCGGCCTAAAGCACTAGCCACCTGAACGCGAAACAGCTCAGGCTGTCCCCTCAGCAAGCGTTGCAATTGCTCGCTCAAGGATTCCCCATCTGGCCCGAGGCGAATTATTTTCTGCAAGTAATCGAAGGCGTCCTGTCCTCCATGCGGGATTGGCTTGCCATGTAGTCGTAAGATTAGCTCTTGTAGGAATGCTGCCCTTGTTCCAATCTCCGCCAGGGTCGCCTCCTCGGGCGAAGCATCCGGTTTGTGATCAAATGGTCCCCAGCTCATTGTCGTCTCCTTCGCACGATATCTCTATCGTGGAAATGAGCCCTGGCAAGTCCCCCAACTCAAATGAGTCGGCGAAAAGGTGCTTGCTTTGAAATCTTTTCTTCTTCTTCTGGTAGTTTGCCCTTGGTGTTTTTGGCGCTAGATACCCTGAGTTTAGCGATCTAAGATTTGAATATTCAAGCCGCTTATCTTGCTATGAGAAAATTGATATATCTGTTATATACAGGCAGAATAGCCAGCCCGCAATAAGAGGAAGTGCAGGCAGTACCAATAGGTTAGCTAGAAATAAAATATTAACTCACTAGTCAAGAGCTCTCACAGCTAGCGCTAAGTATTAGTACTTAAGCCGGTCTCATTTTAGCAGCAGTAGAAAATGACAGTGATCTTAAAGTGCTAAAACTCGATCGCCACCACGAGCAGCGGCACGTTCCATTGCTTCGAAAGCGCAACCAATTAATTCATCATACTCAACTGCTTGCTCAGGATAAGCAGCTACACCAAAGCTAGCGGTAAGAGAAAAACTCTGCCAATTATGTGTGACCGCCTGGGCAGCAATCCTTTGTCTGATACGCTCTGACACAATCGCCCCACCTGATATACCAGTTTTTGAAAGAGCGATAATAAATTGATGCGCGTCATAGCGGCCAGAGATATCAACTTCGCGAATAGAATGCCCAACCACATTACCAACTATTTTCAAAATAGCTTCTGCAGTTAGATTTCCATATTGCTTACATAAATCTGAAAAATGATCGATACTCATAAGAGAAAGCGCAACACTATGCTTATAACGACGAGCCCGACCCAGCTCCGATTTCAACTCTTTAACAAACGTACGGTGATTATACAGGTCAGTTAAGGAATCCAATAAGGCTAGCTTTTCTAGATCTTCACCGCGAGCAATAGATAAATTGACCTGCTGCGTAACAGTCGCTTGCGCTCTCTCAAATTCGCGCACTTTTTCTAAGTATTGCTTATCGCCGGTATATCCGCTAGAAACTAGTTCTCTATGTTCTTTTACTTGCTTCACCAAGTCGGTAAAACTTTCGTTTTCCATCGTTGTTTATACTCCCCGCTTTCTAATCTTAAGGACTACCTATAGTTATGTTTGTCCTACCCATTGCGGTGTAGCAACATTGTGCCAGTGCTTACGTATTGCTTCAAAATCCGATTTAGATAAAAGTCCCTCAGCCAACACCTTAGCATTTTCAGTATAGCGCCCGGACTTGCTGGTGCCAACAATAGCAGTATGTACGCCCGGTACACTTAAGGTGAAGCGTAATGCTACAGCCGCAGTATGCCTGGTATCACCATTTATAAAGTCATATTTTAGCTTCTGCAATCTTTCCCAGTATGGCACAGCATAGTCAAAATCAGGTTTACTCTTATAACTAAAAGCAGCGTTAGCAATAGGTCTTTTCACGATCACTCCCATATTTTTTTCTAAGGCTAAGGGCAAGGTTAATTGCAATGCTTCTTGATCGGCTATATTTATTGAAGTTTGTAAGGTATCGAAAGCACCACAATTAATGGCATATAAAGCGTCCTTACTGTCTCCGCTATATCCAATAAAACGAGTTTTACCCGACTTTCTTGCCTTCTGCAACACTTCTATCACTTCGCCCCTGGCTAGAATATCTTGCGAGCAGCTGTGTAATTGTAGCAAGTCAATATAATCGGTTCTAAGACGCTTGAGGCTTCGATCGATTGATGCTTGCAGATCGCTAGGTTCCCAGGCGTCATCCATATAATTCTTGCCATGGCCGCACTTGGTAAAAATATGAACAGCGCTTCGTCTTTTGCCAAGCGCACTACCAATCAGTTCTTCACTCTTGTTATAGCATTCAGCAGTGTCAATTGTATTCAAACCAGTTTCTAATGCTTCCATAAGAATTTTCTCGACCGTTTTCTCACTCATAGTTGGAACGCGGTAGCCAATTTCAGCGCCACCAAATCCTAAAATACTGACAGACAAACCAGTTTTACCAAGAATACGTTTTTCCATGCCTTTTTTCCGCCTTAGCAAAATGCCGCAACTAAAAATAGCAATTGCGCGATTAAAATTATCATACTCCAGCAAGCAGGCAAGAAAATATCTTGACAGCTATCTATGATTCAGCGCTTGTGGTTTAAATCAAAACCTTAAGCTGCTACTTTTGTTTTAGCCAAAAGCTTAATTACTTCGCGGCAAAAGGCCGGTAAATCAGCAGGCTTACGAGCAGTGACGAGATTGCCGTCTACTACCACTTCTTTGTCTACCCATTGCGCTCCAGCGTGAATTAAATCATCTTTGATATTGACAAAGCTAGTGACAGTTTTGCCCCGCACAACATCAGCAGAAGCTAATACCCAACCAGCGTGACAAATTGCTGCCACAATAGCACTACTTTTTGCTGCTTTGCGAACAATCTCTAAAGCTAGCTCATCAGCACGAATTTTATCTGGCGCCCAACCACCAGGAATAAAGACTGCATCCCAATTTTGTTTAACACAATCAGCAGTTGAACCATCAACTTCAATAGGTACTCCATATTTGCCTTTATAAGTTTTCTCGCCTAACCCAGCTACTTTTACCGTAGCCCCTGCTTCCTGCATGCGATAAAGAGGATAAAAGAGTTCGCGATCTTCAAAATCAGGACCAGCTAGAATCAATACTTTTTTGCCAGTTAATTCCATAAATGCTCACCTCTTTACTAGTGCATATCAATCGAATATGTCCTAGTGTAGTGCTTTTTGTTGCTAATAGTTCAATTTACTTATTATTAGAAAATCTACGAACGGCAGAACTGAACCGCTTGTCAGGGATTAGCAAAAAAAAATAGAAAATGTTTAAGTTTTAGAGAGCCATGGGAGGGTTAAGCTGAGTAAGCACGAAGAGGGCTAAAAGCTTTTAATATAGGCAGCCGGTATATACAGTCCTCAAGCCTTAAAGATGCATGATTAAACCTAGAGTAACAAGTCAGCGATTATTTGCCTGCTTATTGGCGAGCAGTTATTTTCTTTGTTCCACTGCTTGCTTAGCGGTGATTAATCAGGCGCAGCCTGATTTAACGAGCGATCCAAAGTCTCTTGCAGCGTCGAAAAAAACAAGTTTGGAGAAGAAGAGATCTATTACCATCACGCCGAAATGGTCACTACCTTTTCAGGGCCAGTTAATGGTCAGCCCCAGTACTCCCGAGACAAGCAAACAAGTAGCTTCACGAACAAATTCTCATAGCAGCAAAAATGATCTCGCTTTATTTAAGCAAAAAAAATACCAAGTTCTAACACTGACACCACCGGAAACATTGAATAGCACATTAATAGCTGATGCTAGTACTACCAGTATAACGGGCAAACAGAACGGCAAAATAATCAGTGGTGGAGTATCAGTTTGGGATGGTAACTTTGATGTGGATCGCATCGTAAATCATTTATTGGAAACACATTTTGAGAACTCCAACGAAGGCAAAAAATTAGACGAGCAAGTAAAACGTCATTCTGGCTTGGGACATAGAGCTATTGCTGTTGCCAAAGACGGTTTTTATGAAGCAATTCAATACCAAGGTATTGAGCCGTCTATGCGTGCCGGCAAGTTAGTTCTTGATTCTCCAGATTTTAAGGTTCGTAATAAAGCGTGGGCAGACTATGTGCGACAAAGATACATAGATAAAATTCATGCCCAGGTCGTAACTAGCTTGATGCAAATAGCAGAAGGGATTGGCAATAGCGAAAATGAGCGTGGTACAAAAGCAATAGCAGTAGGTAAAGATGAGCTGCGCGTTTTAGTCGGTGAGGAAGAAGCTGACCGAGCCGTAAAGGCTCTAACACAATGGCTGAATAATGCCAATGTTCCTTATGCTAATTTTGCCCAGGTTCCATGGAATACTATGGAGCGCACAAAAAAGCTTGAAGAAATTCTTACTGCCGCCATAGAACACGACCAAGTGATTATAGCAATAACCAAAACAGTAGAAAAATATGCGCATCCAAGTGGATTTAATCATTATTCTTCTCTAGTAATTCAGACCACGCTTAATGGAGTATCTCTGCTTGACCCTTTTTATATCTCTTCCTTAGTAGCCGCATGCATGGAGGTTGGATATAAGTTAAGTACGGGGGGCTCTGAAGAAAATAAACTTGAGCGAGAATTATTATTCGATAAAAGAATTCAAAGCCGCCTAAAAGTGCTCACGCAAGAAGCATCATTAGCCTTAGACAATTACCGCTATGCTCTAGTAACTAAAAATCCTCCTTTGTTGGCCTTTTCTCAAGAAGTGGTGCAAAATCTAACCGGTAATCCCAAATGCTGCAACTTTATCAGCGCCCAGGATTATGCAGCCGCGAACACCTTTGTTCCAGAGATGAAGGAGTCAGGGCAGGATACAAGCCAAGGGTCCAAAACGTTTTCAGCCGTTAGATATATAGTAAAAAGTACTAATGGTCTAATTAACTGATCTATCTTCTCTCCTGGCTCCCCTCCTGCCCCACTTTTTACTTGCTTTTCTTTGCGCTAGCAATCGGGCTTGCTTTGCCTTTGGCAGATATTTTACTAGCTGACTTGGCACACTTGCCCTTCATTACACTGGCTGTCTTTGTTTTACCAAGCGCAGGAGCCGTCTTGATAGCAAGAGCTGGCAAAGTAATCAATGCCACAGCAAGAGCGCTTAGACAAGTATTTAGTATTATTTTTGCATTCATGATATTCACCTCTATTTATAACCACACTATTATTTTCAAGAATAAGTTAGCCTAAACTAACTCTTCTGTTGCTATCGTATTTAGATTCTGTGGAGGTTTCGTGTAGAACAATTGACTAATGACACGTAAGAGATAATATTAGTACAGTACGACCTGGCAAGAATACTTATCAGAGAGTACAATAATTTGCTTAGCGGAAGCAAATACTATGGCAAAAATATTGATTGTAGAAGATGAAGCAGATCTGGCATACCCAGTAAAAGACTGGTTGATGCGTGAACAGCACTTGGTTGAAATATCTGACAGTGGATTAGACGCATTAGATAAGCTTCGCGTTTATAAATTTGACTTGATAATTTTAGATTGGATGATACCAGGTATGAGTGGCCTCGAGGTTTGCAAACACTTTAGACAAAGTGGTGGCACTACGCCGGTTCTTATGCTGACGGCGAAATCACAAGTAATAGACAAAGAGACAGGGCTTGATGCTGGAGCTGATGATTATTTGACTAAACCCTTTCATCTAAAAGAGCTCTCTGCACGCGTGAGGGCATTATTGAGAAGACATATGCAATCAAGTGATCCAGTACTGAAGGCTGGCAATGTTAGCGTCGATACGCTTGCCCGCAAAGTAACTGTGTCCGGAAAAGAAATACATCTTGTACCAAGAGAATATAGTCTTCTTGAATTCTTCATGCGTCATCCCAATCAAGTATTCAGCGCCGACGCCTTAATTGACCGTATTTGGGCCTCAGACACATTAGCCTGTCCCGACACTATTAGAACTTACATAAAATTATTACGCAAAAAACTAGGCGGCGCAAGCAAGGATCCTGTGATACGCACCATTCACGGTGTCGGATATAAATTAGAATGTTAAGACACAGGACGGGCGCAAAATGAAGGCAGCAGAGCGCATATTCATCTTCAGAAAACTGCGCTGGCAGCTCACATTCTGGTTCGTCTTTCTAACAATGGTCGTTTATATAATTTCGGCCATATTTGGTTGCTGGATTTTCCGGATCGCTATGACTGCGTTGGTTGACAGTGAATTAACTGTACTGACAAATGAATTAATACCAGCAGTAAGTGTCATAGATGGGCGCCCCAGTCTACAAGAATGGTCTAAAACCATTCACAAGGGACCCTATCGATACTTACCAATCATTCAACTCTATGACAAGGAGGGCGAGTTGATTGAATTTCATGGTCCGGCAGGCGTTCCCATATTATTTTCGCGACTGGAAAATGCTAAAAGGGATGTGAAAGAAGAAACATATCATATTCGCGTGCATACTGTTCCCTTGCGCGAGCATCACAAGCCAATTGGTTATTTACAGCTAGAATTGTCCTTGAAAAATATTGATGGTGCCATTGTTTACTTTGGTACTACCATGGCACTAATTGCACCGTTTTTGCTCTTCGGTTTTGGGCTGGCAGGTTATTTGTTCTCTAGCAAAGCGGCTCACCCCGTAGAAGAAAGCTTCTCGGTCCTGCAACGTTTTGTAGCGGATGCCAGTCATGAACTTAGTACACCTATTAGCATCGTTCTTGCTAACGCTGAGTCAATGGAAGCAGACATTTCAAACCAGGAAAGTGTCAAAACAAAGCTGGAAACCATTACTCGCTCTACTGAAAGGATGAGCACTTTAGTCAGTGACTTGATGTTATTAGCAAAAGTGGAAAGCCCACATCTCTTAGTTCGTCCAGAAATTGTCGAATTAGACAAGATAATATACAGTGTCTTATCTGATTTTAGAGAGTTATTCAAAGCCAAATCCATCCAACTTACAGAAGAATCTGTGCCGCCAGTACAAATCTATGGTAATAGCGAATCAATCAAATGCCTGATTACTAACTTGTTGCAAAACGCTCTTAAATACACGGACACGGCTGGTACCGTCAAAGCATGCTTAAGTATCGTGGGTCGCCAAGCCAAGTTAAGCATAAGTGACACCGGTGTCGGCATTCCTGACGAGAACCTACCACATATTTTCGATCGCTTCTACCGTGTTGACTCTTCTCGCTCTAGAACTGCTGGCGGCTCTGGATTGGGACTATCAATAGTTAAAGCCATAGTAGATGCTCATAGAGGACGAATTGAGGTACTGAGCTCACCAGGGAAGGGCACCATATTCAGTATCTATTTACCCTTAAAATGATCTGATTATCTGCTTCTATGTTGCCTCCGCTTCTTCTTCTTCGTCTTCTTCTTCTTTTTTGTCCTGTGGCTGGATCGTTTTTTCCTTTTTTGCCGCTAGTTTCATAGCGTCCATAATTTCTTGTGGACTAGCAGTAAGGGAAGATGCTTTCATAATCAAAGCCTTCTCACTATCAGACAGTTCAAGACTGCTTTCCTCTCGATTCTGTTCATCTATATTTTTAACCGAAGCAACAACATCTGCCTCCGCGACAATAGGATCAGCTATTTGAGCCATATTTGCCTCTTCAGCTTTCTTAGAAGAGGATATCTCTAAAGTAGATGCGGAAAAGTCATCTTCCTCTTTAAGTAATGCTTTCAAACTAAGAGATCTGTCTGTCGAACGTCCAGCGCCAGCCTTTGCTTTAGGCGGCTCTCCTTGGGCCGGTGGAACGGGCGTGTTCTGTGAGGAGATTATCTGCAACTCTGATGAGCTGGTGATTGAAAGATCATCAGGGGACATGCCCGGCCGTAATAAATCAGAACCGGCTTGTATATTAGGCAAAGTGCGAATATTAGTTGTCGTTCTACCAACCTGACGTCCAGAACGGTTTGCTGGTGGCGGCGAGGATAATCCTTGCAGCGAGGGAAAAGAGGAAGCTGGTTGTGGCATAGGCAAGGTAGGCGACAGAACAGAATTGCCGGGTCGTTCTTCGCGTACAATACCGGGGGCGCGCGCGTCAGTGCCTTCTTTCGACCAGCCAAGCTCGTGCAAGCCCTGAGCATATGTGATGGGTCCTTCTTTCAGTTTCTGCAGACAAAAGTCGAGCACAAATTTAGCATCTTGCTGACTAACAATATTTTGCACCATAGAATCGTGACAGGCTAGAACAATTTCAGACTGAATATTAGTCAAGTAACCTGTTTGGGTAAGTATATTAGCCAGAACAGACGGGTTGCTAACTGCAAGCTCAAGCGCACTTTGAATTTGTTCGTTTGTAACTAAATTAGACTCAGCAAGCAAAGTCCGAAAATCAACGCGCGTCCCATCTGCAATTTCACTGCTAACTGCTTCGATCGCCTCAGCTAGACTGATTGCATGGAGGTGTATATTATTTAGACATTGGGCTGCTTTTCGACTATCAAAAGAACCACTCTCTACTAAAGACTGTAATTTAATTGCCCCGTCAATTAGTTCTTGTGTTACATAACCGTGTTCCAATAATGTCTGCCCTAGCTGCTGATCGCTACACAGGCTAAATTCTAGAGCGTTCATAACATCTGTTTCGCTCAAAATGCCAGCCAGAATGAGAAACTCGCCTAATCGCAGTCCTTTTTTGCCTGACAGCTCATCAGACGATTCAAGGCTAAATAGAGAGTCTTCTAAGCCGGCTAATCCCAACTCACTAATTTCTTTCGTGCGATTAATATCGCTCAAATAAGCGTTTGCTTCTTCTCTTGAAATTTTTCCATCCCGCAGCCTGATTTGTACTTCAATAGCCGCGGATAGAATTGCTTCAGTAATAACGTTGTTAAGGATTAGAATTCTCCCGACAGGCAACCCAAGAGCCATACTTTTTTGTACAGCAAGAGAAAGCTGCTCAGCGGTAACTAGATTCGCCTCGTGCAATAATTCACCAAGTGGATTATTTTTAGGAATAACTAATGTATCCTGACTATGCTTCTGTGATGCCTCAGCAAAGGTTATGTGCTGCCGACAAGCAGTACTCAAAGCCCGTACAGCAAGGTTAACATCAATAGATTTATCTCTTATTGAAACTTGAGCATCTATACCAGCTTGCAATTCCTTTGGAGTAACATAGCGCGCCATAATAAGCATCTGCCCAATCTGCATATGCTTATTGCCTGCCAGCTTCAACGCCTCATCTAATTGGCTTTGTTTAATTACTCCAGCTTTAACTAGTAATTCACCAATTAAAAATTCCGTACTCTGGCCAAATATTGTTTGTCTTGTTCTACGAAGGTCAAACGACACAGCCACCTATATCCTCTCACAATCGATCACAGTTAATTATTAACCTGCCACGCAATCGCGGTCTATAATCTTCATTTGCCCATCTTGGCGCCTAAAATCGCGCGAATTAACACTATTTTGTCGTCTGATTTCAAGAGAAACCAAAAGTACGGATATATCAGCCGGGCTAACCCCAGCAATCCGGCTTGCCTGCCCCAATGTCTCAGGCTGTATCTTGTCTAGTTTCTCGCGTGCCTCTTTGGATAAATTAACTAGTGACTGATAAGAAAGATCCTTCGGCAAACGCACGCCATCGAGCTTTTCCATCTGGGCAATCTGGTTTTTCTGGCGTTCAATGTAGCCGGCATATTTAATCTCTGTTTCTAGCTCTAAAGCCCACGGGAACGGACTTTCAAGGCTCGCCGGCGCCATTTTTTCGATGAGACTATAAGGTAATTTAGGGCGCTTTAAAAGCTCAGTTAAACTGGCCACTTGTTTAAGTTCTTCGCCACAAAAGGCAAGCTCTTTTTGCCAAAGTAGATTGGGGCTGACACGAGTGGAATTAAGGCGCTGACGCTCTTTTTCCATTGCTTCGTATTTTTCGTTAAATATAGCCCAGCGCTCGTTATCCACCAGACCGACTTGCCGACCGGCTGGGGTAAGCCGCCCATCAGCGTTATCCTGCCGCAGCAATAAGCGATATTCCGAGCGTGAAGTCATCATCCGATACGGTTCGGTAATCTCTTTACTGACCAAATCGTCAATTAATGTAGCCAAATAGCTCGATGAGCGTGGCAAGGTGAAAAATGGGCGATCCAAAACATACAAAGCAGCATTAATCCCGGCCATAATACCCTGAGCTGCCGCTTCTTCGTAGCCACTTGTCCCCAGCATTTGACCAGCAGCAAAAAAGCCAGGCAAATCTTTGGCCATCAGGGCATGATTAAACTGAATAGCAGGCAAATAATCGTATTCAACCGCGTAAGCGGGCCTTATCATCACCGCATTTTCCAGCCCTGGCAATGATTTAATGATTTCTTGCTGCACAGCAATAGGCAAGCTGGTTGAGCAGCCCTGTAAATAAATCTCATAGGTTGAACGCCCCTCCGGTTCTAAGAACAAAACATGTGAGTCTTTATCGGCAAAACGTACAATTTTATCTTCGATAGAGGGGCAATAACGTGGCCCAACGCCATGGATTAAACCTGAATACATAGGAGATAAGTGAAGATTATTTCTTATGATTTCAGCAGTAGCAGCCGTTGTGCGGGTCTGATAACAAGGGACTTGTTCCAGCTGTGGTCTATTTTTTAGAAAGGAAAAAAATTGCAAAGGCTCATCGCCCGGCACTATTGGCAAATTATCGTAGTCAATCGTGCGCCCATCAAGCCGAGGCGGGGTGCCTGTTTTAAGTCTGCCCAATTGAAAACCCATCGCCTTAAGCATTGCCGAAAGCCCAATGGCTGGAAATTCACCAGCGCGCCCAGCGGGCATAGTTTCTTGCCCTATCCAAATAGTGCCTTCTAAAAATGTGCCAGCACTTAAAACTACTGCCGGAGCTTCAATTTGCTCACCAAAAGCCAATTCCACCCCGGTAACTTTATTATCGGCAGTAAGTAATTTCTTCACCATCCCCTGACGTAGAGTCAAATTAGGCAATGACTCCATAAAACGCTTCATAAAAGCACTATATTCACGCTTATCAGACTGGGCGCGCAAAGATTGCACGGCTGGACCACGGCTCATATTTAAGGTGCGAAGCTGTAAATAAGTAGCATCGGCAGCAATAGCCATCACACCCCCTAAAGCATCAATTTCTTTGACAAGATGGGATTTACCCGGACCACCAACAGCCGGGTTGCAGGGCATGGCGCCGATAGTGTCTAGATTGACTGCCAAAAGCAAAGTTTCACAACCAAGCTTTGAAGCCGCGTGCGCTGCTTCAATACCGGCGTGTCCACCACCAATGACAATAACGTCGTATTTAGCTTTCATTTATCTAAACAAATGATCTAAAAAGATTCAGAAAAGACAATTGACAGTAACTTTAGCACCTTAAAAATGCATGTTCAAGGCAAATTATTGACCATATACGCCAACTTTGCTACAAATGATTACTTATCCCTAATGCAAAATATCTTATACTGGTGATTGTAACTATGCTTGCTCCCCAATAAATTGGTGATCGCGTTGAATCTTGTTTGCAAACTATTTCTTTTCATAGCTATAACTTTTTGTCTAAATGGTTTTGACAGTCGAGCTGCCGCTTCTAAATTAGCAACAGAAAAAACAAATCAACAATTAATCAATCAACAGGCTGTCAATCAAGATGCAACCAATAAGGACATAATCAACAAAGATACAATTACTAACGTTACAAACAAAAATGAAGTATTAGACCCAGAACAATTTTCGGGCCAAATTGCTGCTGGCTATCAGGCAGCAAAAAACGCCAAAGAAGTTTGCGCTAAATTATTTTGCTACTGCGGTTGTGATTTAACAGATGACCATGTGAGCTTATTGGATTGCTTTACCGGCATGCACGGGGTAGATTGCGCTAT
>Ga0207125_10202_pt1 | contig 12777 bp, 7 predicted proteins | sample Alteio_BWMinHeat_19_FD_153556 | JGI IMG/M metagenome (GOLD analysis project Ga0207125, IMG submission 153556) | Enriched cells from forest soil in Barre Woods Harvard Forest LTER site, Petersham, Massachusetts, United States -... | ecosystem: Environmental > Terrestrial > Soil > Temperate forest >...
ATGGTCGTCCTTGGCTCCTTCCTGTTAATCGGATTCCTTTTCTTCGGAATGATGTCCGGCGTACTTGGAAGCTCAGGGATGGATGTTCAGATCAAACCGGCATGGCTTGCTTATGTCCCGATCGTGCTTTCTGTCATCTTTGTTGTTGGCGGCAGCGTTATGGTGTGGCGGACGAGGAGACTCAAAGGTGAGTGACAAGCTTTCGCACTTCGACGAGGCCGGACAAGCGCACATGGTGGATGTGAGCGCGAAAGCGGAGACGCGGCGTGAAGCCGTGGCGAGCGCGTTCGTCGAGCTGAACGATGCGGTGCTGGCCGCGTTGCCCCGGAACCCAAAGGGCAATCCGCTGGAGGTGGCGCGTTTCGCGGGGATCCAGGCGGCGAAGCGGACCAGTGAGTTGATTCCGATGTGTCATCCGCTGGCGTTGAGCTTTGTCGATGTGCAGGTGACGGTGGCTGCGGGCGGGGTGGAAGTTGTGGCGACCGCGGCGACGGTGGCGGGGACCGGAGTGGAAATGGAAGCGATGGTCGCCGCTTCGGTAGCCGCGCTGACCGTGTACGACATGACCAAGGCCCTGGATAAAGGGATTCGGATCCGCGAGGTCGCGCTGGTTTCCAAGACCGGCGGCAAGAGTGGTGACTACCGGCGACAGTAGAGCATTTTCCCTGTGGGTGTAGTGCAACGCCCAACTCCGCAACCTTCATCAGCGTTTCCGTGAAGAAAACGCCACAGCACACCTGTTCCGGGAACCGTAGTCACAGGCACACTGCTAGTAACCACCTCCTGGATTGCCCTGTTTGTGGTGCAGAAGTTACTGGATCCCCCGGGTTATGCGTGAAAAATTCCATTAAATTATGGAAATAGTCTTGCCTCTAACCCGGAAGAGTGATTACATTAGTAACGTCCCAATACCCCTCTCGGTGCAGCACGTGTTACTAAAGTTCGCAAACAGGCTCAGATCGCCTGTTTAGCGACTCCCAGCGCTACGGCAGCGGATATCAAAACACGAATGGATGGGAGCGGGACCACCCGCCCCACGGGCTACATCAGTTGCTCGGGCCCTAAAAGACACCACCACATGCGGAAATTGGAGGAATATCTCATGAAGTATGGAAGACTTATCGTTTTGGGCGGTATGCTAGCGGCTCTCTCAACCCCGATGTTCGCAGACACGATTTACGGGACATTTGACGGGTCTGGGCAGGGCACCATCACATCCACCGGTTTGGGTCTCACCATCGGCGGCACAATCGGCACGACCGGAGGCGGAAATGCGCGGCCCACGGGTACAGTGACCACCGACGGGACCGGCGTTTTCTCCGGCTTCTCAGAGAGCGAGTCGTTCTTTTACCACTTCATCGCCAGCGGCACTCCTGGCACGGCGTTTTTCGGCTTCAACACCGTCACCGGCCCGGGAGGAGTTGAGTTCCTGCAGGCGAATACAGACCCCGCGAAGGGTCCTGTAACGACCATGAAGTTCTACATCACGTCCGTGCAGGACATTACGATCAACTCCGGCAGCGTCGTTGGTGGAACCACAGGTGGTTTTGATGGTTTCGGATACGTGACGTTCTCCAATGAATTCGATCCTGCGAATCCTACCCAGCTCTTCCAGGAGCAAGTGGAGTATTCCGTAGACGTTGCCAAGGGGGCAGGCTCGAAACCGTTCACAGTTGAAATCGACGCCATCAAGCCTTCACCGGCTCCAGAGCCCAGCAGTCTGGCTCTGCTCGGTACGGGCATGCTCGGTATTGCTGGCTTTGCTTTCCGTAAGCGCGGCTAATCCACATTCCAAAAGGTTCAAAACGGAACGCTTCGGCGTTCCGTTTTCCTTTTAGGGAGAGACTGCTCACCCCCCATGAATGTCATCTCGACCGGAGCATCGCGGCCTTTTGCGATGCGTAACCTCTGTCATCTCGACCGGAGTCTTCGCGCTTTTGCGAAGACGTAGCGGAGAGATCCCTGCATTCGGTGGCTGCGGCTACACATTCTCGAGGGACGGAAGAATGCGGGGATCTCTCCACTGCGCCGCAAAAGCGCGGCTCCGGTCGAGATGACACCCGTAGAAGCAAGAAAACTTGTGCAGAGGCTCCTTAACCGCATCCTGATCCACGATCCGCATATCAGACGGCTTCGGCAAGCGTGACAGCGAATCGGTGATCGGGGTCGTGCATGATGTGGTCGATCGAAAAGCGCGCACTGGCTAAGAGAGCGGCCAGCCCCTCCGAGGTGAACTTGTAGCTGTTTTCGGTGTGGATCGTTTCTCCCTTAGCGAAAACAATGTCTTCACCGGCGACGCGCACGGTTTGTGCGGTGAGGCTTTCCAGATGCATTTCGATGCGTGATTCGACGGCGTTCCAGCGAGCGCGGTGGGCAAAGGCGTCGAGGTCGAAGTTGGCGTCGAGCTCACGGTTGAGACGGACGAGGACGTTCCTGTTGAAGGCTGCGGTGACACCAGCGGCGTCATCGTATGCGGCGAGCAGCGTGGCGACCGACTTTCGTTCGCCGGGCGCCAGGTCGGTCCCGAGCAGGAGAGCGTCGCCAGGCTGAAGGTGGTCGCGGAGATTGCGCAGAATGCCGGCGGCCTCCTCCGGCGCGAAGTTGCCGATGCTGGAGCCGATGTAGAGCGCGAGGACGATATGGTCTTCGGGCCGGGCGATGGTGTAGCGGTCGGTGATGTAGTTGGCAACCTGCGGCTGGACGGTGAGGCCGGGGACCGCCGCAGGGAGCGACGCCGCAGCTTCATCGAGCGCCGTGGGGCTGATGTCGATGGGTTGATACAGCACGCCGGATTGGGAGGTGGCGAACTCGCGCAGCAGGATGCCGGTTTTTGTGGCGCTGCCGGCTCCGAGTTCCGCGACGGTCACTGCGGCGATCAGCAGCGACGGAATGTCCGGTGCGTATTGCGCGAGGATCGAGCGCTCGGTGCGAGTGAGGTAGTACTCGGGCAGCTCGGTGATCTGTTCGAAAAGCTCGGACCCGCGCTGGTCGTAGAAGAGCCAGGGAGGAAGAGTTTTCTGCGGCGCGGTAAGGCCGGTGAGCGCGGAGTCGAGGACGGCTTCGAGGATGGTGTCGCGAGTGGCTGTGGGCATCTGGTGCGGATCCTGTGGAGGGCTTTGATTCAGCCACGAGCTACGAGGTGTAGAGCCTCGAGGAAGGACAGGCAACCGCAAAAGAAGAAGCAGATTCCCTGCGGGAATGACAAAAGTGGGGTTAGCTGGCACCGTCGCGCGCCAGGCGGAGGCCGCTGAATTGCCAGCGGATGGATGGTTGGAAGAAGTTCCGGTAGGTGGCGCGGATGTGGGTTTCAGGCGTAACGCAGGAGCCGCCGCGGAGGACCATCTGCGACGACATGAACTTGCCGTTGTACTCGCCGAGAGCGCCGGGAAGAGGATGGTAGCCGGGATAGCCGGTGTAGGGCGATTGGGTCCACTCCCACACATCGCCATAGATTTGCTGCAGGCCGGGGGTAGGAGAGGCTGGGGTGGGGTGAAGGTTGGCGGACTCCAGCATGTTGGGAGCGGAAGAAGCTGCGGGTCTCTCCGCTGCGGCGGCGAAGTGCGCCGCCTCCGGTCGAGATGACAGATTCTGCGATGGGACTGCGGCACCGGAAATCGCGGCAAACTCCCATTCGAACTCGGTGGGCAGGCGGTAGCCGGCCCACCGCGCGAAAGCGTCGGCTTCGAAGAAGCTGAGATGGCAGACGGGGGTTTCGGAGAGCTCGCCAAGGGGCTGGAAGCCGTGGAGGGTGTAGACGCTCCAGCCGGAAGTCGCGCCGGATTCGGAGGCAGCGTCACGCCGCCAGTAGAGCGGCGCTTGCCAGCCTTCGGCGCGCATCGTGTCCCAGCCTTCGGAGAGCCAGAGCTCGGGACGGGCGTAGCCGTCTTCTTCGATGAAGGCGAGGTACTCGGCGCAGGTGACCAGGCGAGAGGCCAGGCGGAAAGGCGCGATATAGACAGGATGGCGGGGCGTCTCGTTGTCGAAGGCGAAAGTGTCGATCGCCGCAGGGTCGGGCGAGATGCCGACTTCGACCACGCCGGGGCGGCCGGGGTATCCGGGGGAGAAGTTGATCCAGCTAAGTGGAGGGGCGATAGCTTCGCCGCGGGCGGGTGAGGCAGGGCGGGTGTAGGCCGGGTGCAGAGGGTTGGTGAAGAAGGCGTGCTTGATATCGGTGGCGATGAGTTCGAGGTGCTGCTGCTCATGCTCCAGGCCGAGAGCGATGCGGCGGAGAGCTTCGTCCTCAGGCATGTGCTCGAGGAGTCGACAGATGCCGGTGTCCACGGTTTCGCGGTAGGCGAGGATCTGGTCGAGCGGCGGGCGTGAGAAAGAAGCGCGAAGTTTCTTCTCCGGCATGTCGCCGAGGGATTTGTAGTAGCTGTTGAAGAGCCAGAGAAAGTCGGGGTCGAAAGGCTGATAGGCAGCGACGAACTCGCGGAGAACGAAGGTCTCAAAGAACCACGAGGTGTGCGCGAGATGCCATTTGACTGGCGAAGCCTCAGGGCAGGACTGCACCATGAGGTCTTCTGGCGTAAGCGGGGCGCAGAACTCCATCGTGGCCGAGCGGACGGAGCGGAAGCGCGCGAGCAAAGCCGTAGCTGTGTGGTGCGACTGAGTCAACATGCAGAATCTCCTTGCCTGTGAGGGGCAACCCCGATTCGATGCGATGCATGCCGTGCTTGTTGCTTTTTTGAAGGCTCACGGCGTGCTGGGTCTTGCTGGTTCCGCCTAGTGTTGCACACCCGGCTGTCGAGGGGAAGCTCCAACGGACAAACATTCGATAAAAACAAGGCGGCCGCATGTGAAATTTACCGCCGCCAACGGCGTCTTTCTTCCGCCGTTGGCGTCTGTATAGCCATAGACTTAGTGTGCGGCAGGTGATTTATGCAGATTCGTATACGAAATTGGGTTCTTATCGGCGCGATGACTATCTTCAGTGCAGCAGCGGTCGCGCAGGAGCCGGGCGGACAGGCCGGTGGACGGGCGCAATTCGCCGGCATGGAGCGGGTTGCCGGAACCGTGGTTTCGGTTACGGCTGACGCCATGACGGTGAAGGGTGAGGACGGGACGGTGTATACGATCACGACCACCCCGAACACTCGCATTATGAAAGACCAGACGCAACTGAAAGTTGCCGACCTGAAGGCCGGCGACGGTGCCATGGCGCTGGGCAATATGGATGCTCCTAACAAAACGCTGCATGCGGCCCTGGTGATGGTGACCGACGCCGAGACGTTGAAGAAGGCGCGGGAGAACATGGGCAAGACCTACATCTCCGGCAAGGTAACGGCGATCGATATCGACAACCTCAAGATGACCGTGACGCGGCTGGATGGAGTGTCGCAGACGATCGGGTTCGATGAGACGACGTCGTTCAAGCGCGGCGGACGGATGGGTCGCGGCGGCTTTGCGGCGGGCGGGGCTGGAACCGGAGCTGGAGCCGGGGCGGGGGCTGCTCCGGCTAAGGTCGAGGGCGGTGAGAGCATTACGCTGGCCGACATCAAGGTTGGCGACAACGTTAACGGAACCGGATCGCTGAAGGGCGGCGTGTTTGTTCCGGCGCAATTGAACGTCTCGGCTCCACGCGCGGGGCGCGGTGAGAGCGGCGCGAGAACGGCCGGCACAGTGCAGCATCCGGCGACACCGCAGCAACCGGCAACACCGCAACAATAGCTAAAGGCGCGAGTTTTTTGGTTCGGCACGGGCCCATGGCTCGAGGACGTTGGAGGAGTGTACGTGGCAGGTTCTGGGAAGATGCTCAAGGTTCAAGTTCTGAAGATGCAAGGCCGGTTCGCGTGTGCGGTTCTCCTGGCTGCGAGCGGAGCGGCGCTGTACGCGCAGACTCCTGCGCCGGTTGAGGCGACGCCGGCTCCAGCCGCGGTGACGACGCCGGCCGCGGATGCAACACCGGCTCCGCTCGCGGCGCAAACGCCGGCGGCAACGCAGGGTGGGATGATCCATGGGATTGTGGTTGCAGGTACGGCTGGGAAGCCGGGCGGGATTCCGCTGCCGGGTGTCGCGATTACAGCGACCAACTCGCTGAGCGGCAAAAAGTACAACACGACCACCGACGTGACGGGCGAGTACGCGATGGTGATCCCTAAGAATGGCCGCTATGTGGTGAAGGTGGAACTGGCGGCGTTTGCAGCGCAGACGGTCGAAGTTCTGCTGACCACGGATGCCGCAACCGGCGGCAAGCCGGACCAGAAAGCCGACTTTGGCATGCAGCTCGCCAGCCGCGTTGCCGCAGCCGAAGCGCGGCAGACCGCGACAGCCGCCAACCCCACGCGAGGTATACAGAGCCTGAACGTGAACGCCGGTGGCGATGCGGACACCGAAAACGCGAGCCTGGGCGGAGCGGCGAACGATACTTCCCTGCCCTCGCTGGGCGGTATCGCCGACAACAGCGGAGCGGCCAACGACTCGTATGCCGTCAGCGGAACGCAGGGCCAGACCAACAATCTCGGGGGCATGAACGAGGATGAGATTCGACAGCGCGTGGAAGACGCCGTCGCGCAGAATCGCCTGAATGGCGGGGGACAAGGCGGAGACCCGACGGGCGCCATCTTGAGCGTTCTTGGTCCCATGATGGGTAATTTTGGCGGTGGAGGAGGACCGGGCGGCGGCGGGCCAGGTGGCGGAGGACGAGGCGGTCGGGGCGGTGGTGGTGGCGGCGGGAATTTTCGCAACTTCAATCCGGCGCAACCGCATGGAGCTATTAACTGGACGGGCGGAAACTCTGCGCTCAACGCTACGCAATGGCAGGCCAGCAATCCAACCGCGCCGCACTTTGTCCTGAATCCGGCGGCCTACTCCAACAATTTTGGATTGACGGTGGGAGGTTCGCCGTATATCCCCGGGCTGACGAAACCGAACACCAAGCAGTTTGTGTTCCTCAGCGTGACTGGACATAAGAATTTGAATGCCTTTGCGCCGGATGCCGTGCGGGTGCCGACGGCTGCGGAACGCAACGGCGATTTTTCGAAGTCGGCCAACGAGGTCGGTGGAACCGCGGTGCCGGTGACACTCTACGATCCAACTTCAGGCGCCCCCATTACCGGTAACAATCTCGCGAATGCGAGCATTCCTATTTCGCCGGTCGCGAAGGCTCTGCTCAACTTCTATCCAGCGCCGAATATCGCGACATCTGATCCGACGGCAAACAACTACCAGACGATTTCGAACGCAGGCAACAACAGCCTTGCCATCAATACGCGTTACAACCGGACGCTGGGCTCGGCGCCCACTCCCTTTGGCGGCGGGCGTGGCGGCGGCGGTGGTGGTGGACGGCGCGGTGGAGGAAATGCCAACGCGAACACCAAGCCGACGCTGCGACAGAGCATCAATCTGGCCTACAACTACTCGCACACCGCGGCCGACCAGCGCAATATCTTTCTTCCGCTGGGCGGAGCGACCGAGACCGATGGCAACGGCCTGAATGCAGGCTACACCGTGGGATACGGCAGAATCTCAAACAATTTCACTCTCGGCTGGAACCGCTCCAACGCGGCGACGAGAAACTACTTCACGAACACCGCGAACAATCCTTCGGCGATAGTGGGACTGGAAGTTCCGAACAATACGGGCGGCTTCGCGAATCCCGGCTTCTATAACGGACTTCCGTCATTCAGCATCAGCAACTTTGCGGGCCTTTCGAATACGACGCCGAGTGAGACGATCAACCAGACCATCAGCTTTTCGGACTTCGTAAGCTGGCGTCATGGAAAGCACAACTATCGCTTCGGTCTGGATGTACGCCGGGTGCATGCCGATTCGATCGGCGGGAACAATCCGCTTGGCAGCTTCAGCTTTACCGGCTATGCAACCGCCAACCCAGCGGACCAGGTGAACAACCTCGCCGGCCAGGCCAGCGGCTCAGCCTTCGCGGATTTTCTGTTGGGCCTCCCGCAAACCACGGGTCTGCAGGCCGGTCTGTACAAGACCTATCTACGCGAGAACGTGTACGACGCCTACGTGCAGGACGACTTCCGCGTGCTTGCCAATGTGACGTTGAACTACGGTCTGCGCTATGAGTACTTCGGACCCTATACGGAGAAAAACGATCGGCTGGTGAACCTGACCGGTGTAAGCACGCTGACGGGCGCGAGCAGCCCGACCGCCAGCGTGGGTTGTGTGACGCCGACAGGACTCACCGCTGGCGCACTGACCTGCGCAAAAGGTTCGAACGCCTCGCTGGTAAATCCCGACCACACCATGTTTGCGCCGCGCCTTGGCATCGCATGGCGGCCTAAGTTGAAAGTCGCAGCCATCAAGGATGTTGTCATTCGTACGGGTTACGGTATGAACTACAACACCGGCCAATATGCTACGTTTGCGCGTTCCCTGTCGCACCAGGTGCCGTTTGCGAATACGCAAACGAACACCGTGACGACCCCAACCGCGCTTGCGCCGAACCCCACAGCGACAGGATGCACTACGACGCAAGCGCCGTACGTCTTCGTCGGTAAAGACGGCCAGAGCCACACGCGGTTAGCTTCACAGGCGAACCTGACGCTGGACACGAACGCTGCGACGAACACCACGCCGAAAACGGCGCCCTTCAGCTGCGCGACAGCACAGTTGATAACGAATAACTGGGCGGTCGACCCGAACTATCGCCTCGGCATGGTGCAGATCTACAACGTGAACGTGCAGAAGACGATTCCCCTGAACATCGTGCTCAACATTGGCTACAACGGCGCGATGGGGTCGAACCTGGATATCGTCGGATCGCCGAACGCAACGCCGACCAGTGGCGGATCGACGATTCACGCGGTCGCACCGTTTGATTTCGAGCGGTCGATTGGGTCGTCGCGGTCGAATTCGCTGGTGATCAGCGCACAGAAGCGGCAGGTGAAAGGCATAGCGCTGGGGGCGACGTACACCTACGGACATACCATCACCAACGCTTCCGGTGTAGGCGGCGCGGTAGGCACGCCGATCCAGGACTACTTCCATCCAGAGCTGGAGTACGGCAACGCCAGCTTCGATCAGCGGCACAACCTTACGGGCAACTGGGTAACGGAGCTGCCCTTCGGACCCAACCGCGCGTTCCTGAACAAGGGTGGCGTGATGGCGAAGATTCTCGACGGCTACTCTCTGAGCGGGACGTTCACGTTTGGCAGCGGACACTACTACACGCCGCAGTACAGCGGGGTCCAGACCGAGGCGCAGAGTGGCAACGTGTTCCACCTGCGTCCGGACCGTGTGACGACGCAATCGACCAAGGGTCCGGGCATGCTCGCGAATTTCTTCAACAAAGCGGCCTTCGTTCCGCCGGCCGGCGGCAGTGGATACGGCACAGCGTCACCGGGCTCTATCGAAGGCCCCGGAACGGTAGCAGTGAGCGCATCGCTGTCGCGCACGATTCAGTTTGAGGGGACGAATTCGTTTGAGGCGCGGGTGACGGCGACCAACGTGTTCAACACGGTGCAGTACTCGGGCATCAACACCACCGAGAACGCGGCGAATTTTGGACATGTAACCAGCGCAGCCGGTCCACGTGTGCTGCAACTGCAGGCGCGGTACAGGTTCTAGGTCGCAGGGATTAGGGATTAGGACGGAGTTTGGTGATGCGAGCATTTGTGGCGACGGTGATGGTTGGAATGATGGGCGTGGGTCTGCCCGCGCAGCAGGCGGGTACGCCGACACAGGCGCCCGCGGTGCAAGGTGCACCACAGCAGAATGGGCAGCCGCAACAAAGCGGGCAGCCGCAGCAAGGCGCCCCTGGCACGTTCACGATGAGGGTCAATAGCGACATCGTGCTAACCAACGTCGTTGTCCGCGACAAGAAGACCGGCGAAGTCGTGAAGGGCCTGAAGGCTGCGGACTTTCAAATCTTCGAGAACAACAAGCTGCAGAAGATTGCGACCTTCGATTATCAGAACGTCGACGAAGCCGCCGTACTGGCAGAAAAGAACACCGTCGCGGGCAAGGCTTCGATCGCTGACCTGCTCGACCACAACCTCGCTGCCGACGCGCAGCAGTTGCGTGACCATCGCCTCATCGTCATGTTCTTCGACATCACCTCAATGCAGGATGAAGACACCGATCGCGCCGTCCAGGCCGCGCAGGATTACGTCAACAAGCAGATGCAGCCGGCCGACCTCGTCGCCCTGGTAAGCCTGAATACCGGCCTCTCGATGGACCAGGATTTCACGTCGGACAAAACGCAGCTTCTAAAGATACTGGCGAGGTACAACGGGACCGACGGTTCGGGATTCGCGGCCGGCGGCAACGGATCGACAGACGGCACCGGCGACGACACCAACGCATTTGCAGCGGATGACAGTGAATTCACAAGCCTGAATACCGACCGCGAACTGCTTGCGATTCGCACCATTGCGAAGAGCCTGGAGAAGGTCGACGAGAAGAAGTCGATGCTCTTCTTCTCGGGCGGCCTGGCGCGCAACGGCATTGAAAATCAGGCGAGCCTGCGCTCTGCCACCAACGAAGCCGCCCACGCCAACATGGCCATCTACAGCGTCGATACACGCGGATTGCAGGCCCTTCCACCGGCCGGCGATGCCAGCAAAGGCAGCACGCGTGGCAACTCGGTTTACAGCGGGGCCGCGGCGACAGCACAGATTGCCTCAAACTACTCTTCGCAGGAAACGCTCGGCACTCTCAGCGCGGACACCGGCGGCAAAGCGTTCTTCGACTCCAATGATTTTGCCCCGGCCTTCCAGCAGGTGCAGCACGACACCGAGGCGTATTACATCCTCGGCTTCCACTCGACCAACACAGCGCACGATGGCACCTTCCGCCACCTGACCGTGAAGACCGCACGCACCGATGTGAAGCTCGAGTTCCGGCCCGGGTACTATGCGCCCGCGGACTTTCAGCACCAGAAGACCGAGGACCGCGAGCTTGCACTGACGGAACAGATGCGCAGCGATCTGCCCGCGACCGACGTGGCAATGTATATGCAGGCGCTGTACTTCCGGCGCTCGGACAACCAGTTCTATGTGCCCGTCAGCCTGGTCGTTCCGGGTTCGCAGATCCCGTTCGTCAAGGGCGGCGACCGCGAGAAGGCAACCCTCGACATCCTCGGCCAGGTGAAGAAAGTTCTCGGCGACGCGCCTGGAGACAGCGCCGGGAACGCATCCGGGCCAAAGCTGGGCAACATCAGTGTGGGCAACGTGCGCGACACCGTGAAGCTGGCCGTCGACGAAACCCAGCAGGTAAAGCAGAAGAACATTCAGTACTCCACTGGCTTCAACCTGGCGCCGGGACGCTATCACCTGAAGTTCGTCGTGCGCGAAAATCAAACCGGGGCAATGGGCAGTTTCGAAACCGACCTGAACGTTCCTGACCTGAAGAAAGCTCCGATCAAGTTGAGTTCCGTGGTGCTGTCGAGCCAGCGCGTGCCGAACACGTCGAAGAGCAATCGCGGCGACATCAACCCGCTGGTGCGCGATGGCCAGGAGTGGGTGCCGAACGTGGCGCACGTCTTCCGCCAGGACCAGCACCTCTACATGATGTACGAGGTCTACGACCCGGCAAAGCCGAAAGCAGCGCCAACTCCTGCCGCCTCTCCGGGGCTGGAACGGCGCGTGGGCGGGCCGGTGCGAGTGCTGACCAGCATCGAGTTCCTGAGCGGTGGCACGAAGGTCTACGAGACGCCTCTGGTGGAAGCCGACAGCCTTAACGTTCCGGAGCGGGAAGCGGTGTCGTTCCAGTTCGACGTGCCACTGACGCAGTTGAAGCCGGGGACGTACGTTTGCCAGGTCAATGTCATCGACGATGCGGGCGGCAGTTTCAGCTTCCCACGGACGGCCGTGCGTGTGCAGGCGGCAGCGCCGGCTGCGACTCCAGCGCCTGCCGTTCCAGCGACACCCGCACCCACCGGCACCCCCACCGGCAACTGAGATACGCGGGCCAGTTTGAGCTGGCCCGCAATCTTTGTTCTGGACATTCCACGAGGCAACTGGTCCACCCCCAGATCGGCACGGTACTCAACAGTCGGCTGGGTTCAGCCAGGGGTGGCGGGTTTCGGCGCCACCGGTCACAAACACGGCGAGCAGACTAGTAAAAATACCGCTTGACGCAGTTCCAATACGGGGCGCACCATTAAGACCTCTTGAGCCGTTTTGGAGGTTGCTATGCGTCCTCGTCCCCTGGTGTCAGCTTCCATCGCCACTTCTCTGCTTGCATTTTCGTTTTTAGCTGCAACACCCCGGGCGCATGCCCAGGCTGAGGCGGTGTCCGCGCAGGAGCGGGCCGCGTTCCATCAGGACCCGCAATGGGCGATGATCGCTCCCCATTTGCCCGATCCCAAGACCGACAGTGCGGCGAAACTGGAACTGGCCGGCGATGTGTTGCGGGCGCGGCGGTTTCCCGAGGATGCGCTGGATTATTACGGCTACGCGATCGCTCGCGGCGGCCCGGTCAGCGAACTGTTGAACAAGATGGGGATCGTGCGGCTGGAGCTGCGGCAGAACGCACTGGCGCATGAGCTGTTTCAACAATCGGTGCGGGCGCGTAAGAAAGACCCTTCGGGATGGAACAACCTGGGCGTGACCGAGTATCTCGACAAGCGGTATAAGAACGCAATCAGTGACTATCGCATGGCAGCCAAGCTCGACAAAACTTCCGCGACGTACCACACCAATCTGGGCATGGCGTACTTCGAGAGCAAGGACATGGAGAGCGCGCGGCAACAGTTCTCCGAAGCGTTGGTGCTCGATCCTCATGCGTTTGATCGGCGCGACGGCGGAGGGGTAACGGCGCAGATCGTCGGGACAACAAACTATCCGCAACTATGCTTCGAGATGGCGA
>Ga0207125_10203_pt1 | contig 12721 bp, 11 predicted proteins | sample Alteio_BWMinHeat_19_FD_153556 | JGI IMG/M metagenome (GOLD analysis project Ga0207125, IMG submission 153556) | Enriched cells from forest soil in Barre Woods Harvard Forest LTER site, Petersham, Massachusetts, United States -... | ecosystem: Environmental > Terrestrial > Soil > Temperate forest >...
CGATTCCTCTGGCGTTTCCACGTCCAAGTTCGTTCGATGGTATGACGAGAAATACGGCTGCGAGCGCTCGGGCCACGATTGGGTCAAAGTGCATTTAGCTTGCGGCGTGAAAACCAATATCGTCACGGCTGCCGTTATCTATGGGCGCGACGCGGCCGATTGCCCGGTCCTTCCCGAACTGGTCCGCGAGACGGCGGAGCGGTTTAAGCTGAACGAAGTCTCGGCAGACAAGGCCTACTTGTCCGTTGAGAACGTCGAGACGATCTTCGCGGCGGGCGCGACGCCATTCATCGCCATCAAGTCTAACACGACGGGCAGCGCGGGCGGACTCTTCGAGAAGATGTTCGACTATTACCAGTTCAACCGCGAGCAGTACATGGACCACTATCACAAGCGGTCGAACGTGGAGAGCACGTTCAGCATGATAAAGGCCAAATTCGGCGATTCGATCCGCAGTCGCTCGGAAGTGGTATCGCGGAACGAAGTCTATTGCAAAGTGCTGGCGCACAATCTATGCGTCGCTCACCAGTCGCATATCGAGCTTGGAATTGAGCCTGTGTTTTGGCCGGAAACGACCGAGCGAGCGGTTATCCTTCCCATGTCGCGGGCTTGATATAATGACAACCTTCCGCAAACGCCGACCTAGTTGCTAAAAGCGTGGACTTACCAATGACGTTCACCCAGAATTTTCAAATGGTCGTCATGGTCACAGGCGTACTGTGGAGTTTATTAATGGTGGTCTTGGCGTTTCGATACTCGCGGATTCAGAAGAGATACCGACCGGCCGAGCCTCCGATGGTTTACAAGCGTTGGATGATCTTTGGTTCGGTCATGGGCATGGCTTTGACCATTCTGCTTGTTGCTTCGCTGATTATGAAGAGCGCTCAGGCTTCGAACTGAGCTTTGGTCCCAAATCCGAAAATAAAAAGAGCGGCGCGAAAATTTAATCGGCCTTTTCAGGCATTATTCGGGCAACGCCGCGCAATCGTCCCAAGAAACTTTGTCGACGGGAAATCGACTGGTATCGAGGCCCATTACTCGATCACTGGCTGCGCCATGCTTCGAAAACGAACTTGGGTTTGTACCGATCACCGACTGCCATTCGTTCTGTGTTATAGGATACTTTCCAAGCCAAAAGCCTTTGCTCGTATATTTGCCCCGTGCATCGTCAGCCTCCTGAACCAGCCAGTGTGCCTCAATATCCGCGAGCTCTCGGTCACTTTCGAATACCTTCAATAATCTCGGTTATTCGGCTTTTGACGACCCCAATTGTGCCTGGCCGGGCGGAATCCAGCAGAATTTCATCTTCACGCCCGCGGCTATCTCGAATTCCCGCACCTCACCGGGTTTCAGTGGCTTGTCATCCGCGACGACAGAATCGGCGCCCAAAGCGACAATCACCAAGGCAAGGAACGAGCCCCGCGAGTAACTCGGCATGGCAGTGACGCTCTGTAATTGGAATAAACGCAGTTTACCAGACGGCTCGACGCGGCGATAGACGCGGAATGCGGCCGATAGCGGGCGCGGCATTTGCGGGCTTGCGTCCGCCGGAACCGGCTTGGATAATCTCCTCGCGGGAAATCTCCTTCCCTTACTTCGTAAGCTGGGTGGCAATCAAGAGGAAACGAGATTGGTGGCCGCCACGTTAAGTTCGGCGCGCCGCAAGGTTTGGAAGGAAGAATTGTGGCTACGGACACGCCTGGGTCAAGTGTGAAACGATACGCATTAACTTCGTACTGTGCCGGCTGGCATTGGCCGGCCGCCGGATCGGTCGAGTGGCGTGATGTGACGAACGGCATCCCGGATGCGAGCCAAATCAAGATTCACACGTTGCCATGCCAACATCCGGGATGGCTTCATTGGCAGTCTCACGCAAACTGGGTCGTCTTGGAAATCGAGCCGAGCGATTATGAGGAGTCGGAAGGGTTCGTTCGATTTCGCAAAGCGCGAATTCTCTTCAATGGGCCGCCACAAGAGGGGCACGCGTTTCTCTCGTCTCGGAACATGCCGGCGCCAAGTAGTCTGCCGCAAATAACGATTGGCCGCGATTGGGAAACCGTCGCCCTCGGCGAGGATGGTTATGCCATTGCTGGCTGGGATGGAAACGCCAGCGTGGGCAAATACGGGATTGCTTACACCAGCAACGGACTCGCTTCCGCCGGCGATAATGGCGTTGCTATTTCCGTTTTTGGCGAAGTTAATGCCGCGAATTTTGGGTGCGCCTGGACTCGATACGGCCGCGTCGCAATCGCGGGAGGCCGTGGCGTTGCCTGGACGGAAGAGTTTGGCCGCTCAGAGGCGGGCGGTTGTGGGGTCGCCATTACCGATGACTGTGGTAGAGCAACCAGCGGCAATTTCGGCGTTGCGGTCGCCGGATGTCACGGAGAAGCCAAAGCAGGCAACTGCGGCGTTGCATTTGCGCGCAACGGCGGAATGGCAGGCGCCGGTGGGGCAGGAATACTCCTCATTCGTTGGAAAGACGAGATCAAAGTCGCTCGCGTCGGCGAGGGCGGCATCAAGCCCAACACCATGTATCGTCTTGACGACGAAGGTAATTTCGTTGAATGCGAATCCGAATTTGATGACGAGGGTGACCGGAAGTAGCTGCATGCAGAATCGGGAATCGGCGGCTCGAGAACACCAAAATGAAGCGTTACGTAAGATCGAGCAAATTGGTCATGCACGGCCCTTACAGACCCGGGAGTAAATACGTTCGGTTAAATAAGCCCCAAGTCAACATTCTCGGGAAACGCTGCTGAATGAAATTGCGAAAGGTTGGCCTGACGCCCGACTGACTCATGAGACCATTGACGCCCAAAAACGATTGAAGGAATCTCTCCAGCGTAAGCCAGCACATTAAGGCCGCCGCCCATATTCGGTTTTCGCGAACTCGCAATGGCTCCTTTATCGTAAAGCTAAATGACACCATGACAGGTATTTGCTCGACTGCGTGGCGCGATCGACACAATTCTGTCGGCAGCGCACTTGCGTAGCTCAGGTCGGCGCTGTCATGCAAAGGCCGTCGATGAAAACTCGGTTAGTCGTGTTGGCGGCGATAATCCTGATCGGGATCGAGTTGGTCGTCGCGTACCTGCATTCGAGAAATCGCGATGGCGGGACGACCAGGGTGCAACCTTTCGAAACCGCTATTCCCCTAGGGGACCGGCCCGACTCGGCATTTACCGACGAAGAGCGACTGGCCCCGCCGATTGCGGCGTTCAAGGCAGCCGACGGCAAATATGGCTTTATCAATCGCTTTGGGTTCGTCGTGATCAAACCGCGATTCGAATACGCTACCAACTTCGATGGCGACCAGGCGCTCGTGTACGTTGAGAACACTAAAAGCGTCATTGATCGATTGGAAAGGGTCAAATACAAACTCCCGCCTGGAGCAGGTCGAGTTCAGCTTAGCCGCAACGGAATGGCCTGGTTTGAGGGCGACAAAGTCTGGCGCTGGGGGTTGGTGAACGCAAAGGGTGAGGTCGTCCTTGGGCCAACCTACGACGATGTTGAACCGTTCTCAGAGGGCCTAGCCGCTGTAAACCTTGGCTGCAAGCGGGAATTTCCGGGATATGGTCGAGGCGGGAAATGGGGATTCGTTGACGAAAAGGGCACGGTAGTCATCCCCATCGAGAACGAACGCGTCGGTTCGTTTTCTGAAGGCCTTGCTTTGGTCGAGAATCATGGCGAAAGGTGCGTCGACAAGGCAGGCAAGACGGTATTTGCTCTGACCAACAGCTCTTTCGACACGGGCAACTTTAGCGAAGGGATCGCGCCCGCTCACACTATTTTCCTCAAAGACGATAACGATTGGGTGACTCGCTTTTTCAACCGCGAGGGAAAGACCGAGTTCAGCGTGACTGGCTTTGCGGAGAATTTCCGCGAGGGGTTTGCGGCCTTCACTTTGAATTACAACAAATCTCACGACGAACAATCCAGCGGTTTCATCAATCGCAGCGGAAAAATTGCAATTGCTCCTCAATTTGCCGCAGTCCAATCGTTCAACGATGGCCTCGCGGCGGCAAAAATGATGACGATTGGTCCGATCGTGAACGGGGGCCTGTGGGGCTACATAGATAAGACCGGTGCGCGCCGCATTGATCCGCAATTCACTGAAGCGTTTCCATTTCATGAAGCCATTGCGAAAGTCCACGTCGGGGGAGCATTGACTAATGTCACGGACGCTCGCCCTTATTGGAAGGGCGGTGAATGGTGGCTGATTGACCGAACCGGAAGAAAGTTGAAACGGTCGTGGATAGAAAGCAGTCCGGGATGGCAATGACGAAAAAATGCGGATTTCTTCGGACGCGGGCATTAAAATGAATCCATTCATCGCCACGATAAAAGCGGCATATCCGTTTTTCGTCGAGGTTGACGCGAGGGCGACAGTCCTGTCGACGACAAGCTCACGTTTACCCGGCCGGTTCTCGTATGCAAAGGCCGACAATGAAAATTCGGCTAGTCGTTTTGGCGGCGATAATCCTGATCGGGATCGGATTGGTCGTCGCGTACCTGCATTCGAGAAATCGCGATGGCGGGGCGACCAGCGTGCAACCTTTCGAGACCGCTAATCCCCTAGAGGATCGACCTGACCCAACCGAGCCAAGGCCAGCAACAGAAAAATTGGAGGCGGGCGAAAAAGATATTCAGCTGGCAAGAGGTCTTTTCCGTGAGCTGCCCGGTGAACACTCGGCCTTGTCGTTCGGGGAGCGGGCAGCGCAAAAGATCAAGGCTGAGAATCTTGACGTAGAGGCTCTCTCGCGTGGCTTCCTCTGGCTTCTTCAGAAAGGCGACGACCGGGAAAAACATGATGCGCTGAATTTCTTTTCGGCGATACCCAATCGAGCGGTCACAAAGCAATTGTTGGCGTCAACGAATGATGCCAATGCGTCAATACGGTCTTTTGCGATTTCTGCACTCTTGGCGACCGGCGCAAGTGATACCGCGGTTCGCGAAAAATTGACTCTTCTTCGTGATAAAGATCCGTCACTCGACGTTAGAGTATATGCCGCGCTAGGTCTTGACAGCCCGTCAGATGCTGCGAACATTGAAGTATTTCAGAAGGCGCTTCGGAGCCCGACGTGTGATAGTCGCGTACGGCGAGGCTGTGAGGAAACGCTTGAAGCGATGGGCAAACTAACTCTGCCGCTGCCGCCCGAAGCCTATATCGAGATTGATCGCATGAAATATGAGGAAATCGGGAGAAACAAACTACAATATAAAATTCTGCGGGAAACCAAGAAGGACGGCATCATTTATCTTGAGGTGATTCGTCAAGCGGCGCACGTTCCACTCGAACGGTGTCCGTCATTCTGGTATCGCGTTTCGAAGTAGAAAGGGGCGCGAATATTTAAAATGCCGTACTGTCCTAGCTTTTCGTTACTCGGTATTGTTTCGGCTTGAATTTTTCGGAGGTCGCGTTCGATTTACGTAGGCAATTGCCCAGCCCGCGCCGACTACTGGACCAAGATATGTTCCAATCTTCAATATTGAATCCGCTATCAGCAAGTTCGGATCATAGCTTACAACTTCAAGTCGGTAGTCGACGAATGCTCCGCCAATGCCGCAACCGAGGCATGTTCCAATCAAAAAGCCCGCAGCGGCACCGATAACGCCGGCAAGAATAGACCTGACACCGCGTGTCATTGGTAGTCCCCTAAACGCTTGATTCACGCGACTACTTGACTCAACAATTCCGCTACGCACCAAACATGATCCGTGAGTCCACCCTCATGTGCGCTCTCAGCATCGTCTGCTAAAGTGCACGCTCTTCGGCGCCTTTTCATCCGCGACCACAGAATCAGCGCCCAAAGCGACAATCACCAAGGCAAGGAACGAGCCCCGCGAGTAACTCGGCATGGCAGTGACGATCTGTAATTGGAATTAACGCAGTTTACCAGACGGCTCGACGCGGCGAAACCCGTTTGCAGACAAGCAAGGCTTCGCCTCGCGCACCATGGGCCACGCCAACAACGCGCTTGATTGCCCAGCCGTTTTCTATCTTGTCGAAAAAATGAAGCCACGAATGGGGCGTTGAGGCGCAGGATCAGGGTTTCGTCGGCAGAAGCAATGCCTGAAATTCGGCTTGTGTAATCCTTTTTTGCTTCAAAGGAATTCGTAAATCGGTCTCGATCCTTACCAAGGAATCCCTCGACGGCAAGCCGGTGCGGCAATGATGATACAGCAATCCAATTCCACGTTTCGTTTCATGAACGCGCTTCTCCATGAGAAGGTTCTCGATGCTGTTCTAATACGCGCATTGGCTTGTCGCCGCTGATTTTTCGAATGACCGTGTAGAAAACGGGCGTCAGAAAAATTCCAAAAAAAGTCACGCCAAGCATGCCATAGAAAACGACGGTCCCCAGCGCATGACGCATTTCCGCTCCTGCGCCCGTCGCGATTAGCAGTGGAAATACGCCGAAGATGAACGCGAAACTCGTCATCAGAATCGGGCGGAGCCGAAGACGAGCGGCTTCAATCGCCGCCGCACTGGCTCGCATTGCAGGATCATGTTCCTGCTGCTGCTTGGCGAATTCGACAATCAGAACCGCATTCTTGACGCTTAACCCCGCCAGGACGACGAAGCCGATTTGCGTAAAGATGTTGTTATCCAAGCCGCTGAAGTAAACGCCCGCGATTCCACAAAGCAAACACATGGGAACGATCAGGATGATCGCGGATGACAGCGCAAAGCTCTCGTATTCCGCGGAATGCGTCAGGAACACTAAGAAAACGCAGAGGGGGAAAATGTAAATCGCCGTGTTGCCCGCGCTTTCTTCTTCGAATGCGAGTTCGGTCCATTCGAAAGAATAGCCGGGCGGTAGATTCTTCTTGGCGATGTTCGCCATGATCTCAATGGCCTGACCGCCGCTGACTCCGGGAATGCCCGCGCCGTTGATCTCGGCCGAAGGATAGAGGTTATACCGATTGATGCGATCGGCGTCCGTGATGTCTTTGACATCCATCGCCGTGCCCAGCGGCACCATGTTTCCGTCGGCATTTCGAGTTTTGATCTGAGCGATATCGGTCGCATGGGCCCGATAAATGGCATCGGCTTGGGCGACCACTTTGTAGGTTCTTCCCAGGAAGTTGAAGTCGTTGATGTAGTAGCTTCCGAGGTAAACCTGCAGCGCCTGAAAGAGATCGGTGATGGAGACCTTTGCCTTCTTCGCTTTGGTGCGATCGACGTTGACCCACAATTGCGGAACAGAGGCCCGATAGCTGCTGAACAATTGAGTAAGCCGCGGATCTTTTCGAGCTTCCGCCATGAGCGAGTTGGTGACTGCTTCGAGTTCCTGGGGCGATCCCAGCCCCGACCTATCTTCAATCTGCATTTTGAAGCCGCTTGCCGTTCCAATGCCTTGAACCGGCGGCGGCGACAGCACCAATGAGAATGCTTCCTGAACTTGACTAAACGCTCCCATGAGTTGGCCCGCCAGGGCGTCGGCGGTCTGTGCAGGATCTCCGGTCCGCGATTGGAATGAATCCAATGGGAGGAAGATCGTGGCGGCATTCGTCTGGTTGGTGCCCGTGAATAGATTGAAACCGGTGATACTGAAGATATCGTGGATGCCCTTTGTCTTGGAAGCAATATCGGAAAGTCTTTGAGTAACGGCGCTTGTCCGATCGATGGAAGCCCCATCGGGCAAAACCACCGCGCTGATCAAATATCCCTGATCCTGCTGTGGAATGAATCCGTAGGGAACGGACTGGAATATGAAATACGTCAGCACCAACAAGCCGCAATATCCGGCGAGCACAATCAGCGACAATCGAATGACGCGGCGCAAAATCCAGACATAGGCCGTGTTCGTTAATCCAAGGCCGCGATTGAACAACCAAAAGAACCAGCCGAACGCGATCCGTCCGATCCATTGAAACCGGTTTTTCTTTGCCGTGTGCGGCTTGAGGATCAACGCGGCGAGCGCTGGACTGAGTGTCAGTGAATTGAACGCCGAGAGGATCGTGGCAAAGGAAATCGTCAGGGCGAATTGTCGGTAAAACTGCCCTTGAATGCCGCTAATGAATGCCACGGGCACGAACACGGCGGTGAGTCCGAAGCCGATGGCGATAATGGCAGGCGTCACCTCGGTCATCGCCTTATAACTCGCTTCACGCGGCGTAAGGCCGCTCTCAATCCATCGGTCCACGTTTTCGACTACGACAATCGCGTCGTCGACGACGATGCCAATCGACAACACCAAGCCGAAAAGCGACAAATTGTTCAACGAGAAACTGAAGATCGCCATCACGGCGAATGTTCCGATGAGCGAAACCGGTATGGCCAGCAATGGCACAACCGCAGCCCGCCAGCTTTGAAGAAAGACGAGCACCACGAGCGCGACCAATGCGATCGCTTGAAAAAGAGTCTTCACCACATCCCGGATGCTGTCACGCACGAACAACGTCGTGTCATACGGAATCGAGTAGTTGACGCCCTTCGGGAAACCCTTCTTCAATTCCTTCAATTTGTCGTATATGGCGTCAGCCGTGGCGATGGAATTGGAGCCGGGCAATTGAAAAATTCCTATCCCAATGGTCGGCATGCCGTTGAAATTGGTCGCAGCGCTGTAATCGGCTGCGCCCAACTCGACGCGAGCGACATCTTTCACCCTCGTCAGCTTGCCATCGCTTCCGGTCTTGATGATGATCTCTTCGAATTGTTCGGGATCGACCAACCGACCCTGAGCGTTTGCGGTGTACTGAAACTGGGCCGTTCCGGGAGGCAGCGGCGGTCCGCCGATAATGCCGGCGGCGACTTGGACGTTTTGCTCCCGGATGGCATCGATAAAGTCGCCGGCCGTGAGATTTTTCGATGCCAATAGTTCTGGATTGAGCCATAAGCGCATGGAGTAGTCGCGAACGCCAAAGAGTTGCAGATCGCCTACTCCCGGCAATCGGGCGAGGTCGTCTTTGATTTGCAGAGTTGTGTAATTGCTCAGGTACAGTAGATCGCGGCTGCCATCCGGCGAGTAGATGGCGATGCCGAGCGTAATTGCCGGAGTGGCCTTCTTGACGACGATGCCCGCTCGTTGAACTTCGGGCGGCAACGCGGGCTGGGCGATGGTGACGCGATTTTGAACCTGCACCTGGGCGATGTCGAGGTTTGTTCCGAGTTTGAACGTCACGGTCAACTTCATGCTGCCGTCATTCGAGCTTTGGCTCGACATGTAGAGCATGCCTTCGACGCCGTTGATCTGCTCCTCGATGGGAGTGGCGACCGTTTCGGCGACGGTCTTCGCGTTGGCGCCGGGATAGACCGCGCTCACCGTAACCGTCGGCGGCGCAATCTCCGGATATTGCGCGATGGGAAGCACGAAGATCGAGATCAGCCCAACGATGACGGTGACAATCGAGAGCACGCCGGCAAAAACCGGACGATCGATAAAGAAGAGGGCGAATTTCATGGCGTTTTTCCTGTCGTCGCCTCAGCCGTGGGCTGAACTGGCGAAATGGAATTCGCCTTATCGGACGCAGTCGCGCCCGGCTCCGCAAAACTACTGGGATCGGCTTTGAGCGTGACTTCCGTCGGCGCTACTGTTGTGCCCGGAAAAGCGTGCATTTGTCCATTGATAATGACTCGATCGCCAGGCGAGAGTCCGGAAGTGATGGATCGCAAATCTCCGAAGAGAGCGCCAATCTGAACCGGTCGAACCTCGACGACGTTATCCTTGTTGACCAGTAGAACGGTTCGATGACTTTGGTCGTTCCCAATGGCGGTATCGGGAACGAGCAGCGCTTTGTAACGGCCGCTTCCAGGGATGCGAAGGCTGGCGTAGAAACCGGGCGTGAGAAGGCCGGAAGAATTCTGGAGCAAGCCGCGAGCGCGAAGCGTGCCGGTGGCCGCATCCAATCGGTTATCGACGAAATCGACGAATCCGGCGTGAACATAATCAGTCTCATTACCGAGCTTCGCAAAGCAGGGAACCTTCCCCTCGCGCTCGTTCATCCGTCTCTTCTCAGTTGCAAGTTTCTGATACTTCAGCACCGAGCGCTCATCGACATCGAAGTTGCAGTAAATGGGGCTGACTGACTGAATGGTGGTGAGGAGAGTCGCCGGAATTGGCCCGGCGCCGCTCACGAGATTTCCGACAGTGACCACCTTCTTGCCGATACGGCCATCGATGGGAGAAGTGACCTGGCACCACTCGAGATTGAGGCGCGATAATTCTACCGAGGCTTTCGCGCCATCGACTGCAGCCTGCGCTTTGGCGTAGTCGGCCTTGGCTGTGTCGTACTCTAGTTGCGAAACCGAATTCTGCCGATGGGCTTGCTCGAGACGATTGAGGTTCAGCAAAGCGAGCGCCGCTTGAGCCTTGGCCTTATCGTGATCGGCTACCTTCAAATCGAGATCCGCTTTGAAGGGGCGATCGTCGAGCACGAATAGAACTTGCGATTTCTTGACGAGCGAACCTTCCGTGAACGGAGCCGCGGTTATGAGTCCGCTGACCCGTGCGGAAACGGTCACGGACTCCGTCGCTTCAAGGTAGCCGTTGTAGGTGTCCCATTCGATCACCTCGCGCTGCAAAGGAGCGGCGACAGTTACCGGCGCGGGCGGCGGCGCGACGGGAGCCGGTGGTTTTTGTGCGCATCCGCTGAGAACGAACAACGGGCACAGAGCAAAGAAAAGAACGAGCGACCGAGGGACAATTTCCAGCACAAACCGCTCGAATTTATTCGAAAAATGCTTACGGTCGGGATCTACCCAATCGGCGAATTGCGATGGCGCAACATCGGTCGAGTCGCAAGACGCGTGTCCCATATATCACCTCTGCTGCGAACGCAGTTAGTTGCCAGACAAAAATGCGATCATCTCGTGTGACCGAGAGCAATACAACACGCGCTCGCTTGGCAAGTATAACCCATCGAAACCGCTGCGTAAGATCCGCTGCCAGACCTGCGAATAATTCGTAAGTTCTGTAATTCCGAACAACGGTTATCTAGGTAATCTGGACTTTGCCGTCAAGCCCGACTATACTTTTTTCATGAGACCCCTTTTTCATCCATCACCCTCTGAAATGACAGTTCAAGGCATTTTGTACGCGATATCAGACCCGGTGCGTGTGAGCATCTTAGTGGAATTGATGGACGCCGAGTGTGCCAAAAACTGCACGGCGTTTGCCAAGATCAACAAGACTTCCATTCCGAAATCGACGTTGTCCCAGCACTTCAAAATCCTGCGGGAAGCCGGATTGATTCGGAGCGTCCGCAAGGGCGTCGAACTCCAAAATCGAACCCGGTGCGCGGAACTTCGCAAGAAATTCGGCCCCATGATCACCGAAATTCTGCATGCGTACGCAGATGAATCGTAATATCGTGGTCGGACTACATGCGCATTTAGGTGACTTCGTCTCGGAACACGCCATGGTGAATCGCGATCATTTGGCGCGCGGCTTTCGGTCAGTCTTCCGACGCGGCTGGGCAGATGAGCCGAAACGCGGTGCGACCGCGGCATGGGCATACGTTGCGGTGCGCGTGCGATTCGGGCTGATGCGGGACAATTGCCCGGGAAATGGGCGGAAGCACGAAATCCAATCACGAACCAGTTTGCAGACCCCGCAAGAGGCCGGCAGGCCCTGCCCAAGGCGAGTCGGGGGGAAAGATTCTAGGAGATCGCCTCTACTGTCGGAGTTGAAGGGAGTCAAAAATCGGCGACCGATGGTGCGTCGCCGATGTTCTTGGCCTCACCTATTTTTGTCTTTCACCTTTGACCTTCTCAAATCACGACCGGTTTCCCAAGCTTTCGCCGCACCACCACGATCTGGCCCGCGTGCATGAGCGGATGATTGGCAACGAGCATCAGAAGCTCGCCGACGGTGGGGAACATCTGAGACAATCGGCCTTCCGTCGGCTTGTCCAAGTCCTGATCGGAAAATCGGTCGATCGTTTTCACCAAATTGTCACGAGACTTCTTGTACAGCTCGAGATACTGGGTCTTGGTCAGATAACCGGTTGTGGCGTCCGAGCGCGAAGCTTCGCTCGAGTATTTTTCACCCCAGCCCGGCGGAAGCTCGATCCCGGTCGCGCCCGGTAGGTATTTGGCCAACGATTGCTCGGCATTGATCAAATGCCCAAGCTGCCAGGCAATATGATTCGCGCCCGGCGCGGGCCGAACGAGCAAGTCCGCATCGCTGAGATCGCCAAGATAGGTATTCATCATGCCGTCATTCGATTTGACGAGACTCTTCAGTAGATCCCTTGGTCCCATGACGCGTCTCCAGGTGAAAGGAAAACTCTCGCTCGGCCAATGCTACGCGCCGAAGGCCGTCCGGACAAGTCGCGTCCCTTGACCTCGTCCGAGTCTGTGCGACAATCCACTTCTCAGGAACGATTGGTGGTTTATGAATCAGCGGTTCGTCTGCGCGAACGGTCACGCATGGGAGATGTCGGTCGGCGCCACCGAACCGACCCTGGGTCGCGTTTCGCAATGCCCGACTTGCGGCGAATCCGGAAAAGGCGAGCTACGCGACGGCGAGTCGACGTCACTTCCAACAGCGCCGCTCGAGCCCGGCCACGCCGAAACGCTGCCACCGTCGGGTAATCGGCCCGTCTCGAGCAATGGCCGTCCGACAATTCCTGGTTTCGACATTATCCGCGAACTTGGCCGCGGCGGTATGGGCGTCGTCTACCTGGCCCGGCAGGCAAAACTGGAACGACTGGTCGCACTCAAGATGGTCCTCGCCGGCGATCATGCCAGCGATCAGGATCGCTCGCGGCTTTT
>Ga0207125_10150_pt1 | contig 12711 bp, 16 predicted proteins | sample Alteio_BWMinHeat_19_FD_153556 | JGI IMG/M metagenome (GOLD analysis project Ga0207125, IMG submission 153556) | Enriched cells from forest soil in Barre Woods Harvard Forest LTER site, Petersham, Massachusetts, United States -... | ecosystem: Environmental > Terrestrial > Soil > Temperate forest >...
TCACACGGGACCTACTGCCCCCCTCAATGTGCGGAACTCCCAACAAAATCGTTATCTTCCACTTGCCAAGGCAATGACGCTGCTGTGTCCACACCGGCAACTCTCACAAACTCGAAGCCAGGTTTGTAGAAGATTTCGACCAGCGCCTGCCGAGCCCCATCACTCTTGTCATCGACTTCCGCACTCACCAGTCGTCTGCAATTTCACGGGCAAAGCAAAAGCGCGGCCTTCATCCGCGCGAGTGGAGGAGCGCGCCATAGAACATTCCTACGAGCCGTGTTGAGCCCTATGCTGCGCTATGACTTTGTTCCAAAACCTAACGGCCTGAATATGCTCTTCTCTAGTCAAGAGAGTCTTGTTCGCAGGATCGGTCGGGCTTCCACCTAATATCACCGGAGTGATCTCGAAAATTTCTTTACCCTGCGTACTAGGATCCAGGGATCTCTTTTGCTTCAAACCATTCATAACATTTAAACCTCATACAACTGAAAAAGAAACTCGCGAAATGAATTTGATTGTGGCAGAGCCAATCCCCACTCCATGCCTACGAGCGGAACCTTAACGATCTTTATTTGCGAAGTGCGGATATCAAACCCATAAGCTTCGCCGCCGCCACTCGATCCGAATAATACACAATGAGGCAAATAATTGGTCGTTTCGTATCCATCGTTCATTGACGGTAATTCTTCGACTTTCCAGAGCATCAGATAGGAGTTGGGCCCAATAAAACCTTCGCCCCCATTTATGATCATCAAAAAGTCTCGGTAGTCCTTAGGAAGCTCCCGACCAAAATGCCTTTCGCATTCGGCAATAGCAGCCGCCGAAGCGCCGCGACGCCCTTTAAACTCACTAAATAGTTTTCCTAAATCTCTCATATTTCCCTGCCTGACCGAACCAAGAGCTGAAAGCCGCCCATATCAGTCTGGCGCGCTTCGGGGCTCCCGGCGGGAGTATTTTTTCGCCGGGGTGAAACCAACCTCGGGTATCCACTCCACTACACAACCAAGGGCTGGAAGCCTGATTCATAATGCTGCCACCGAGACCCACGGGACAACAGGAGCGCTTCTATTCAGTCTTCTTCATTTTGTCTAGGATCTTTTGAAATTCCGGACTTATCCAGACTTTTTTAATCTGATCAGGTCTTACATGAACCGACTTGGGGTCGAATGGCTGCAACGTCATGAGGAATTCTTCAAAATTGGATGCTAACATCGTTAGGCCTTCAAAAATCTCGTGATCATAGAAAAATACTGCGCCTCCACGACCTTCGTTTATGATCACATAATTACCACCCTCAGCCCAGGCGACGGGGTATGCATGATGCGGAAGGTCTTCAATAATTTTGATCTCTCCAGGAATTTGCGATACAGGAATGAATTCATTGACACCGCAATCGTTATCTTCACCAATTTTGAAAATATTGGATTGTGGCTCAGCACCGTCATTCTCTTCCACAAACCTCAAAAAAGTCGCAGAGATATCGTGCCCTATAGCCTGTTCAAGGGCCGAAATGGCTTCTTTGGTCGCTGGCTTACCGTGGTAGAAAGCGATCTTCATTTCTTGTCTAATCCTCCGTTCCGAATCACAGCAGCGCCACCAGTATGTTTCACTTTGCGGTGAGTGCCTGACGGAATTAATTGCATCGCTTTACCGTCTTCAACATGGTGCCATGTATACCCTTCCCGCCTTCCTCCTCCGCATCCCGTTGCGCAAAACCGCCTCAAACTCCGCTTCAGATTCTTCCTCGAGACGATCCTCTTCCGCACCTCGTTTCTCGGAAGTCATCTTTGCCCTTCTGGCATTCTCCGCTTCGACAAGAAGAAGCTGTCCGCGCGAGAGCAAGCCGGCTCTCCTCTTTCTGCTCTGGCGTCAACTCCGGTTGTGGAGATCCGTAAAACCTTATCCTTTGCCCAGGATCCGGGTGATGGACAGACTCCAGAAGAATCTCATGAAGCTCTCTCAATTTCTTCCAGCGTTTCATCTGTTTTAGGGTCAAAGTCCATCATGAGAATTCAGCCTCCCCCATCCTCCCCTTCAGACTGGACGCTACGCAGTGATTCTTAGAGAAGATATGAGAGCGTCGACCGCAGCACGTTCACTATCCTTGTATTCCTGACCAACGTTGTATGTCACGAATACGAGAACTGACTTCCCTTTTAGCCACCATTGGCGCCAATAGTGCCCTGCCTCCTCGTATTCGGCATACAGTCCGGAAGCATGCGCCGCGGAGACCGGGTGGATCGCCTCGCTCGGGATTTGGCCATCATAAGCGAATTCAGCAATGTCTTCTTTCGTGACATTACCAGTCGGCTTTCTCGCAGCACTGACTTGGAGGACTCCAAGTTGTGGACTCGCGAAGAATGAAGTGCACTCCGCATCCTCACTCACTTCCCACTCCGGCGACACGTCGATGCTCCACCATTCGGCCTTATATTTCACTGTATTGCTCCGATCATTCAACTTTATAATAAATTACTCTACCCTTCTTACCTGTTGCTCTTTCTTGAGCTTTGAGTTGACTACGACCTCGAGCGCGGCCCCTCGGTGTATCCGGCTTGAGCTCGATTGGATGTCCAGTCTTGGTCACTGCATCCGGAATGACAATCTTTCCTGTTTTAGGATCGACGTATCTCTTCCCAGTCAACCACCCTCTCGCTTTCGCTCTTATAGTGAACTCTTGATGCTTTTGCCTCCCGAGCTTAGTGTAAGCATTCTCCCCTCCACCGCGTCTCTTCTCTGCCCCCTTATTTGCATCTGCAGCAGATTGGCGATCAGGCGTATCGCCACTGCGATCTAGCAAATTCTTGAGTTCCTGGCCACCTTCAACTCCTGTCGCGTTAACTTGATCGGGACTCAAAGAAGTTGCGTTAGGATTTAGCCCGGGTTCTCGTGTATCGAATTCATCAGCGTATCCCTGACGGCCAGCGCGAGCTATTGGGTCGGAAGATGTTTGTTCCTCCGTTCCTTGGTACTCCTTCACACCTTCAAGCTGTGCTCGATAAAGCGCCGCGGTCTGATCCTTCTTGTATCCCTGAACCCCTTGATCGGCATAACCGGGATTTCCAGCTGCTTCGATCGAATCTGAGGGCACGCTCGCCTCTTCGTCCAACGACGATATGACTTCTGTCGCTGTGTGCCACTCAGGCGTGTCTGTTACCTCTGGATCACTCTGCGCAAGCTCAGCCTGCGACTTCGCCAGCCCTCTTTCGTCTAGCCACCTCTGAAGCCCTTGATGCTCGCGCAGCGTCATCCCGCTCGCAGGATCTACAACGTCCGGCAGCAGCCCTTGCTGATCTTCTGGGTCTAGTTTGCCGAGAAAGTTCTCCGTCGGCACTTCCACGCCTGCGCCAGGCGTACTCGTAGCATCCGCGTAATTCTCCGCACCGATCTCTCGTGCGACTGCCGCCGGGTCCATCGACTTTCCAGTGAAGTAGTCGTTGAACTGCTCCACTGGAATCTGCAGGCTGTCATGCCCTTGAAAGATGGCCTGCAAGGCCTGATAGAACCGCTTCGGTGACCGCCCGCGCAGCTTCGAGTCTGCCGCTTCCGCCATGGCTTCCGAGAGGTTGTCCCAAAATGGCAGATCATTACCCGAGCGCGGCCCAGGCCCTCCACCATCCCCATCGTTATCACTCTCCTCCGGACCTTCGCCCACTGGCGGCTTTCCACGTAATGCATGGGCTCCAGCGAGCAGCGTCATCGTTCCCGTCACGGCAAGTTGTCCAAGCGTGCGGAGAGCTTCGTCATACTGGCCGTTCTTGATCTGGTTGTAGAGAACGCTGCCTTGCTCAACGTCGCCCGGGAGCATGCCGGCAGCGAACAGCCCACTCACCCAACGGGGACCAGCATTCTCCAGAAAGTTGGCCAGCATCGGACTGTCGAGCGCGGCGGCCCCTACCTTCGCAGTCGTGCCAAGGCCCATCGTACCCACCATCAGCGCCACATTTGCAGGAGTCGTGAGCGAGCCGAGACCTTCTGCCACACCTTGCGCGAATCGTCCTGCCTTCGATTTGTCATGCTCGAAGATCGCGCCAAGAGGAAGAATTTCCTCTGCATGCTGTGCCGCATCGGGGTTCACAACGTCGAGCGTTCTGTATTCCGCAAGGGACGGCAGGCCGATCCAGCGCGCGAAATCAGGGTGGGCCTCGGCGACAAGTCGTGCCAGTTGCGACTCGTAAACTAGCGGGTCTTTCGTCGTGGCCGACCGCCCCTGCGGCAGCGTGTCGAACGCCTCTTGCGGCGTCCACCCATCTCCGTGCATACCACGCTCGACGTCCAGCGTCACCTGCGCGTAGATCTTGCGCAACTGGTCCGCGTACATTTGCTGCTCAAGAGGGTTAAGGTGGTCTCTATCGGAGATGTCTCCGATGGTGGGATCGTGGCCCTCTCTAACCAACTCGGCATTGGCGATATCTTCAAGTGAAGGTCCGGGCGTGGGACCCTGCGGTGCGCCAGGCTTCGCGGGCGGACGGTAGCGCAACGAAGTAAGTGAGTTGGTGGGATTATCGGCGTTGAAGCGCTCTCGAGTCGCCGCCGCTGCCTCATCGCTGAAGTCATCGTGTTTCGGTGTAACCGGGGCGCTCGGGTGAAACGTATCGTAGACCTTATCGACAACCCAATTCTCCGCATTGTTGATGCCATTCGAGGTTTTGGATTTCAGCTTGTCCCACCAGCTTGGTGCGACAGGCGGCTGCGCACGCATCGCAGCGGCGTTCTGCTCGATCCGGCCCAGCCGCAATATCTCATCCACACCAGAAACCGCTGCATTGTCGAGGTCGCAAGCCCACACCGCGGTATTAGGCGCGATCGCCGTAAAGTAATGTGGATCGATGCGGTTCGCATCCACCCACTGCTGAATCTCCGTCTCATGGCCCGCGCTCACAATCGGAGGAATACCGGTCAAATCCTGAAGATGAAGCAAGCGAGCATATTGGCCCGGGTCTTGCTGCGCCGCATAGAAGAGCGACATGCCGAGTGTGGACGCGCTGGAATTCTGCCCCACACTGCCGGAGTCGGTCGCGCCTCCCGCAGCAGATGTATCCGTCGTCGTGAGAAAACGAGGATCGACCGTATTGGCAGGAGACCTCGTGCCCGAGTAGCCCGAAGGCATCGGCGCGAAGAAACGTGGATCGACAGGCTTTGTACCCGCCGCCTGCTTCGGCGTCGCCCGCATCGGCGACGCGCCTTGACTCAGAATCCCACCAATCTCCTCATCGGAGGCATCGTCGGGAACCTGGATCATCCTGCCCTCAAATAAGATCGTTCGCGGCAAATTCGTAACTCCTCATTAGTGCCTTCTTCTTCTCGCGCTCCCAGCAAACAGGCGCAAAAATGGGTGCCCCAACGGGCACCCACTAACTCCGAATCAATTTGTCATCCTGAGCAAATTCGCTCGCGGCTCTTGCGAGCTACGCAGTCGAAGAGCCTGTCGAAGGAGCCTGTGAGCCGCTCGCATGATCTCTGCAGCTCGGACCGTTCAACCACAACCGCGCACCCTCTATCGCGGCATTCGTGGCGCAACCATGGCGTCCATTGCGCTCATCGCGTTTTCCTTTGCTTCGTCAAGCTGCCCCACTCTGAACAAATCTGTCATTCTGAGCGAAGTCGCTCGCGCTTTTGCGAGCTACGCAGTCGAAGAACCTGCCACGCGCATTGGACCCGCAAGACCTTACGAACCGTCTAACCGATACGCGGCTTCCCCACCCGCTCCGCCTCAATCTGCCGCAGCCGCTCGCGCAGTCACTTCACCCCAACCAGCGCCGCCACCGCCCTCTCCATCGCAACATCCTTCCCCTGCCGCACGCTATCAATCGTCGGCGAAACAAAAATCGTCGGCCGCAACCCCAAGCCTTCAAAGACCGCCCCATCCGGTCCGCGGTCGTTCCTCGTGCAGACACGTGCGCTGCCGCCGCCGGGCAGTTGGAAGAACAGCGGCTGCCCCGTGCTCCCCGCAGTTGCTTCTCCCACCGTGATGCCGCGATGCATCGCATTGAACGCCGCCACGAAATCTTCCGCAGCTGAAAACGTCCGCGCGCTGGTCAGCACCGCGACCGGCACATCGACATGGTGTTCCGCATCCGCCGGTACGCTGCCTCCTCTCGCCTGCCAGGCGATCAGAACATCCAGCGTTTTTTGCTTGCGCCCTGCCAGCGCTTCTTCGCACGCAAGGTCATACATCGCAGAGTTCCACTGCCACCCCGTGCCATCCGGCCCAGCCGCATAAAACGGCTCGAGAATCGCGGCGGCCTCGGCATAGTGTTTGTCCTGATACAGCTTCAGCGACTCCGCATAACGCGCCTGCAAACTAGCCGCCTGCACCTGCTGGCCCCGCGCACCAGGCATCAACCCACAGGCCACGCAAAAGAAAACGCACCGCCACGTTCGTTCAAAACACCGGACAGATCGAAAACTCATCCCAGCAGAATACGCGATCACTTCCACAAGCCAGAGCAGCGCTCCTCCCGGTGTAACCCATGAGCACTTCTGCCCTTGCCTTTGCCTTTGCCCTGTTTGTTGTCATTCCGTAGGAATCTGCTTCTGTCTTTGCGGTTGCCGTTGCGGTTGCACTTGCACTTGCTGTTGCACTAGCCTTTGCCCTTCTTGTTGTCATTCCGCAGGAATCCGCTTCTGTCTTTGCCGTTGCGGTTGCCCTTCCCCTTCTTGTCGCCATTCCCGCAGGCAACCTGCTTTGCCGTCAACCGCGTGCACCCTCACTCTGTCATCTCGACCGGACCCTGAGCAAGCAAAGCGCGCCGAAGGGGCAGTGGAGAGATCGCAGCATTTGCATTTGCTCTTCTTGTTGTCATTCCGCAGAAATCTGCTTCTATCTTTGCCCTTGCCTTTGTCCTTCTTTTTGTCATTCCCGCAGGGAACCTGCATTATCGCCATGCATGTAAGCTGCTGTGCGCAAGCCACCACAAAGCCAAGCGCTGAGGCGCGACCTATAACTCTCACAACGGATAATGAAATTTCCATGGCGAATCAAAAGCAGCGCTGTCAAAGCCCCACTCTGCAATCAATGCTTCCACGGCCTCCATTGTCTCGAGTCGCAGGAACACCGAATCTGCAAGGTCATCTTCCCCGAAATTCATTTCCATCATCTGTTCCGGGATTTCGAACTTCCGGACGCGCCATTCCGATATCTCTTTTTCCGGCAACGGAGGCATGACCGCGACAAAAGCTCGATGATTGGATCGCGTTGAAAGAACTTCAAGTGCCGCGCTGGCATCCAGTCCCATAGACTCTCCTAACATCTGACCGGACCTGATTTGGTCCACATGGTCACACGCCCTAAGCAGCAAGCCACCGGCATCTTCCGGTTTTTCATAGATCATCGAAATAAGACCTTCGATCTCGCCTGTTAGTTTTATTAGCCATGGGCTAACCATTGTAGCAATCCGATCCTGGCCTCCTTTTGTGCCGGGATGGCAGACGTAGGATCGTTCCCAAAAGGTTAGCTAAAGTCCGCTCAACGACAACGCCGCATCATGCGATAGTGTCTCTCTTTCGAGTCTTGACCGTCCCAGAGCGTATAAGATACCTCGTTTGGTGGCTTCTCTAACCTCCTCCGGCTGCGAGGGATTAGCCAAAACATCACGCATCACTTTCAACGCAGCGCCGTCTTTTTCCTGCCGATCTAAGTCTTCTCGAGCCAGAGAGGCAAGAGCATTGGCGGCAGCAATCCTGACCTCTTCACAGTCATCTTCAAGAAAGATGCGACTGATACGGTTGAAATGAGGTCGCGCATCGAACGCTTGAGTAAAAGCATCGAGAGCGTAAATTCTCACCTGACTATTAGGATAGTCCAGCAGTGTCGCTACCGTCGGGGCAAGTTCCGTCAGGCCCAATATAGATGCATCCATAGCAAATTCTGTCAGTTCTTTACTCGATAGCTGCCCATTCAGCACTTTCTGTTCCAGGCTTTTTCGGCTTGCTCCGTCGATGAGTATCGTTTCAAATCTTGGCATGAATCCTACCTTATGGCTTTCGTTGATCGGGCTGGTTCAAGATGCTCTCTCCGGCTTCGATACTTTTTTGAGCAAGCTCCTTCGCCGCCTCTAATCTCTCTCTATATTCTCCCGTTATACTTTTGATTTTTAACAGCCTATCTATTCGCTTGATCACTCCTTTCATCCCACCTACCCCTTGCTCTACCTCCAGAGTCGGGCAAAAACGGCTGAATCGCCTGAACGATGGATCCCACCGATGCCGCGCTGACATACTTTTGTAAACGAACGATATGGCCCAAACTTAAAATCGCAGCATAACGCACGTCCTCACGGCTATCCGTGAGGCTTTTCAAAAGTTACGCCTCAAGCCACTCTGGATCGTCAATCGACAATGCTGCTCGTATCAAGGCCTCTCGTGCTTCAGCAGACGTGCCGAGCAGGTCGCGAGCAGTTTCTTTTTTTGTTATCTCTTCCGGTTCTTCATAAATCATCTAAAGAATTCTGCTGTTCGTATATTGGCCATCATAAATGAGGGGCTAATCTTTTGGATGATCCGATCCTGGGCGGAACACTTCGATGTCATCGAGAGCATCTTCGGCCCTCTCACTCAGTTTCGGGTCAGATAAAACTGGCTGAATCGCCTGGACGATCGCCTCTACAGACGCTTCACTAACAAACTTCTATAAACGCACGATATGGCCCAACCCTAAAAGAGCAGCGTCCCGCACGTCCTCACGACTATCCTTGAGGCTCTTCAAAAGCAATGTCTCAAGCCATTCTGGATCGTCGATCCACAAGGCCGCTCGAAACAGCGCCGCTGACGCTTGTGCAGGCGTGCCAAGCAAATCGCGAGCAGTTTCCTCTTTCGTTATCTCTTCTGCCTCTTTATAAATCATAAAGAGAATGATAGCGGATGAGCGAATGTGGCCAACCCGCCAACCGAGCTGAACCAAGCACCATCATTTGAGCCGCACAACGCCAACCCGCTGAGTCGTCTCGAGCGCATGAACCACCTTCTGCCACGACTGCTCATCCGGACCGGAGAGATACAAGATCAACTGATCGATCGGCCACATCGGTTCGAAGGGATCGTCGTTGGACAGTTCATCGCGATTACCTTGAAGGTAAATCTCTTCCCTGCGCTTCTGCGTGGCAGTAGTCACCGCCGCGAAAGCTGCTTTCGCGAGCGATACACTTAACCTTCAGGGCTTCTTTGAGAATCAGAGCAACAGCGTCGAGCTCTTCGTTCCTTCTCACGAATACCAAATGTCATTGTCATTTTAGTGAAAGATACTCCCTTCCCGAGTTCTGAGCGAACGCCATATGTTTCCCTCATTTCTTGCCAGGATTATTGGGCAGGCTCCCGGCATCGTTATAAACTTCCGCACGTAGATATAACCAATACACCGAACTTCTCTCGACCTCGGATATAAGCTCATGCTTAGAGGAAACCTTGCAGCCTCCTGCAAAGAACGCACTCACTTTGCCAGTGATTTCTTCGATATGTCTCTCATCAGCCTCTGTTGGCGCTGAAAAGAAGCAAGCGGTAATGAGTATCTCCCCTGCATCTTCATTCGCAAAAAGCCCCGCCAGATTATTCGTTGTCTGCCCTAACAAGCCACGCTGCACAGAAACGCTCAATTCTGGAGTGGGCCATTTCACATTGGCCTCTGTCCCCACATGAGCCTCTCTTGAGGCTGAGTCAGAAGAACATTCAGTTTGGTGCCTGTCCAAGAGCAATTCTTCGACTGGTCCGCCAGTATATTGCGCTGCTTCCTCACGCAAAAACAGCCAATTCACCGTCTCTGTTGTTATCTCAGATACAAGCTTGTACTGAACATCTAAAGTGTGGTCCCACGAATAATCTCCGATGACATATCCGGCGGCATCTTCAATGTACTCTCGGTCAAGCTCGGTCGCTTCTGTAAAAAAGAAGGCGGAAATGCTGACTTTGCGGTCCTCTTCCGTGGCATACAAGCCGGCCAGATTTGTGGTCACACATCCTCGTAGAGCCCCCTGTACCGATAGATCTAGCTTCAACTTAGCTAACTTTGCTTCTGTCATACTTTCCCTTTCTTTCATGGTTCGACAGGGTAGATGTGAACCGTATTATGCTTGGCATATACAATCATGATTTTAGTTGAGGGCACCGGTGGGTGGCCTGGAGTGACGTAGTCGCCGATTACCCTGCCGACATCAACCCGCTCTTTGAAACCCGGCAAGCCACGCGGAATCGGGCCAACCGGTTGCCCCTTGCCGGCATACTTAAGCATCTCGTAGGGATCTGCTGTCAACAGGCTGCGGCCCGGTTCGGGGTTACGGTTTTTTATCAAATTGGCCGAATGTTTGGCTTGCTTACCGATATTTAAGGTAGGACCTCCGCTCGGGCTTGTTGCGGCTGTCCCTGCGGTGCTCGGAGAGCTGCTGGAAGTATTCGTATTCGCGGTCGGCTGTGTGTTTGCCGGCTGGGTTCCGGACGCTCGCGCGTTTGGCGACGCTGGTGTGTTAGTCGTCTGGGGATTCGCCGCCTCCGTGTTCTTCGGCTGCGCACCAGCATCATCTGCACCCGCGCTCACTCCGGCATCCTGCTGACTCTCCGCCGTTTGCCCTTCAGGTGTCGTTACCATCTCCGGAGCGCTCTCCACATGCGCATCTGGCGGCATCACCAGCCCACCGCCGCCATTCCCTTGCGGAAACACGTCAAGACCCGGCTGCGCGCCCATCGTCTCTCCGGTCGTCGGATCGATGAGGATGCGCTGCAGTTCCTCCTGGATCTGCGTGGGCTGTAGGAAGAACTGATTCGGCGGCACCTCCAAGATTCCGCCAGGCGTCAGAAGCCGAAAGTTAGGATCGCCCTCGAAAATCGTCTGCACCGCATCCTGCAACGCCCTTGGCGCGCGCTGGCCCAGCTCCGAGTCTTCGATCGCCTGCTTGATCTGCGAGAAACTAGACTCGAAGGTCGAAGCGCCAGCAGGCGCAGGTGCAGCAGCCGCATCCACTGGCGTCGTCGCAGGACTCGCATCAACCAGCGGTACCGCAAAACCCGCCTCACCAGCCTCACTCGCGGAGCCACTCACCACCGGCGGCGTTGCAGCGCTTGCACCACCTCCATCGGAGCCGACATCATCTGAGCCATCGCCCACTGGCTCTGGCGCAGCATCCACATCAGCCGGTGGCGTCGCTGTAGTTGCACCCTCGCGTTCTGCCGCAGGACTCGCATCAACGGGCGGCACTGCATCAACCGGCAGTGTCGCGGCATCCGCACCGGCGCCTTCTGTCACCGCAGCAGTTGTGCCGCCCGCGTCTGCGGCACCCGCACCCAGGTCTGGTCCCGTTACTCCTCGAACGACCGGGCCGACCCGCGACAGGCCATCCAACGCTAACCCGGTCTGCGCTGTCGTGGCCAGCACCGTTCCCATCGTCGCCCCAGAAGTGACGACGTGCCCAAGGTCTCGCCAATAGCTCCCCGTAGTTGCGGGAGCCTGCCCCGCTGCTACATTGATCCCGTGTCCAAGGATAGGAATCGCTTCCACGGCATCGGCGATCGCCGCATCGGTGTTACCGCCGTGATACTCCCTGATGGCATCGCGCCCGCTGACATAGCTGTGCTGCGCCAGTTCCACCACTCCCTTGGCAATCGTGTATGCCGGACCACCCGCAGCATCCCGTAAATCTTTGGCTAGGGTCTTGACAGGGTGTTGCTTTCTTTCGAGCTCCTCCGCCTTGAGCTGCGGTATAGATACACCAAAGGCAGTTTCCACCGAATGCAAAAAGGATGGCACTAAGACGGCCGCATCCCTTCGATAGCGCCCGCATCCGTCTTCGAGTTAGCAGGATCACCCACCACTTGATAATGCAAATTCTGCGCTAAACGCACATTGCTGAAAAGCACCTGCACGATTTGGCCTTTTTGGCCCGACCATCTTGTATGTGCTTTCGGCCCGCGGGTTCGCGATCAGTTTCGGCTCATTCACGACGTACCCCGGGCCGTTGGCTTCCCGTTGGGGTATTCGTTGAACTGTCCCACGGAATGGCGGGCTGTCATTGCCTCGTTTAGAATCGTTCCCAAAAGGTTAGCTAAAGCCCGCTCAACGACAACGCCGCATCATGCGATAGTGTCTCTCTTTCGAGTCTCGACCGTCCCAGAGCGTATAAGATACCTCGTTTGGTGGCTTCTCTAACCTCCTCCGGCTGCGAGGGATTAGCCAAAACATCACGCATCACTTTCAACGCAGCGCCGTCTTTTTCCTGCCGATCTAAGTCTTCTCGAGCCAGAGAGGCAAGAGCATTGGCGGCAGCAATCCTGACCTCTTCACAGTCATCTTCAAGAAAGATGCGACTGATACGGTTGAAATGAGGTCGCGCATCGAACGCTTGAGTAAAAGCATCGAGAGCGTAAATTCTCACCTGACTATTAGGATAGTCCAGCAGTGTCGCTACCGTCGGGGCAAGTTCCGTCAGGCCCAATATAGATGCATCCATAGCAAATTCTGTCAGTTCTTTACTCGATAGCTGCCCATTCAGCACTTTCTGTTCCAGGCTTTTTCGGCTTGCTCCGTCGATGAGTATCGTTTCAAATCTTGGCATGAATCCTACCTTATGGCTTTCGTTGATCGGGCTGGTTCAAGATGCTCTCTCCGGCTTCGATACTTTTTTGAGCAAGCTCCTTCGCCGCCTCTAATCTCTCTCTATATTCTCCCGTTATACTTTTGATTTTTAACAGCCTATCTATTCGCTTGATCACTCCTTTCATCCCACCTAC
>Ga0207125_10204_pt1 | contig 12625 bp, 8 predicted proteins | sample Alteio_BWMinHeat_19_FD_153556 | JGI IMG/M metagenome (GOLD analysis project Ga0207125, IMG submission 153556) | Enriched cells from forest soil in Barre Woods Harvard Forest LTER site, Petersham, Massachusetts, United States -... | ecosystem: Environmental > Terrestrial > Soil > Temperate forest >...
CATCAACTCGACGAGCCGTGGATTGAGCCGTCGATGGCTGCAATTGCAGCCAATGTGCCTTTCTACGTGAAAGACTTCGTCTGCAATGCACATCGTGCGGTCGGCGCGCGGCTCGGCGGTGTGCTGGGTGTGGCGCGGGCCAAAGGGGAAGTGGGCGCGGCGGACGTTACGTACGATCTGACGGGAACGGCCGGGCAGTCTTTTGGCGCGTTCGCGGCTGAGGGAATGACGCTGATCCTGACCGGGCAGGCGAATGATTTTGTCGGCAAAGGGCTGTCCGGCGCGGACCTGATTTTGCGTCCGGTGGGACGCGCGGCGGAGCGTTCGGATGAGCATGTGCTGCTGGGCAATGTCGCTCTGTATGGCGCAACGGCCGGCCGCATGTTTGCCGCGGGCCGTGCGGGTGAACGCTTTGCGGTAAGGAACTCCGGCGTGACGACGGTTGTGGAGGGCGTGGGCGATCATCCCTGCGAATACATGACCGGCGGACAGGTGGTGGTGCTCGGTCCGGTTGGGATTAACTTCGGCGCAGGCATGACGGGCGGGACGGCATGGGTGCTTGACCGTCGCCAGCGGATGATTGCAGAGAGCCGGTATCACACGGAGTTTCTGGAGGCGACGCCGTTTGAAGGTGTGGCTGCGGAACAGCAGGAGGCGCTCAAGGCCCTGATCGAAGAGCATGTGCGGCTGACGTATTCGGTGGTGGGGAAGACGTTGCTGGCGGATTGGGATGTGGCGGCGAAGGATTTTGTGCTGTTTACGCCGAAGCCGCAGGCTTAGTGACAGGAACAGCGAACGGAGTAGAGGCGGCGCCCGACGAGAGTTGGGCGCCGCTTTTGTTTGTGAGTAGGATGGATCGGACGCGCGGTCCGAGTGTGGATACACGATGAGACGATGGTTCTGGCTACTATCTTTGGTTCTGGTTCTGGCGGGTTTTGGATATTTTCTGCTCGCCGGTTGGAATGGAGATGTGCGTCAGGGCAATGTACTCGCGCTTCGCGTTAAGAGTTTTCGTCAGACGCGCGGCCGGTTGCCGGAGTCCTTTAAGGAAGTGGGCGTCACGACCGCTGAGGAAGACAAGTTCTTCTACGAGAAATGCGATGAGCGGCGGTTCGTCATCTGGTTTGGGACATCTCTTGGTGAATCGATGCCGTACGATTCTTCTTCAGACACGTGGAGGCCGTTCAACACACCCTGTAACGCGGCAAAAAATCCTGGAGGAAAATAGGTGATGCTGGCTGCGCGGGACCTTGTACTGTTACACCGAAGCCGCAGATTTAGTACAAGTTGAAGGCGAGGCGTAAATCTTGGCTTCACCGTTACTTCGAGCTTAGCTGCTCACGTTTCACCCACGCGCGAAGAACTCCATCGGCACGGGATTGCCATCCGCGTCCGGAGGCGCGCAACGCGTCAACAACATCGGCTGATAGCCGAATCGAAACCAGCTTCTTCTTCGGCTTGACCTGTGGACCGCGCCCTCGCCTGAGTAGACCTTGCAATTCAGGGATATCTACGGCTCGCCGGGCGCGAGCAAACTTTTCCGTGGTCCACTCTGGATTATCGGGGGTCGGTGTGGAGAAGTCTTTATTGGTCTTGGGCATATTTCCTCTGCTCGTGTTTGGTTGTGGGACGGGACTGATTGCGCGCAGTATGTCGATGTCAGGAACGGTGAACGTCAGCGCATAAAGCCTGGCGTCAAGCCACCCCACGGCGTGATAGCGAATCTCGCCGTAGTCCTGTCGCGTGTCGACATCGACCATAGCTGAGTCGAGATCGAAGTCAGCCGCTCGGTTTAGCGAAACGCCATGATCCTTGATATTCTTCGCGTCCTTTGCCGGATCGAAGACGACTTGCATACCTACGACTGTACGGAACTTCCAGTAAATTGTCAATACAAAATAATCTCCGCGTTCGCTATGATCAGTCCAGTAGGATGAGAGTGGATTCTTCCGGTGAGAGCGTGGAATTTTGATGTCGAACAATAAGCATGGTTTTGCAACACGAGCGATCCACGATGGGCAGGCGCCGGATAAAGTGACTGGCGCGGTGAACGTGCCGATCTATTTGACGTCGACCTATCAGCAGGATGGTATCGGCAAGGACCGCGGGCATGAGTATGCGCGGCTGACGAACCCGACGCGCGATGCGCTGGAGGAGAGCTTGTGCTCGCTCGAGGGTGGGACGAGCGCGCATTGTTTTGGCAGCGGCATGGCGGCGATTACGGCGATGTTCACCATGATGAAATCGGGCGACCACGTGGTGTGCTCCGACAACATGTACGGCGGGACGGGACGGCTGTTCGACCGGGTGCTGGCGAATTATGGATTGACTTTTACGTATGTCGACACGCGGGATGTAGCGGCGGTTGCGGCGGCGATTCGTCCGGAGACGAAGCTGGTGCACATCGAGACGCCGACCAATCCGATGATGTCGATCACGGACATTCGGGCGGTGGCGTGGGCGGCGCATGAGCGCGGCGTTGAAGTGAGTGTCGACAACACGTTTCTGTCGCCGTATCTGCAGAGGCCAATTGAGCTGGGTGCGGATATTGTGATGCACTCGACGACGAAGTTTTTGAATGGGCACTCGGACGGGTTGGGTGGCGTGCTTGTGGGGACGAAACCGGAGCATGCGGAAACGTTTCGCTTTGTGCAGAAATGCACGGGTGGGATTTTGTCGCCCTTCGATTCGTATCTGCTGTTGCGCGGTGTGAAGACACTGGCGGTGCGTATGGATCAGCACGAGGAAAACGGCGCGGTGGTCGCTGAATTCCTGGCGGAAAAACTTGGCGCGAAGAAGGTGTACTATCCCGGGCTGAAGTCCCATCCCCAGCATGAGCTGGCGAAAAAGCAGCAGCGCGGGTTCGGGTCGATGATGTCATTTGAGCTTGGATCGCTGGCTGCGGCGGACAAGTTTGCGCAGCGGCTGCGCCTGGGGTATCTGGCGGAGTCGCTGGGTGGAGTGGAGACGCTGGTGTGTCATCCGGCGACGATGACGCATGCAGCAGTGGGGGCCGAGCGGCGGGCGGAGCTGGGGATCACGGACGGATTGATGCGGATCTCGGTGGGGATTGAGGATGTGGGGGACATAGTGGCGGATCTGGAGCAGGCGCTGGGGTAGATGTAGGCCGCCGCGAGCGGACGTAAATGCTGCGATCTCTCCACTGCGTCTCGCATGAAGCCGCGAGACTTCGGTCGAGATGACAAAGGGTGCTTGGCAAGTGCGCGGCTTCGGTCGAGATGAAAAGCTTGGACGGGTGGGGTATCGTTTGCGGTAGCAATTCCTGAGCGTAGTCGAAGGACCGCTCTTCTCAGCCAGCCTTTATCACCACCCGAAGCCAAAGACGGTCGCTCCGCGATACCCCACCCTTCGCAAAAGCGCGAAGGATGGGCCACCCGGGGTATTGCCGCTCCGAGCGTTTACGGCTTCTCGTTGATGGAGAAGTTGTCGATGGCGGTGGCGAGGCTGGCTTTGGCGGCTTCGAGGGCGGTGGTGCGGGTGGTGAGTTCGGTTTGGGCAGCTTTGATCTCGTCCTCGGTGGCGTTGAGGTCGTGGACGAAACGGTCGCGTGAGCCCTTGTCGGCGGCGTTGAGGGCGGTGATGTTGGCGCGCTGGCGCTCTTCTTCTTCGCGCAGGGTTTTCAGTTTCGCGTTGGTTTGATCGACGGCGGTTTGCGCCTCGGCGACCTTGCGGCGGGCGTCGAAGATGGGTTGCAGCGCGGCTTCGAGAGCGGGGTTGTGGTCGGAGTTATTGAGGATGAAGGTCAGCTGGTTATCGTCGGAATGGGTGAGTTGGTAGTTGTTGATGCCGTTGTGCTTCAGACCGATGTGCAGGCGCACGGTCTCACTAGGGGCGGCTTCGACGCGGAAGCGATAAACGGTAGGCGTAGTTTCTTCCGGCTTGGTGTCGGCGTCGAGGCGGAAGCCTTGTTGTACGGGGTGTTCGATCACAATGATGCGGCGGTCGGCGGCGGAATTGTGAATGACGTAGGTGAGCTCGCGGACTTCAGCGCTATGGATGCTCAACACTCCCTTGGTCGCGCTGATGAGCGTGATGTGGCTGCTGCTTTTGTTGCCTTCCGTCGTGACATGGACAGCCTGGTCGGCAGCGTAGGAAAGCAGGCGGCGCTCGTCGGCGTGGATGGGGTCCATCAGACCCTCGCCGCCGAAGTTGCCGTTTTCGATGAGAGCGAAGCTGCCGCGGTCGAGCGTCAGACCGCTGGTGTTCTTGATCCAGAGCGCGCGCAGCGGCTGCGTGGTGCTGTAGCCGTTGGAAGAAACAAGCGTGACGCGATCGGCTTCGATCTTCGCTTGCAGGATCGGGACGAGCGCCGACTCGTTTTTGCGGATCGTGATGGGTTGGGAGATTTTGTATTCAAAGAAATCGTCGAAGGCGGCGGTGTTGGTGCTGACTTCGAGGGAAGCGGCGGCGGCCATCTGGTAGTTCATCGCGGGGGCTGCGTTCATGGACAAGGGGCCTCCGATGGCGCCGCCGATGTGCATGACGCCTCCGCCTGTATTGCCGCCTGAACCCGAGCCGATACCGGAGCCGCTGCCGTGGGCGGATCCCATCCCGACGGAGATCCCCGAACGGGCCATTTTTGCCGGCGCTGCGTTGACGACGACGCTTTCTGAGTTGGCGTCGGCCATCGCCAGGTTCTCATTGCTGCTGTCGAAGGTCTGCGGTGTGAGCTGGGCTTCCTGGGCGATTGGGATTTCGGGACGGCGGGAGTAGATGGGATCCGAAAGCGGTTGGATAAAGCTCTGCGGCGCGCCGGCGATAAGCGAGAGCTGGACGTTGGTCCAGTCTTCGCCAACGGTGTTGTCGACGACGGCCCAGCCCTGAAGTGTGGCCTGGTGGTTGACGGCGTTGGTGGAGTCGGTGAAGAGGATGCGGTAGGTGGACTTCCAGATGGGGACTTCGGAGATGTAGCTGACGTGGAGTTCGCGGGAGCCAGTGCCGCGGTCGGTGAGGGTAAGGTGGCGGAGGCCCTGCGAGCGGTTGCCGGCCAGTAGTTGCAGGTAGCGGGTGACATCCTGATGGAGATCGGTGTCGAGCAGGCGGACCGAGGTGGACTGTGTGAGTTCGAGGGTGCGGACTTCACCGCTATCCGAGACGACGGTGATGAAGTGGCGTTCGATGCCTTTGGAGTCGTCGCCGTCTTTTGCGGGAGTGGTGCGGTCTTCGACGGAGAGCAGGCGTCCGGTGATATCCGCGCCTGCTGCGTGGACTTCGACGCGCGCGCCGCGGATGGCGGCGTAGAAGTCGGCGGCCGTTGTGTCCTGGCCGAGCGCAAGCGGGAGAGCTTTGAGTTGCTGTTCCAGCGGCGTCGTGGAGTTGTAGCCCGCGCCCGAGATGCGGCCGCCGTTGAGGTCGATAGCGGTGAGGGACTGCAGAACGTCGTTGAGTTGCGAGGTGGTGAAGTCGATGGAGACGTCGGCGTCGCCGCTGACATGGCCGGTGTGCTCAAAGTAGCCGACACCGTTTTTGTAGAGAGAGACGCGGGTGACGGGGAGCGAAGCGGGCTTGTCCGGCGCGGGGCGCGCGGCGGCGAGTTTGGAAACGATGACCGGAGGTGTTTTCTGGGCGGCGAGAGTGGGGACGACGAAGAGCAGAGCGGCGAAAGGCACGAATCGCATGAGGGGCTTCCTTTGGGTGCAGCGTTCGGCGAGGGTCGCCGTTATGTATGGAACGCGGGGCCGGGTGGATCTTGCAGAAAATATCTGGTGCTGAGGCTTGGACACCGCTTCCCGCGAAATGGTGCCCAGGATGGACGCAATATTGCAGACCGGCGCTGGAGCGCAGGTGTTGCAGGCGGGCTCGCGCTTTTGCGAGCCGCTGCGAAAGAACCGGTGCGAAACTTGGCTAACTTGGCTAACTTGGCGAACTTTGCGTCAAGGCTTTTGCTTTCCCCCGATGGGGCTTCGCTTCCCGCGGCGACAGGATGCCGCGGCTGCGGGGTGGGAGTTGTGCCCGTGGTAGGAGTACCTTAACGCAAAGTTCGCGAAGAAATGCGCCAAGTTTCGCCAAGGATCGACGATCCGGGGTTCAGTCTTTGGATGCCTCGGTCCTGCTCTTCTCCTGCGGTTTGACCGTGGAACGGATGACCATGAATTTGTTCAGGATGTCGAACCAGAAGGGCGCGCCGAGGGAGATGGCGATGGCGGTAAGAATCCAGCCGATCAGGATTTCCCACGCGTTGCCGTCGAGGATCACGTTGGTGTAGGCGTGGTAGTCTCGCCAATTGTGGCAAGCGGCTACCAGGGTATGAGGAGCGCCCCGTGACCAGCCGAGCGGGATGCCGAGGTCAGAGACGTCTTTGAATGCACTGCGGGCATCGTCAACCTGTTTTTTGATGTCGGCGTCGGAGTCGGATGCCGGTGCGGTGGTGTTACCGGTAGTCGCTGTCGTTGTGTTCGTGGGAGCAGCCGCCGATGTAGCGGCGGTCGCGGGCGTGGTCGTGGCTGTCGCTGCAGGAACCGAAGGAGTGGTGGTGGTCTTATCGGGTGAAGCGGTAGCGTGGGATGCTGATGCGCTGGTGGTTGGTTGTGGCGAAGGCGGCGCTGCGTTCTTCTCGCCAGCAGGATTCTTTGTGGATTTGCCTGCCGCTGCCACCAGGGCCTGCCGTAAGGTCGGGTCGATGGAAAGCTGACGGACGATGGCGATGGTGTTGGCGTTGAGGAAGATGGCCATCGTCAACCCGATGCCAAAGAGGACCTGTTGGGTGTGGTACTTATACCAGCCGGAGACCCGGTCCATGCCGCTGTTGTACCAGTCTTCCACCGCCCGCTGAAGTTTTTTTGCGTCGTCACCGGCCATGGCGATCATGGCGACCAGAGGCTTTCCAACCTTCTCGGTGCTCTTATTGGCGGCCAGGACTTCGGCGCCGACCCTGAGTTCTTTGGTGATGGCGACGATGTTCTGCGCCGCGCCGGCACCGGTGCCTGTCGTAACAGTGGCGCCGGCTGCTGTTGCGGCGGTCACTGCAGCAGTGAGGGCCGAGGCGACCGCTGCGGCTTTGGCGGCGGCTGCTGTTTCAGCGGGCAATCTGGCTGCGAGTGCTGCTGCAGCCTTTTCGAGGGCGGACTTTCGCGCCTGGGAGGCTGTATCGGTTGCATTCTGGACCATTTGCTGGGCGGCAGCGATGGCTTTTGCGGCCACCGGGCCGGCGGCCTTGAGCGCCGCCAGATCGGCCACCGCTTTGTCTCGCACCGCTTCAGCCTCTTTGGCCAGCGCATCGGCGTGGTGGGCGCCCATCGGGTCGTTTTCGACGCAGTCGAGCAGTGCGAGAGCGAAGTTGCGAGAAGGGATGTACGAGGGCAGGTTGGATGGCTTTTCGGGGTCGAAGAGATGTTCATACAGGCCGTAGATCTGGCCGTGGGTATAAACCTGCGCGACCAGCCCCTGGGCGCCTGTGTCGTTAAGCAGGGCCCTGACGCCACGCAGCAACATCTCGCCACGTTTGCCCATCGTGGATTGAATGATCTCGTTGATAGCGGTGGCCATGACGCTGAGCAGAAGAAAAACGAAGATGATGCCGATGGCGATGTCGAGCATGGACGAACCGAACATACGCGTGTACCTCGAAGAAGTTTTTTCCTACGTATGGAAAGCGGAAATGCTGCCCAGAAAGTGACGCCGAAATTTGCTTAAACAGTCCGAGGGAGGAATTTATCGCTGCCCGGGCCGCAGGTCAAGGGCGGGTTTACGCAGGTAGCACTGATGCAGGATCCAATGGATGTGATAGCGTGGAGAGTTTTCTATCTGGAGGCAGATTGTGGCGATGTTTGGCTTGACCGAAGAGCAGGAGCAGTTGCGGAAAGAAGTACGGGCATTTGCGGAGCGCGAGGTCGCGCCGCACGTTTCGGAGTGGGACGAGAAGAGCGAATTTCCGCACAAAGTCGTCAAGAAGCTCGGCGAGATGGGGCTGATGGGCGTCATCTTTCCGGAAGACCTGGGCGGCGCGGGCATGGGCTATGTGGAGTACGTGCTGGCCGTCGAAGAACTTTCGCGCGTGGATGGCAGCGTGGGCATCATCGTCGCGTCGCACAATTCGCTCTGCACCAACCACATCTTTCTCGGCGGAAATGACGCTCAGAAGAAGAAGTATGTGACCAAACTTGCCAGCGGCGAGTGGCTCGGCGCCTGGGGGCTGACCGAGCCGGGGTCGGGCTCCGATGCCGGCGGCATGCGGACGACCGCGGTGCGCGGCGACGGTGGATGGGTGCTGAACGGATCGAAGACCTTCATCACCAACGGTACCTATGCGGATTGCGCCCTGGTGCTCGCCGTGACCGACAAGGAGAAAGGGACACGAGGCGGGATTTCGGCGTTTGTCGTCGAGAAGGGAACGCCGGGATTCCGGCCGGGAAAGAAGGAGAACAAGCTGGGGCTGCGGGCGAGCGATACTGCTGAGCTGATCTTTGAGAACTGCGTTTTGCCGGAGGAGAACCTTGTCGGAAACATTGGCGACGGGTTCAAAGACGCGATGCGGGTGCTTGATGGCGGACGGATTTCGATTGCGGCGCTGTCGCTGGGCATGGCTCGCGGAGCGTTGGATGCGGCAGTAAAGTATGCCACCGCGCGCAAGCAGTTCGGCAAGGCGATCTCGGAGTTTCAGGCGATCCAGTTCAAGCTGGCGGACATGGCGACGCAGCTCGATGCGGCGTGGCTGCTGACGATGCGGGCGGCGCAGATCAAGGACAAGGGCCAGAAGGTGACCATGGAAGCCGCGATGGCGAAGCTCTACGCGAGCGAGGCCGCATGCAGGATCTGCGATGAGGGCGTGCAGATCCACGGAGGGTATGGGTTTATCAAGGACTATCCGGCGGAGAAGTTTTACCGCGATGTGAAGCTGTGCACCATCGGCGAGGGGACCAGTGAGATTCAGCGGATTGTGATTTCGCGGGAGTTGCTGAAGGGCAGGGGATAGAGCGTAGAGGATAGAGCGCAGAGAAGGCGCATGTTCCCTTAGGATGGATGATGATGTTGAAAGGGAGCGTGCGCGGATGTCGCGACCGATTATTGTGACCGGGGCCGCGGGTTTTATCGGCCGCAACGTTGTGGCGGAGCTGAACGCGCGAGGCGAGGAGGAGTTGATCCTCGTCGATGAGCTGGGCAAGGAAGGGAAGTGGAAGAACCTTGTCGGGCTGCGCTACGAGGACATCGTGTCACCCGAAGAACTCCTGGGCTTACTTGAAGCCCAGCAGTTTGCCGACGCGCGCGCGGTGATCCACCTGGGCGCCGCTAGCTCGACGACCGAGACCGATGCCGACTTTCTGTTGCGCAACAACTACCAGTACACTCGCGTGCTGTGCAACTGGAGCCTGGAGCACGATGCGCGGTTTGTGTACGCGTCGAGCGCGGCGACCTATGGCGATGGAGCCGAGGGCTATGACGATGACGACGCCGTGACGCCGTCACTGAAGCCGCTGAATATGTACGGCTACTCCAAGCAGATGTTCGACCTGTGGGCGTTGAAGCATGGGCTGTTCGAGAACATTGTGGGGTTGAAGTACTTCAACGTGTACGGGCCCTATGAAGACCATAAGGGCAACATGCGGTCGATGGTGTCGAAGAGCTACAACCAGATCCGCTGCGACGGTTTCGTGCAGCTCTTCAAGAGCTACAAGCCGGAGTTCAAGGACGGCGGACAGATGCGCGACTTCATCTACGTGAAAGACGCCGTCGATGTGACACTGCACTTTGCGCTACAGGAAGCAGGAGAGCCGGGAGGCCTGTTCAACTGCGGGACGGGTGTGGCGCGGACGTGGGTCGACCTCGCCACGGCGACGTTCGCCGCGATGGGGCTGGAGCCGAAGATCGAGTACATCGATATGCCGGTGGAGCTGCGGAAGCAGTACCAGTACTTTACGCAGGCAGAGACGGGGAAGCTGCGGGCGGCGGGATACGAGAAGCCGTTTACGTCGCTGGAGGATGGGGTGACGGAGTACGTGCAGGGGTATTATCTGGGGCACAAAGGATAAACGGCCTCCATCTGTGTAGATGGAGGCCGTTCAGGGTATTCATGGTTCAGACGTTGTTGCAGAGCCGGCATCTATAGGTCGCGCCTTCAGCGCTCTGACGTACATCACGCCCTTCACCCAGGGCGTTGCCCTGGGCTGGTATAGGACGGGCCTTTGGCCCTAAGACCAAACCGAACCATAACTGAAGGGCAAATCGCTCAACTCTGTCGGCTATCTGCTGTAGCCGCTGTTGATTTCGATGTCTCCGGAACCCGTGCGGGCTTCGAGGACGGGGCCGCCGCCGTTGACGGCGCCGGTGAGGTGGTGGCGGGAGTCGTCACCCTGTTGCGGCGCGTTGGGGAAGTGGACGCGGATGGAGCCGGAGCCGGTCGAGCCTTCGAGGTTGAAGTGGGCGTCGGGGGCGAGGTTGAGGCGGACCGAGCCGGAGCCGCTGGAAAGTCGCGCCGCGCCGGTCAGGTGGCCGTTGGCTTCGATGTCTCCCGAGCCGGTGCGGGCAGTGAGGGCGCCGTTGAGACCGTTGATGCGGATGGAACCGGAGCCGGTCGCGGCTTTCACTTCACCGGCGGCTTCTTCCTGCAGCTCGATGTCGCCGGAGCCGCTATGCAGGTCCGCGGGGCCGTGGACGCCGTGAACGCGCACCGAACCCGATCCGCTGCTGGCCGAGACGAAGCGGCCGAGATGCTCGACATTGACGTCACCGGAACCCGAGCGCAGGTTGAGCGCGACCGAAGCGGGCGCGGTGATGTCGTAGTCGATGCTGATGTTGTTGAAGAGTTCGCGATCGTTGGTCTCGCCGATGCGCACCGTGTTGCCGCTCTGCTGGATGGGCGGGTTGGCAACGATGCGGCGGATGCGGCCCTCGACGTCGCTGCCGCCGTTCCAGCCGGCGTGGATGTGGGCCCTGACCGTGATCTGGTTGTCGCTGCCGGCGGTGATCTTGATGTGTCCGGAGCCGGTGGAAACGTACAGGTCGGCCTGGCCAGAGACGGTGAGAGTGCGGTCGAAGTCGGCGTCGGCGTACATGGCTGTCGCGGTGGCGAGTGCGAGAGCGGCGGTGAGGATGCGAATCATAAGTGGCTCCTTAGGATGTTGTGGTGGTGCGGGTGACGCGGATTCCCTTCGGGAATGACAACAAAAAAGACAACGACAACGACAACGACAGAAGCAGATCCCCTGCGGGGATGACAACAAAAAAGGCGACAACAAGAACGGCAAGACAAAAGCTTACTGCTGAAGAATTACGGTATCACCGGCTTTGAGGCCGGTCAGGACTTCGGTGCGGCTGCCGTTCGAGAGACCGGCCTTGATGGAGACTGCGCGGCGGCCGTCTTTGCCCTTGTCGTCCGGCACCTGGACGCTGGCGTTGCGGTCTTTGTCGAAGATGACGGCCTGTTCGGGGACGGTGAGGACGCCTTTGTGCTCTTCGAGGACGATTTCGGCGTTGGCGGTCATGTTGGTCTTCAGCTCTCCGCCGGGGTTGTCGATGGAGACGCGGACCTCGAAGGTGGTGACGTTGTCTTTCTCGACGCCGAGCGGGGAGATCTTGGTGACGACGCCGTTGAAGGTCTTGTCGCGGAAGCTCTGGACCTTGATGCGCGCGGGCTGGCCGAGGTAGACCCTGCCGATGTCCGACTCGTCGACCTTGCCGAGCACGTAGACCTGGTGCGTGTCGCCGAGCGTCATCACGAGCGTTGCGGTGCTGCCGAGCACGAGGATCGAGCTGACCGCGTTGCCCACTTCGACGTCGCGCGAGAGCACGGTCGCATCCATCGGCGCAGTGATGGTGGTGTATGAAAGCTGCTCCTCAAGCTGCCTGAGCGAGGCTTTGGCCTGGTCGACCTGCGCGGCTGCCTGGCGCTGCTTGGCAGAGTCGACGACAATCTGCGAGACGGCGCGGTCGCGGATGTTGGAGGCGGCGCGGAAAGCCTGTTCGGCGGTATCGACGGACTGCTGCGACACGACACCCAGCTTCGCCATGTCGAGTGCGCGGCGGTAGGTGTGTTCGAGCATGGGCAGATCGGGCGCGGCGGAGGCGATCCTGTCGTAGGAGACAGCGGCTGCGGCGGAGCTTTGATTGGCTTCCGCTGCCTGAAGCTGGGCCTTCTGGGCGGCGACCTGGTCGAGGATTTCCTGCTGGTCGAGCTGCGCGAGCACTTGTCCCTTGCGGACGCTGGCGTTGATGTCGGTGTCGAGCTGGGTGACGATGCCGCTGGCCTTGGACTTCACCTCAACCTTGGTGATGGGCTGCACCTTGCCGGTCGCGACCACGGAGCGGGCGATGTCGGCGGTTGTCACCTTGGCGAGTTGCGTGGGGTCGATCTTGGTTGGTCCGCCCAACGCCTTGATGGCGGTAACGGACAGGGCGGCGATCAGGACCAGGCCGATGCTGAGGCCGATCCAGAGCTTTTTGCGGCTTTTGCGCTGCGTAGACAAGGTGCGGGTCTCCCGTGAAGGCTTGCAGCGTTGTACGCGCGGCGGCGGCGATTGGTTCCGCGAGGGGGAAAATCGCTGGGACGAGTGGCGGGCCGCTCTCTTCTTTTATGCTAAGTATTGTAAATAAAGGAGTTATTTGATGGCGTCGATGCCATAACAATAAGAATCCATCGTGTTTTCCCTTGTGCCGTCATTCCGCTATGCTC
>Ga0207125_10205_pt1 | contig 12620 bp, 7 predicted proteins | sample Alteio_BWMinHeat_19_FD_153556 | JGI IMG/M metagenome (GOLD analysis project Ga0207125, IMG submission 153556) | Enriched cells from forest soil in Barre Woods Harvard Forest LTER site, Petersham, Massachusetts, United States -... | ecosystem: Environmental > Terrestrial > Soil > Temperate forest >...
CTGTCGTACAGCCTTTATCTATGGCAGCAAATTTTCGCACGGGGATACCGATCTATCCCCGGAGGTATCCCCGCCTCGCTGGTTATTCTTTTTGCGGCGGCCAGTGCATCGTATTATCTGATTGAATCGCCGTTTTTGAGATGGAAGGAAAAACTATCATCGGTCAAACGGCAGAGAACGTCTCTGGCTGTTAGCCCTCTTAGGGACGACGCTGAGGCTCTCCCGGCGAACTCGACACCGATGCAATCGGCCTAGCGGTTTGGCTCTGGGACGCGTTCTTGTACCATTCCATCGAACGACCCAAAAGGCGGTTCATCAATTCCGGCTCACCACCCAGAGCTATTGCATAGCGATGACCCCGAAGCGCCGTTTCCGATCGCAGAGTCGAGTCTTCCCATACCTTTTGAATGGCGGCCGCCAGAGCGCCGGCGTCCTCCGGTGGCACGATGATCGCCTCATCGCGAAGGAGGTCGGACACCCCGGGTCCACTCGAGATCACAACGCATTTCTTTAAAAACATCGCATCCAGATACGTCCCGATTCCAGAGGCACACAGGCTTTCCCGCAGGGTAGGTATGACAACCACTTTGGCCCGGCGAAGATTTCGGATCCAGGATTCGGGTGTTCCATCATCCTTCAGGAGGACCAGGTTTTTGGGAAGGTCATCCATTTTCCAGGTGAAGCGCGCGCCGTGCCGTCGCAATTGCTCGAAATTGGGCTGCGGGATGGCCGCGGGATAATTCAAACGCGTCAGGGCGTCAAACAGCGTATCGAAGTCGCGGAGCGATCGTCCAGCGGAAAAAACATATTCCTCCGTTTCGACAACAGGGAGGCCCGCCACCCTCGGGTTTCTTTGCATGTTGGATTTGAAGGGAACATAGGAGCTCCGATGAGGCGAAATTCCATAAAGATCTTCGTAGCCTTGGAGCGCCTGAAAATAGAAAATAAAATGATCCACTCGGCTCAGTAGCATCCTCTTCCAGCGGGCCAGAATTCTCTGCTTGACGGTATGCGGCGACCGGAGAATAAGATCGACGGCAATAACGGGTTTTTTCAGGAAAGGCACGATCCAGAATAAGCAGGCGAACCCTAATATTCGGATCGAGTCTTGGACCAGGATAAAATCAGCTTGACGCACTAAGTTGAGGACCCGGAACAGATTTTTAAAGGACATATCCGCGAGGATCGTATCGGCTCTGACCTCAATACCCTCTGAGGTGCGGCTGTGTTCTGGAAATCGGGGAAAGTCCGTCAAAATGAACATAGTGCTATTTTAAACATAATTCCGATAGGATAACCGCATGCAAAATTTGATCATGAGACGATGGGGTTGTTTTTTTATCTTGCTCAGGGTTGTTTCGGCCCTACCTGTCTTTGCTGCTCAGAATCTGACGGCCATCTGGGCGAATACGGGTGAAGACAAAGTGACTCAAGAGGAGCTGCGCGCGACTCAGCATAAGGCGGTTAAAAACTCTGTCTGGGATGGATCCCAGGTTTCTCTGTTTGGCGGACGAAATGAAGTCGTGGCTTTTAATGTCATCTTGGAGGCGGGCTCCCACGAGGCCCGCAACGTCACGGTATCATTTAAACGGTTAGACGCACCCGGGGGGGCTTCAATTACATCCTCGGCAACGACCGGGGACGGGGTTTTTGATTGGACCCAGCGTCCCATTGAGCTCTTCTATGTGAGGTATCTTCAGATTAAAGGTCTGAGTAAGGTGTCCTACGAAACTTATGACGAGCGGCATGTTCCACAACGCATGCGGCGTCCGATGCGAGGTAACGGGGGCGGCGCGGGCGCGTGGTCCGATAGACCGGATCACGACAAATTTTACCCTGATATCGCTGTCCCTCTGGAATTGGTTTCTAACTTTACTATCGCGGCAGGATCTAATCAAAGCATCTGGGTTGATGTGTATATTCCTAAGACCACCCCGCCGGGGAATTACCAGGGGAATGTGGTGGTACAGGAAAATGGGAATCCAGTAGCTCGCATTCCAGTGCAGTTGAAGGTCTATGCCTTCACGCTTCCTGATGTGCCCTCGGCTAAAACCATGCTCTATTACTCCGCGGCCAATATCAATAGCCGCTATCTGGGGTCGAGCTATATCAAGCCTGATTCCGCCGCCGCAAACAAAGCCGTTCTGCTCCGCGACCGCCATTACCTGTTGGCTCATCGCCATCGCTTCTCCCTCATCGGAGATTCCCCGGAAGATTGCGGCGCCCCGGCCGATGCGAACCAACCCTGTTCGGAATCAGTAAACCGGCTCAATGGGAGCCTTTTTACCGCCTCTCACGGATACGCAGGTCCTGGCGTGAATGTCGGGAATAATGTTTATTCCATCGGGACATACGGATCCTGGGGTTGGCGAAAAGGGACGCAAGCCGAGATGAACCGGCATACCGATGCGTGGGCGGGTTGGTTTGACCGACATGCGCCGACGACCGAGTATTTCCTCTATTTGATCGATGAATCCAGCGATACGGCACAAATCGAAACATGGTCGCGGTGGATTTTGGCCAATCCCGGGCCGGGCCGCCATATGAAGTCTCTGGCGACGCTCGCGCTGCCGACCGCCGCCAGTCAATCCCCGTCTCTGGATATTCCCACGTCTACCTTAGAGGTTGGCCTTTCATCACGCTGGCAGCCTTTGGCCGAGACGTACACGACCGATCCGCGCAAACGGCTATACCTGTATAACGGCGGCCGGCCCGCTTCCGGTTCCACCGCGATCGAAGATGACGGAATCGCTCTGCGTGAACGCGCCTGGGGCCAATACAAAAAACACATCAACCGGTGGTTTTTTTGGGAAACGACGTACTACAACAACTATCAAGGACGGATGGGAGAGACGAATGTGTTTCAAACTGCCCACACCTTCGGGGGGAAGAGTTCTGTGGACCACGGGGTGGGGGAGACCGGATGGAATTATTCCAATGGAGATGGCGTTCTGTTTTATCCGGGGACCGATCGGGTTTACCCCGCCGATTCCTATGGGGTAGAGGGTCCTTTTGCCAGTTTACGTCTCAAATACTGGCGCAGAGGTCTTCAAGATGTCGACTATTTAACGCTCGCCTCCACTGTGGATCCTGCGGCGGTTCGTACGCTCGTCGACCAGATGGTTCCCAAGGTGTTATGGGATTACGGGGTGGATAATCCCCGCGATCCGACCTATACCCACACGGACGTGAGCTGGTCCAATGATCCTCAGGTCTGGGAGAACGCCCGGGCGCGATTGGCCAAAATCATCGAAGGATCGCGGTGAAACCCATTCGGCTCCTCACGATCATTGAAGCGACCACCATCACCGGTCCTGCGAAAAATCTGTTGGGGTTCATTCACAGCATCCGTCAAACTCGCGAGCAGCCCCCGATCGAGGTGTTGATCGCGACCTTTCAGCGCGACGGCGCTCCCACCTTGTTCGCCGAAACCGTCCGCAGTGCAACGATCCCTTTCTTTCCCATTGTTGAACGGGGCCGCTTCGATCGCCGCGTTATCTCCCAGCTTTCCGCTCTGGTTGCAGACGTAAAACCCGACTTAGTCCAAAGTCACGGCGTGAAATCGCACTTTCTTATCCGGCTCGCGGGTCTTGCCCGGCACACACCGTGGATCGCGTTTCATCACGGTTACACCTGGCCGGATATCCGGATGCGTTTATACAACCAAGTGGATCGATGGTCTTTGCGGGCTGCCGACCATGTGGTGACCGTCAGCCTTCCGTTCAAACAGGAATTGATTCGCAACGGGGTCTCACCCCACCGCATCGAAGTCATCCACAATTCGATCAATCCGAATTGGGCTTCCGCTCATCGATCGCCAGAAGCGACGGCCGCTTTGCGCGCCACGCTCGCTATCGGACGGGATAAAAAAGTCATTCTCGTCGTGGGTCGTTTATCGAATGAAAAAGACCATATGACGCTGCTCCGGGCGGTCCATCATCTCCGAAAGGCAGGTCTGATCGAACGCGGCCTCCAACCCCACCTCCTGATCGTTGGCGATGGGCCCCGGCGCCAAGATCTCCTAAACGCCGTTCGGACGTTAGGTCTCACGGATGCCGTAACGTTCGTGGGGCAGGTTTCATCCGCTGAACCCTATTATGGAATTGCCGACATTTGCGTGTTGTCTTCTTTATCAGAGGGGTCCCCCAACGCCCTCCTGGAGGCCATGGCGGCGCACGTGCCGGTCGTGGCGACGTCGGTGGGGGGGATTCCGGAAATCGTTTCGCATGGGGAAAGTGCGATTTTGGTGAGGCCACGTGACTTTGAGGGGATGGCGAAGGCTATCGCGACGCTTTTAAATGATCCGGATTTAGCGACGAGATTGGTCGGTCGGGCGTACCAACGCATCCTAACCGGGCATGCGCCGGATGTCTTCATGCGCCGCTTACGACACGTTTACATCCAGGCGCTTAATCCATCCGCTGCGTAAATCCCGCCTTCGCAATCATTTTTTGCGCCGCGATATTCCGAGGTGTCGTATCAACGTAAAACCGCCTGTAACCTCGACGGAACAGTCCGTTCATAACCCGTATCATCGCCGTGGACGCTAAACCCTTCGCCCGGTGGTCCGGGTGGGTCCAGACACGCTCCAACACGACGGAGTCGGATTCCACAGAATAATGGCGACAGAATCCGAGATGTGCCCAGCCAGACTGAATCAGTCTGTTTCCCGATTCGATGCCAAAGAAGACCCGTTTACCCGTGGCCAGCTTCAAGGCCGCTCGGATCGTTTTCCACCAGGGCCCCAGGGTTCTCCACAAGGAAAAAACTCTGGGAAGATCCGACAGGCGGCTAGCCACAACCAAGGAGCCTTCCGTCAAGCGTGTTTGGGGCATTTCACGGAATAACTCACGCCGCCAAATCATCCGGGGTTTTGGAGACGGCGACGGCGGGGTTTCGAGGACCCATGAAACGCGATACGGATAAAATTGAAATTTGCGCTTAAATCGCCGCATGGGAGCGCGCGCGCCAAAATACGTTCCATACGCGTAAAATTTCACAGACGGATAGGATGTGAAAATCTCTTCCGCGATTTTAATCAGGAGGAGGGGGACCAACCCATCTTGTTCATGCTCCACATGCCCGTAGAGATCGTTCAGATTGCACAGTTCGCCCATGATCGCGCACGACGCATAGGCCAAGAGTTTCCCGTGTCCGAAGACCCCCACATAGTAATAATCATGAAACGGCGAGCGAGACGGAGGGTCATTCACCGCGACCACGCGTCCTTCGCGGATCACTTTGGGGAGCTTGCCTTGTCGAACCGGCGTGGACCGCCAAATGTCAGCGATGTCCTCGAGCCGTGAATTCACATCGAAGCGCTTGACTTCATATCCCAGCCGCGTTGCCTTACGATAATTCCATCGCGCGGATTTCTTTAGCGCATGAAAATAATCTTCAAACGATTCCGGGAGCCGGCAGAGCGCAAAACCATACTCGTATTGTTTGGCAAAAAATAGTTTGGCATGGCGCGCATTCGCGAGCGCGTAAAACTTTTTGACTACGGCGGCATAGAAGGGGTCGTTGGATTGTGTTTTCTCCAACATGAGGTTTATGGACACCTTGGGAAGATTAAAGATTTGCAATAATCCTATATCGAAGAGGGGCATGGGGAGTTGCTAATCATACTTTTTTTCCTTGAATGCCTGCCCTGCTAGTGGGGCTGGATCTGCGAATGTAAAACAATGTTAATTTTCCTCTTGGCTATCGCTCTTTTTGGGGCTATAAAGAGAATGGAAGTGTGTTTAGCCATCTTGCGGAAAAGCCATGTAAAATAATGAAAACAAATCGTCGCTATTTTCTAATCCTGTGCCTGCTTTTGCTGAACCGGCTTGCCTATGCCGTTCCGACGCTAACAGCCATTTGGGCCAATGACGGCGAAGATAAAGTCACCCGGGATGAACAGCGCGCCACGCAGGGAGTGAACGTTAATAATCAAGTTTGGGACGGCAGTAAAATATCCATTTTTGGCGGACGGAACGAAGTAGTCGCTTTTAATTTAATCCTGGAGGCTGGCCCCTACGGAGCCCACAACGTCACGGTGTCTTTTAATAGGTTAAACGGCCCTTCCGGGGCCGCGATCACGTCGTCGAATGCAACCGGCAACGGCGTTTTTGACTGGACCCAGCGTAACATCGAACTCTTCTATGTGCGGTATTTGCAGATTAAAGGACTGAGCATCGGGGCCAACGGAACGTACGATGAACGGATTATTCCGCACCATATGCGCCGTCCCTGGACAGGGAATGGCGTGGGGAGCGGCACTTGGACCGACCGTCCCGGCCATGACAAATTTTATCCGGACATCGCGGTCCCGCTGGAATTGGTTCCGAGCTTCACTATCGCCGGGGGATCCAATCAAAGCATTTGGGTCGATGTCTATATTCCCAAGACCGCACCGACAGGGAATTATCTGGGGAACGTCCTGGTCCAAGAAAATGGGATTGTCATCGGAAATATCCCGGTGCTGCTGAAAGTCTATAATTTCACGCTCCCGGATGTCCCGACCGCCAAAACCATGTTGAGTTATTCATCCTCCAACATCAACCATCGGTATTTGGGGACTCCTTATGTCAATCCGAGTTCCGCCGCCAGCACCAAGGCCAGTCTGCTCCGGGATCGCCATTTCATGCTGGCCCATCGCCATCGTATTTCGATGATCGGCGATGATCTGGCGAATGATTGTTCTTCGCCGGGGGATCAACCCTGTCCGGATTGGGGGCCCCGGCTGAACGGAAGCCTTTTTACCTCCGCTCATGGATACGATGGGCCCGGGGTGAACACCGGCAACAACGTTTATTCCATCGGGACCTATGGGTCCTGGAGTTGGAATCCCGGTACAGAGGCGGATATGGATCAGCACACCAACGCCTGGGCCATCTGGTTCAACCAAAACGCCGTGGGGGTCGAGTATTTTCTGTATCTATCCGACGAATCGTCTAATTACAGCCAAACGCAGTCTTGGGCGCAATGGATTCTAAGCAACCCGGGACCGGGCCAGCAGGTAAAGTCCTTCGCCACCCTCGACCTCCCCTCTGCCGCCAGCCAAACCCCCTCTCTCGATATCCCCGCTTCCACCCTGAATGTGGGTATTCCCTCGCAATGGCAACCCCTGGCAGATAGTTACACGCAGGATAGCCGCAAACGTTTCTATATGTATAACGGCCACCGGCCGGCCTCCGGCTCATTCGCCACTGAGGATGATGGCGTGTCGCTCCGTGAATTGGCGTGGGGCCAGTACAAAAAACATATCAACCGGTGGTTTTTTTGGGAATCGACCTATTACAACAACAATCAAGGCGGCACAGGGGAGATAAACGTCTTTCAAACCGCCCAGACCTTTGGAGGCCATTCGTCCAACGATCCGGTGATCGGTCAGACCGGCTGGAATTATGGCAATGGCGACGGGGTCCTGTTTTACCCTGGAACCGACGTGCTGTTCCCGTCTGATTCCTACGGCGTCGATGGCCCTTTCGCCAGCCTTCGGCTCAAAGACTGGCGTCGGGGAATTCAAGACGTGGATTACCTGACCCTGGCCTCGGCCATCGATCCGACGGCTGTTCAAACCCTCGTCAACCAGATGGTTCCCAAAGTCTTGTGGGAGTATGGCGTGGACAACCCGGCCGATCCGACCTATGTCCACACCGAACTCAGTTGGTCCATCGATCCTCAAGTCTGGGAAGCGGCTCGGCTTCAGTTGGCTGCCATCTTGGATGCCGCCGGGGTGAACACGTCGGGCTCCTTGCCGGCGCCCACTCTGAATCTTCCTCCGACTCTACCGGTCAATGCGCAGATCACCGCCGGTTATCCCCCCGGCTATAGCATCGTGGGTTTTCAATGGTCGTTCCTTCCGGCAATGGCCATGTCCGCGGCCGCGTCCTCGGGATCGAAAATGATGGCCCGGGCGTCGGCCGCTAATTTTTTAACGCCCAGCGCTTCAGCGCAACTGGCCAGCATGGATCTTTCCCTGGGCGATTACCAGATCTCGGTGATGGCCGTCGACAGTAATAACAATATATCTCCACCGGCCCAGGCCCGTGTGACGCTGGTCGCGTTGGATTTGTCGGACGTGCGAGTTTATCCAAATCCCTGGCGGTCCGACCGGGGGTATCCACCGCAGGTGACGTTTGGTAATCTCCCGCTTAATTCAACGGTGAAAATTTTTACTGTTTCCGGACATTGGGTGAAAACCCCGCCTACCTCCGGCGGCACCGCGATCTGGAACCTGACGACCGATTCGGGGGACGCCGTGGCTTCAGGAATTTATATTTATCTGATCAAAACCCCGGGCGGCCAAACCACCCAAGGAAAATTAGTCATCATTAAATAACCACCCCAGAGAAATCCCTGTTACCCGACCTTCTGTCGCGTGTCTCACTGAGCAGTCCCATGCGACGCGCGATCTATGATTATTTTTTTCTCGCCGTCTTGGTGCTCGTCCTCTACGGCGTTCTCAAACTGCTCTCGCCTTTTCTCGGATCTATCCTGGTCGCTCTGATCTGTGCGGTCACATTTGATCCGATGCATCGGGCCCTGCAACGACGACTTCCGAAACTCCATGCCTCGCTTCGAGCTGCCGTCTCGGTGAGCCTGGTCTTTATTTTCTTCGTCACACCCGTCTTGATCCTGGGCTGGGCCCTGACCCATGAATCGGAAACCTTAATCGGGGCTCTGAAGGAAGGGCGTGAGACTGTGGCCCAGCTGCAGGAGGCCGGCAGCCTCGACTCGGTCCCCTGGGTCGGACATGCACGCTTTTTTCTGGCCAAGGCCTTTGGCGTACGGCGTGCGCAATTTCAAGAGATCGTGATCCAGGGGGTCCACAGGACTCTGGAATACGTGTCCCTCACAGGCGCGCTTCTGGCGCAGCATGCGGTCATTTTCATTTTCGATTTATTGATCATGCTTTTTGTGTTGTTTTTCATGTTTCGGGATGGGGAAAGACTTTTTCGGGAATTCCAAGCCATCATCCCGATCCGCCAACAGAACAAACAGACCCTCATCGCCCGCATCCAGGATACATTCGTGGGAATTGTACGCGGCTTGTTCCTCTCTGTTTTTCTTCAGGGCGTCATCGCCACCATCGGATATCTCATCGTAGGCGCCGAAGGCGCCATTGTATTGGGAACGTTAACAGCCATGAGCGGAGTGCTCCCGATGGTAGGAACGTTGGGTGTCTGGGTACCTGTGGGTCTGTATTTTTTACTGCAGGGATCTTATGCCAAGGGGGTTTTCGTGTTGGTGTGGGGAGCCGTGTTTGTGGTAGGGCTGATGGATCTTATTGTACGACCTTATCTGGTTGGCAAGCGCGCTCAGCTTCCTCTTTTGGCCTTATTCTTTGCATTGCTGGGGGGAATGAAAGTGTGGGGGGCGAAGGGCATTGTGATCGGACCGCTTCTGGTGGCCCTGGCCCCTATCCTTCTAGACATGTACAAGGCCCGTTATGCCCGATTTTATGCTCAGTTGGAAGAGGATTCTGATTTGGAGCCGTCCGCAGAAATCCCCGAAGAGAAAGGTCCCTCTCGTTCCCGATCGAATCCCACAGAAATACTGACGTAACCCCCTGATGTCCAGTTAATTGAAAGACCGGTTTTTGCGCGACCCATAGCGGTCAGCATACGCCTTGGTAAATTCAGCGCCGAAATAAAGAACTAAAGCCGAATAATAAACCCACAGCAATACCGCCACGAAAGAACCGGCGGTACCGTAGGTCGATGTCAAAGCACCTTTCCCAATATAGAGCGCCATCAGAAACTTGCCCAGGGTAAAAAGCGCGGCCGTGACGGCCGCGCCGATCCACACATCCGTCCAGGGGACAAACACTTCGGGAAGCGTTTTAAAAATCATCGCGAAGAGAGCCGTAATGACAATGCAGGACACCGCGATATCCGCGCCGTGCCATAAAGCGCCCTGCAGAGTCAGCTGATGCCGCATGGCAGCACCCGCGATGGCGAGCAGCGCGCTGATCACCATAGAAACGAGCAAAAGGAAACCAATCCCACCGACTAAAGCCAGAGACGTCACGCGCTGTTTAATCAAATACCAAATGTTATTTTCCGTTTCTACCTTCCAGATTCGATTGAGTCCTTCTTGCAATTCCACTAAGGCGCCGGTAGCGCCTGCTAGCAGTGTGACCACCCCAATCAGCGCCGCCTTCATGCCAGAGGAATGTTTCGCGGACGCTTCAATCATTCCTTGTACCGCATCGGCGCTCTGAGGTCCAAAGAGGTGTCGGATTTGATCAACAATTTGATATTGCGCTGTTTTTTTGTCTAAAACGAATCCGACGACGGCGATGGCCATAACCAAGATGGGAGCCAATGAAAAGACGGTATAAAAGGCCAAGGCGGCGCCCATGCGAGGCGCCTGGTCGGCAAACCATTGGTCGATGGCTTGGGTTATTAAGCTGCGGAATACGATCTTACGTGTTCTCATCCCTTTAATGCGACACGCCAGAAGCATCCGAGTAACCGGATCGCATAGTGGATTGACGTACGCGAAAAACAGCTTCTCATCCTGATAGTGACCCCTGGGGGTTCTCGGGTACGATATAGGGTCTAAAAGGGAATATATCACTTAGCCCGACGGGGAAATGCTACACTATCGAGGTCATCCTTCCATCGTATCAGGCCGTTTGACGGCCTCCCCTGCGCCCCTCCTCCGATCCGATATGGAGCCAGCGACTCAAGGTCAAGGATAGAGCATGAAATTGAAAACCCATCGTCGCCGTCCCCCCTTAGCTAGGCGCCAAAAACGCTTGCCAACTAAGGCATTCCGTGTGGTCGGTATAGGCGCCTCGGCCGGAGGCCTGGACGCGTTCACACAGCTCCTCAGGCCTCTTCCACTGGATACCGGTATGGCGTTTGTGTTGGTCCAGCATCTGGACCCTGGGCATAAAAGCATGCTCACCGATATTCTCAGCCGCGAGACCCGAATACCGGTCCATGAGGTCAAGGACAGGATGACCGTCGCGCCGAATCATATCTACGTGATCCCTCCGAACGCGCAAATGTCCATTCAGGGCGGCGTTTTGCATTTGCTCCCGCGTGAGGATTCTCGCGACGCCCATATGCCCATTACGCATTTTCTGCGTTCACTGGCCGCGGACGCCGGTTCCCGGGCGATCGCGGTCCTTCTTTCAGGAGCGGACGCGGACGGCGCCCAGGCGCTTCAAGCGATTAAGGCAGAGGGGGGAATTGCCATCGCGCAGGATCCCGCTCTGGCCAAGTTCAATACCATGCCCGCCGCCGCCGTAAAGACAGGTTTGGTGGATTTTATCCTGCCCGCAGAGCAGATCGCGCAGGAGCTCATACGAATCGCCAGTGAACCGTTGGGCTCTTTCGCGCCCTATGCTCCAGAAGACATGTTATTAACCAATGGCCATAACACGCTGGCGGATATCTATGCCTTTCTGACGCGAGACCGAGGCGTCGATTTCACCCATTACAAGCAGACGACGCTCAAGCGGCGGATCCACCGGCGGATGCTGGTCCAGCACGCCTCTACGCTGAAGGACTACGTCAAGATCCTTAAGACAAATCCCACGGAAGTGATAACCCTTTACGATGATCTGCTGATTCATGTGACGAGTTTTTTCCGCGATCCGGAGACTTTCGAGAACCTCAAGAAGAAGGTCTTTCCGCACCTGACCGAGCATCGTTCATCCAAGGACCAGATTCGCATCTGGGTACCGGGATGCTCTACCGGCGAAGAGGTTTATTCCATCGCGATGTGCCTGCTGGAATTTCTTGGAACCCACGCGGTCCGGACGCCCATTCAGTTCTTCGCGACCGACATCAGTGAAACGGTCCTCAGCAAAGCCCGCGCGGGCATTTACAGCGCTCAGGCCCTGAGTCCTGTCTCCGCGGAAAGACGCCGGCGGTTTTTCACACCCGTATCGGGCGGCTTCCAGATCAACAAATCCATTCGTCACCTCTGCGTATTTTCGAAGCAAAATGTCGCCAAAGATCCTCCTTTTTCCCGGCTGGATTTGATCAGCTGTCGCAACGTGCTGATTTACCTGGGTCCGGTCCTGCAAAAAAAGGTGCTCCCCATTTTTAACTATGCCTTGAAACACTCGGGACTTTTGCTTCTGGGAAAATCGGAATCGCTGGGCGTCTTTTCAGATCTTTTTAATCCTTGGGACCGGAAGACGAAGGTCTATGCCAAGGCCGCCACCTCGGTCCGGCCGCATGCGCTCTTCAGCACGACCGACTACCCGGTTGAAATGCTGACTCGGGACAACCCCCAAAACCTTGATACCGACATCGGCCCAAACATGCTGAAAGAAGCCGATCAGTACGTCTTGGGAAAGCGCTGCCCCGCGGGCGTCATCGTGGACGAGGCCATGAACATCATCCAGTTTCGCGGTGACATCGGCCGGTATCTGGAATTAGTGCCGGGTACGGCCAGCTTTCAACTTTTCAAACTAGCCAAGGAAGGGTTGCTTCTGGAACTACGTCCGGCCATCCTCAAAGCCAAAAAGGAGAACGCTCCCGTAAAACGAGCAGGCTCCCGGGTCAGCGACCGCGGACATTTTAAGAATGTCACGATCGAAGTGGTGCCCCTGCAGCAGACACCCGTCAAGCAGCCCCACTTTCTCATTTTGTTTCAAGAGTCGCCTC
>Ga0207125_10140_pt2 | contig 12598 bp, 9 predicted proteins | sample Alteio_BWMinHeat_19_FD_153556 | JGI IMG/M metagenome (GOLD analysis project Ga0207125, IMG submission 153556) | Enriched cells from forest soil in Barre Woods Harvard Forest LTER site, Petersham, Massachusetts, United States -... | ecosystem: Environmental > Terrestrial > Soil > Temperate forest >...
CTACACGATGAGCCGGGGCCTCGCATGAACGACGACGATCTAAGCCAGCTATCGATGCTGGAACTGTTTCGTATGGAGGCGGAGAGCCAAAGCCATGTGCTAACCACCGGCTTGCTTGCGCTGGAGCGTGATTCAGCCGCCGTGGATCAGCTCGATGCCTGCATGCGGGCAGCACACTCGCTCAAGGGCGCTGCCCGCATCGTAGGGCTCAAGGCAGGTGTAGATATTGCCCACGCGATGGAAGACTGCTTCGTCGCAATGCAGCGCGGTAATGTAACACTGCGGCAGAAGCAGATTGATCTGTTGTTGGCGGGCGTGGATCTGCTGACCCGAATCGCCAACATGCCGGAGTCGAATGTCGACCAGCCGCACGGGGAGAAGCTGCCGGAGGTGAGCACGTATCTGGCGCAGCTGACGGCCATGCTGAATAGCCCTGAGGAAGACGCTCCGGCTTCAGTGCCGGCACATGCGGCGGCAGCGGCAGAACGGGAGGCCGCCAATGCCGTCGACCCCCGGGAAGGCTCTGAGCGGGTTTTACGAGTCACGGCGCACAATCTGGATCGCGTTCTCGGGCTGTCCGGTGAGTCGCTGGTGGAATCGCGCTGGCTCAAGCCGTTCGCCGAATCGCTGCTACGGCTGAGGCGGCTTCATTTCGATACTGCCAAGGCGCTGAACAATCTGCGCGATGCATTGCCTGAGCAGGCGCTGAATGAACAGGCCCAGAGTGCGCTCGCGGAGACACAGGAACGATTTGCCGAGTCCCGCCAATTGTTGTCGGAACGTCTCGCCGCGCTCGATGCGTTCAACAGTCGCTCCACCGATCTGGCACAGCGGCTCTATGACGAGGCGCTGAGATGCCGCATGCGGCCGTTTTCCGACGCTGCCCGGGGTTTTCCACGCATCGTGCGCGACTTGGGCCGCGCGTTGGGCAAGCAAGTGAGGCTCGAGCTGGCAGGCGAAACAACACAAGTCGACCGGGACATTCTCGAAAAGCTCGACGCACCGCTCGGCCATTTGCTACGCAATGCCGTCGACCATGGTATTGAATCGCCGGACAAGCGCCTCGCAGCCGGCAAGCCCGCCGAGGGGGTGATCGGTCTTGAAGCCCGCCACCACGCTGGGATGCTGCAGATCGTCGTATCCGACGACGGGCAGGGCATCGACCTGAATCAGCTACGCCAGACTGTGGTTGAGCGGAAACTCACCAACGCGGAGGTCGCCGACAAACTGAACGAGGCGGAACTTATAGAGTTCCTGTTTCTGCCAGGCTTTACGATGAAGGACAAGGTTACCGAGATATCCGGCCGCGGCGTCGGACTGGATGTCGTGCAGACTATGTTGAAGCAGTTACGTGGCGTCATCCGCGTATCCATTCAACCCGGCAGAGGCGCACGTTTTCAGTTACAGCTTCCGCTGACCTTGTCGATCGTGCGCACTCTCCTGGTAGAGATTGGCGGCGAGGCATATGCGTTTCCGTTGGCCTACATTGTCCGCACGCTCAAGCTGCCACGGGAAAGGATAGAACTGCTTGAGGGCAGGCAGTATTTCAACTTCGACGGCCGACCGGTGGGCCTGTTTAATGCGCATCAGGTGTTTGGTGGTGGCGAACCCACCCTGGCCAGCGACGAGGTGCCGGTCATCGTGGTGGGCGAGGCCGGCAACGCTTACGGCGTTGTTGCGGACCGTTTTCTGGGCGAGCGCGAACTGGTCGTCCAGCCGCTGGATGCGCGGCTCGGCAAGATCAAGGATATTGCTGCCGGCGCAATCATGGAGGATGGTTCGCCGGTGCTCATCGTAGACGTCGAGGATATGCTGCGTTCGGTAGACAGGCTCGTTTCCGCCGGCACATTGACCAAAGTGCAACGCGGCACCACCTTGGGCGCCGTGAAAGCGCGCAAGCGAGTGCTGGTTATCGACGATTCCCTCACGGTCCGCGAGTTGGAGAGAAAGCTTCTCGATCAACAGGGTTACGAAGTCGAGGTTTCTGTCGATGGCATGGATGGATGGAACGCGGCACGCACCGGCCATTTCGACCTGATTATCACCGACATCGACATGCCTCGCATGGACGGCATCGAACTGGTGAAACTGCTCAAGAGCGACGCGAAGCTGAAATCCTTGCCGGTGATGATCGTCTCCTACAAGGACCGGGAGGAAGACCGGTTGCGCGGATTGGATGCAGGCGCGGATTACTACCTGACTAAAGGTAGCTTCCACGACGAGACGCTGGTACAGGCCGTCGTTGACCTGATCGGCGAGGCCGACGCATGAACATCGGCATCGTCAACGACCTGCCACTGGCATCGGGAGTGCTGGTCCGCGCCCTTTCCTCAAGGCCGGAGCATCGGGTCATCTGGATCGTGAGCAATGGTTCGGAAGCTGTGGCAGCTTGCGCGCGCGAGTTGCCCGATCTCGTTTTGATGGATTTACTCATGCCGGAAATGGATGGTGTGGAGGCGACCCGAAGAATCATGGCGGAGACGCCTTGCGCCATCCTGATTGTGACCGTGAGTGTGGGCGCCAACGCATGGCGAACGTTCGAGGCCATGGGTTACGGAGCGCTCGATGCGGTGGATACTCCGACGCTTGATCGCGGCGATAGCCGTCAGACTGCCCATGCGCTGCTAAGCAAAATTGACACCATCGGCAAGTTGATCGCTGACAGAAATCGGCGCCCCAGCCAGGTCTTGCGAACTGGAGAGGTGTCGTCAGGCGGAGATGGCAAAAGGCTGCTGGCAATCGGTGCGTCCGCGGGTGGTCCAGCAGCGTTGGCGAAGATCCTATCTGGGTTGCCGCCAGATTTTCCCGCCGCCGTCGTCATCATTCAGCATGTCGATGAACAGTTCGCTCCCGGCATGGCAGGCTGGCTCGGCCAACACTCCAAGATGCCGGTGCGGACCGCACAGGAAGACAATAGACTGGCAGTTGGAACCGTGCTGCTGGCCAGCACGAATGACCATCTGGTGTTGAAGGCTCCTGACCGGCTCGGCTATACGGCCGATCCGGTGGAATATTTCTACCGGCCTTCAGTCGACGTCTTTTTCGACAGTGTAAGCCGATTCTGGCCGGGTGAAGCAGTGGGAGTGCTGCTGACCGGGATGGGGCGAGATGGCGCACTGGGTCTTAGGGCATTGCGCAACAAGGGCTATTACACAATTGCGCAAGACCGAGCGACCAGCGCGGTCTACGGCATGCCGAAAGCTGCCGCGACGCTCGACGCGGCGGTCGACGTCCTGGCGTTGGACCGGATCGCCCCAAGGCTGGTCAGTTTCTTCCATTCGCGATCCAACCAACCATCCAAGAAAAACTATGAATGAAAGGAGAGAGACTCTGTCTGATACGAACACAACTTCAGAACGGTATGCCTGCATGGTGCTGTTGGTCGATGATCAGGCGATGATCGGGGAAGCTGTACGCCGAGTCTTGCTTGGCCAGCCGAACATCGAATTTCACTACTGCGGCAGCCCCAGCCGAGCCGTAGAGGTTGTCGAAAAATCAGACCTACGGTCATTTTGCAAGATCTGGTCATGCCTGGTGTTGATGGGCTGGGAGCGTGGGCGCAGCATCCAATCCCTAGGCTCAACGACACTTTGATGCTCGTGATGAATGAGGCGGACGATGCGCTTTTTACGAAGCGAAGCGTGCCGGGAAGAAGCGGGTCATTTCTCGCGCAACCATGACCACGGCGACTGACGACAAGTAACCTCAGACACACCATCACTGGCTTGACGCAGCGTTGCCACAGGGCCTCGCCGTCAAGTCATCCGCCTGAGTAACGTGCTAAAATGGATCTCTCACTCATACTCCGACATCCATGAGGGAAATTCAGCAACTGGTACCGCATGAACCCTCTTTCAGGTCTCCTGGACTAAGTCAGCCCTCCTGAAGCTCTCTCCTCTTAGGCTCTGATGAAATCGGGTAAGCAATGCCTTCGACTGAGATCCTGCAGGAAGCCCACAATCTTCACGGTGTGAGCACGCGTCTTGATTCGATTGCCGAACAACATCCAACCATTACCGAAGCGCTCCTGGTCATCGCTGGAAACGTCCGGAGCATTGCCGCCTTGCTGGAGGTCCTGGTTGTCACCAAGATGGGACCAGAGCCGGGTCCGGCCCATTCCTGATACTTGCGGATCCAGCTCGTCCAAAACGATTGGGAGCCAACCCCAAAGACTCTGACTTGACCGAGACGCTGGTGAGCTCTTCCGCGAACCAGCCACCCGACAGTTCGCGTGTTAGTCGTCGTTATCGAACTAAATCACTCTCCGCTTGAGACTTATTAAACTCCTCGGGTGTAGTCGGCTGCGCCCAAAAGTGTGCAAAATTGAACAGAAATGACAAATCCGCCGATGGCATACTTCGCTCCAAATGATTCAATTCATTCATCGGTAAAGGCGAGCGATGCCCAGACACAAAAAGAAACTTCTGGTGGTTGATGACGTAGTGGCGGTCCGGGTCTCCCTGTCTCAGATCTTTTCCGATATCGGTTACAGCGTGCGTTGGGCAAACGATGGCTTCTCCGCTCTGCAGGAGATCCGTCGGGAACTCCCCGACATCATTTTGTGTGACTTGAACATGCCGGGCATGTCAGGCTTTGAATTTCTGTCGGTAGTTCGGCGCCGATTTCCATCCATACAGGTGGTCGCCATGAGCGGGGCCTTCGCCGGCGACGACATACCCGATGGCGTTGCCGCTGATGCCTTCTACGAAAAAGGGACATTTCTGGGCTCTCTCCTGACGATCGTGGAGGGCATGGCCGCAGAATTATCCTCGCGCCAGCACTCCAACACCCTGACCCCGATCTGGGTTGTGCGCAGCGGAAATGATCACGGCGGGGATCCCTTCGTGGTGATCAACTGCCCGGATTGTCTGCGGTCGTTTCCCCAGGTTCTCGAATCGGTTGTCTGCCCGGTCTTCGCAACCCATTGCGTCCATTGCGATGCGTTGATTCACTACTCGATTGTTCCCCCCACTAAGCCGGTGCCGGCGCCGACCTTTTTGGGCAAACCGCGTGCGGAAATGCCAACGCTCAGCAGCCTGATAAACCTTGCCGAGTGTTAGGCCAGGCCCTCCGTCGTCGTGCCAAGCTAAGGGAGTCTCCACCTCGGGAGTGACCATCATGGCATTTTTTGATGAAGGCCGATTCACCCACCGTCGCTGTGGCGGCGGAAGATTCGAGAGCATCTGCCTGCGCTGCTTCTGTGTCGTTGGCAATGTGGATCGCGAGTTCTTCCTCATCGTTCCGGAGATGGATCATCAATGTCGAGAGCAGGATCTTCGCACCGCCCAATCGGTTGAACGGCAAGAACCTCGCGCGCCAACACGACAACGCATACAGTGAAGGAACACGCCGCTGCCGGAGATTGTAACTATGGTAGCGGCGTCCCCAATCGTTTGGATGAGCGGGCATGCGGCGGGAACTGCATGACTGGGTGCCTTCGGCGGCGTGTTATCTTGCCGCAATGCTCCTCTACGGGAGGATCAGTCGTGCAGCACCACGCTCAGCAATGACTTGTGAACGCGAATGTCTCCGTTGTAGTCAATGAAGCCGAGCCTGCGAAAGCGATTCATGAAGAAGCTGACCCGCGACCGGGTGGTGCCGATAATCTCTGCAAGGGTTTCCTGGGTGATCGGCGGAATCACGGTGTGTTGTTTGCCCGGCTTGCCAAACTCCGCCATCAACAGCAGGGCCCGCGCCAGACGCTTCTCGCTCGAATTGAAGAGTTGATCGACCAGGTCGGCCTGGATCCGCATACTCCGGCTCAACAGAAATTTGAGGAATATGTCGGAAAAGACATGCACCTCGTGCATCACGCGGACCATGTCGGGCGGGTGGATCGCGAGCGCCGTGCAGGCGGTAATGGCAGTAGCGGTGGCCATGCGCAGCCTACCCGCGTTGGCCAGCGCTTCCTCGCCGATGAAGTCGCCGGCGTATAGAAGCGCGATAGTAGCCTCTTTTCCGCTCTGGGAGACGACGGTGAGCTTGGCGCGCCCCTTCTGCAAATAGAAAACCGAGTCGGCAGGATTTCCCTGAGTAAAGAAGACCCGCTTGGGCTTAACCTGGGCAGTCTTCAGTCCCAGCCCTGCCTCCAACAGGAAAGCGCCAACGTCCAGCAACTCCTTCTTGGTTTTAGCCACCCGAGTGGCCCCTTTCCGATCGATCTTCCAAAAACGATTCAGCGCTGCAGAATTGTACCTCCGGCTGAAGCAAATAGGGATGCCTTTGAAATCAGCGGGCAAAGGTTTTGCCTGCCATTTTACTCCTGCGCCCCCCAGCCAAACCGCCGTTCTTCCTCGCCGACTGCAAATTGCCAGCATTATCATCTGTTTTTTCTGAGGGTTGCATCGACGCGGTTGCGTTTCACGGCACGGCTATCCTTGTTCTGGGCAAGAACAGGACTACACTCTTCGTTCGGCCCGCGGCAAACGCTGGGGAAGCGCTGCCGCGGGCCTCAAAGCTCGTGCTGGGTTATTTCTCGGCGGTCTTCTCCAGATGGCCGCCGAATCCAAAGCGCATCGCGGAGAGCAGCCGGTTCTGGTAGTCTGCCTCGCCACGGGAGTTGAAGCGTTGATAGAGCGACGCGGAGAGCACCGGGACCGGCACGGCCTCGTCGATGGCGGCCTTGATCGTCCACCGGCCCTCGCCGGAATCCGAGACGTGCCCGGCAAACTTGGAGAGATTGGGATCGGCGACCAGGCCGGCGGCAGTCAGGTCCAGCAACCACGAGGCGATCACGCTTCCGCGACGCCAGACCTCGGAAATGTCGCGCAGATTCAGATCGTACTGGTAGTGCTCAGGATCGCGAAGCGGTGTGGTCTCGGCGTCGATGGCATGCTCCTGCTTGCCGATGTTGGCAGCACGCAGGATGCTCAATCCCTCGGCGTAGGCGGCCATCAGGCCATATTCGATGCCGTTGTGGACCATCTTTACGAAATGGCCTGCGCCATTCGGACCGCAGTGCAGGTAGCCCTGCTCGGCGGTGCCGTCACCTGCCTTGCGTCCCCCGGTCCGCGGTATGTCGCCGATGCCGGGCGCCAGGGTGGAGAAAATTGGATCGAGGTGAGCCACCACATCCTTCTCGCCGCCGATCATCATGCAGTAGCCGCGCTCGAGGCCCCACACGCCGCCACTCGTACCCACGTCCACGTAGTGGATTGACTTCGACGCCAGTTCTTTCGCGCGCCGGATGTCATCCACGTAGTAGGAATTGCCGCCGTCGATCACAATGTCTCCGGCCTGAAGATAGGGCAACAGGTCGGCAATGGTTTCGTCCACGACGGCCGCCGGCACCATCAGCCAGATGGCTCGGGGCTTCGCAAGTTTGTTCACAAAGTCCTGAAGGGAGGAACTGCCTGCCGCCTTCTCTGCAACCAGCTCACTGACGGCTTTGGTCGACCTGTCGAAAACCACGCACTGGTGGCCCCCCTTGAGAAGCCGCCGCACCATGTTTGCACCCATCCTGCCCAGACCGATCATTCCAAGCTGCATCATCACTCCTTTTCGCCGAGTACCCGGCATCTATCCTGTGGTTGCAATGGCGTAGCCGGACATCGGCTCGCCGCGTGTCATCCCTACATTAGCTCAACTGCCGGGCCTGTCGCAGGTTGCGCGGAGGCAAGCCGCTCGCTGCGGTAAAAGGATGCGTCCGCCGCCTGAAAGATGCGAACCGGCCGGCATACCGGGTCGCGAAGCCCGATCATTCCGGGCCGGTTGGCGCGTGCGCAGAATCCAAGATCATAGATGTATGGGAATCGATGCCGGGCGGAAAATTCCTGCTCCCGTGGCGCTCTTTTGCGCGGCCTTGGCCGGGGCGGCTCGTTTCTCGCGAGCCGGATCCTCGGCGGGTTCGGAATCTACCAGGCAATCTCTCCCGGAAAGAACTCAGCAAACAGGTCGTCATAGTAAGGCTTGAGTTCCTTCAGGTCTGGCTTGGTGTGGCCCTTGGAGTAGAGATCGTAGGGATTGAACTTGAGCACCCACTGCAGCATCTCGCGATCCTGGTCGTTGCACAAATAGTCGTAAGCGCCGTGCCGATGCCATGCGTAGAAGGAGTGGTAGCGCAGCATGTAAAGAGATTCGGGCGGCAGGTAATTCTTCATCACTTCGTAGACATAGCCATCATGGCCAAACGAAAGGTGCACCTTGTCCAGCCCGCAATTCGGCTCGTAGATGCCGAACTTGGTTTGGTAAAGCGGGTTCGCCGTATCCGGATTGGCGGCAAAGTATTCCGGGAAGACGACCGAGTTGGCATAGGCGCATCCGGTCGGGAAGGTGTCGCCCACCACTCCCCACTGCGGTTCGCCGTACAGGCAGAGAACCTTCCCCAGGTCATGCACAAAACCCGTTGCCACCATCCAGCGCGGATGCCCATCCCTCCGGATCGCCTCCGAGGTCTGCAGCAAGTGCTCCGTCTGGGTCAGATCGGTGTCGGGATCGCTGTCGTCGACCAGCGTGTTGAGATAGTCGGCGGCTTCCCAGATGGTCTTCTTTCCCCGGGTCAGGCCGAAGTACTGGGCTTCCTTCGCGAGCACGTACTCGTGGGTCTGGTACTGATGATTCAACCGGTAGAACTCGGCGACCCCGGGGTTGGCCTGTGCATCGTACTGGCGGAACTCGGACTCGGATTTTCCTTCCTGGTAGCGTCCGGCCAGAAAGTCATCCCACTGTTCCAGATCGCCCAGTGGATTCTGCTGCGAGGGAGACGATGCGGTGTTCATCGGTATTCGCTCCATTCCAGGAATTAGGTCGAGCGCGCAATCTTTACTAATGCTATGGATAGTGGAGTCGCGGCCCGCCTTGCAAGCAAATATTCCATGATTTCTTCGATGCTACGAGAAGCGCGTCTCCCGGTAAAGGCGGAGACCGCAGGCGAGGAGGCCGACCAGCAGCAGCACAGAGAGAACAGCGGTCCACGCGCGGTTGAGGGCCAGTGCGGGCGCCATGGCGCGCGACCCGAGGTACACGAAGATTCCAGCCGCGACTGCGACAATTAGAATGTCCCACCAACGCCGCCGGCCCGAAGGGCCATCGGGCTCGCCCATGTGCGCCTCGAGGACACGGTGGTAATTCAGATCATAGCGATTGCATTCGCGCTCCAGAGCCTCATGCTGCGACGACACTTCGCCGCCTGAAGACTTGGCCGTGCTGATGAGCAGGGCGCCAAGGATCATGATGAGCGAGCCGCTCGCGATCAGCACCGTCTGCACCATCCCCGCGTGAGCCAGTTCGCCAAAGACCAGGGCTCCCCAGGCCAGGCCCCAGAGCTGGTTGGTATTGGAGAGCGGGATGCCTCGCCCTATGCCGAGATACTTGGCGGCAAACTGCTGAAACAGGTCGCCAATCACCCAGACAAAGCCGCCCAGGAAAAGCCAGAAAAGATAAGGCCCGCCTTGCGAAAGGTGCTGCAGGGTCGCGCTCACGCCGCCGTCGAATTTCCATGCCAGTAGCAGGATGGTGGCGAGTTCGCCGACCGTGAAGACGGTGACGAAGGAGAGAGGATTCATCCCGCTCAGATAGGCCTTGCGATACGGCACATACATGGTGCCCCAGAGCAGGCTGGCGCCGAAGGCGGCAACCACTCCCGCGGTGGCCCGATGAGCTTCTACCGTCGGACGGCCGTGGATGGTGCTGAATCCAAGCAGAATGGCTGCCACCACGATGCAGGCGGCTCCGGCGACCACCTTGGCAATCGTCGCCGGGCTCGCGCCCTTCAGTTCGCGAAAGAGAAACCGGGCCCAGATAAGCCCCACCAGCGAATTGGTGTTCCACAAGGGAAAGGCGACGGCGAGGCCGACATCGCGAATGGCGAATACGGTGAGCGTGTTGGCGACCGCCCACAGCGCGCCGGCCAGCAGCGCCCAGACCACCAGGTGCTTGTTCTCGCGCAGATCGGCAAAGACGTAGCTGGTTCCCTTCAGTAGGGTCGGAAAAGTCCAGCGGGCGGTGAAGACGCCCATCACCATGCACAACGACACGGTGATCGGCGTAAAGCCCGAATTCACCAGCTTCGTCGGAGCTTCGGCTGCGCCCAGCCACATGCCGGCGGTGATGCCGCACAGAACGCCCAGTCCATGACGGGAACGACTCGCAGCGGCCTTGGTCACACTCTGCACAGCCATAGGAGTCGACCCCGCCCTATTGAATTCCCGTCAGCAGAACAAATCCAAATGTCAGGATGCCCAACGGAATCCAGAAATGGCTATCGGTCAGGATCGCCTTCGCCGTCTTTGTAACTCGCAAGCTGTGCCCCCAGGGGATGAATCTGCCGTGCCGAGTCATCTTACGACAGCTTGGCAACCCTTTGCTTCCCGATCCTTTGGTGTGAGCCAGTTACTGGTTCCGTCAGTCGATACCGATAATCACGTTCGAGGCTTTGATGATGGCGCTGACGCTGTCGCCTGCTTTCAGTTCAAGAGCGTGGGCGCTGGCTTTGGTGATCGAGGAGACGATCTCCGATCCGCCCGGCAACTTCACCACCACCTCGCTGTTCACGGCGCCGTCCTGCAGCTTCGAAACCACACCCGCGAGCACATTGCGCGCGCTGAATCGCGCTTGTGCCACGTTCTTGCCGAGGATCACTTCCGAGGCCTTGATGATCGCGTACGCCGCCTTCCCCGCGCTCAGGCCCAGCGCCTCCGCGCTCCGATTCGTAATGATGGCGGCGATCTTTTCTCCGCCGGCTAGGGTCAGATCTACCTCGGCGTTCACCGCCCCCATCGTCACGGAGTCGACCTTGCCGGAAAGAATATTGCGAGCGCTGATCTTCATTGATTTCTCCTCTTTCGTAATAGACAAACGGCGCATGGGTTCGGTTGTACCTACATCACCCGCCGCCGCACCAAGTCCAGGGCCTGCTGGCTGGCCAATACTCGGACCCGGTCTCGTTCCCCGCCAAAGCGCCGTTCCACCACCTCGGTCCGTTTGCCGTCAGCCACCGCCACGAAGACCAGCCCCACCGGCTTTTCTTCGGTTCCTCCGGTTGGGCCGGCGATGCCCGTAATCCCCACTCCCAGACCTGCTCCACAGCGTTTGCGAATTCCCTCGGCCATGGCCGCCGCGACTTCGCGGCTGACAGCGCCGTGCCGCTCGATCAGCTCGGGCGGGACATCCGCAAACTCGGTCTTCAGCTCGTTCGAATAGACCACCGCCCCGCCCAGAAACGAACGCGAACTGCCGCTCACGCTGGTCAGCCGCTCCGCCACCATGCCGCCGGTACAGCTCTCCGCCACCGCGAGCGTAATTCCCCGCATATCGAGATAGAGCAGCACGATTTGCTCAAGGGACTCGCCCTGCGACGAATACACCAGGTCATCCATTTCCTCCTCGATGTGCTCCGCCAGCTCATCCACCCGCGACTGCGCGATCGCTAGCGACGGTTTCGAGCAGATCAGGTTCAGCTGGATGTCTCCCATGTGCGCCAGAATGGTCGTCTGCACGTCAGGATATTGCTGGTAGATGGGAGCGATGCGCGCGTCGGCAGCCGACTCGCCGATCATCGCCATCTTCAGCGTGCGCTGCGCGATATGGCGGAGGGGAATCGTCTCCCGCAGCCGCGGCATGCATTGTTCGTCGAAGAGAGGCTTGATCTCCGATGGCGGCCCGGGCAGCATCAGGATCAGCTTGCGATGCCCGCCGTACACGGTGTCGATCCATTGTCCGGGCGCGGTGCCCTTGGCGTTTTCCAGAATCACCGCGCCGCTTACCACATCGGCCTGGCGTGAATTGTTCTCCGTCATCTGCATGCGCCGCGCCGCAAAACGCGCATACAGCTGGGCGATGATGTCAGAGTTGCGCTTCAGGCTCAGGTCCAGCGCCTGGGCCACGGCTTCGCGCGTCAGGTCATCGACGGTGGGCCCCAGCCCGCCCATGGTGATCACGATGTCGGCGCGGCCCAGCGCAATGCGGACCGCGTCCACCAGGTGCTCTAGGCGGTCACCCACGATGGTCTTGCACAGCACTTGCACGCCCAGCTGGTTCAGACGCCCGGTCAGGAACAGGGAGTTGGTGTCTTGCCGGAACGGGGTCAGCAGCTCCGAGCCAATGGCTATGATTTCGCAGTTCATGTAGGACCCTTCAATTCTTACAGGACCACAGCAAGGACGGCAGATTTTTTGCGAGATGCAAAATGGGGGATACGAGCGGTCTGTTCAGAAGCTAAAGCAAACGGCAAAGGCGGCTACATCAGCCGCAATCCTTCCACGCCCAGATGGACATGGTAAATGGCGCCGCCGGTAGCCAGCAGGGCGCCGCCGCCGGGCACGAAGCACAGGCCCACCAGGCCCGACCCGGAAACGGCCAACGAGGCGTCCTTCTCGGGGGTGATGCGCACAATGCCCCGCCGTCCGCGCAGCGATGCCGCTACGTACACATTTCCGGCCACATCCACGGCCAGCCCCTGCGGGCGTCCCAACCCGCGGTAGTACACGGTGGTGTCGCCGCGGCGGTCGATGGCGTAAACCGCGTCGTAGCTCGAAGTCGTCGGCCCGGTCACGAACAGTGTCCCGTCCAGGCCGAAGGCCAGGTGATAGGCCGCCAGGCTGGGCTCGAGGGTGGCGAAGACGAAGATCTGCCGGTCGGGAGAGATCTTGAAGATCGTCCC
>Ga0207125_10005_pt3 | contig 12590 bp, 5 predicted proteins | sample Alteio_BWMinHeat_19_FD_153556 | JGI IMG/M metagenome (GOLD analysis project Ga0207125, IMG submission 153556) | Enriched cells from forest soil in Barre Woods Harvard Forest LTER site, Petersham, Massachusetts, United States -... | ecosystem: Environmental > Terrestrial > Soil > Temperate forest >...
TCCCCTGTCGGATTTTCGAATGAATTTCGAAACGCCCACCTACCAGACGCATCCGCTCCCTCATGCTCCGCAGACCGAGCCCCTCGCGACCCCCGTCACTACTGACATCGAAGCCTGCGCCCTCATCGGAGATGGATAAATGAAGGCTGTCACCCATTGTCTCGATGATCACCTGCGCGTTGGCTGCTCCACTGTGTTTCTGGATATTTCTGAGCCCTTCCTGGACGATGCGAAACAGGCACAGCGATATTTCTGGAGGTACGGAGCGCGGCACGCCGTGCTCGGAGAATACAACCTGAATTCCGCGTTGAGCGGTGAACTCCGCGCAGAACGCACTCACTCCCACAGCCAGGCCAAGCTTCTCAAGTGTTGCAGAATGCAGCCGGTGCGACAGGGTATGCAGATCGGCGCCAAGCTCGCTGGCGGAGTCCATAAGCTGGCGCAGTTGTCCATTCACTTCGCCTGGGGACTCGCGAGCTGTTTCCGTTGCTGTTTCGAGTCCCAACGACAACATAGCCAGCCTTTGACTGAAATCATCATGTAGTTCGTATGCCAGGCGGGCACGTTCCATCTCGTGAGCATTGATCAGCATGCCGCTGAGACGCATCTGATCGAGTCTCGCGGCGTCGAGTTGCTTTCGCTCGAACAGGAGATAGATGGTCAACGCACTTAGACTTGCAAGGGCCAACAGCCCCATCAGCAAGGTTCGCCTGTATTTTTCCCAAAGGGTCGGCTGACGGAACAGGACAGTGCTGCCGGCAGGGAGCCCGCTTTCGTCCAGTCGCCAGCGTCGCAACTCGTGCCAGTCGAACAAGTAAAGATTGTGACCGTTCACAATGGGAATGTCCTGCGCCGGCTTTCCGCCTAAGATTTCCAGGGCGTCACGGCCCATGATCTTGCCGGATTCTTCAGGGCTCACAACAAATCCCCCGACAATGCCGCGGCCCAGATGTGTGGTGGCTATGCCAAACACTGGAGCGTTCGCCGCCTTAGCGATCATCGGAAGCGCCTCGGCGGTGCTTAGAAATTCCCGTCCCTGGACATCGGTGAAGAAGGAGAGAAAAAGAACGATGGAATGGTCAGGAAGATTCCTCAACCTTTCCAGCAGCGTACTCATCGGCAGGTCGGTCAGGTAGGTGACATCGAGCTTGTGCTCATGAGAATCGAGATCCGCCTTTGCGACCGCGGTGAGGCCCCGGTCATAGCCGGAGTGACCTGCGACGACGTAGAGGTGCCGGGTTCCCGGCATCAAACTCATCGCAGCTTCCACGGTTTTGGAGGACTCCAATTGGAACCACGCACCCGTTGATCGGTGATCGTCTCTGATCTGGTCGACCATACCTGGAATAGCGCAACAGAACACCACCGGCACATTGGGGAAGATCGGTTTCGGCTCCGCCAGGAGCCGGTACGCGTTCCCTCCCACCAGCACAATCAAATCAAGTTTGCGGTCTCGATATTCCCCGACAAGGCTATCCCTCTGCTTCTCCCAGTCTTCGGGGTGATAGATAGAATCCATATTCTCCCAGTAGAATTCGACCTGAAACCGCGGATCTGCGTGCAGCGCCGAAATGACCTCATCCCCCACGATCCCCGGACCAGGATGGGACGGGCCGATATCACTGATCATGAGAACTTTTTTTCTGACTTGAGGGTGGGACACGGGTGCAAAATAGACGGACACGAGCGCAGCCAGAAGGAGCGAGAAGAAACGAGATACCGGACCGACGCGCGTACGTACACCCACGTATTTCATTGGGGGATAATACTGGGGAGTAATACTCATTTCCGTCGCTCCGCCCTATGACTTTGCCCTGTGACTACTGAGAATAGGGTTCATGTCCCCTTTTGTCACTCCCTTTTGTCACTCCCTTTTGTCACTCCCTTTTGTCACTTATTATCGTGTCTCACTTCAGGGGTTCACTCCAGTATCATGTCCCCTTTTGTCCGTAATGTGTAACCGGCACCAACATTCCGCAGTCGGCGGCGCGCTCACTCCTTCTCCAGAGGTGGCGAGCGCCGTGCTGCGTCCCTACCCAGTAGCAAGTAAGCGCCGCCAAGCAACAGCGCGCCGAGCAGCGCTTCTCCCGGAAACGCACCGCGCGCTATCCAGCGCAGCTCCGTCAACCCGAGGTTCGCCTGCGGGGCGATCAACGCCCACGTTCCTGCCAGGAATAGAACAACTCCAACGGCCTTCCTCATGTTTTACCTTTCACCGCGATGGAAATAGTGGTCTCGTCCGTGGCCGCGACTGGGTGCCTCGCCGGTTGGAAACAATCCTGCAGGATGGCGCCCACAACGCCGTCGTCGGTGGTGTTACCGGCGGTACTGAACATCGGGATAAGTCCGCTGTACACCGCGATAAACGTTGACACCCACAGCACTGGGTTGGGCACATGCAGCAGCACTGCGATCACCGGCGACATGAAGTACCCCGCGCCACCCGGAATGCCAGGCGACTCCAAACCCATCACCACTACGGGAGGCAGCAGCAGCGCGATCTCCATCAGCGAGATGGGAACTCCCAGAAGCTTTGCAACGATCACCGTGACGATGAGCGTCGACATCGTCGCGCAGTTCTTGTTCAGCACTGTGCCGAATACGATCGAGATCTCCGCAATCTCCGCGCTGAGTCCAAGGTCTTTCTCGGCCGAGATCAGGTTCACAGCCAGGGTGTCGTACGACCCGCCAGTACCGAAACCGGTTGGCCACACCGTGCCATAGTACGAGAGAATCTGCTTCCAGCTGCGCCGTGTCACAGCCTTGCACAACAGCATCATCGCCACGCACCACACCACGATGACGATCATGTCCCACAACACGCACTGACCGTATAACGCCAGCCCGCGATGGCCGAACTTCAACGGTATGCCGATCGCCAGACACCCGATCATGATCGGGTAATACCACAACAGCTTACGGAACACGCTGAGTATGCGGTCGCCGGCGGTGATGAAGCCGTGCGCCGCCGGTCGCAGCGCGGGCACCGTCGCTGTCAGCCAACCCATCAGCATGGCTGCGCCGAGAGCTTGCAGCAGGGGTTGCTGCGAAAGCACGTGCGAGAGCGTGCCGGCGATCTGTTTCACCCATCCCAGCGGGGTCGGCAGAGATACTCCTGCCTGCGTGGTGGGGATGTTGGAAAGTACGCCAAGCCATAGCGTCGCATAGATCAGCGAGACGATACCCATCGCCACGTACAGCATCACGATGCGCAGAAAAAGTTTACCGGCGCGTTCTTTGTGGTTCAGGATCAGCTTCGCCATCGCCGCAGTCAGCAAGTGGAATACCAGCACTGCGGCCAGCGTCACGATCAGGCGCGGAAAGTAAGTGCCGCTCACGTACACGGCTCTCACCGCCTCGTTGTGCGGAAATGCCAGTCCAAGCGCCAGTCCGAGTCCCAGCAACGAAAGCACCTTCAACGGCAACGGAACCGCACTCACGCCTCGAGCCCACTTACTCACGATCGCCGCCCGACTCTTTGCGATCTGCTCCATCCTGCACATCCTTCATTTGCTTGCTATCGGCAAGGAAAACCCACTCGCGTATTCGAGTGGGCTGGAGGTTTCGCGTATCAGTCGAATCGTCGTTACAGGACGCGTTGTCTCTCCAGGCGCTCGCGCCTGCATGTGTGGCAACAACACTGCGTGTTGGAGAAGAGCTTCTGCATCGCTGGGCTTACGTTAGCAACGCGATGGTCTGAAGTCAACGTTTCAAGCCACTGGCTCCATCGCTCTGGAACCGCTATGGATGGCCGCATCGACAGCAACAGCAACAGCCAGAAGCAGATCCCCTGCGGGGAGGACAACAAGAAGAACAGCAGCAACAGCTTCGCCTTACACGGGTTTTTAGACAGTTCCCTAGAAGACGATCTTAGCCGCGAGCTGTATCTGCCGGCTGGTGTTTGCTGTAGCCGAGATGACTCCGGGGGAACCCAGCGCGGCGGCGGTTGTCTGGTTGGCGAGCGTGCCCTGCGTCGGTCCTGTGGAGAAGACGACCTCGTTGGGAAGCTGAAGGTTCGTGCGGTTGAGAATGTTGAAGAACTCCGCACGGAACTGCAGCCGGGTGCGTTCGGTCAGTTGCGTCGATTTCAACAGCGACACATCCCAGTCCGCGTAGCCAGGGCCCGTGAGCGAGTCGCGCCTGACGTTGCCGACCGTGCCGTAAGCAGGCGCGGAGAAGGCCGCGGGATTGAAATATTGCGTGACCTTCTCCGCCGTCGATCCCTTCGCGTAGAGCGAACCGCGGAAGTTTGGATTGACGTTCGGACGGACCGGATTGCGCGAGTCACCCGAGCCGGTAGGGTTATATCCAAGCTGCGGCGAGAAGGGAAAGCCGGTCATGAGGCTGGCAATGGTCGCGAACGACCAGCCCGAGATGAGACGGCCAGCCGCTCCGCCTGCATTGCTGAAGAACGCCTCGCCCCGGCCGACGGGCAGAGTGTAGGTTCCATTGATCGCGACGATCTGCCGGACGTCCGTTGCCGCTGGGCCGTAGTCGAGGTGCGGCAGCGATGGAACGCTGACGAATGCGGGCGTATTCGAGGAGACCGAAGTGTTCCACGCAGAGCCATCGTCGAGGTTCTTCGACCAGGTGTAGTTGGCGCGCAACTGGAAGTGGTGCGAGAGGTCGTGGCGAAGGTCAGCGACAAAGGCGTTGTAGTTGCCCGAACCGCCAGCCCACCACGATGTCGTATTCGCGACCGCAGGATTGGCCTTGACCGTCGTCGGATAGTAGATGGTGCCGTCGGTCAGAACCGTGTACGCCGGCTCGTTGAGATCGCCATTGAGAATCTGGTGATAGCTGTGCGACCCGCTGTACGCAATGGAGAGAGACGTCGCATTCGCAAGCCGCTGCTCGATGCGGAGGTCATACGACAACAGCGTGGGCGTGGCGATGTTGCTCGCGACAGTCGACGGTGAAACAAGCGGTGTGCCGCTGGTTGGATTTGCGACCGTCGTGCCGGAGTAGGAGTAAACAGTGTTGAACGGCGCTGCCTGGTCGAGCCGGTAATCCAGCGCATCGAGCAGCGAGTGGTGGAGACCTGCGCCAGCCGTGACGCTGGTATTGCCTTTGCCGAAAACATTCCATGCCAGCCCGACGCGCGGCCCGGGAAGAAACAACGCGCGGTTGTCGGTGAGGGCGTTCTTCTGCACGGAGGGCGTTGTGTTGATCACGCCGTTGGTGAAGGTGTAGACACCGGCCCGTCCCTGCGCTTCGCTCCATCCGGTTGAAGATTCGGTACGGAAGCCGAAGCGGGCTTCAAGCCGCGGTGAGATGCGATAGGTGTCTTCAAGGAACGCATCGGCGAACAGCGTGCGCCAACCGAGCTCCGTGGTCGCTGGCGCGTAGGTGAAGGTCTTGATGGCGCCGGTAAGAAACGTACTGAGCGAGGCGAACGATGCCTGCCCGTACTGGTCCTGCGCGAGGTTGTCGTTGGACTGAAGACGCTGCAGCCAGACGCCGCCCTGGATGGTGTGCTTCCCGATGGTGTAGTAGGCGTGATCGTCGAAGGTGAAGAGATTGCGCGTGATCGCATTGTTCGATCCGACGTTGGCGCCGCCGGTCGTGATCGATGACGCTCCATTCGACGCGGTAGAACCGGCGATGACCACGGCGTACGTAGGAACGCCTGCGCGAACGCTCGGCGTCAGTGCCTGCTGCGCCGCCGGAACGTAGCCGTAAAAATAGAAGCTCGAGCGCGAGTAGCCGAAACGCGCAATGTTCACCACGCGCGAAAAGATGTGTTGCTCCTGCGCGCTGAGCACCTGTTCGCGCAGACGCTCGCTGACGTAGGAGAAAGGATCGGCGGAAGGCGTGGAGGCGGTGGAGTGGTCCACCGTGTAGATGGCGTTGAAGGTGTCCCTGGTGCCGATATTTTCGTCGAAGCGCGTGGTGCCAAAGTCTTCGCGAATGTGCTGCGGCGCGGTGCCGATGTACTCGGCGATGCCGCTGGCCACACCGTTGGTCAACACTTCAGGCCCGTTGGCGACAGGCCACAGGTTCAGCAGCGGCTGCACGCTGGCGACGGCCTTCGCGCGTGAGGCGTTGTCAGGGACGAGCGTTACCAGCGACTCGCCGAGGTTCTGGCGATAGCCTTCGTAGTTCGCGAAGAGGAAAGCCTTGTCTGTGCGCAAAGGGCCGCCAACGGCCGCGCCAAAGTTGTTGCGCTGGAACTCGGGAACGCGTGCGCCATCAAAGTAGTTGCGGGCATCGAAGAAACTGTTGCGCGCAAACTCGAAGACAGAGCCGTGCACGGCGTTGGTGCCGCCAGAAGTGACGATGGAGATTTGTGCGCCATCACGCTTGCCATAGGCCGCGGAGTAAGTGTCCGTAACCACGTTGAACTCACGGACGCCATCGATGCCGAGCAACTGGCCCGACGTGCCACCGGGCGTTACGTTGATCAGCGAAGCGCCCGTGTACTCGATTCCGTTGAGCAGAAAAAGATTGTCCTGTGGCCGCCGGCCAGAGATGGAAAACATGCTGCCGACAGAAGAGTTGGATGTACCGACGCCGCCTGAGCGCTGGTTGGTGTAGTTCACCGCGGCGGGGTTTAGCGTAAGTAGCTGATCGTAACTGCGGCCGTTGAGCGGCAGCTCCTTCACCTGGCGAGCATCGACCAGACCGGAGGTCTGCTCGGTGGATACGTTGACTGTGGGCGGCGTCGACTGCACATTGACGCTCTCGCTGCCCGAGACAGCGAGGGCGAAGTTGAGATGCAGCGATTGTCCAACCGTGAGCGTGACGCCCTTGCGCACATACTGCGCAAAGCCAGCTGCCGCAACCGAGACGGTATAGTTCCCGGCCGGTACAGAGGAAGCCACAAAACTGCCGCTGCCATCGGTCGTCACGGTGCGCCTGGCAGCGGTATCTTCACTGAGCAAGATCACCTGCGCGGCCGTCACCAGCGCTCCGCTGGGATCAGTCACGATGCCGCCGATGCTGCCTCCAACAACCTGTGCATGGAGCGCGAGCGGGGCGAGCAAGAAAAGGAGAGCGATGTAGAGGTGGCGCGCGGACGTGGACAAGGAGATCTCCTGCAAAAGTCATTGAGGGCGTGAGGTGATCGCGCGGTCTGAGTGTGAGTAGCCGGCGAAAACAGGAGCGAACAGGACTCAACAACAGCGCATGGCTGTGGAGGTCGTCGGGGACGCAGATCGCGGACTTTGAGAGAGGTTCATGTCAGGTTCGATTTGTTACGGAAACAGAAAACCCACGCCGGGTGCGTGGGTTGGGAGCTTCATCGAACCGTCTGCCTGAAGTTTCGTCAGGAAGGAAGTTTCATCGAAGCCGCATGATCGACGCACGAAGCCGTTGTGCTGGAGAACACGCAACACAGGCAACAAGCGTTTTGGATAGGCAACTTCATAACTATTGCGAACTTAAATCGTAACCGTCATCGTGTCAAGCGTGCGGGTCCACCCGCTTGAAGAAAACTGCCGGCAAGACCCTGGGCGAGCGAAAAATAACAAGTGATATTTACAGGAATTCCGACACTCGTATTGAGGACGAGTCTATCTCTCGTGCTTCGTCATGCACGAGTGCGTCCTGAAGGCAGTTCGAGCCCGAGGCCCAGGGGGCGCACATGGTCATGCGGAAACCTTTGAAGATTGTGTCTGGAACCTCACTCGCGTTCCTTGTGCTTGTTTTCGCTGGAAGCCTTTCCGCGCAGCAGGGTTTGGCATACGCGCAGGCCGCCACTCGGCCTTCGCCCGTTACCCGCCCTAGGGCTGCCATGCCCCGGGGTGGCGGGCCCGGTGGCTCGCAAACCGGAATCGCCGCATTTCAGGGCAACTTCACGACCATCTCGGCCCCGTCCAGCCAGGTGCTTGGACTGGCCCGTGAGATCAATTGTTCCCTCACGTTATTGACGGGCAATTATTCCCTTGCATCGGGCCTCACCTACACGCGCACCGGGATCACCGCGAACTACGACCGGGTGCTGCACACGGAGGCGGGTCTGACCACGACCTCCGGTGCAACCTATCCGACAGGATGTGCAGCGCCGGCCACAGGTATCGGCTCGCGTCCCGGTGTATTCGCCGGCCCAACCAAAAGCGGGATCAACGTATTCGCGGGTATCAGTTACTCCTATGTCTCGATGGGTCACGCCGTCAACATCCTGAGCGGTACAGACACAACCACCTATGGCATCACCACATTCGCTTTCGCCAGCGCCGGTGCTCTTACCACGGCAGACCTCAACGGAGACGGCAACGGGGACCTGGTGGTCCTCAACAACGTCCTCACCACCAGCGGATCCGTCTCCGTCCTGCTCGGTAACGCTGACGGCACTTTCCAGACGGCCGTTTCGTACCCAACCGCCGGGGCTGGAACAATCGCCGCGGTCATCGATGACGTCAATGGAGATGGAAAACTCGACATCGTCACCGTGTCCAACGACCAGCAAATCTCCGTGCTGCTCGGCAAAGGCGATGGCACCTTCAACGCCGCGCACACCTTCGCCGCGCCCACTCTGCCTGGCTACGCCAGCAACGCCTCCACGCCCATCGTTAACCTCATCACCGCGGACCTGCGCGGCATAGGCAAGAAGGACATCATCGCTTCCAACGGCCTCGTCCTGCTCGGTAACGGCGATGGCACTTTCACGGCTGCTCCGGCTCCGGCCTTCCCGTATGTCGTGGACAACTTATCGTCGCAGGGGCCAGACCTGGCCAGCGGCGATCTCAACAAAGATGGCAAAGTCGACCTCGTTCTCGGTACCGGGGCTGACGTTCAAATCTATCTCGGCAAGGGCGACGGCACCTTCACCACGGGCAATCGCTATGCCTCCATCGATTCCGTCGGTTATGTGACGGTCAGCGATCTCGATGGAGATGGAAACCCTGACATCTACGTCGGTATAGCGAATGGCGGCGCCTATGAAGGCGATAATCTCGATAACAACCTTTCGTACGCTCTGATGGGGAACGGCGACGGCACCTTCCATGGCGCACCAGTCGTCAACGGCGCCCCCGGTGGACCCTTTATCGGGACCAACCTCGGCGACGTCAATGGCGATGGTCTGCCCGATCTGATTACCCTGAACACCACCACATCCAGCACATTTACGTCTACGTTCACCGTCCAACTTGACACGAAGGCAGGCAACTTCACCTCCGCTTCTACCATCACCCCTCCCGCAAGCTTTGTCCTCGGCGGACAGACGACCTCCGGCACCAACCTCAACATCGATACGTACGCCGTTGGAGACCTCAACGGCGACGGCAAGGCCGATCTCGCCTTCGTCAGCAACGGCGCGCAATTTCTCACCTTCAACGGCCTCATCTACTGGACCGCGATCAGCAACGGCGATGGCACCTTTGCGACGCCAGTTCCCCACCTCTTTCCGCAGATGGCTCCCGCAGGCCAGAACGACTCGACTTCTCCCACCGTCGTCGGCCTGCAGATCGCCGACTTCAATCACGACGGACACGCCGACCTGCTCTTCACCTTCCAGGAAACGAACTCCTCAGGAAGTCTCTACTACAGGGGCTTCATGGTGCTTCCCGGCAACGGCGACGGCACCTTCGGAAACCCCGTCATCACGTACACCTACAACAGCGCAACGCCTTTCCCCAGGCTGACCAGTGCACCTGAGGCGGTATCGGTCGCCGACCTTAACAAGGACGGCAAGCCCGATTTGCTCGCCGTCAGCCTCACCGGTGTATTTACACCCGGCAGCAACCTGGAATCCCAACTCCAGGTCTACCTCGGCAACGGCGATGGCAGCTTTACTGCGGGCGCCACCGTTATTCCCGGGGTCAATATCACCGCGCCTCAGGCTCCCTACACCAACTTCTCCTGCGCCCTCGCCGACTTGAACAAGGATGGCAAGCTTGACCTCGCCTGTCCCGGGGCGACCAACACCGACCAGCCCGTGCTTGCTATCTCACTTGGCAACGGCAACGGCACTTTCGCCGCTCCCACCGTCACGAACCTCGCGGACGGAGTCAACTACACACAGGGCGGTATCGAAGCCAGCGTTACCACAGCCGACTTCGATGGCGACGGCAACGTCGACCTGGCCCTCACGTACTCGAACTCCTTTGACAGCGGCATCCTTTACGGTAACGGCGATGGTACCTTCACTTCCATCACTGCCACCAACGGCCTCATACCCAAAGACCTGATCAACGTCGGCATCGGCGGAAGCGCTGTTGTCGGCGACTTCAACGGCGACGGCAAACCCGATATCCTCGCCGGCAATACTGTTTTGCTCAACGCCTACGGCTCCGTCACCACCCCACCGTTGTCTACAACAACCGCCGCGCTTACGGCTTCGTCCGGCGCCATCACCGCCGGTTCCAGCGTCACCTTAACCGCGACGATCACCCCGGCCCCGGGCAGCACGGGAACACCCAGTGGTGCTGTCACCTTCCTCGATGGCGTCACCACTCTCGGCACCGGAACACTTGCCTCCGGCGTCGCTGGCTATGGCACCTCCGCGCTCACCGTCGGCACACACAGCATCACTGCCGTTTATGCGGGCGACACCCACTTCAGTGGCAGTACCTCGTCCGCTGTCACCATCACCGTGAACCCCGTCGTTGTGCCCGTCTCTACGTCCACCGCGCTCACCGCCTCGACTGCTTCGGCTGTCAGTGGAACCAGCGTCACGTTCACCGCGATCGTTTCTCCGGTCAGCGGCACCACCAAGCCGACGGGCACTGTGACTTTTGCCGATGCAGGAGCCACAATCGGCACGGGCTCTCTCGACCCCACCGGCAAAGCCACCTTCGCGACGAGCACCCTGGCTGTCGGTTCTCATAACGTCACCGCCGCCTATGGTGGATCGACTGGTGGGTCGACGGCATTTTCCTCCTCTGTATCCAGCGCGGTGACGGTGACAATCACTGCGCCACCTCCGGCGGACTTCTCTCTAACCATCAGCCCGGCGAGCGGAACGGCACCGGCATCTGCGACCTTGACCGTCACCCCTGCGAACGGATTCAACTCTACGATCAGCTTTGCCTGCTCCGGCCTGCCGTCAGGCGGCGCGTGTAGCTTCAGCCCAGCGACACTCACACCGGCAGCAGCGCCATTGAGCAGCACCGTCAGCTTCTCCGGTGGCATGGCTGCAATCGCCCAACCGCGCCTCGGTAACCGACCCGCTCCTCTTGTCTTCCTGGCTTTCGGGTTTGGCAGTTGGCTTCTTGCTCGCGCACGCAAACGCCGCCTTGCGTTGAAGCGGCTGGCAATCCTTGTCTTCGCATCGATTCTGTTTGGCATTGCGGGATGCGGTGGATCGGGCGTTCATACGCAGACCTCGACGGTTACGATCACTGCGACCGCCGGTTCCACATCGCACTCGACAACATATTCGTTGACGACCAGCAACTGACTGCCGGAAAACCGAATGCCTATCAGCCTATCGAATACAGTTTCCTGATCTGTTTCTCGCCGCCACCACGGAACATTTTCCTGACGGCCAGGTTTCGCAAGCTGCGCAGCACCGGGTTTTTCATGTGGCACATTCGTCCAATGCTCCATGATGTAGAAACGGTCCAGTTCACTTTTTCGCGGCGCCGCTTTTCGTACAGTTTGAATGCGTCGCCATTGAGCCCCACTTCTTCAACTGCATTCGTCAATGCGTAGGCATCCTCAACGGCCATGGCGCCGCCCTGGCCCAGGTTCGGTGTGGTGGCGTGAGCCGCATCTCCGATTAAGCCGATGCGATCACGCGACCAGCTTTGCAGGCTCTTCAGGTCGGAGATGTCCGTTTGCAGGATCGCCTCAGAGGGCGTGTTCTCCAGCAGGGTAATCCACTTCGGAAAGAACTCGCGGAAGAGCGACTCCGCGTGAGCCTGCCTCTCCGTCGGCGAAAAGCTCTTGCCCTGCTCACTGTCAAACGTCATGTACCAGTAATAGCCGTCAGTGCCGATCTTCGAAAAACCCAGACGGCATCCCTTACCCCAGATTTCGTAGGCGTCGTGGTCCAGCTCTGGAGGAAGTAGATTGGCGCCTTTCGCCATGGCGCGATAGGAAGACGAACCAGAGTAGCGCAGCGTTCCTCCTAACGAGGCCATACTGCGTATCTGGGAATGGAGGCCGTCAGCGCCGACAACAATCTTTGCATGAATGCTGGAGCCATCCGTAAGCAGTGCGGAAACCGCATCCGTGCTCTGACTGAGGCTCTTCACTTCCGTCCCAAAGCGGATCACGTCCGAAGGCAATTGTTCCGAAAGCACTCTCTGCAGCGCCGAACGATGCAGAGCGACTGTTTCGAATCCAAAGAGTTTGGCAACCGCTGACAGATCGCTCGCCTGAAGGATGTCGCCGTTGTAGTCCTGCAGCGTGATGCCATGAATCGCCCAGCCCGCAGCCATCACTATCTTGGCCGCTCTGTGCTTGTGCTTACGCTATGCGCCATCGCCTGCTACGCACTCACTTTGGCGCCTGTCACCTGGGTACTTATCTCTGAGCTTTTTCCAAACGACGTACGCTCTTACGGAGTCGCAGCAGCTGTAAGTTCTCTCTGGATTTCATCCTTCCTGCTCACGTATACCTTCCCGCTTCTGGATCGGAGTGTCGGGACCGGCAACACGTTCTTTCTCTACGGCCTTTTCTGTGTTGCCGGAATCTTTCTG
>Ga0207125_10206_pt1 | contig 12531 bp, 14 predicted proteins | sample Alteio_BWMinHeat_19_FD_153556 | JGI IMG/M metagenome (GOLD analysis project Ga0207125, IMG submission 153556) | Enriched cells from forest soil in Barre Woods Harvard Forest LTER site, Petersham, Massachusetts, United States -... | ecosystem: Environmental > Terrestrial > Soil > Temperate forest >...
GAACGCGACGAGGCGATCGCCTATGCCAAGGCGATGTCGCCGTACCAGCTGCGCTGGTACGAGGAGCCGTGCGACCCACTGGATTTCGCAACGCTTAAGGAAGTCTCCGACGCCTACGAAAGCCCGATCTCGACTGGCGAAAATTTATTCTCGACGCAGGACGTGCAAAACCTGATGCGGTTCGGCGGCCTCAAGCCCGGGCGAGGCGACGTGATCCAGGTCGATCCGCCGCAGGCCTACGGCATCGTGCAATACGCCCGCACGCTTGACATGCTGGCCGGTCACAACTGGCCGCGCTCCGGCCTGTTCCCGCATGGCGGCAACCAAATGTCGCTGCACATTGCCGGCGGCTTCGGGCTGGGCGGCGCGGAAGCCTATCCCGGAGTATTCGGTCCGTTCGCCGGCTTCGCCGACGATGCGCAGCTGGTAGATGGCTTTCTCAAGCTGCCCGACCGTCCCGGCATCGGCTTTGAAGGCCAGGCCGCGCTGTACAAGATCATGCGTGAATTGGCCGCCTAAGCGCCTGTCGCCGGAATGCCACAGGCTGTCGAATTCAAAGTTCCAGGGTTATCCACAGACAAGCGACTCAGTTATGTGTCGCGAATCACGGGGAGCTTGGGACCAAATGACGCGCGCGAACGCTATCGCCTACCGGTCAACCGAAGTAGATGTGCGTGCGCGTAAGGAGAATGAAAATCGCCCCAGCCTAATGACGCCGGCCCGTCGTGCCGGGCTGGACGCGCTGGAACGCGAACTCAACGAATTCCTGACGGCGCCCGCCGGGCAGGTTTCCGCAGACTAGCCCGCCGCCGCGCGTCAGGCGAGCGGTGCGGCGCTTCATCACCGACCCCGATCAGGCGCGCTCCGAGCGCGATTTCGTCTGCATGACCGATGGCTTCGCAGGCGAGGCAAATGACCATGGCGCGGCCCTGCCCAACCTCCATCCGGTCGAGCTCGCAGCGGCAGGCAACACAGACAAGCGCGCGCATGATCGGCTATTCTGTTGACGGCAACGCCGGAGCTTAACTGCGATTCGTGTGGCGACATCGTGTCGACCGCGTCTGTTGCAATGGAACTTGTGGATGGATTCCGACGTCCTGCGCCGCCTGCATTACGCCGCCGCCATCGCCTGCGGCGTGTTCGCGGCGCTCACCGTTCACATCCTGCTCACCGTGATCGGCGTTGGCCTCGACGCCGTGCTGCGCGATCTGGCGCCGAGCGGCCGGCAGCAATTTGTCTCGGCATTGGCCTGGTGGGCGATCGGCGGGGCCGGTTTCGTCGGCGGTTGGGGCGCCGGGGTTTACTTGATCGCGGCCGCGCGCGAGCGTGAGTTCATCTATCAGCTGGCTCGGCGGTTCCTGATCGCGCTGGTGGTCGTGGTCGCCACCGCCGGCGGCATTCTCAGCAAGAGCGGCAATGTCGGCGGCACCATCGATGTGATCTCAAGCCTGACCGCGCTCGGCCTTGGCCTCATTTGCGCGTTTTGCGGCGCGCGGCTTGCCTACCTCAACGCCGAGCAGGTTTAACGCTAAATAAGTCTAGCGCGATCCTTAATGAAGTCGGCGGCGCGTTCGGCGATCATGATGGTCGGGAAATTGGTATTGGCACTTGGCAGTTTCGGCATCATCGAGGCGCCGGCGACGCGCAGCCCCTCCACGCCATAGACCCGGCATTGCGGGTCCACCACCGCCATCGGATTGTCTTCGCTCCCCATCGCGCAGGTCGAACCGCGCGCACGCTATCGGCGCCCGCCAAGGCGGTCAATTTTGCGAGTCGATTTCAGGGCAGCTCGAACACTCAGGCGGCGCGGACGCGCGGCTGCAGCCTTTCCAGTATGGCGGGGATTTCCGCGACCGGCCGCGGCGGGCTGAACAAATAGCCTTGCACCTGCGTGCACTCCTCCGCGCGCAGGATTTCGAGCTGTTCCTCGGTCTCGACACCTTCGGCGGTCGTGACCATGCCGAGGCTGCGGCCGAGCCGCGTCACCGCGCGGATGATCGCGATGCAATCGCTGTTTTCCTTGCCCAGTTCACGGACAAAGGAGCGGTCGATCTTGATCTTGTCGAACGGGAAACTGCGCAAATAGCTGAGCGAGGAATAGCCGGTACCGAAGTCGTCCATCGAGATTTTTACGCCGAGCTCACGGATCTGATGCAGGGTGTCGAGCACGGCGCTATCGTCCTGCAACAGCACGGACTCGGTGATTTCCAATTCGAGACGTGAGGCGGCAAGGCCCGACGCGCCGAGCGCGCCGACCACCGAGAGTGCGAGCGTCGGATTGCGGAATTGCACCGCCGACAAATTGACTGCGACCGTGAGATTACCGGGCCAATTCACCGCGTCGCGGCAGGCCTGCTTAAGCACCCACTCTCCCATCGGCACGATCAGGCCGATTTCTTCCGCAATCGGAATGAAATCGTCCGGCGAGATCAACCCGCGCTTCGGATGGTTCCAGCGCACCAGTGCTTCGAAGCCGCTAACCGCGTCGGTCGCGAGATCGACCAGCGGCTGATAGTAAAGCTCAAACTCTCCCGCGACCAGCGCCTGGCGCAGGTCGAGTTCCAGATTGCGACGCGCCTGCATCTTCGCGTCCATTTCCGGCTGGAAGAAGTGATACTTGCCGCGGCCTTCGCTTTTGGCACGATAGAGCGCCATATCGGCGTTGCGCAGCAGCTGGTCCGGTTCATTGCCGTCAGTCGGAGCGATCGCGATACCGATACTGGTGCCGATCACGACCTGATTGCCGTGCACGTCGAAAGGTTCGGCGATCGATTCAATGATGCGCGCCGCCAGTTCGGTCGCCAAAGTTGGTCGCGCGCCAAGCTGGATGATGGCGAATTCGTCACCGCCGAGCCTTGCCACCGTGTCGAAGTCGCTCACCGCCTGCTGCAGGCGCTTGGTCACCGCGCACAGCAGCGCATCGCCGACCGAATGGCCGAGCGTGTCGTTGACGCCCTTGAAGCGATCAAGGTCGATAAACAACACCGCAAGTTCCTCGCCGCGCAATAGTGCTTCTTCCATCTCTTCGCGGAACAGCACGCGATTCGGCAGATTGGTCAGCGCGTCGTGGCGCGCCATGTGCATGATTTTTGTCTCGGCCTGGCGGCGTTCGGTGACGTCTTCATAGGTAGCGACCCAGCCGCCATTGGCCGTCGAATTGTAGACGCAGGCTACGACACGGCCGTCGCCGAGTTCATAGAAATGCGTGCCATTGGTGTAGCGTCGGAAGTTGGCCTGCTCGGCGAGTAGATCGTCCACCGTCATGCCGGCGTGATTTTGGCTGGCGACGCTCAATTCCAAGATTTTGCGGAACGTGGTGTCGGGCTGAATTTCATCGCGCGACAACCCGAAGATTTCGAAGAATCGCCGGTTGACAACCTCAAGACGATTCTGTGCGTCGAAGAAGCAAAGGCCCTGCGACATGTTGTCGAGCGCCGCATCGAGGCGCCGGTTGGTCTGCCGCAGATTAGCTTCCTGCTTCTTCGGCAGCGTAATATCGCTGCACACCACGATCAGGCCCTGGTCGCGGGTTGCGCTCTGACTGATGCGGAGCCAACGTCCATCCGCCAATAACACTTCGCCGGTTGCCTGCGGATCGCCATCGCGCCGTAGCAGGACCTTGCCAGCGCCGGCCGAATCCTTCAACGCCGGCTGCAGATCGCCGAGTGGTGTTCCCGGTTTCAGCAGATCGGCCGGAATGCCGAGGAAGTCGGCGGCCTGCGAATTTGCCAACGCGATACAATTGTGCGCGTCGACCACCACGACGCCTTCCTTCGAGCTTTCCAGCGCGTCGGCGAGGCGGGTCTGGGCGGTGCGGCGTTGCGCCACTTCGCGGTCCATCATGGACTTAATGTTGTCGCGCATCAGCCCCATCGAGGCGAGCAGATCACCCAGCTCGTCGGCGCTGCCTTTCGGAATGACGACGTCGAGCTTGCCGGTGGCGATGCATTCGGCGACGTGGGACGCGGTTGCGACCGGCCGCACGATCCGCCGCACCAGCGCCCAGGCCACTAGCCCCGATAGCAGCAGCGCGAGCGCCGTGCCGGCAATGTTCAAATTGATGTCGCGTGCGACCGTGGCGCGCGCTGTTTGCCGATGGACGAAGCCGTCCCCTGCCGTGTAGTTGACCAGCAGGTCGATCTGTTCGTCGACCTTGCCGGTGTAAGTGTCGAGCGTTTCCCAGTTGGCGTCGAGCTTGGTGCGATCGAGCAACCGCTCGCGCATCGTGGTCCAGTCCGCGACCGCGTGCTTCACATTGGCGGCAGCTTGTTTGGCGCGCGTCGATTGGGAGCGTTGCACCGCCACCGCTAGGTCGTCGTCCAGCGTCTTGGCGAGCCGCCTGATTTCGCCGTCAAGCTTGGCGCGAATCTCGGCATCGGTGGCGATCCAAAGCCGGGCAAAGGCCGCCCGCATATCGGCGAAATCGGTCGCGGCCGCGCGCGCGTAATTAATCGACATCAGGGATTCGTCATAGGTCTTGTCTACCAACAAACCGGCGGCCTTGATGCCGAAGGTGGCGTATCCGCCCAGCGCGGCGGTGATCATGCTCATCACCGTGAACGCGATCAGGATGCGCCCACGGATCGTCATGCACAGCGATGCCGCCCGCGACACCGCGCTGCGCCATCGGATGGCGGTGTTCCGAAACACTGTTGTCAACGCACTACGGGGCATGAAACGCCTGATTTTGAACCGTTTAGGCGTACAGCCACGCCAGTTAAAGTGGCTTGAGCGGCTGCTCCAATCCTGCGCATTTCGTTAACGGCCCCTTAACCGGGCGCCTCCACGTTACGTGAAGGCGGACGGCAACAGCCGATGGCTGCAGAGCCAAAGGGACGCGCATGCAAAATTCAGGTTTTGGCAAGCATAAGCGTGTGGGGACGATCGCCCTCGCCGGCGGTGCCATGCTGCTGGGCTTCGCCACCGGCAGTCTCGCCATCGGGCAATACACCGTTTCGCAAAAAGGGCGCGAATTCACGCCCAAGGAGGTAACTCTGAAGCGCGGCGAGACGATGACGATCGTCAATGACGACGCGGACCTGAGGCACCACGCCTATATCGACGCCGACAACTTCACGTTCGATTCAGGCGACCAGGAGCCAGGTAGCAAAACCAGTATCAGCTTGCCGGTGATCGGCACTTTCGACGTGCTGTGCGCCATTCATCCAAAAATGAAGCTGGTGGTAAAGGTCGAATAGGCCGCAGTCAGGTTCATTGAGGTGCCGAACAGCACTGTGTGCGCCACGTAGTAGCTCAACAAGAACATGCCGACCGAAGCGGCGTAGGCGACCGGGACCAGCCACGGAAAGCGCACCAGTGCAGTCTTATGGCCGTCATCGGCGATGATCGACAACAACACGACCACAATCAGCGTGTGGCCGATCAGATCGACCTTGCCGAATTCCAGTACCGCGCTGACAAACATCCCCGCCAGCAGAATAGCGCCGATCCGGCGAACCAGCGGAGTCCACATCAGCGAGAACGCCAGGGCGAACTCGATCGCGCCCGCCGCGCGCATGAAGAACTCCGGATCGAAGCCCAGCGTCATGTCGGGATGCTGGGCTAGCAACGGAAACGACCATTCCGGATAGGCCCATTTCTCGATTGACGCCCACATCAAGGTGATGCCGGCCGTCCAGCGCACCACGTCCAGCGCGCGGATGCCGAAGAAATCGCGCTGCAATCCGGTCATCGCCAGATAAGCGGCGACGCCCAGAAAGACTGGATAGTCGGCGAGGTGAAACGCGCCGTATTGCCAGAGCGCAATCGCGAAAATAACTGCGATGCCGAGCGCCGACAGCGGCATCGTGCGGCGCGACAGCATTCCTGCCGCGATGCCAAGCTGAATTGCCGCGACGAGGGTCGAACTGGTCTTGAGTTCTGGCGTCAGCAGAATCCCCCCGACTCCCCAGATCGCCACAAAGAAGAAGCCGCAGCCAGCACGAAACAGCATCTCGGTGTTATCGCGCGCGAAACGCGTGACCCGATCGATGGCGCGCAGCACCGCAAGGCCGATCGGGGTGCCTTCGACCAGGCAGCCGGTCATCAAAGCGAGGATGGACAACCCGACCAGCACTTCGAAATCCGGGCAGAGCACATTTTCGAGGCCGCGCGGCTGCCCGGCGACATTGAAGGCGCAGAACCATTTGACATGCGCGCTCGCACTGGTGGCGAGCATCGCGTTAACCATAAACGCGAGCGGAATCGACACCGCGCGCGACGGCCAAGACAGCAGCCGCTTCATTTCAGGGCCTCCAAAACGCCACTTAACGCACCAGATCCACCCCCACATGCAGATAGCTGGTATCCTTAAGCTTTTACCACAGGTGTTAGCGTTTTGGCGGACGACGTTAAGTCTTGGTTAACCTTTGAAAGTAAACGCGGCCATCCGCGCGAATACCGAAGCCGGTTGGTAAGCATTTGCCGCTTAAAACGGCCGATGATCGAATTTGAATCTCGCGGGAGAGATCGATGCTCGGCGCAATGAGTCTGATCAGCGTCCTGGTTGGCGGCGGTGTCGCTTATTTCGCCGACCGCTTTCCCGCTCACGTCGAAGCGCTCGAGACTTGCGCCGGCGCATTGCTGATTGGCGGGCTGGCGCTAGTCGGATCAGCGCTGCCGACCTTTCTCTAATCGAAATTTAACTCGCATCGAACGCGTGGCGCCCTTGCTGCTAGGGCGCGCGGACAATATCGCGCTTAGCGCGGCAGTTCGGGGAGTGAAACCGAGTCCGATGCGCCATTAAGCGTGCGCAGGAAAGCCACCAAGTCGGCTTTCTCCTCTGCGCTCAAGCCGAGCGGCGAAATAAATTCCGACCGACTCGGGCGCTCGATGCCGCCACGATCGTAAAGCTCGATAACTGCCTCCAGCGTGGCGATTGATCCGTCGTGCATGTATGGCGGCCGGCGCGCAACGTCGCGGAGCGTCGGGGTCTTGAAGGCATAGCGCAGCGAGACCGAGGTCGGAAACAATTTCCCACGTCCAATATCATCGTTTTTGGCGGAACCGATATCGTGGAACGACGCATCGCTGAACGACCAACCGCTGTGGCAGGACGCGCAATGTGCCTTATCGACGAACAGGCCGAAACCGCGCTTGGCGGGCGCGCCGATCGCCGCTTCGTCGCCCTTGATCCAGCGATCGAACGGCGCCTCGCCCGACACGATTGAGCGTTCGAAGGTGGCCAGCGCCAGCTCGATTTTACGCCGCGTGATCGAGCCCTCGCCGAACGCGGCGTCGAAGAAACTGACATAGCCGGGAATTGCCGACAGGCGCTCGATCAGGGCCGCTTCCGGCAAGTTCATAATGACGGGCGAGGTGATCGGCGTAAATGCCACCGCTTCGAGATCGCGGAAATGTCCCGGCCAGCCAGGTTTCGGCACCCAGGCAACATTGAGCAGGGTCGGGGTTCGCGTCGCCATCGTCTTTTCGCCGACACCGCGCGGGCGATTGTCCTGCCAGGACAGTCCGGGGTTATGACAGGTCGCACACGAGAGAACCTGTGAGCCCGACAGCATCGGATCGAAGAACAAAATGCGCCCGAGCCGGGATTTCGCCTCGGAATACGGATTGTTGGCCGGGAACGGAATTTCAGCGGGGCGCTGGAATTTATCCTTCCAGGCCGCACGATCGAGCCGGGCTTCTCCGGAAATCGATGCGCCCGCGCAGAGCAGAACCGCTAGTGCGCCGACCAAACCGCTGGCCCGCAAAGCCTTCGCTGCCGGATGGCTGCTTCTCATGAGAGCTACAGTTGACGAACCGAGTTGACGATCCGTTAACGAAGCCGGTACGGCCGGCGACGATTTCAAGTTTGCGCAGCGCCGCCTAAAGAAATCCATAGAAAAAAGAGAGAAGTGGGCCAATCACGGGCTTCGGCTATACAGAAAATAGAGCGCTTCGTTCGCGCATTCAAACTTTATTGCACCCATACACGCTCATAATAAGGATGAGGCAAATAGCATTGTGACGCCCCAAATCCCAGACTCACTTGCTGAACGCGGTCTAGTTGCGTCGGCGCAGCCAACCGTCAACGCTGAACCGCCCGCCGCTACAGATAAATAGAAAGAAGAAACCACCCAACATGGCGAGGTTCTTGTAGAAATTTGCATCCTGAACACGCCGTACATTGACGTCAGCAAACTCCCAATAGCGGTGCGAGCTAAATGTCGCGACCAGCATGAAGATGACCATCACCAGCACGACGTAGCGGATGGCAAGGCCGAGGATCAGCGCAATCCCTCCAAAAAACTCGACCGGGACGGCGATGTAAGCGAGGAAGGGTGGCAACCCACGCACCGGGAATGTCGCAGCATAGGCTTCCACGTTAAAAAGTTTGCCGTAGCCGCTACGCACGAAGATCCAGCCCAGTAGAATACGTCCGATCAGAAGAACGATATCGGACGTGCTCGCGGCTAGGCCGTCGGCGCATGACAGCGCCGTTAACGAACTCCTTTCGCTGCGGAGGCCCATGATTTGTTTCCTCTTTACGTGGACCACACCTCTTTGCGTTCGCGCCGTGTTTGTCATATCTAACAAACGCAGTGAGCTCATATTGCTCACATGCAAAGATTAAATCGGCTTTGAGTCTGCTTTACCTCAAAAGAAAACATCTATCGCGATGATGATCGAAGCATGTTTTGCAGCCGACCGGATTAGAGAGACAGAGCTTGGACGGGTGCAGGCCACGCTGATGGCAAGTAGCCCAAGCCAGCGCAGGCGCCGCCCCATTGAAATTCGCGCTCACCATGTTGTAGACTCGGCGACGGGGACATCGCAGCCTCCCCATGAAATGGTGATCCCATTCAAGCGCTGCTCGCCCTTGTTATGGAGCGAGCACATGGATGGATCCACACTCGACCTTACAATCTTTCTTTTCGCGGCTTTTGCGGGCGCCTTAGTAGCAGGCCTTTCAGGCTTTGCGTTTGGCCTCGTCGCGGTTTCGATGTGGCTCTATGTTCTCACTCCACTCCAAACCGCGACGCTGATCATTACATTTGGCCTGATCGTACAAAGCTACTCAGTCTGGAAAATTCGCACCGCTTTCAATTGGAGCAAGCTTTGGCCATTCCTAGTCGGAGCAGCAATCGGTGTGCCCGTCGGCGTTACCATTCTAACATGGGCAAATCCTATCCATGTACGAACAGGGATCGGAATCTTTCTAGTCCTCTACAGTCTCTACGCCCTGTTTCGTCCCCTGACGAAAATATCGGTTGGTGGTGCCGCTGCGGATGCAGGAGTCGGGTTTCTCAACGGTATTCTCGCCGGTGTTACAGGGCTTGCTGGGATTTTAGTGACGATCTGGTGCGGGCTGCGGGGCTGGCCTAAGGACCAGCAACGCGCTGTCTTTCAGCCGGTTGCCGTTGCTATTTTTCTCATGAGTGCACTGTGGCTCGGCGTCAAGGGTGCAATCTCCGCAGATACGATCCGGCTTTTCTTATTCGGTTTGCCGTTCCTTCTCGCTGGCACGTGGCTCGGCATGAAGCTTTACGGCCGTCTCGATGAAGCGGCATTCCGGAAGGTCGTTCTCGTATTGGTATTTCTGTCCGGCTTCGTCCTGATTTTATAGCTATGCCCAAGCAAGACGACAGAATGCCGCATTTTCTTTCATCCTCATTAGTCTTCGCTCTATGCGCCCTCGTATGCGCTTCGGCAGGACTTGCACAAGAAAGCACCGTCATGATCCCAATTGAAAAAATGGATATTGGCACCGAACCAAGCGACTTCGATTTTGCCAGAACCGGTCAAGGTGGCGCGGCGAAGTGGGCTGTTGTTGGCGATTCGTCTGCAACGGTCGGCCGAGTACTCGAACAGTCAAGCACCGACCAGACGGACTATCGATTCCCGCTGGCGATCTACAAACCGTTTTCAGCCAAAGACGTTGAGGTCGTCCTAAGGTTTAAGGCTGTAGCGGGCCGTGTCGATCAAGCCGGGGGCATCGTCGTACGGCTTGTTGATGCCAATAACTACTACGTTGCCCGAGCCAACGCGCTTGAGGACAACGTTCGTTTTTACAGGATGGTGAAAGGCCGTCGAGAGCAACTGGCGGGCGTCAACGTCAAGGTTTCCGGCAACGAGTGGCATACGCTTGGCCTGAGAGCTGAAGGCGATCGGTTCACGATCACGTTCGACGGACACGCGCCGTTTACGGCCACTGATCGGACCATTTCTGACAGCGGCAAGGTCGCGCTGTGGACCAAGGCGGACAGCGTGACTCGGTTCGACAAAATCGAGATTAATAAGCTGCCATGAGCACCGCGCAGTTTGACGAACAAGCGACGACCCCGCGCTCAGATATTCTCATTCTCTATGCGGCTCGTGCCGCTAGAGGCTTCGGCGATGGTTTTGCCATCATCATCTTGCCAGCCTATTTGGCCGCGATTGGATTCGACGCGGTGCAAATCGGCATCGTCGCATCTGCATCACTGTTCGGGACTGCCATATTCACGCTGGCAATCGGATTCGTCGCGCCACGACACGATTTACGAAACATGCTTTTGGCTGGCGCAGTGTTGATGGTCTGTACCGGTCTCGCATTCCCCCAATTCGAGCATCTGACGTTTCTCGCGCTCGTCGCGTTCGTCGGCACAATAAACCCGTCGACCGGTGATCTCGGCGTATTGGTCCCCCTCGAACACGCCATGCTGGCGCATGGAGTTCCTGATCATCAGCGAACTCGCACTTTTGCGCGTTACAGTTTGATCGGTGCGCTTTCTATGGCAGCCGGATCACTGGCCGCCGCGGCACCCGATTTTTTGGTTCTTGCGGGAATCAGTCTCCTCACCGCTTTCAAACTAATGTTCTTTGTTTATGCTGCGCTAGGCGTTCTGAGCGCGTTGCTATACCGGCTTCTGCCACACACGCGTATGGACGAAGCCCATGTGAGCGCCCCACTCGGGCCCTCGCGTGGCGTGGTCTACAAGCTTGCTGCGCTGTTTAGTCTCGACGCCTTCGCAGGCGGTTTTGTCGTCCAATCGCTCCTCGCCCTGTGGCTGTTCGAGCGATTTGAACTTTCGCTTACGACCGCAAGTTTGTTTTTCTTCTGGTCGACCACATTGAGCGCCTTTTCTTACCCTATTGCCGCGTGGCTCGCGAAGCGGATCGGCCTCATCAACACGATGGTCTTCACTCACATTCCATCCAGCATATTTCTCATACTGGCGGCATTCTCATCCAACCTGGTGGTCGCACTGGGCCTGCTGCTGATCCGGTCGGCTCTCTCTCAGATGGATGTCCCCACACGCACCTCTTATGTCATGGCCGTGGTGAACCCTGCGGAGCGTACAGCGGCTGCGAGCGTTACGGCTGTACCCCGCAGTCTTGCCTCTTCATTGAGTCCGGCGCTTGCCGGTGTTTTGCTAGCAATGCCTTTTTCCGGTTTGCCGCTGGTCGTGTGTGGTGTGCTCAAAATTGTCTATGATGTGGCTCTGCTGTTTTCATTTCGGCACGTGAAGCCGCCAGAGGAGAACTGAACCGTTATTTAGGTCAGTCAGAACAAGATTATCCGCTTCGTCAGAAGCGAACGTAGATCATATCGTAAGAGATTACCGACGAGTGGCTAGAGCTTGGCGATGGCCACTTAGGTGTTTCCTCATCCCGGAGCGCATTTGTAGTAATGAAATAACTTCAAGACAATTGAACAAGGCTTCGCGAAGGACCGATGCAATGGAAAACTTTGGAGAATTAAAGATTGAACTTCATGAAACGGAGGAACGGCTACTCACTGAACTCAGAACATTGCGCCGTGGGCTTCGCGTGACCCCAGCGGGCTCTCCGGTGGTGGGGCTGCAGCTCACCATCGGACAGCGAATTGCCGACACCGTTGCCGCTACGATGGGCTCTTGGACGTTTATCATCATTCAATCCATCATTCTCATGTTTTGGATCGCTCTCAATGTTACCGCCTACGTACAACAATGGGACCCCTATCCGTTCATCTTGCTTAATCTAGCTCTCTCGTTCCAAGCTGCCTATGCAGCACCTTTCATCATGATGAGCCAAAACCGGCAGCAAGACATTGATCGCAAATCTGCCGAGGATGATTTTCAAATCAACATCAAAGCCGAGCTTGAGATAGAGCTGCTACATCAGAAGATTGATCAGCTGCGCGAGACAGAAGTTTTACACCTCACCGAGGCTGTTAAGGAGCTCACCGCTCTTCTGCACAAGGCTAAAATCGAGCCCGGTCCAGCCGCAAGCCAGTAAGGCGCAGAATGTCTGCTTCGAGTCAAAAGCGAACACGACGCTCTTTAATTGTGAGTTCTGCTCTTATGCCGAAAGCGGACATCCGGCTTTGGCGAGCAATCGCTCTATTGCTATTCTGCGAATTCAGACTGAAATTCGATCATTTCAAATGTGCGCGACAGATTTCGAAACGAGATCTGACGCTGCGAGCATTCGACACTAAGTGTCTAACAAATTACCGCGTTCGCCTAAGTTTTTGATTTAGTGCCAGGGCGCCGTATTTATTCGACAACCTATTGTAATTATTACCTTTCTCAGGTGACAAAATCAGCCGATACCAGCGCAAATACC
>Ga0207125_10176_pt2 | contig 12460 bp, 9 predicted proteins | sample Alteio_BWMinHeat_19_FD_153556 | JGI IMG/M metagenome (GOLD analysis project Ga0207125, IMG submission 153556) | Enriched cells from forest soil in Barre Woods Harvard Forest LTER site, Petersham, Massachusetts, United States -... | ecosystem: Environmental > Terrestrial > Soil > Temperate forest >...
TCCACGGCATTCGAGTTTGCGTTGCAGGGCGGGAGCATGGGGAGCGTCCTACCCGATGGCTCGCGCATCCGTGTCCGTTTTGTCCCCCAGGACGAACTTGTAGCTGACCAGATCGTGGCCTATGTTGCCGAAGATCGCATGGTTGTACATCGATTGGTGCGATTCGCCAAATGGCACCACGAAACCTATGTGATTGCGCGTGGGGACGCAACCGTTTGCTGCGATCTTCCTGTTCCTGCGTCTTCCGTCATCGGCATTGTGACTGAATATTGCACCACCGGCCCCTGGCAGCCGGTGGGCCCGGCGCGAGCGAGGTGGTTTGGCTTCGCATGGGCCGCATCGGCGATCTCATCGGTGGTCGGCTGGCTGGTGGGCTTGCATCCTCGAATTGCGATCTGGACGGCAAGACGCATGATCAGGATTCATCGGCTTGCCATGAGGCTGGCCCGCATTGCCAAGCGTCACACGGGACCCTGGTCGCTGAATCGGGTCCGCATCCAATCCACAAATTGAGGGATCACAGTCGCGTGCTGCTGTCCGATTCTAACTTGGCTCCTATGGTGAGAGTGGACAGTCATTCCATGGCGTTGAAGTGGTGGATCGTCGTCTGTACTGTATTCGTGGCGGCGGGTTGGCTGCTGTCAGCGGCCGGTCTACTCAATGCGGACGCGTATACGGTCATCACTTCGGCGGTATTGACGGTGCTGCTGGTGGTGATGCAAAGGAAACCGATCCGCTGGAAGACTGCGCTCCGACGTTTCCGGCGGCCTTTGCCGGCAGCCTTCGGTTTGACCTGGCTGGTGGCGTTCGTGGGAGGAATTCTGCACGCCCCCAATAACTACGACGCCCTCACTTATCGCCTGCCGCGCGTCCTGGCTTGGTTGGCCGCAGGACACTGGAGATGGATCGATACCACCAGTCAGCGGATGAACTACAGCGCCACGAACACCGAATGGATCTCCGCGCCGCTGCTGGTGATGAGTCACAGCGACCGCCTGCTATTCCTTCTGAATCTGGTTCCATATACGTTGCTGCCGGGTTTGATCTTCGCGGTCTATCGCCGGCTTGGTGTCCGGAATCGGGTTGCCTGGGCATGGATGTGGGTTCTGCCCGCGGCACTCTGCTTCGCCTTGCAGGCGGCCAGCATCGGCAACGACCTAATCGGCGCGGTGTTTGTGTTGACCTCGGTCTACTTCAGCCTGGAGGCTTGGCGCAGCAAAAACGTATCCGATGTTTGGCTGGCGCTGCTGGCACTGGCTCTTGCGACGGGTGTAAAAGGATCAAACCTGCCTTTGATGCTCCCTGTGCTGGTGGCCTTGTGGCCTGTGCTCCGGCTGCTTTTGCAGCGAAGGATGGCCAGCACGTGGGTGTTAGGCATTGCGCTCCTAGTCTCATACTTACCCACAGCGATCCTCAATCGCCACTTTACCGGAGACTGGAAGGGGGATCCGCGGAACACCGAGGCACTGCAGGCGGGCGGCCCTGTAGCGGGAATTCTCGGCAATACCATCCAGCTTGCGGTACAGAGTCTGCAGCCGCCGTTGCTGCCTGGAGCCGGCGCGCTCGACGAAAGCCTAGCACGGCGCATGCCAACGAGCTTGGAGCGATTCTTGAAGCGGGAGTTCCCCCGCTTTGAGCCGCAACTCGGCGAACTTCCTCAAGAGGAGGCAGCGGGACTCGGACTGGCACTCGTTCTTCTCTTGGGCGTCGGCCTCTGCGTGAGACTCCTGAATCCGACGACTGCGAGCATGAACTCAGGCACGCCAAAGCCGGCCGCCCGCCTCATTCCGTGGGCCGCCTTCGTCGCTACGTTGGCATACATGGTGATGGTGGGGAGCGACACTTCCGCGCGGCTGCTTTCTCCCTATTATCTTTTGCTGCTCCCGCCTCTATTCACTGGACAGGCAAATGTTCGATGGCTTCGCACAGGTTGGTGGCAGTCGGGCGCTCTTGCGGTGATCGCATTGACGATCTTGGACCTGGTGCTTACGCCGGCTCGGCCTCTCTGGCCGGCGCAGACGATTTTGGCGAAGCTGCAGTCCCGAGGGACCCACAGTACGCAATTAGCTCGAGCGCAGGAAGTTTATTCTGTGTATCGAGAGCGCAATGACGTACTTCACCCATTGCGCGACTGTTTGCCACCCGAGGCCACGCGAATCGGAGTCATCGCCGACGACAACGATTCAGACTATGCATTGTGGCGGCCGTTCGGAGAACGCACCGTGAACTATCTAGTGGGTGCGCATCCGTGGCAGCAGGAGACACGAGGCTTCACCTGGATCGTCGGGAAGACCAGTTTGCTCAATCCGCGCTACCAGAGTTCCCTGGAGCAGCTGAGACTCTCTTCCGGCGGGCAGATCGTCGCCACAAAGCAAATCACTTTGAAAGTAAGTGTTGGCCCTGAAGAGTGGTTCGTGATGCGGTTGCCCGAGGAATCTCAGCTCGGCGCTCGAGTAGCCCCGGTTTCCGATGGAGATCGATGAGAATGCCGAAGGGGCGGCGTACGCGCCAGCGCCGCCAAAGGATCTGGCCCGCTTCCTCTTGGCGAGAGGTCGTGATTCGGGCAACAACTCGAGGTGAAGATCCAATGTTGAAGCGGCGTCCTCGTGGTTGCGGCCCTGCCGGACAGGTCGTTCTATGCTGCTGAAATGCTGGGTTGCTCTCTGCGCTCTATTCGTCGTCGCAGGGTGGGTGTTGTCCGCTGCGGGACAACTGAATGCCTACGCATATGCGGCGGTATCCGGCGCGACCCTCGTGGTGATCCTTGCTCTGGTTCGAAGGCAGCCGATCCGCTGGCGCCTTCCGTTGCGGCGATTCAAGCGTCCTCTCCCCTTGGCATACGCTATTTTAGGCTTCATTGCTCTTGTCGGGGGAGCGCTCTATTCTCCCAACAACTACGAGGGCGTCACGTTTCGATTGCCTCGGCTTGCCTACTGGCTTGCCGCCGGCCACTGGACCTGGATTAGCGGCGCCAGCGAAAAGATGAACTACAGCTCTGCCAACTTCGAATGGCTCAGCGCGCCTTTGTTCTTATTCACTCACAGTGACCGTCTTCTCTTTCTGCTGAACTTTATTCCCTATCTCTTCTTACCGGGGTTGCTTTTCTCGACTTATCGCATGCTGGGGGTACCGGGTCGCGTGGCCTGGTCGTGGATGTGGGCGTTGCCGGCGGCGTACTGTTACGTGTTACAGGCGGGCAGCATTGCCGTTGATGCGATGGGCGCGGTTCTCGTTCTCGCGTCACTTCACTTGGGCCTCCGGGCCGCGCGCACAAGAAAGGTATCGGAGGCCTGGCTTGCACTCCTCGCGATAGCGCTGGCCACCGGGATCGAGGGGACCAATTTACCTTTAGTCCTGCCATGCCTGGTGGCTCTTTGGCCAGCGCGTCGTCTGCTCCAGGCCAGGCCTTTTGCCAGCAGCGGAATTCTTGCGGCGGCGCTGCTGGTGTCGTTCTTGCCAACCGCGGTGCTGAACCATCATTTCACCGGCGATTGGAACGGGTATGGACCCTACACCAACGGCTTGCGCGTTCACAATCCGCTTGCAAGGATGGTGGCAAATACTCTGCGCGTGAGTGCGCAAATGCTGCAGCCTCCATTATTGCCTGGGGCACATGCTCTCGACTCGCAGCTGGTAGAAAAGCTCCCTCACGCGGTCAATGCTCTGCTTAAGCCAGATTTTTCTCAGTTTGAGCTCCAGTTGGGGGAATTACCGCAAGAAGAGGTGAGTGGTTTCGGCCTGGTCGTCAGCTTGCTCCTGATCGTTAGTCTGATAGGAAGGTTATTTGTGCGTGGCAAGACGGTCCATAACGTCGATCGCGACCAGAACCGAACAGCAACTTTAATCATGGCGGCCTCGGGGGTTGCGTTCCTGCTTTACCGAGGTCCAGTGGGCTGCGAGGCGACGGCGCGGACTCTCGCTCCCTATTTCCCCTTGCTGCTTCCGCCATTGCTGCGACACGGCGTGAATGCCTGGTTGGCGCGCAAGGTATGGTGGCGGTCAGCCGCGCTGCTGGCGGTGGCAAGTGCCGCGCTCATTGTGGTGCTCACCCCAGCGCGACCACTGTGGCCAGCAGCCACGGTCCTGGCAAGGCTACGTTCACGATGGCCGCAAAGTACCCAACTGGCGCGGGCCAACGAAGTTTTTTCCGTCTATCGAGCGCGCAACGATCTCCTCGGGTCACTGCGCGATTTTCTGCCTGCAACCGCGGTCAACGTGGGCGTGGTTGCAGACGAAGATGATTCGGCATACGCGTTGTGGCGGCCGTTTGGAGCTCGTACGCTAACCTACCTCGGGAGTTCCCGGCCGTGGAAAGAGGAAACTCACGGCATCACTTGGATCGTTGGGAAGACCAGCTTGCTAGACTCGCGCTTTCAGCGCTCGCTGGAACAAATACGGCTTTCTTCCGGGGGACAGGTCGTCACCACTCAGCTCATCACCTCGAAGGTCAGGGACGGGCCGGAGCAGTGGTTCGTGATGCGATTGCCGGAGGACGCGGGCGATCGCGCCGACGACTCACAGGCAGGTCGCGAATGACTCCGCATGGGCACAGATTTTGAGATGCAAGGCTGGTCTTCTGCGCCTTTCGGGGTTGGTGGCGTCGCAACTGTGCACAACGATTCGCCAGAGATATACAGGACAAGACAGCTTGCACCCGATCGCAACATACTATGACGGCTTCTCGCTCGAGCATGAATTCCTGCTCGAGCTGCTTGGCAGCACTCGTCAGGAGTGGATTGGGAAGCCTCACAACCACACCGCACAGATTGACTGGAGCCATCTCTTCGCGATTACTCCGCCTGATATTTATGGATATCTGGGTTACAAGCTCACGGAAGCAGGTCTCCAGAGCTACTGTCCTGCGCCGCTACTGGCGGAGACCATGAACGCACGGCGCGCCACAGCCGCCCAATGGCTCCGCCTAAGATTTGAACTGCGCCACCTCGCGGCCGAGTTTGCGAAGCACCGAGTCGACTTTTTGTTGTTGAAGGGAGCTGCGCTCGCATTCCTGGCTTATCCGGACTCTTCGCTTCGCTCGGTTTCCGATCTGGATGTCTTGGTTCAATCTGAATATTTGGCCCAGGCACTGGAGTGTGTCTATGCCGCGGGCTTCCATTGCCCGGAACGCTATGCCCATGCAGGTGGTCTCACCGAGTCCGCTCTACCCGGGGAAGAGATTTCGCTCCCCTTGGAGAAGCCCGGCACACGAGCGCTGATCGAGGTTCACACGCAACTGGAATCCGCACAGCCATGGTTTCCAGTTGCGATCAGCCAGGTTTGGGAAAGTTCGCAGGAAGCGAATCTCGGCGGCCTTCGAGTTCGTATCCCGAACCCGCACGAATTTCTTTTTCACCTGATCCTGCACTTGGCTCGGGCGCACCTGTTCTCCTTGGGACTGCGGCCGCTTCTGGATATTCACCTTTGGGTGGAGCATCAAGGCGAAAGGCTGGACTGGCAATGGATCGCGTCAGAATGCGTCCGCCGAGGGTATGCCGGCTGGGCGCATCTGACGCTAAGAATTGGGTGCGACACGTTCGGAACGCGGATTCCTGCGACTTTCTTTGAGTCCGTTGCGGCACCAGCTGGGCTCGATCGGCTCATGCGACTGGCCTGCCAACAGATATGGGCTGATCACCGCGTGGACTCCCTCGTTCCTCCGCGTCTTGTCATGACGATCTCAGAACGCTCGGCGATGGCGGCACTCTCCGGCTTGCTAAGGCGCGCAAGCCCAACCCGGAATCGACAGGGTTCAACCGTTCCGCCACAAAGAATGTTGGAGAGTGATGGATGGACCGCCACCCTTCAGCGGATGCTGAACGAGGTTCGATTGAAAACGCCGCAGTACATTCGGGCGTGGCGTAACGGCAGGATGCGCTGGTCAAACGTGCAGGCAGCTGCGCGACTGGCACGAGGACGCACCGAAATACAACGGACGCTTGGGAGATAGATTGATTGATCGCGTAACACCAGGGCCTTTTGAAGTCTGCGAAAGCTCGGAAGGCATCCTGCGTCAAAGAAGTGGTAGTCAAAAGCTGTGGTTTTCGAACAGCACCGGCATTTGATTCACGGTTATAACTTCCGGCAGAGGCTTTACATTGTCTTGCCAGTCGCGATATTCGGTCAGGCCGGAACTCGCCGGTGTGGGAACAGAGAGGCTCACCCCAGAGCTGCTCCAGAGCATCCAGCCTTGGTAACCGCCGGTTCGTTGCAGCTCGCATGCCCACAAGCCGTCTTTGTACTGTTCGCAATGATCGAGGCTAGCCCCAACGAGCCAGTTTTCGATGACTCCATAGGCTCTTCCCGGAGCCGTCATTGCATTCTGGGTGCCCTGAGTGTTGCATGATGATGCCGTCCACAAGGTTCCCCACTCGCAGTTATCGTATGCGTACCAGACAAGGCGTGAGACGCCCGCGGCAATTTGATCGGCGTGATAGCGCATCAGCCAGGACGCCTGCGGCTGGTCAACTTGTGTGGTCTCTTCTCCCCAGCTTGCCTCCGTGTTCCACAACTCGAGAGTAGCCAGCCCGTGTTTGCCAAGGGTCTGCCTAAGGAGTTGGATCCTGGATATGACGTCCTCGGGGTTCACTACGCCATAGCCGTGAAAAGAGGCGATGTCCGCATAAGAATGCGCGCCCGCAGCGGCCAAGTATGAGTCGAGCCAGTCCAGGCTGGTCGAGCCTAAACTGCTGATCGGTGGCAACAAGACCTGGTTCGGATTGGAACCTCCGTTGGGAGAACAGACCCCATTGGTGCAGCCGCAATTCGCAGGGTCTTTCGCGATTTGATACAAGTGCTGCGCAACCGTCAAAAGCTGTGCGTTCGACCCATCCCAGGATTGCTTGTTATTCGGTTCATTCCATGGCTCGTAGTAAGTGACCGTGCCGCAATAGCGCTGAACCAGCTCGGCGCACAGGTTCCAAACTGCACCCCGGTGTTACCGCATGCATCCGAGGGATCTGTCGACGCCCATTGCGGCGCATTTCCGAAGGTGAAGATGAAGTCATTCACGCCATTCTTTCTGGCGGTCGCGATCGTACCATCCATCTTGGTCCAATCGAAGTTTCCTTGGGACGGTTCGAGTATCGCCCAATAGGCTACGTCCCACAGTCGCAAAGTGGAAAGATTGAATGCCGGGAACGGTGTCAGGTCACTTGAAACGCCGGAGGTATTCGGCGCCAGGTTGTGGATTGTCATGCCAAAAAACTTGCTGGAAATTGCGGTCGAATTACTGGATGGAGTAAGGGTATTCGCGAGTGGACTGCCGGCATAGGTAAACAACCCTGAGCTCGGATGCGAATTCGGGCGTGGCGATATCGAAGACGTCTGAACGCCGCATCCAATCAGCAAACCGGCGATCACGATACCTGCAGGCAGTGAGAACGTCCAGGAACCAATTGAACATAGTCTAAATTGCATAAGACGTCGCCCTTTTCCCGCGCCCGCGTTGTGGGGGGAACTGGTTCCCTGAGGGTTGTCAGCGAATCTATGTGGCGGAGTCTGTCTCTCTCCTCAACCAAGATCAGCAGTGATCTACAATGCAGATCACAAGTTAGTCATTCGGGAACACTAAGTGGACCCTAAATGTAGTGATAGCTGTTACAAGGGACTCTTGGCCGGTCGCTAGCCATCCGCGACCAACTATGAGACCTTAGGGCAATATACAGGGGATCGCATCGTCACTCGTACAACTTTGAAGGTAGTCCCTGGACCACGGAAGTGGTACTCGGCTCAACGAAAAGCTAGAGCGGTAGAAATCTAAAGGCTCCGATGGGCGCGGATCGTGAGCTCAGTTCTTCTTTCAGGGCGCGGGTTTTTCTAAGCCGCTTGAAGAATTCTTCGAGCATGCTGACGAGATGGCGTTGATGCTCACGCCCTCAGCGTCCGCCCACTCCCGCAGCTTGATCCTGGCCTCGCTGCGACGAGCGCGCTAATCGAAGTTCCTTCCTTGGCAGCAGGAATGCGTGCTTCGCGCAGCAAATCGGACTCGATCTCTAAGGTGATATTCGTCTCTTGACTGAGATTGAGGATGTCGTCGGGAGTGGTTTGGCCGGTGAGGTGATCGAGATGGCGCAGTGCGCTGCAGAGATCGAGAAGGATCATCTCGTGTGTGGTGTCGCATTTTTTTCGTTCCGGCTGGGCACGGCGAAGTCCTAGGTAGACGACCAAAAGAAATCAAGCATGCTGCTCGGATCGCGCCGATGGTTCCAATAGTTATTGTTCATCGCGAGGCGCCGCTTCCGAGGCTACCTGCTCCGCATGCCTTCACAACTGATACTCATCGCCGCCCGCAGCCAGGTATCTGGAACAGACCATAAGTCATGACGCAAGAGATAGCGAAACTCGGATCATCAGGAGCGGTGAAGCAATCCTAAGGGCCTTCAACGGCAAGCGGACCTGGCGATCAGGCGTACGGCAGGCCCGCCGTTTCGGCTGTCAATCGATCCCTGGTCCGCAGCATTTCGAGCCGAGGCTATTTCTTGAGGGAACTCATTCCCTTGACGCCGCCCAGTGAATAAATGACGTTGATCGTGGTCTTCACTTCCACCGGATCACCGTTCAGGAGGAAGGGCTTGTAAGTCCACTGGCGGACGGCATCGAGGGATGATTGCTGCAGCTGGCTGGGGCCGGAGACGACCTTGAGCTGTTCCACCTCGCCGGTTTTGCCGATGACGGCGTCGAGCTGCACCTTGCCCTGGATCCCAGCTTTCTTAGCGTCGCGCGGGTAGACGGGGGGAACCTTGTGCACGATTTGATTCTGCATGATCTCCGCCCGAACGGCGATGGGGCCGGTGGGGTTGGACGGGCGTTGCTCATCGCCGGCGGCGAGGGCGTCGACGTGGACGCTGAGGGCGAGGGTGGTGGCACAGATGCCCGCGCCGAGCAGGGCGCAGGCCGTCGCGGTGGTGAGTCGCCGCAGGGCTGAGGGTTGGGCTGGTTTCTCGGTGAGTCGCATAACTCTCCTTTCGAAGGTGGTGGCATCGAAGATTCCGATGGCGTGAGGGGTTCTGGCCGGCATTCCGTCAACGAGCAGAGAGGCCAGCCGCAAAAGCGAGCGAGCGTATTGGTGCTGACCGGCGAGGCCGGCAGCCAGCTGGTCGCAGACCATCTCGCGAGTCTCCATCAAGCGTTCGCGGGTGAGGAAGAGGATGGGATGAAAGCGCACGGGCAGAGAGAGGAACTCGTACAGCAGGTTTTTGAGGAAGTCATGCCGGCGCATGTGGGCGAATTCGTGGGCGATGGCCGTGCGGAGTTCGGTGTCGGGCAGCTCCGCGAGGAGGCCCGGGGGCAGAAGCACCAGCTTGCCCTTGATGCCGATGGTGATAGGGCCGTAGATCTGTGAGGATGTGCCGAGCGAGGCGGTTTCGACGCCGAATGCGTCAGCACATTGCGCCCAGTAGCCGGCGGCATCGGCGGAGAGAGTGACAGCGTTACGGCCCAGAAGGCGGATTTTGTGCAGGCGCCAAACGAAGCGAGCGGCGAGCCACGCAGTGATGGCGGCGTAGACGATGGCCAGCGCGGCGAGGAGCCAGGCGGGGAGATGCGGATTGCCGAAGGCGGTGCCGGGGCCCATGACGACGGAGACGTGCGGCTGGCCGTTGTTGAGCGGACCGCCGGAGAGATTGAGGAGGCCGCGGAGAGCGTTCCAGGGAATGGTGGAAGCCGCCGGCAGGAGGGCCTGCAGCAGGAGCACGCTGACCCATACGCGGTGTTCGGCGGCGGGGCCAAGCGAGCGGAGGGCACGCGCGGAGAGCCAGCCCGCAGCGAAGAGCAGGGGGAGCTGCCAAAGGGCGTTGACGAGATAGGAAAGAATGATGGATTCGAGCGTGGTCATGAGTCCTTCGCCTCCTCGTTAAAGCGCCGGGTGAGTTCGGCGAGACGTTTGGCGTCGATCTGGCCATTCTTGAGCAGGCTCATCACCAGCTCTTCGCTTGAACCAGCGAACATGCGGTCGATGAGGTCGCGGAGGCCCTGGCCGAGAGCTCTGGCCTCGGTGACGCGGGCGGAGTAGACGTAAGCGCGGCCGTCGAGCTCGCGGCGGAGCTTTCCCTTGCGCTCGAGGATGTTGAGCATGGTTTGGACAGTGGTGTAGGCGAGGAGGCGGGGGAGCTCGGCCTGCACGGCGCTGACCGTGCCCCTGCCGAGCCGCCAGATGACCTGCATCAGCTCGAGTTCGAGCCTGGTGAGGGCGGATTTGGAGGATCGCTTCACAACGGCTTCTCCTAATGAGTTAGGAGATTATGCGCCGTTGAGGGAATTTGTCAACTAAGAGTTTAGGAGTTGGGCGGCCACCTATTTGCTATCACTGACTGACACTTATTTTTCGATGCAGCAGAAATGAAAATGCGAGATCGGCCCAGTTTTGATGCGGGTCCCGGCCGGCTCCCTTTCCTGGTGGGCATATTGAGAGCGCGGAGTACGTCAGCTGGGAAAATGGTCGATCAAATGGCTCTCTTTTGAGCCTCTATTATCTCTCCGAACGAGTGGCATGCGCCATAACTACAGGATCGATTGGTTGAGCGGAGAACGCTTTGTTGAGGCGCACCCAGTTCCGTAGCGTAAAGCATCGCCTTCTTCCAATCTTGCGGTTTTCGACTTCTGAGTTCCGCTGGTCGTTTCGGGAACGAGAGCTTCGGAATATTGGCTAAGCGCTTTTGATATCACTGGATGTATTTATTTTCGAATCGTCGATCCCGGCAGACACTGTCGCAGCGTGGGTCTTTCGTAGACCACGCACAGCGCAGAAGTACAATCCTAACGCAATACGCCACGAATGCAGATTCTGCCGGCCGGATACAATTTGCTGCAACCTGAACTTGAACCATTATCTCTATTTTATGGGCAAACTCTTGGCATCATCGCCTAAAGTGCATGCTCTAGTAAGCTCCTCCGCAGCGGATGACGGCTCGTGGAGTCCTGAAGAGGATCTTAAGATCCAAGAGGGGAGTCCAGTTGCTGGCATAGTCTTCGTCAAACACCACACGCTCGTTATAGCCGACGTCACACCGACCGGAAACCTGCCACAACCCGGTGATCCCCGGGACTACGGCGGTGTAAAACACAAAACGATCACCATACTTTTGTCGCTCGGCGTGGACGATGGGCCTCGGGCCAACGAAACTCATCTCTCCCTTCAAGACATTCAGTATCTGGGGCAACTCATCTAGGCTCATCTTGCGGAGAAATCTCCCCAGGGCACCCACACGCGGATCCCTCCGGAGTTTATGGGTTTGCGCCCACTCCTGATGTGCCTCCGGATTGCTCTCCAGAAACTCCTGAAGAGCCTTCTCGGCACGAACGTGCATAGTCCGGAACTTTAGAATTCTGAACTTGCGCCCGTATTGTCCGATCCGCGCTTGGCGGAAGAAAACTGGGCCGCCGGAGGTCACCGCAATGACGCCGGCGATCACGAGGGTAAGTGGCACAGCAACCGGAAGGATTAGGAAGCCCAGGATCAAATCGAAGAATCTCTTGCCGAAACGATAGGCTGTGGTCTGCGTCGGGAGGGTGGAAATCGCCGACCAGTCAGGAATCACTGTCAAGGGATTCGAGACGAACGAGAGATCCAGGTGCTGCCGACGAGGAATGTGATCAACTTCGAGCTTTGGAAGACTCAGAGCGGCCACGAGCCATCAGATTGTGGATAGTTGCTCGATGCACTTTCGAAGATCAACTCTTGCCTCGCGTCAGCTTGTGGCAAGCTGCTTCGCGCCCAAAGCACTCTGGACACGGAATGCTAAATTCGGTGCTTTCAAAAGTTCTCTCCAGAGTTCGGCCGAACGCACGTCCGAACCCCTTTTTCTTGTTGCCGACTGTTCAAGAGTTCGGGAGGCTCTGACTGCCCGCGACCATCCACACCAATATTGGTGGATGGAAGTACGCAACTGGAACCGATTCTAGAGCAATCGAACCTGAATCGTGACTCGTCGCATCTTCCTACTACCTTGACTATATAGCCTTTGGTTTCTTTGCTTCACTCCATTCCGAACAAGCTTCTGGGGCATATACCCGAAGGTGACTGTTTCAAATTCTTATTTTGGGAGCTTCCAATCAGCTGACTCTCGCTGATCAGGCCGTACGAAGAGCGTAACGAACGTCGCATCTGCTCATTCGAATAGCCTTCCTCAACCCCGCTTATCCGTTGAACGGGTCGCGTGACGCGAGAGCCACAAGAATGGACGGAGTGGATAGTAGAGCCACAGGAGTCGATCTGGAAGCGGAAGTGCGTCGAAATCGGCCGAGCGGAACATGTCGCGGCCTAAGATTGACCTGAGTTTCGACTTTTTCCTAAGTGACGACATGTACCGCAATGACTTGACGTATTCCAGCGGGGCCCGTCTGACGTATTGAAAGAATTTCAAGTCCTGTTGCGGATCTTTGAGATTCGGCGCCGCTGCCAGTATGTGCTGAATCGATACGCCTGCCATTCGCAAGGCGACCTTTTCCCTTGAGATCAGACCTG
>Ga0207125_10207_pt1 | contig 12390 bp, 12 predicted proteins | sample Alteio_BWMinHeat_19_FD_153556 | JGI IMG/M metagenome (GOLD analysis project Ga0207125, IMG submission 153556) | Enriched cells from forest soil in Barre Woods Harvard Forest LTER site, Petersham, Massachusetts, United States -... | ecosystem: Environmental > Terrestrial > Soil > Temperate forest >...
TTTGAAGTCGGTTTAACTACTAGTATTTTTAAGATAATCGGGAAGTGGATAACCGTTTGCCTTATTAGTCTTGGTAGAATCAGGCAATATTTATCTACTTAAATATTTGTGCTCTCTTTTTCGTAAGACAAGACTTTCCTCTAGTCCTAAGCAGGATTCTAAGGTGCTAGATTGTGAACAGTGGGGGCAGGGTTCCGATTTGGCTGATTGTCCATTGATTTTATCAATGTTCCGCCATTTTTCGCCAAGAAGGAAAAGCTCTCGCATTAATTGCTGAATTTCAAACCCCCGTCTTGTCAAGGAGTATTCATAAACTATTATTGGCAAATTATAAGGAGGAATTACAATGATATTAGTAAATAAATTAGTCATTACTTGCTGCACCGGTATTTGCCTTATCCAGATATCACCAGTTTTGGCAGATATAGAAACAACCACCGTCAAAACAACCACCGTGACTAGGGAAGCGACACCAGCCAGTACAGCGATACCAATTATTCTTCCTTCAACAACATCATATATTTTGGTTGATCCAATTACCGGAGTAACGAAAGGTGCCTACGATCCAAGCCATGGCACGATCGAAACTAAAGATCTAGTGCCTGGCTTAGTTGTTATTGATCAGGCTACGGGCAAAATCGTAGCCAGTATCAATACTCTGGGACAAACTGTAGATATTGTTTCTGCCCCTGCTTTTGATACATTGGTCTCTTCTATCGATGCCAGACGCACTCAGTTGGATACCATGATTACACAAGCGCTAAGTAATGGAACGATCGATGCTACGCAAGCAGCATCACTGAGAGCCCAACTAGAAAAAATTACAGCAGAAGAGACATCATATAAAATTGGCACCAATGTTCTTACATATTCACAAGCGCTTCGTTTAGCTACAGCCCTCAATAATCTACAAAATCAATTAGTTTTCTTAGCACACGTACCTGCAATTGCTCCGATATTGGGATCCAAATTCATGATTATTGATGGTCAAGTAATTATGGTTGTCGACGATCTCGATTATCGCAGAATAAGCCTAGTACAGCGTGTCGATGACGAATACATGGCTGGCCGGTTATCTACGAACCAGGTCAGTTCTTTAAAAGAACAGTTGAATGCGACGGCTGCTCTTGAAAGCAAGTATAAAAAGAACGGCGAATTGAGCTCTTCCAAAAAAGAGAAAATAGGCGCTAAATTAGACACCATAGAAAATCAAATGAATAAGGATGTGGCCATTATAAATGATAAACGCGCCAAAATCGGTATACGGGTACAGTAACGCCTATAAGATTAGCTCTGTGCTAAAGCTACAGTTGCGAACCAAAAGTTCTCAATTGACTTTATTACATTACAGAATTGATCAAAGTCTATTGGTTTAACGATATAGCAATTAGCGTGCAGATCGTAAGCAGCTTTAATATCTTCTTCCCGCTCAGAAGTCGTTAAAACTATTATTGGGATACGCATTAGATCTTTGTCCAGTTTCAATTCTGCTAGCACTTCTCGACCATCTTTAACTGGTAGATTTAAATCGAGCAAAATTATGTCTGGACGCGGAGCAGTCGCATACCTATCTTCTCTACGCAAAAACGACATAGCATGCCGCCCATCATTCACATTATATAAATGATAAGGAACCTTAGCATCAGCCAGAGCATTTTTTGTCAAGAGTACGTCTGCTGGACTATCCTCGATTAACAAAATATTCAGGGGATTCAGTCGTTTGTTAACCATCATTTTTTGTCCCCTCGCTCAGTAATACTAAAATGAAATGTTGTGCCTTTACCGGGTTGCGATTCCACCCAAATTTTGCCGCCATGCCTTTCAATAATTCGTTTACAGATTGGCAGCCCAATGCCAGTGCCGGGATATTTGTCCTTTGCGTGCAAACGCTTAAAGGGTTGAAAAATTCTGTTTGCATATGCCTGATCGAAACCAATACCATTGTCTCTTACTGAAAACAACCATTGTCCATTTTTACGGCGCGCATCAACAAAAATTTCAGGCGGGCTATCACTGCGAAATTTTATGGCATTGCTAATCAAATTCTGGAAAAGTTGGGTCAGCAAAGTACTGTTTGCGGTTAAAGCAGGCAGGCGACCGTATCTAATAGTTGCCTTGCTTTCTTCAATGGCAGTTGCCAAGTTCGTTTTTACTTGCTCTAAAACTTTTGGTACCTCGGTTGCCGAATAGCTTATTTCTTCGCTGTTGACACGAGAGAGAGACAGAAGGTCATTAATCAGTGCTCGCATTCGCTGGGCTCCATCGACAGCATAGTGAATAAGTTCATCAGCATTTCTATCCAGACGTCCTTTATATGTTTTCTCCAATATTTGCAAACAACCTGCAATAGCGCGCAATGGTTCTTGCAAGTCGTGCGAAGCAACAGAAGCAAATTGTTCCAATTCAGCATTCACACGTTCCATCTCTGCTAAAGCAAATTGTTTTTGTTCGGCTTCCTTACGATCGGTTATATCGGTGTTAATCTCCAGTACCCCTATGGGTTTTCCCTTCATATCCGTTTTGAGTGTTTGCCGACTTTCAATAATAAGTCGCCGCCCATCCTGCGTATAGTGAATTAACTCGCCATCCCAGCGTCCTTTAATAAGTATCTCTTGCTCTATCTCAAGCAATGGCTTTGGAAATTCGGTCTTGAGCAGCTCATGCGATTTCTTGTCCAGGGCTTGGCTGTCTGTATAACCATACATTTTCTCAGCACCGCGATTGAAATAACGAATAGTTCCATCTTGATCACGCACTATGATGGCATCATTAGATAAGTCTAGTAACGCCGCTTGTTCCTGTAGTGCATTGCTAATCCGCCTTTTCTCTGTAATATCCCGTGTTACTTTAGCAAAACCTGTCAATTGTCCCGCATGATCATAGATGGCTGTAATAATTATATGTGCCCAAAATTGGCTACCATCTTTACGTATACGTAATCTTTCCTCCTCATATCGGCCATCTTTCCTGGCCATATCTAATACCCATTGCGGTCCGTTTTGCTCTTTGTCTTCAGAACTAAAGAAACTTGAGAAATTCCAGCCGACTATTTCGTCTTCCTTATAACCCTGAATTCGCTCGGCGCCATCATTCCAAGTCATAATGGTGCCTTGCGGATCTAGCATGATTATGGCGTAATCTTTTATACCAGATATCAATAAGTGAAATTGCTCCTCGCTTTCACGTAGTTTCTGATGCGCTGTTTCTAATTCTTCAGTACTTCGCAATTTCAATGTTTTTGGAACAAGCGGCCATAAAGCCATTGCCGAGAGTATAGCTATGGCTGCGGTGCATGCTTCAATGGAAGCCAGAATCCAGTAGAGAGGGTGAAATAAGCTCCAGATTTTCATTATATGGAGCAATCCAAAAGCAACCAGACATAAGCCTAAGAGCCAAAAAACTATAGGATAACCCAGTTCTTTTTTATTGCGAATAAAATGTATTAGCGCCAAGAAGAGTGCCAAACATGCTGCCGTAATGCCAGCATTACTTAAAATCTTAGTCCACAGCAATAGCGGATCCTGTTGTATCATCAAGTCATTAGGTATAAACTCATGAATATTACTGCATTGAGCACTGCCAGACCAGGCAATACCAACAGCGAACATGCTACCTCTGCATAAGAGGCGCAAATTATCAACATAAACTGGCCAGAAATACCTGCTTCTAATCATCCAAATTGCCTGTCTGTTAGTTGCGATTATATGACTATCGTTCCGGTCAGCTCAAGCATAGCAAAACCACATTACATATCATTAAAACCATCACAAACCAGACATCCAGCGTAATATTTTGCAGTAACTCTTGAAGCCTCCGATTAACCCTCAGTACCTTACAAATCTTCGATTCAAAGCATGCTTGTGAGCTACAAAAACAGCAATTTTTAAGATTGTTCTACAACTCATTATGAATCACTATAAACAGAAGATTAACTGTTTGCTTGATGTATCATTGCCAGTACTAACGAGTAAGATATTAATGCCAAGCAGGCGAACCAGGTAATCAGTTTCGTATTCCAATAATAAAATGCGCGGTTGCAACACACAACAAATCCCCAACAAATTGCAAACATTCAGTTTTTCGACTGTTGTCTATTTTACGCTCAGATTTTTTATACGCATATTTATGCGTATTTTCTTTTCTCTTGAATATGATGGTTTGCACTATGTACGAGAGCAGCAAGGTCCAATCATTTTAGCTGGCAATCATACAGGCTGGTTAGACACTTTAGCTGTTGGCTCTGCCTGTAATCGACGGGTGCGTTTTCTAGCCGCTGAGTGGGTAACAAAATGGCCCCTACTTGGTCCAATCATTATCGCTTTAGGCGGTATTCCGGTTCATCCTGGCAAAGGAAGCAAAGCAATTGAAGATGCTCTCAAATATCTTACTGATGGAGAAGATATTTGTATTTTTCCAGAAGGGGTTCTTTCAATCGATGGCAATTTAGCTCAATTTAGAAGTGGTGTGTCCAAGCTACACAAAGAAAGCGGCTGCCCAATTATACCCTTTGCAATATATGGTGGCTATGAGGCATGGCCCTATAATCGTCTTTTGCCGCACCTACATAAAATAGCCATACACTTTGGCGTTCCATTATCAAAGCTAGATTCTAGTCTTGGTGAAACTACTAGAGAGCTAGAAGATATGGTTGGTTTTATGAAAGCTTCGCTTGAGCGGCGATACCGTTCTGATCAAGAAAGAGAAACAAGCTTTTTATCTTTATTACAAGCTAAGTCAGATGTATTTTCTGCCCGTCCGGCTCTTAGCATGAAAACGAAAAAGGGTTGGTATGAGCTGAGCTACGCTGAACTTTCGCGCCAGGCGATCAAACTGTCTTCTTATTTAATTGAAGCCGGTATTAATTATGGTGACCGTGTTGCTATTTTGTCAGAATCAAGACCAGAGTTTGCCGTTTGCTTTTTTGGTTCTATGCGCGCTGGTGCTACCATTGTACCTCTGGATATAAAGCTAACCAGTACTGAATTGAAGACTTTGCTTTTAGATTGCTGTCCCAAAGTAATTTTTCTATCTAATCATCTAATAAAAGTTTTTGAGGAAATCAAAGGATCTATAGACAGTACCACTTTGTGCTTCCTGCTTGATCATGATCAACAATCTCCGTCTTATCCATCTATGCAAATTCTTGCCTCATCAAAGAAACTGCCCTCCAGAGAGCGTTCGTTAGAAGAAGTGGCTGTAATTATTTATACTTCAGGAACGACCGGCAGTCCAAAAGGAGTAATGAATACTATTGGTAATTTGCTTTTTCAAGCCACTCAATTTGAGAAAATAGTTGATCCAAAAGAGGGCGATCGCTTTTTATCCATATTACCGCTCAATCATCTTTTAGAATTAACCCATGGCTTATTGGGGGTTCTACACGCTGGTGGTACAGTTTATTACAGCCAGAGCCTTTATCCCAAGGATATCATTGCGTTGATGAAAGAAAAGCATGTTTCAGGCATGATTGGAGTTCCGTTGTTTTATCGAACTTTAAAAAATGGTATTGAACGCGAAATATCTAAAGGTAACACACTGAAAAGGTTATGGTGGCATTCTGCTACTGCTCTTGGTGCAATGACCAAAAGTCAAAAGTTGCGACGCTTTCTTTTTGCTCCATTACATAAAAGCCTGGGTAATAGGTTGAAGTTGCTTATCTCTGGCGGCGCACCATTAGAATATTCTTCTGCTGAATTTTTTGACTTAGTTGGTATATCAATTTTGCAAGGTTATGGATTAACAGAAACCAGCCCGGTTATCACCTGTAATACTCCTTCGGCAAATCGATTAGGCTCTGTCGGTCAAATAATACCGGGTGTGGAAGTGAAAATTGCAACTAACGGGGGAGACGAGCAGGAAGGCGAAATTTTAACCCGTGGACCGCACATCATGAAAGGTTATTTTAAGCGAGATGATTTAACTGCTGAAGCCATCGACAAAGATCACTGGTTTCACACTGGAGATTTAGGGAAAATAGATAAAGAAGGATATCTCTATGTGACTGGAAGAATCAAAAACTTGATTGTTCTTGGTGGTGGCAAAAAGGTTCATCCTGAAGAAGTAGAAGGTGTTTTATCTGCTAGTCCGCATATTAAAGAGATTTGTGTTCTAGGTCTAGTGGCTAAATCTGGTTCAAAAGAAGGAACCGAAGAAGTCTGTGCTGTAGTAGTACCTAGTGATTCTTTCAAGAAAGAATTTCCAGATAAGGTTCGCATAGAAAAAGCGCTAACAAACGAAGTGCAAGAGCTAAGCATGCTATTGGCGTCTTACAAGCGCCCAACAAAAATAATTGTTATGGATATTGATTTACCTAAGACCGCCACCAAAAAGGTTAAAAGAAATGACTTGTTGAAACTCATCTCTGATTGAATGGTAGCTCTATCTAAAACAAGACCCTCAACGCTCCATTACTTTGTTGCGCTTTTATTATTTCCTACAGTCAGCTTCTTTTTGTCAGCTTCTTTTTGTACCGGTGGCAATCCAGCTTTTTTGTCAGTGCCCTTCGTTGCATGGTCCACATGTGTGAATGGTGCTTTGACAGTTGCATTATCTTGACCAGCTGGATTATGGACCTTGGTGAATGGTGCTCTAACATCCACATCTTTTGTTCCATCGCTATATCGCGTTTCGTCAATATGCACAAATGGGAAATGCATGTGTTTAGTTTGTTCCACAGGTTTATCAGTCTGGCTAGTTTGATTGGTCTGATCGGACTTAGCGCTGGTGTCGGCAGCAAGCGCAGTTGTATTGCTGAAACATCCTCCATTCAGGACAATTAATATGGACCAGATCATTATATAAAAACTTTTATTCGATATATTCATCAGCGCTCTCCGTTATGAAGGGGATTCATCACCAATTTCTCGATGGCTCAATTATATTACATTTAAATATTTCCATAAAAGAATGTGTTTCTCTGCCACAAGATTGATTGAACGTCCAAACGTAATATAAGCTTTATGCTGTCAAGCAGATATTATCTGAGGTATATTCTCAGATCCCGATTGATCATGAGAGGGGTTTGTCCAAGTCCGTAAATAAATTATTTGCGCGGGTTTGCTCTGGAGCTAACATCACGGTTTTATGGCTTATAGGTCCGCTCTAGCGATACCATAGTTAGCAGTGATACCATTGATGGCTAAGTTGCCAACAAAGCAAATAAAAAAGAGAATTGAAACTATGCTGCAAAAAATCAAAAAGAGCCGGGTGAACAAAAAAAACCGAGCAAAAAATATTACAAATGTCCTTGTAGCCATCGCCGATGATAAATATGGGGCTAGTGTCACCGATTTTATTGCTAATTATCAATGGCCAGCAAAGACACGACTGCTTCTTTTGTATGTGCTAGAAGAACATTCAATAAGATCAGTGATGCGCTTTTCGCCACAGCTTGCTGAACAAATTGTAGAAAACGATGAAGAATATGGACAAGATTTATTAGCACGCTCTGAAAAGCGCTTAAAGAGAAAGCTACCAAATACAAAAATAGAAAGTTGCTTGATCCGTGGTTCAGCAAAAGATGAGATTTTAGAAAATGCTAATCGCATCAAAGCAGACATCATAGTTTTAGGTGCACATGGGCGTACCGGTATAGGCTCGCTTTTGTTAGGCAGTGTTTCAATGGCTGTAGCAACTCATGCTTCTTGCTCGGTAGTCATAGTAAGGACATCCTGAGAATATCAAGCTTGGTTAAACAATCAAACACCTGAAATGAGCATTGATAACTGGCAAAAAGAATATGCAAACAAATTAACTACTGCTGATAATGCAGCAAAAGTTATTAAGCCGGCTGATACTATCTATATACACTCTAATGCTGCTGCTCCTCAAAGTCTGGTAGACGCAATGATAAGACGAGCACCACAACTAAAAGAGTTGCCTTTAGCCAGTAGTTAAGGCAGCCTTTTTGGTCTCCGGTTTGTATTTGGATAATATGGTCTCTTCACGCATCCAGTTAATTAACCCAACAAATTTCATCAAACGTAATGCCACCCAGGAAGGATCGATTTCAAAACGTCTCAAACCTGTTCGCGCGGAGCCGGGAAAGGCATGGTGATTATTATGCCAGCCATCTCCTGCTGTTAGTATTGCCACCCACCAAACATTCACGCTGGTATCCGGGGTGCGATAGTTCTTATAACCAAGCTTAGGCATGTGACAAATGACGTTAAACAATAATGGTACATGTTGTGCTACTAATGCCGCAGCAAGATCAGCCAGCGCGATCACCCAACCAAAACAGAGTAGCAAGATAATCCTAAAGACAATACCAAGCCGATAACAAAGTTTATGCGCTTTCCGCCATTCACCATTTTGCTCAAGCCACTTGTAGAGCGGGTCTCTTGCCACGTCCCTACATTGTGTAATTGGATCGATATGCGCAGGATAGCCTGGCTCTAAAATCCAACCATAATAGGCATACTTCCAGCCACTCAACATGGGTGAATGGGGATCGAAAGGTTGATCTGCGTAACGGTGATGCGCGCGGTGCATGGTTGCCCACCAAATTGGTGAACCTTGAAAAGCAAGATATCCTCCCAGCACCCAGAAATACTCAATCAACTTCGGGCAACGAAAAGATCTATGTGATAAAAGGCGATGATAACCAATTGTAATACCCATCATATGCCAGGCATAAAACAAAAAGAAAGCAGCAATAAAAGTGGCTATACCGGTTAACATAAAATCTTGCCTCAAATTCAGCCCTAGAGCTATGATAGAAGATTCATTCCACTTTTTTACTGAATCAAAGCACTTGATGAATAATCGTTTCTTTGTACGTCAGGATATCTAATCTACTTTCTACCTACTGTTATTATGACTTATTTATGTCTATTTGTCTGCCCATACTATTCCATCGGCTAATGCAAAGATAGGCGTTGTATACACTCTGCAACGCCACCACATGCCCGGTTTGCAGTATTAAAGTAGACATTCTGCCCCAATATTGTATTCATCCTAAATTAAGGCAAAAATCGAGCGTACTCCGCAAGAATTAAATCTGGGTTACTGCTTTAGTATTAATGATTCTGCGTACGCTTCTCTAATTCGAGCCTTTGAAGATTGTCGTTAATATCATTAATATCGGTTTTTAGTTTGGTTGTATCGGCAATATTTAATTTGCCACCATTCTTCGCGATCATTTTTGCTTTTTTACGCGCAACATGGGCCAGGTCTTGGCGCAATTTGTTCGCTTCTTTAACGGTCAGCTGATTCGATTTTTGCCCAGCATTAACTTCTTGCATCAATTTTGCTTGCCCCTCATCTGGGGGCAGTTTTTTTGATGTCGCGGGAAGTCCTGGACCCAGAGCAGCTAAACAAACTGCGGCAACCAAACTCAATATAGACAATCTCTTCATAATGCGTATCTTTCCTCTTCAGCTCATTCATATTTGTCTAATTCTTCGTTAAAGATGCGCCGTTACACCTGGTTGGCTTGAGCACGCTTCGTTATTTATCCAATCGACAATTAATTGTGCCAGCTGATCAGTGAGCTGATTTTCTTCAAGCAAAAGATGCTCACCGTCGCCAACAACCATGAGCAATTTGTCTTGTGTTGAAAGCTCATTGAATAGATTAATAGTGCCTTCGGGTTTCACTAGCTTGTCTTTGAAACCAGCAAGCATCATTACAGGTGTATTTGCCACCAGAGCCGCTGCATCTTGATTTCCTTTCATGAAATCATCGAATTGCTTAAGTTCTTTTGGTGTCATTTTCAAGCGATTAGTTGGTTCTACCTCCCACTTAGCTCTTAAGTTTGGATTTGCTGTTGCTCTGTTCATTACTTCAGGAGTAATGTTCATCTCCTCATTCTTATGCTCCAGGTAACGCGCGCCCACTACCAATTCTGAGCTAAGTTTGGCATAGCGGTCGCTTGAGGGAACCGAAGAAACTAAGCCATTCACAAGTTCAGGATAGCGAGATGTGGCACGCAGAGCAATTGCTCCTCCCATCGATTCACCAATGAGAAAAATTGGAACGCGTGGGTACGCCTTACGCAGCGTGCGCAGCGCCGACTCTACATCTGACATACATGCTTCAAAATCTACTTGGCTTTGGCCCTGGCGATTCATCCATTCCCCAAAACCTCTCACATCCAGTGCATATACGGCAAATCCGCGCCGTGCCATGCGTCTGCCGAAATTAGTAAATGATTTGCTGCTGAAGCCAAGTCCATGAACACACAACAATACTATTCCCGGCTTCTCTATTGGAATCCAGGAGCGGTATGGAACATTCATCTTAGAATTCCAGATTGGCAGTCCATTCTTATCTAATCCTCTAGTGGCAATAGTCAGTTTCTGACGCTGGGAACGATGATTTCCTGGAGCAACGGCCGGCGATGGCAAAGTGGCCGCCAATAGCTCCACCATAATCGCAACCGTAGCGATTGTTCTTGTCATTAGCATTATTGCGGTCCTCCTAACAGGAAATCTACAATCCTCCGCATAAGCATTTGCTTTTTTGCGTGACCTTAACCATATCATTAGACTGTCATTTTTTACTATAGCCTGTATGACGTATCGAAGAAAATTGAGGATTTCAAGGACTTAAATCTTCATTACCGCTAAACTATTAACTATCCTGCGCATTGACTGTAAGCACCGATCGCCAGCACATGCTGGTCGGAGAACCAAAAACTCGTTGTGCAGCAATCCAAAAAAGCTCTATGATGATCTTAGATAAGCTCACTTTTCACCAGTGTTAATCAAATATAGTGCGTAGACTTAAGTACCACACACTCGGTTAATAGAAAGCTTACGATATTAGCCAACCAGAATACTACATTTTTAAAGGATTTCTGTAGACGCTAGCGCCAATATTGTAGGAATGGTCCTTTGCTTAAATCTTTAAGTAAGAGGGTTTAGTTATGCACAAGGACAAACATTATCTCAGCGACTCATTCTTATTACATCTCGGTGATGCGATTCGCAATCGCCGCATAAATCTTTTACTATCGCAAGAAGAATTGGGTACGCGCGCCCATTTACACCGCACCTATGTTACCGATGTAGAAAACGGTTTACGCAATATTTCTATGATCACGTTGCTTAGAATAGCCAGGGCTTTGAAAAGCAACGCTTCCTCACCTATTCTTGCCGCAGAGAAAGCAGTCCATGCTGAGCGCCAGAAAAATAAATTGAGTTGATCATTCAACTAATTAATCTCCGTATGCTTGAATTCAACCCCTTTTCATTCATGCTTCTTCATTAACATGTCTAAGACGAAATAGTCTGTTGTGTTCGTACCAGCATACTTCTATAGCTACTTGAATGAATACAAGTGTAATTCAACCAAAAGGACTTTGTCGACTATCGTCACATTTGAACATCTGCTTGTTTTACAGCCGTCGCCTAGTCTTCGATGAAATGCTGATCGTAAAAGAAAATAATTGGTCGGCAAGTACTAAACATAACTTATTTCGGGCACGATTAATTAGCTTTATGCATTTAATAGTCCTATACTGTGACAATAGATAAGGCTGTTAAACACGTAACACACCACTGGAGGCTCTGATAGAGCTGCGGTTATTTCAACCTGCTCTGGTAACCATTGTTAATGGGTTCAAGACATTAGGTGATAACCATGGCTACGTCAATGGAAACGTGGGATATGAATTACGCAAATTATATGGCCAGTCATTCCGACACTCCAGCTATCATTCTCCACCGCCTTTCACAACATAATGATGTAGGAGTACGAATAGCTGTAGCGGACAATAAAAACACACACGCAATTACTACCAGGCAATTGGCTCAGGATAATAATGCGGATTTACGGTATGCTCTTGCTGAAAATCATCAGATCGATAGCGGCATTTTGGATATTTTAGCGAGCGATGAAAATCCATTTGTGGCCGATAGAGCACAAAAAACTCTATTGCGCCTCAAACAAGCAATTCCCTCTCAGTACTTACTTTAAAACCGCCAACAGAATAAAACATCTTTCCACAAAAATGTGAATAACATTTGATGGATCTTGGCGTGCCACTAGGGTTGTGACCGGATTGATGTCCCGCTTCCGGCGTGTCTTCCCGACTTTGGTTGAATTTTAATTAGACTCTCATTGGCTGCAGTCGATTGTTGAGCGAGCCATCTATCAATTAATAATGCGATCTGAGGATTTACGGCCTGATGCTCCAATAAGATATGTCCGTTGCCTGGCAAAATATTTAGCGAGACATTATGGGTACCAAACGTTTTGATAGCCGCTGGCAATTCTGCCGATTTAAATATGCCGTCCTCCAAACCAGCAATAATCAAAAGAGGGAAATTCCTGGGAAGTTTTTTTGCTGCCGTCATACCTTGATTATTGAAATTATTTACAGTAATAAGCTCTATGGGTGTCATTCTGCGGCAAATCATAGGATCTAAACTCCATGCTTTAGCA
>Ga0207125_10185_pt1 | contig 12353 bp, 16 predicted proteins | sample Alteio_BWMinHeat_19_FD_153556 | JGI IMG/M metagenome (GOLD analysis project Ga0207125, IMG submission 153556) | Enriched cells from forest soil in Barre Woods Harvard Forest LTER site, Petersham, Massachusetts, United States -... | ecosystem: Environmental > Terrestrial > Soil > Temperate forest >...
CATCGTGGTTCACCGCGTGGTTCCCGGCTTCGTGGTTCAGGCGGGCGATCCCACTGGCACCGGCGCCGGCGGCTCGGGCGTGAAGCTCAAGGCGGAATTCAACTCCCGCAAGCACGAACCCGGAATCCTCTCGATGGCGCGCACGGAAGATCCCGATTCCGCCGACTCCCAGTTCTTCATCATGCTCGGCGCTTCCCCGCAGCTCGACGGTAAGTACACCATCTTCGGGAAAGTGATCGAAGGGTTCGACAACGTTCCCAAGATCAAGCAGGGCGAGAAGATCAAAACCTTCACGATTCAATAGCGAGGTACCAAGCAATGTCGTTCGACTTAACTCCCGACGCCGAAGGCCTTTCCAAAGCTGTTGCCACGATGACTCTCGAGTCGGGCGGCGTGCTCAAATTCCGTTTCTACCCTACCGATGCACCGAACACCGTGAATCGCATCACGCAACTGATCTCCGAAGGCTACTACAACGGAATCAAATTCCACCGCGTAGTTCCCGGTTTCGTAGTTCAGGCGGGCGATCCTACCGGCACCGGCGGCGGCGGCTCGGGCGTGAAACTCAAGGCGGAATTCAACTCCCGCAAGCACGTGCCCGGAATCCTCTCGATGGCGCGCACCTCGGATCCCAACTCTGCCGATTCGCAGTTCTTCATCATGACGGGCACGCACCCGCACCTCGATCGCCAGTACACCGTATTCGGCATGCAGATCGAAGGCTACGAGCACGTAGAGAAGATCAAGCAGGGCGATAAGATCAAAACCTGGACTATCGAATAATCAGCTGTCTTCGGATCCGGTTTTCTTGAGCGGGAGCGAAGGATTGATCCCCGCTTTCACGAGCTGATTGGCGAATTTCTTCGCGCCGGTTTTCAGCCACAAATCATACACTCGCAGCAGATCGCGATGAGAGTCGGGATTAAAGCCCGTCTCTTCGGAGATCTGCGCGAGAATTTCGACGAATTTGGGAAACTTGCGAGCGAGCTCGAGAAAAAGCTCGGAGCGATATTTTTTTTCTTCCAGGGCGGCCACGTTTTCGTAAGCGGCGCAGCCCATTCCGATGTAGTAGTCCACGTCTACCAGCTTGCGGCTGAGGGAATCGGAGAAGAAGCCGGCAATGTAGAGGGAGTAATCTCCCAGCTGGCGCAGGCGCTGCGCGCGCTGCTCGGCTTTCACTTGTTCAAGCGCAATCGCGAGCTGCTGGGTGAGCGTATCGGCGGGATTACCCTCGGCGTCGGTGGGAACCAAATTTTCGGTGGTAATGAAGTGGCCGAGTAGCTGCACGAGATAGTGCTGGGCGTGTTCGGAAACCTGCAGACGCAAATTCGCCACGGCCCCAGAGACTGCTCCCTGGAAGTACTCGTTCGGATTCACAAAAATAATACCGGTCGTACTATTTTTCGGCATCCCAGCCCCCCTCCTGTGGCCTTACCCTCTTGGGTGTTATATTTGATTATAACATGGTTTTTTCTGCCAAAGGAAGCACTGCTCCAAATCACCCGGTACCGGGATTCCTGGCGAAATACCCCACCCCCTTCCACGTTTATAACGAGGCTGCCGCGCTAGAAGACGCAGCGGCCCTCCAAGAGGGCTTATTTTCAGGCCTTCGCGGGGCAGAGCTTTTTTATTCGGTAAAAACAAATCCACTACTACCCCTCCTCTCCTCGCTCCTCGCAAAAGGCTGGGGCCTCGAGGTGGTGGGCAATGAAAACGTCGCGCAAGCAGTGGCGAGCGGATGCCCGGGCAGCCGCATGCTCTACAGCGAAGCCGGCTGGAAGCTCGAAGAGCTCGAAGAAGCGATTCATAAAAAAGGCATCCGCTCGTTCACCGTGGATTCGCTATCCATGGCCCGCCTCCTGGGGCGCGCCTGCGGGCGAGAGAAACTCAACATCGCGTTCCGGATTCACGACGGGCATAGCCACTTTGGATTCCCGATTCTACGTGAGGCAATCACCTCCGCCTTAGCCGCGATTCCGCCCACCGCGATCGAATCTTTCGGCCTGCACGTTCATACGAATCCTCATGGCTCCCCGCGAGGAATCGATGAAATCCGGGAAGATTTCACGCTCCGCGCGCGCCGGCTCAAGAATGCCATTCAGCAATGCCCGCGCGAAGTGGAGTTCGTAAATCTCGGAGGAGGAATTGATTCGCCGTTCGTTTTCCGCCCGCACCCCGCGGAGCTTGCGCGGTTTCATAACCCGAACGAGGCGGAAGCGTTCCGCCGTGAAATTCCCGGGGAGCGCTTCTCGCTCCGGGACGCCGGCGCCGCGGCCGCGGAGGCCGTGGTGGCGGAGCTGGGGCCGCAGTGGCGCGAGCGCCGCGTGCTCTTCGAGCCCGGCCGTAGTGTTTGCACGAGAGCCCTCAGCACCGTACTCGGAGTTCGCGCGGTGAAAGAAGGCTTCTATCCCGATGCGCAGGTGGTGATCACCGACGGCAACACCGCCATCCTCGGCCCCCTTCACCGCGGAATGCATCCGCTTTATCCGCAAGGGAAAGTGCGAACGTTCGTGTACGGATTGCTTCCTCATTCGGGCGACTGGCTCTTTCAAGACGCCCACCTGCCGGCCCTGAAAGAAGGCGATCGCCTGCAGGTGGAAAATACGGGCGCCTATTTTCTGCCGCTGGAGGCCCGCTTCGGGCACGAGTTACCGTCGATCTTTAGAGCGGATCGCGATGAACGAATTCGCTAAGATCATTCGATTCTGAGGCGCCGCCAAAGAAGAGTCTTTCATTACGCCGGAAATTTCGCCGCGAATCTCCGCTCACACCAGTTCTTCAAAAAACTTGCGCGAATCGCCGCACGGCAATAGGTCCATTGCGCGGCTCCCGCCTTAGGGAAAGAATTCCAAACGTATCCCTAGATTTTTGCCATTTGCTAAGGAGGATTTTTATGATGACTCACATCGCGCGCACTTGCGCCCTGCTCGCGGCTTTCGGATTTTCCGTCGCCACCGCTCGAGCCGAGGAGCAGAATAAAACGGATTCCGGAAGCGGTGCCGCGTCTGATTTAGATACGGCGATTCCGGATCCCGGCCACGGCGGAAGAGGCCCGGGCTTTGGGGGCGGGCGCGGTCCCGGTTTCGGACACGGTGGACCAGGTTTTGGCGGCCACAATCCTGGCTTTCGGCCGGGATTTGGGGGCCCACGCTTTGGTGGTCCACGCTTTGGAGGCCCGCGCTTTGGTGGTCCACGTTTCGGTGGACCCGGCTACGGCCCCGGATATGGCTATGGCCCCGGGTATGGATACGGCAACGGTTACGCCGTGACTTGCTATGCCCAGAACGGCTACGGCCAGGTCTTTAGCGCTTACGGCTACGACGCTTACCAGGCGGAATACGCGGCAGTGCAGAGCTGCGCGTACTACAGCGGAGGCGCAGGTTGCCAGGCGCTTGGGTGCCAGTAGCGAAGAGATCGAAATAGGGCCGGCCACCGCTTGGGGTGACCACATTTACGGTGGCCTAGCTGATTTCGCGGATTCGAAAAGCCGCCGCGCCTTCGTCAAGCACGGCTACGTTAAGCTTGTCGGCGCTGAATCCCAAATTCACGTATTCGCCACCGTCGATCGCAATTTGATCGCGTAAGTGAGAGTGCCCCACAAGCACGTGTCGATATCCGTCTTTCACCTTCGCGCGCGCAAATTCCAGATAGATCCGGCGCAGGCGTTCGGTGCCCTCGTTCTCCACGCGTCCCGTGGTGTATTTTCGGCTGGCGCCACTCGAGCGCGATCCGATGAAATCTACGAGAGCCTCGGGCATGCTCCAAACAAAAGCGCGGAAGGGCGCGTTCTTGGTTACAAATCGGAGAAAGCGGTAGCCAGTGTCGTCGGGATCGATGAGATCACCGTGGCTCACCCAGATCGCGCGCTCGGGAATGGAAAAATCGGCGGTGTGAATTTGCACATTACTCTGTCCGCGAAACATGCCGGCGAAATGGAAATCGTGATTTCCTTCGAGGTAGTGCACCTGCACACCGCGTGCGCCGGCCTCCGTAATCGCCTTCAATACGGGAGCGAAGCGGGAACGAAACACGCGCTTGTTCCCCACCAGGAGATCGAAGATATCACCGCCGAGAAGGAGAATGTCTCCGCGTTGCGGTTCGGAAGCCAAAAACCGCCCGAAGCGCAAAGCCGCGACGCTGGTGCCATTGTCGAGGTGAAGATCAGAGAGGAAAAATACTTTCACAGAGTGAAAGTATAAGAATTAGATCCGGCGATCAAGAATGCGTCCGAGATGGGCCGTTTTCGCACCGGGACCGCTCTCGAGGATCCGCATAACCTCGTTACCGCGAATGGATCGAAGCTGGGCGCCGCTGGCGTTGGTTACCACGATGATGTGGCGCCCTTCCACCTCGCGAAGTTCCGCGCGGAGAAGGTTTTTCTGGAATTCGTCTTGCTGGGTGAGGAAATCGAGGGCCGAGAGAGCTTCCTCTTTAGTGGGCTCGCGTTCGGGCTCTTTTTGCTCTTGCTGCTTCTGCTGGGAATTGGAGTCGGTGGCGCTTTTGGCGCTCAAGGTGTTGAAAAACTGCCGGAACACCGGCGCGATTCTACCCGACTGCATGAAGTACTCCCTGAATACCTTTCGGCCGGGAGACGGTGGCGCTAAAGCAAATTAAGGTTGACTCTCCCGCTCAGCGGCTAGAATCACCCTTAAATCTGCGTCGTATCTACTAGAAGAGAACCAGGCAGGCGCTCGTGGCGAAGGCCCCGAGGGCCAACACGGAAAGGAACTTCCGCTTCATTACTTGAAGTCCTTATGCATTTGCTTCTCTTTGGCCTTCTCGTACTTTTCTGTGCCCCAAGCCGCTACTTCCCCGTCTTCATACGGGTCCACCGAAGAAATGCTCCGGTCGTAGCAAGCATCGTTGTTACAGGGGGTGCTGGCACAGGAACCGAGCATCGCCGAAAGTCCCGCCAAGGGAAGAACCAGGGTCAGCACGTATTTCAGCACTTTTTTCATAAATTCCTCGTCCCAAAAGATGCATGTCAGGTCTTGTCGCCCGCTCTAAAAACCCCGGCTGGAAGAGTATTCCCCCAGCCGAGGCGGGCTTAAGATCTGCCACCCTCTACAGCAGCAGATCAAAGTTCACTGATTAGAGAAGTTTCATGGCAGCGTTCGGAGCAGAGTTCGCTTGAGCCAATACTGCGATACCAGCGTTCTGGAGGATCGAGTTCTTGGCCATGTTCGAAGTTTCTGCAGCGATATCGGTATCCATGATTCGGGAACGAGCGTCGGACAAGTTCTCTACGGCGATACCCAAGGTATTCGACGTCGAGTGGAGGCGGTTCTGAATCGCGCCAAGTTCAGCGCGGTTCGAGTTCACCTTGTTGATGGCCTCGTCGATGCTTCCCATGGCAGAGAGCGCTCCGTCTTTAGAAGACAGATCTACGCCGCCTACGCCGAGGGCTCCGAGGGTTACGTTGGTCTTGGAAGGGTCGAACTCAATGCGGTTCATCTCCCCAGACTCGTGACCCACTTGGAAGGTAAGGGTTTTGCCCTCGCCGGCCAGGAGGTTCGTACCGTTGAAGTTCGTCGACTTCGCGATACGGTCCACTTCACCCTTCAAGCTCTGCACTTCTTTGTTCAGGAAGCCGCGTTCCGAGTCACCTACGGTGTCGGAAGCCGACTGCACTGAAAGTTCGCGCAAGCGGATGAGGATGTTGGATACTTCGTTGATGCCACCTTCTGCCGTCTGCACGAAGGAGATACCGTCGTTGGCGTTACGTTGCGCCATTTTCATGCCGCGTACGCTTGCCTCCAACTTGTTGGCGATGGAGAGACCAGCTGCGTCGTCCCCGGATTTGGTGATTCGATTACCGGAAGACAGGCGCGCGTATGATTTGCTCGCCTCTTCTCCGACGTTCGAGATGTTACGCTGTACCGCTAGAGAGGGTACGTTGGTTGCGATTCTTAAGCCCATTTGATTACACTCCTTAATTTTGAAATCACCTGCCCCCGTTTACTGAGAGAGATGATCAACAACAATTACGTGTAACCTATCGGTACCGGATAAAATCACTTGAGCAAAAAGCACCAGTATTAGAATAAAAAAACACGAGGGTATGAAACCCCCGTGTTTTTAATGGGTTAGATTATTGCCTTCAGGCTCGAGGGACAGGGCTCGAGCCCCGCCACAAGATCTTAGAGCAGCTTCAAAGCAAGGTTCTGGCTGCTGTTGGCTTGCGACAACACGGCAGTACCAGCTTGCGAGAGGATCGATTGCTTGGTGAGCTCGCTCGTTTCCGCGGCCATATCGGTATCGCGGATACGAGAGTTAGCGGCAGCCAAGTTCTCGGTCGAGATCGACAGGTTGTTCACCGTCGAGCTCAAGCGGTTTTGGAGAGCGCCGAGACCCGCGCGGTTTTCGTTCACCGCTTGGATCGCCGTATCGATCTTGCCGAGGTTCTCCTGCGCCATCTCTTTCGAGGAGGTGCCGGTGGAGCTCAAACCCAGGTGACCAAGGGTCACGTCGGTCGCCTGAGTAGCATACTGCAGACGGTCGTTTTCGGGGCTGTTCTCAATACCCACTTGGAAGTCGAGGGTCTTGCCCGAACCATTCAGGAGGTTCGTGCCGTTGAACTTCGTAACGTTAGAGATACGGTCGATTTCACTCTTCAGGTTTTGGAATTCTTTGTCGGTGAATCCACGTTCTACGTCACCCACGGTGTCAGATGCGGCTTGCACGCTGAGTTCGCGGAGGCGAAGAAGGATGTTCGACACTTCGTTAATACCACCCTCAGCCGTTTGGATGAGAGAGATACCGTCGTTGGCGTTGCGATTCGCTTGTTGCATCGAGCGAATGCTGCCTTTCAACTTTTCGGAGATCGCGAGACCGGCAGCGTCGTCACCGGCTTTGGTGATGCGTGCGCCACTGGACAATTTGTTCAACGAACTGGCTTGCTTCTCGAACGAAGTACCCAAGTTGCGTTGAGCGTTCATAGATTGAACGTTGGTTGCAATACGTAAACCCATACTAGTAACTCCTCCTCAAATAGATTGCCTACACCCTCCTGTGGCACTCTTTCGAAGACTCGCTACCATGCGAACCATCGTTCACTTCCGCTTGCGTTGTTTGTCGAACCCCACGTCCTTCAAACTTCGCTCACTGAAGAGGCAGCTTCTGTCTGGCTGCATTACACTCATCGGCGTGTGCGCTGAGCCCTAAAGTGGAAAAGTGGGAAACTGTGCTTTTTTTTGCACAGCCCCTAAATACAGATTGTTTTAGTCGGTTATTATTTGCTGAGATATGGCTAATTTTGATCTGACGACTAAATACATATTATTTTAGTCAGGCACTATCATCGATAGAAGACAAAAATAGTATGTTATTTACCTGATTCCCGCTTCCGATTTTGCTCCCGGACGAGCGCGGCTAGCTCATTGAGCGAGCGAATTGTGAGAATTCCGGGGCTCTCTAAGTGCCCCGCTTTGCGTCTCAACCAAACCGGCAGCAATCCCGCTTGTTGCGGCCCCTGCACGTCGAGTTCATATAGATCACCAACATATATAGTCTCCGACGGCGACACCCCCAGCGCCGCGCACGCCATCTGAAAAATCCGCGGCTCGGGTTTCGCCATTCCCACTTCGCTCGAGATCACCACGATCTCGATTTTTTTTCCGAGTCCTTCGAGCTCCAATTTTTCTCTCTGCTGGCGGCCCCAGCCGTTCGAGATGAGCCCGATCTTGAGAGGCTCTAGCGCCTCCAGGCAGGGAAAGACATCGGGGAAGATCTTCCAGTTTTTCGCATAGAGCATCTGGAAGTGATCGTAGATCTGAAAGCAGCCCTCTTCGGTTAGGTTGGCGAGGGGCTGCCAAAGCTCGCGGATGCGCAGGATCTTCTGCTCCGCGTGCGACATCGAGCCCCGCAAATAGGCGGGATAGTATTTATCTTGCACGTCGACCCAGGCCTTCTGGAAGGCGGCCTCGTCGGTGAACTTGGTGGTGAGCTCCGGGCGCTGAGCGTAAAGCTCCGTAACGGCGGCACGGATCGCCGTGGTGTGGTCGATCAGGGTGTCGTCGAGGTCGAAGAGGACAGCGCGGATCATTCTTTGATTTTAGGGGAAAAGGGGGGACTTGAAACTAAAAACGGGGGGGACCGGGCTCGGTACTGATTCAGTACTGTTTCTGTTTCAGTCTCGGTACATCATCTGTCGCCGTTTCGGTTTCCGTTTCTGTCCTGGACCGGCTTTCGGTTTTGGTCTGGGAATTGCTTTGGCGGTAGGCATGCTTCGTAATTTTCAGGCTTTTCAGTTAGCTAAAAAGATTCATCTGGCCTGCAAGCGGCTTCTGGTTTCTCGCCAGCTTCGTGATCAGCTTGTACGTGCGAGCGCCAGCATTGCTCTGAATCTCGCCGAAGGCTCGGGTAAACGAACTGGGCTGGATCAGCGACGATTTTACAGTATTGCGCTGGGAAGCCTGCGGGAATGCGAAGCCATTCTCGACCTAGAAGAAATCGAAAACCCGGAACTACTTCGCTCTATTGATCATTTAGGCGCGATTCTCTACACCCTCACAAGGGATCCTGCCCCTCCCCCAACTGCCAACCGTAGAGAGGGCCGGTACAGGACAGAAACGGAAACCGAAACGGCGACTGATGATGGACAGAAAACGGACTCAGTACCGACAACAGACTCTGCACCGGTCCTGGATTGTTCCCCAGGGCACAAAAAAAAACCCACCCTCAAAGAGGGTGGGTCCTGCTGATTTATTGCCTATCGTTCAACTAAGGAACAAGTTGGGCAAGAGCGGCCGTTTGAGCGGCGGTCAGCGGCTTGAGGATACCAGCGAGGTTCGCGTCTACGAGGGCCAAGATACCAGCGTTCGCGCCGGCAGCATCAGAGCCTACGAGGCTGATCATACCCACGGGGGCGCCAGTCTTGTTGTAGAAGCGGAAGCTTACGATAGCACCTTGCAGGTTCAGCTTAGCGAAGGGCACGAACACGCCGATCACGCTGGGGCCTACGTAGAATACCATGTTAGCCAACTGAGGAACTTGGATGGCCACGGCGGGGATCACACCAGCAGCGATGCCAGGAAGCGGACGTCCGCCAGGCAGGGTTTGCGGGTTGAAGAGGGTACCTTTGTCGCCGAGGAAGTCAGACACCGAGATCGTGAGTACCAGCAAGGTGCCGGCGCTCTGGAAGTCAGGACCAACTTGAATGCTGGAGTTGGGGTATTTCGGAATCGGGATGGTCGCACCACCGTCGATGTGGATGTCGTTGAACACCATGCTCAGTACGAGACGGCCGTTCACGACTTCTACGTCGGGACCAGTTACGCCAGAGATGAGCGGGTTGGTGCCGGTGCTCGAACCACCGCAAGCCGTGAGGGTGAGTGCCATCGCCACCGCTACACCAGTGCCTACGTATTTTTTGAGTTGAACGAACTTCATTTAGTTTCCTTGTTGTGTTTTAAAAAGTCGATCTCAGTTTCAGCACCAGGCAACAGCTGTGATGGCAAGTAGCGTACGTACAACCCTGGAATCTGATTCTCGAGCCGACTTCGGCTGATATCGTTTGTCAGATCTTAGAACCCTTAGTGAGCACCTCTTTGGACCACTCCGCAGAACGCTCGGAGGCCTATCGGCGCCCCTTCTATAATATTAAGACTACTTAACAATGTTATTATAGTCAAGCAATATGGTCGGAATTATTTCGCAACAATTCTGACGCGGTCTTACATGAATTTGAGCTGAAAAATTAAGGAGATAGCCCTATTCGGGCTTACGAACTACGGCGCCGCCGAGAGAGCTCAGCTTGGATTCCAAGGACTCATATCCTCGGTCTAAATGATAAATCCGACGCACCCGAGTGGTACCCTTGGCCACCAAACCCGCCAAAACCAGGGACGCAGAGGCCCGCAGATCCGTGGCCATCACCGTAGTGCCTTGGTAGCAGCCGGGTTTTCCGTGCACTACCGCCTGGCCACCTTCCACGCGAATATCCGCGCCCATGCGAACCAGCTCGGGCACGTGCATGAAACGATTTTCGAAGATGGTTTCCGAAACGCGGCTGATGCCATTGGCCTGCGCGAGAAAAGCCATCATCTGCGCCTGCAGATCCGTGGGATAACCCGGATGTGGCTGCGTTTCGAAGTCGGCGCCGTGGCTGGCCGCGCCCGCTGCCGCTTCTACCCAACCTTCGCCGGAGTTCACGGCAACGCCGCTTTTGCGAAGTACGCCGAGGAACGCTTCGAGGCAATCCGTTTCCATGCCCTGCACGCGCGTGCTACCACCCGTGATCGGGCCAGCGAGGAGAAGCGTGGCGGCTTCGATGCGGTCGAACATCACTTCGAATTCGGCGCCGGAAAGGGCCGGCACGCCGTCGATCACGATTTCTGCGGTACCATCGCCGGAAATTTTCGCTCCCATCGCGCGCAGGAATCCGCCCAAGTTTTCAATCTCGGGTTCGCGGGCCGCATTGCGGATCACCGTGCGCCCTGCCGCGAGGGAAGCTGCCATCATAATCTGCTGAGTAGCGCCCACACTCGGGAAACGAAAGTTGATCTCCGCTCCGCGAAGGCCGCGCGGGCAATTTCCCACGATGTAGCCGGCCTCCAACTTAAGCTCGGCGCCCATCTGCTCGAGGGCGGTGAGGTGAATATCAACCGGGCGGGATCCGATGGCGCAGCCACCGGGAAGGGAAACGCGGGCGCTCTTCTCGCGGGCGAGGAGCGGCCCAAGCATGAGCACGGAGGCGCGCATGGTACGCACGAGATCATAGGGCGCTTCGGTGCTGGAGAGTTTCGCGAGTTCGATCTCTACAGTTTCGCCTTCACGGGAAACGCGGGCCCCTACCCCTTCAAGAAGAGAGAGCGTGGTTTTGATATCGTGCAGGCGGGGCACTTTTCGCAGGCGCACCTTCGCGGGGCAGAGAAGCGTGGCGAACAGAATCGGCAGCGCCGCATTTTTGCTACCGCTCGCGGTTACCGTTCCACTGAGACGCCGGCCGCCTTCGATTTCAAAGTAGTCCATTTTTTGATCCTATCACGCGCGCCAAGCTACCAGTAAAAAACGTTTGCGGCCAACGAGATCCGCCTCGCGCCACACCCGCTCCACGCGTGGAGATTTTTTCCAGCGCGCTTCGAGCGCGCTCGCCACGCGCGGGCTCAGCTCAAGCGCCGAGTATTTCGGCGGCGCATTCTCACAGGCCCGTAAAATCCGTTCCGCGCACCAGGTGGCTCGTGATTTTAAATCGGGGACCCTCGATCGGCCCTGCGGCTCTAACGCCATCCGAGGCTCCCACTCCTTTACATCTGCGGCTATTTTGTCGCGATTAAATTCTAGGTAAGGGGGATTGGAGACGACCAAATCCCACGATTTCTTTTGAAGCTTCGGCGAAAATAAATCGTGCTTCTCAAAACTGACCGCGAGCCCAAGCCGCTTCGCATTTTTCTTCGCCACGGCGAGCGCTCGTGGTGAGAGGTCGCTTCCGGTCACTTCGAGAAGAGGATTTTCCGCCTTCATCGTGAGCGCGATGCAACCGCTGCCCGTACCGATGTCGAGAACACGGGCGGCTGCGGGCACCAGGCCGAGAGCGAGTTCCACCAGGCGCTCCGTTTCGGGCCGGGGAATCAGTACGTGCTCCGTTACGAGAAATTCGCGGCCGTAAAACGGCGCTTCGCCCGTGATGTACTGCATGGGCTCGCCGGCCAGGCGGCGCTTCCACCAGCCACGCAGCGTTTTTTCCTGCGCGGGCGTGAGCTCGCGAGCGGGGTTGAATCGAATGTCGCCCAGCGAGCACTGGAGCAGCGAAGAAAGCAGCCACTCTCCATCGGCGCGCCGGCGCGCGGGCAGGCCGCGAAGAAACCCGGCCACATCCATTAGAGAACGCTCGTGGAGTTTTTCAGGAGCTCGGCTTGGGAGTGGGCGATGAGGGCGTCGATCACGCCATCGATCTGGCCCTGCATGATATCGGGCAAGTTGTGCACGGTGAGGCCGATACGGTGGTCGGTGAGGCGGCTTTGCGGAAAGTTATAGGTGCGGATTCGCTCGGAGCGGTCTCCGGTGCCCACCATGGAACGGCGGGCGGCGGAGTGGGCGGCGTCTACGCGGTCTTGCTCAGCCTGGTAGAGGCGCGCGCGCAGGATCTTCATCGCCTTGTCGCGGTTCTTGTGCTGGCTCTTCTCGTCTTGGCACTTCACTTCCGTGCCGGTGGGAATGTGCACGATGCGCACGGCGGAGTCGGTGGTGTTTACGCTTTGTCCGCCCGAGCCGCCCGAGCGCATTACGTCGATGCGCAGATCGTTCGGGTTGATCACGATGTCTACTTCTTCGGCTTCAATCAGAACGGCCACGGTTACCGTGGAGGTGTGGATACGCCCTTGCGTTTCAGTGGCCGGCACGCGCTGCACGCG
>Ga0207125_10209_pt1 | contig 12347 bp, 13 predicted proteins | sample Alteio_BWMinHeat_19_FD_153556 | JGI IMG/M metagenome (GOLD analysis project Ga0207125, IMG submission 153556) | Enriched cells from forest soil in Barre Woods Harvard Forest LTER site, Petersham, Massachusetts, United States -... | ecosystem: Environmental > Terrestrial > Soil > Temperate forest >...
GAGTGAAACGCATGCTCGCCGAGAGCGGCTATAGCGACGGCGAGATCATGAAAGTAGTCGATCAGGATTCCAAGCTGCGCTTCTACCAGCAGACGGCGCGTTGCCTCGGGCTATAGCTTTCTCCCATTGAAATAGCCGCTTCGCCGCTGCACACTGAATGGATGAAAATCTACATCAGCGCAGACATTGAAGGCGTAGCGGGCTGCACCGCTCTGGCGGAATCGGATCCCAATGCGAGCGAGTACCCCCTCTTTCGCCGGCGCATGACGGCCGAAGTGAAAGCGGCCTGCGATGGCGCCGTGGCGGCGGGGGCAACGGAAATTTTGGTGAAGGATGCCCATTGGTTCGGCAGAAATATCGATGCCAGCGAACTTCCCCGCTGCGTGCGGCTCATTCGTGGCTGGAGCGGGCACCCCTACTCCATGATGCAGGAACTGAGCGGCGATTTCGCCGCCGTGCTTTTCGTGGGATATCACTCGGCGGCGAGTTCCGGTGGCAATCCGCTAAGCCACACGATGTCGGGCATCTTCGCGGAAATCAAAATCAACGACCAGCGGGCCTCCGAATTTATGATTAACTCCTACACGGCCTACTTGGAGGGCGTGCCCGTGGCTTTTCTCTCGGGAGACGAAGCGCTTTGCGAAGAAGCGAAGAAATTTAACGAGAGTCTGGTTACCGTTTCGACGATGAAAGGCGTGGGCGATTCGACCATCAGCATTCAGCCCGCCGTGGCCCTCGAACGAATTCAGGCGGGTGTGGAAAGCGCGTTGCGGAAAAAATCCCCGCAAAAGGCCCCGGCGCTCCCCGGGCGGTTTAAGGTGGAGATTCGGTATCGGTCCCCCGCCACTGCGTATAAATGCTCCCACTATCCGGGCGCGAAATTGGCTTCCGACAATACGATCGTTTTCGAAGCCAAAGAGTATTTTGACGTCTTACGATTGGTCGCTTTCGCCCGCTAACGCTACAGATAGTAATGCAGCATCAGCCACGCGAAGGAGTGATAGCTCGTTTCGCTGTAGAGATCCTCCTGCAACTGCCACCGGGCATCGATCTCGAAGTGCGGGCGCGGAAAAAACATCGTGCCCACGCCGTAACGCGATAAGCGCGCGTTAGTCATACCGGAGTTGAGCGTTTGGTTAGGCTGAGCCAATTCCTGGCTCAGAAATAGCTGAAGCCCTTGTAGCGGCTCGTAGGCGATTCGCTGGAAATCGAACACCCCCCATCGGCTCGTCTGATTCTGAAAATCCAGTTCTCCCATATAGTAGAGCCGTTTCGTGAACCCCAGCACCACGAAGGGGCCGGTGGTCGTGCGCCAGTCGGCCCCGAGCTTCTTCCCGTAGAATCCGCTCACGCCAATCTCGTATTTGTCGGCGATGTAAGCCGATGCGCGTACGGAGCCGCCGTGGTCTACGTAGCCCGTGCGCCCGATGCTGAGCCCGCGCTTGGTATCCACCCCTTCGGGGGCGCCGAAAAGCGCCGTGGCGAAAATTCCGTAGCCGCCGGTTAGGCGGGAATATTCCAAATTATACGTCTCGGTTTCATCGTTCCAGCCGAGATTATTTTTGATCGTGAGCTCGTGCTCGTCGGTATTGATGCCGTAGTTATTCCGGAACTTTCCGAAACGCAGGGCATCCTGCTCGGAAAAATTATACATCAGGTAATGGCGGAGGGTTTGAAGGTCGTCGCCGTCTACGTAGCCCACTTCGAGATCGGCGGTGAAATTGCCGAATTTGTAGGCGCCTTCCACGTCGGTTTGCATGAGGAAAAGGCGCTTTTCCTTGTATTGGGGATTGTCGTAGTAAGAACCGAGGATCCGGGTGTCTCCGCCGAGCAGCAAAGTTTCGGGAAGCTTATTGGCAAACGAGCCCCAGAGGAAATCGCCTTCCCCTTCTTTCGACCAGGAGCTGAGCACTTCGCCCGCCATTCCCCGGCCGTAAGGCGTGAGCACGCCCCCGCCCGAAGGCGCCACGTGGCACGCAGTGCAATTCACGTAGCCGTTCCGGATCATTCCCGGATAAGCCATTGCCCACTGGGGCACGCAAAAAAGAAAAAGCGCGGTGAGGATCGTCTTATTCAATTTTGCGCTCCATTCTGAATCCAGCTGTAGATCGCGGCAATTTCGGCATCGGAAAGCTTTGTAGACTGCTTCGGCATGCTCCCCGAGCTTACTTGCTGGTAGAGGCTGCTCTGGGAGGCGTCCCCTGCCTTCACTTCTTGCATCACCCCGGCGTAAGTGGAAAGGGACTGATGGCATTGCAAACATTTAGGGCCAATGGTGAGGGCTTCAATCGACTGAAACGTAGCGGGAGTGGGAACTTTCATGTCCCGGCTGCCACAGCCGGCAAGAAAAGCCGTAATGAGAATTGCCCAAAGAAACGGGAAGAAGGAACTCATTCTATTTCTATCCACCTGAGTGCGGTGCGCATGCAAGACTCCACTTGAACAATTCGAGGCGAAGGGGACTAAATTGCCCTAAGCTAAGCCATGATCCGCTTTCGCCTGTCGTCGCTATTCCTTCTTTCCGTTTTTCTTTCGCCCCAAGCGAATGCCGAGAGCGGCGAAGAGGCCGCCGCCCGAGTTCTGGCGATTCTTCAGAACACCTCTCACCTTCCCCCGGCAGAAGTGCCGGCGAGTCCCGGTGAAGCAAAGATTTCCTTCGTGCAATTGGATCCGGCCGATTCCTGGAGCCTCGGCGTATTGCGCGTAATGCGAGTTCGCGTGCCCCCTCATAAAATGATTTCGGTGATAGACGATATTCCAGCTTACGTGGGGCTCTTTAAAGACCTGCTCGTGGCGAAACGTACGCCGGCGGCAGGCCATGAATTCGTCCTCTTCACGGAAACGCACATCCCCCTTCCGCTGGTCGCCAATGATCGAACCTCGGTGCGCTATCACTGTCAAATCACCAACGCCCGGCGGCTCACGTCTTTCGAACTCGTGGAAGGAAATCATCTCGGAGGGCTCGACGGCGCCAGCCTGTTGCTACCCCTCAAAGACGGTGAGAGCGTGTATCTCCAGCTCAGTTTCGTGCACGTGGCTTATGGGATGGCCCGGGCGCTTCCGGTGAAAATGTTCTGGGCGGAGAACGCCATGGGATCCCTGCAGGCCGACTGGGCGCTCAAGCTCCGGGCGGAACAGCCGGCCCACGCCGCGGAAGAGATCCTGGAGGAGAGCGAAGGATTTTCGCGCGCGCAGTTCGATCGGATCAAAGCCGCCTTCGAAAAACCGCGCAAGCTGGCTGATTTCATTGCGAGCCTGAAGGCGAATAAATCGCCTTAGCGGCCCCCGGCCCTCCCGAGATATACTGGAGCCGTGGTAGTTCCCGCGCTTTATAGCCGCCTCCTTCTTCCCCTCGCCGCCAAGGCCGCCACGATCGTTTTCCTGCAGGGCGCCCCCACGGGCCTTGGCCAGAACCAAGACTTCGAATTCGCGCGCGACCTGGCCAAAGAAACCGGAAGCGCATTCGTTTCGGCCGGATGGAACGGAACTTCTCCCGCCACGGGCGCCGCGCTCGATTCCTCTTTGCGCTCTGAAGAAGATTTTCGCGCCACGATTCGGAGAGCGGTGAAGAGCGCGGAAGATTCGGGATCGCCCTCGCTGCTCCTTTCGATTCACTCGCACGGCGCGCCCCCCGTGTCCGATGATCTTTTGAACGGCGGAGTTGCCCTCTACCCCGCGAGCGCCGACTGGCTGCCGAAAGCGGCCTCGCACTTCAGTGCGATGGTGGGCAAAAAGAACGAGCTCTCGTACAAAGAGATGGAAAAAATTATCGGGGAAGAAGTGCCGGCCAAGCTACGGGTGAAAATCGAGATGGACTCGTGCTTCGGCGGCTCCGTTCACCAGCTCGCCTTCGACGCCGCCAACGTTTGCTCTTCCAGCGTGACGGATTCCGAAACCACCTCCATGCAAAACCCGGATTCGAAATACAGCACGTTCGACCACGCCTTCCTCACCCGCCTCCGCGACGCGCCCCACTCTGCCACTCTTTACGAGATGCATTCCGCGGCGATGGACGCAGACCGCAACAACGGCCGCCGCGCCTTATTGTCTTCGGAAGCCTACATCGATAGCGCCCTCGGGGAAGGCTCCTTCGCCAAAGGCATTCTCCCCAAATACGCGAGCGAGAATTCCATCGGTATGATCGCGCCGTTCCTGGGCGCGGAGAAGAGATTCGCCAGCCCCGATTGGCGGGAGGCGGCCTGCCGCTCCGACTCGCTCGTGGCGGAGTTCGTGGGAGTGAGCGAGCTCGTGGTGACGGTGAACCAGGTTCTCGAGCGTACGGCGCTGGGGGAAGTTCCGGAGCCGCTCCGGCTCGCGATGTACGGGGATCTTAAGAGTTTTGAGAGCCAGCTCGCGGCCGGGCTACCGAGCATCTCCACCGCCGGTTCCCAGGAGCGGGAGAGCGTGAAGAATCTGCTGCGGGAAAAGCGGGAGCTGCTCCAGCGGGCAGAGAGGGTGGCGCAGTTTCTACGGACGGCTACGCCTCCGCAGAAGGAGAAATATCTCTCGTTGCTTCGCTGTGAGACAGAGCCGCTTTAAGAATTTCTTAGTTTTTGAACTTTGTGATAGTTATGCCGCCTCCCTAGATTGAGGTGTCCCCATGAATAGCTTCGAATTATCCCCCGCCATTCCGCAGCTGCCTTCCGGAAATATTGAAAAAACGGCTGCTTTTTTCGAGCAGTCGCTGGGCTTTGAAGTGGCCGCCAAATTAAACAACAACACCTTCCTGATCGTGAAACGCGGGCCCGCCGAAATTCACTTCTGGCAGGCGGAAGACGAAACGTCCGCCCGCGAAATTGCGCAGGAAAGCAGCTGCTACATCCGGGTAAAGAACGTTCCGGCACTTTTTGCAGACCTGAAAGCCCGCGGAGCGAAATTCCGGTACGAGCTCAAGGTAATGCCCTGGGGAATGAACGAAATGCAGATCGACGATCCGTTCGGGAACGCGATCAAATTTGGCGAGCCGGTTTAAGGCGATACCTGCTCCGTCCAAAAAAAAAACCGCGGCGCCTTACGGCCCGCGGTTTTTTCTATTCAGGCGTTCTAGTTCACGCGCTGGAAATGGCAGGTCTTCACGGTAGTGGTCGTGTTGCCGTCGTTCTTGGTCACCGTAACGGTGGTCTTTTGCACCAGCTTGCCGGCGGCGGGATCCACGCTCACGTCCAAAATAGAGATTTCGTTGTAGGTAGGCTCCGTGAGTTTGAAGACCGAGAGGAACTCGGTTCCAGACTCATAGCGAGCGCTCGACGAATGAATTACGCCCTGGCCGTGGTTGAATGGACCGAATTCGCCGATCTGGTTGAGGGTGCCGTCGGTCTTGAGGCCGTTCACGGTGCCTTCGAAGCTGAAGTCGGTGCGGGCCGAGGGATCGGTCGGTCCGTAACTAGAATCGGGTTTAAAGCAGTTCTCTTCCTGCACGCGAAAAACGCCCGTGAACGAGACGCCGTCTTCGACAAGGGCGGCCCGGGCGCTCGCGGCGAGGCCGAGGGCGAAAATTACAGAGAGGAATGCAGAGGTTTTCATAGAAGCTCCTAGGTTGGGGATGCATTGCACATCCGGAATAGAGAATGCGGCAGAGGGGCCGTTTGGGGAACTGGAGGGCTCTAAGGAGTAGGATGGGATTTGAGGGGATTTGTTGGGGTGACAAGATTGCCGCGGCCCCCTCGGCCGATACGACTCAAACCTTGCTTGCCTTCTCTTCCAGAATTTTCCCCAATTGAATTCCGAAAATTTCGATTCCAGCGATCAATTCCTCTTCTGCCGGGGCCAGATTCAAACCCAATAACTCGATGACCCCGTAGACCGCCCGGTCCGTCTTGAGGGCGAACCAAACTCCCCCGTGAAGACCTGCCCGGTCTGCGTCGATAGAGCGCGGGATGCACATGTCTTTTACTAGATCGACCGTCCACAGGGGCTTGCGACTTCTCCAAACGTGACCCGCGTTTCCTTCGCTCAGCGAGAGATTTCTACTACGCGTATCTTGTTCGAGCTTTTTTACTTCGAGAGAGGAAGCACTCCAAGTACCAATGGGCCGGAGCACATGCGCCCGAGAGTCTACTTCCCAGAAAGTTCCCCATTCGCATTCCAGCGCGCGTCCCAATTTCTCCAGCAGCATGGGCGCCGCTACTTTTGAACTAGACGATTCGCGTAGGCACACGACGGATTCATCTAGAATTTTTCGAAGTCCCTCTAGTTTTTTCTTCAGCATTGACGGAATCCTACTCGGGTTGGCGGCAGGTTTTCAATTTCAAAACTCCATTTGCCTACTCATACTCAATTAGATTCATTTCTTGGAGTCGAGATCTTCTTATTTATGGCCGATGATTGGCTCGATAAGTTCAGCTAGGCCCTCAGCGAAATGAAGCATCCCCCGCGAGTTGTATTGAAAATAGTCGAGGTGGTACTCGAAGGGGAACCGCTTCACATCTGTCGCGGCGTTTTCCCCGAATTCCTCTGTCCAGTTAGGCTGGCTCCGGAAGGCTCGAAGCTCCTCGCCCAAGGGCGGATTCTCCCGAAACCAGACGCGCAGCGAGAAGAAACTTGCCCCCGGGTAGGGTTTAGTGACCGCCGCCATTTCCGCGTCCGGAACACGCGACATCGTCGAATTTATTACGACCGCAGGCACGTGGTGCTTGGCAAGATCGGCAAGAATCAGCGCCATCACGTGCTTAAAACGCGCGACGTTCGAAGATTTCGATAGAGAAACAATTTTGCTCGTCATTCGCTGCAAGAGTTGCGGCTGCCCAAGGTATTTGTTCAGCCAGGCGAGGGGGCCGCGAAAAATACTCAACACCCCGTGTTCGGGGAGCTGCGCGTGGTGCAAGAAGAGGTCGTCACCGAGGACCACCGGATCAACCATTCCGTAGTCAATCAACACGAGATCGGGAGAGTATCTATAGATTTCATTGCGAATGCGGGCCAATGCGATGATCGCGGTTCCCGCATGCCGCCCTCCGTTCCAGACTTCGACGCGCGGAGATCCTCGGAAACGCTGGTTCAGGAGGCGCTCGAGGCGGGCCGGAAAGGTTTCGTCATTGCCAAGGCCGTGCCCGAAGGTCTGGTAGGTACCAAGGGCTATGATCCGGAAAGTGTTTGCCGGCTTTGGTACTCTCCGGTCGCTGGAATCCCGAAAGCCCATATTATTGAAATGGATACGGTACCGAGAGGGGTCCTTCATCTCTTCCCCGCGGAGAAAGTCGTAACTCTCAAAGTCAGTGGAAACAGGGAAGCGGTTCACCTCGGCTACCCTCCGCAGCCGATCCGGATCTTCTGCCCCCGTATTCGCCACCATATGGTATGGCGGGATAAATCGATCCTCTTTGAAGCCTGACCCCCAGAGCGTCCAGAGGCGCCGCGAGATGATTTGACGAAATGCCTCCTTCGGTGTCGCGAATTGAAAGTAGAGCTCGGCGAGAAGGAGCGGAGCCAGCGCGCAAAGGAAAAAGATAAAAATTGCACGGCCCAGGCGCCGAACAAGCTTTGCCGGGTCAGAGCGCAATGTAAATCGCCGGCAAGAGGTTGCCGCTCCCCGAAAGGAAAAGCACGAGCGCGAGTGCCGCCAGGAGAATCCATACCGGGATCAGCCAGAGCCGTTTCGAGGCCCAGATGCGAACAAAAGTATAACGGAGAAAGCCGAGGGTAGTCCGCGGCGGTGGTATCTTGGGATTGGAATTTTGCATCGAAGATAATTTTAGGCGCGTCCGCGGAGAAAGAGAAATGCACTTATTAGACATTAGACCTTCTGGCTAGAAACGGCCCTGCAAGCAGCGACGGTGGCGGGATTGCTGCGGGCGATCCTCGCCCTTGCCCTTCGGGCTCGGCTTCGCCTCGCGCGAAAAGGCCCTCCTGGCCTTTTCGTCGAACCCACTCACGAGCTTCGCTCGTGGCGTTTTCGTCCACCGCACCACTCCAGACAAATAAAAAAAGATTAGAACCCTTTGGGTTCTAATCTTTTTTTATGGTCGGGGTGGCGGGATTCGAACCCACGACCTCTTCGTCCCGAACGAAGCGCGCTAGCCAGGCTGCGCTACACCCCGATGACCAATTGAACTTATTGTGATTACTACAGTGGGGGGCTCCAGAAAAGCGAAAGCACCCAAAAGGGGCGCTTTCGCTGTGCGGCATTTTCTTTTTCCCGTCTACTGATCTTGGCTGGTGTCCATCGGAGGCTGCTGAGCGGCCGGGACGCTGCTCATGAGTTGGCCTTGGATCTTGCCGTTCTTGACGTCGGCTAGGGTGTTGGCGAAGTCGCCTTTCACTTTTACCTTCACTTCTAGCTGCGAGAAGGAGCCACGGCTCACTTCCGAGACGTACTCCAAGCCAATGCGGATCGTGGCCAGCTGGGTGGCGGGGTCGTAGTCCCAGAGGGAGAACTTCGTCCACTGCTTTCCCGGCTCCATCGACCAGGCGGTTCCGGTTCCGGCACTTTCGGTGAAATCGCGGGCGGCGGCGTCGAAGTCGGTGATCTGCGTGATGTTGGCTAGATCGGAACCGGCGTCCTTGATGATCGTGGGGTTGGCTTTCAGCGCGTCGAGGAGACCCTGGTTGTCGACAAGATCAAGAAGCGTATCTTGGCCGTAGCCAAAATTCTTGTGACTCATTCCCGACCAAGCGTAGCCGTGGGCACCGCCGCCGTCGCCGGCCATGGTGTTGTAATAGGTCACGTCCGGGCCAACCATCGAGAGGAGGGTGTAGGTCTGAGCGTAGGTGTAGATCATCTTTCCGCGGGAATCGTCTTTGTCCTTAATGGGGCCCGAATCTTTGGCGGTTTGGAAGTCGGAGCGGAAATCGGTGAAGGCGTTATACACTTCCTTCTTTTCGGCGCCGTTGCCGGTCACGTAGAAGAGCTTGTTCCAGCCCACGAGATATTTGTAGCGGCCCGAAACCACTGTGCGGATCGGCACGATCAGGTTGATCTCGTTTTCGAGCTCCGTAACGCTGTTGGCGCGGGCGTAGGATGCGGTGGTGTCGCCGGTGCCGAACTCCACGAACATGTGGCCCTGCACGAACGTGAAGCCCATGAAGGTTTTGTCTTGCGCCACAACTTTAGCGGCGGCTTCCTTCATGGTGATTTGTTTACCCTCGGGCTGATAGATCCAGCCGGCGGCGAAAGACGAGGTAGAAATCAGGCAAGCTAAGGCGAAAAGTATGGGTTTCATGGGGTCTCCTGTAGAAGGAGACTTATCTTGAGCGGAGCCTTAAGGCGATTAGCCAGAAGCCCGCACGGGCGCAAACCGGGGCGAAACTGCCCCAGCCAGGCCTCAGTTCGCGCGGGGCATCTGCGTAGTCACGAAGGTTTTCATGTCTTCGATTTCCACGGAGAAAACTTTGTCGAACTGGAAGGCGAAAGACCAGTCGCCCGCGGGAGAAATTACCGCGCGCTCAAAGCTCAGCTGCTTGGGGCCCGGGCGCTGTCCCACGCCCTGGGTGAGCCAGTGAGTTTGTCCGCTCGGCATGAAAATCTGCACCTTGTTGGGCTCGTTGGCGGCCACTACGCGTTTTGCGAAAGCGCAGGTCATCGGCTCGAGTTTCTCGCCGTTGTCACCGGCGGGCTCACCGGATTTGCGAAATTGCAGCTGCATGATCGGACGTCCCTGAAGCACCATCGACTGGCGCCCGAAGGGAACGGTCGGATCTTCCGCTTCGAAAACCACGGGAAGGTCGTACTGGAAAAAAAGATCGAGCGTCTGGTTGGCGGGGCGATTTTCGCTGCCCGTCTTACAGAAAAGGCGATTCGCTTTCGGTGCCAGCTTCGGAGCCGAGAAGGCCGAAGCGGTCGAAAGAGCGGTGATCGTAAACAGGGCAACCATCAGGGGGGAAGGCTTGCGCATGGGGAAATTCCTCAAGATTCGGAGGCCTTTATATGCCTAACGCACCGCTGCGTCAATTGGACGGTTTGCCAGCGGCTAAAATCTTGGTTTTCCTTAGGAAATGCCTTTTTTTGCGGCCGCTTCGAATGCCCACGAATCTTCTTCAACCCCCTGATAACCTAAGGGAAGCCGATGGAATCCCGTTCACCGAAAATCCGCCTCTTGGCATTTCTCTTCGGCTTGCTCGCCGTTCCCCTTCCCTACCTCGGCGCGCTTCTCGATTCTTCCGCCGCGCTTCTCTATCGCGACCTCACCAATGTGCAGATTCCGCTCAAAGCGGAGTGGGTGCGTGCCGTGCACGAGCTCGGGAGAATTCCCTTCTGGGACCATTTCCACATGGGAGGCCTCCCTTTTCTCGCCGACCCTAGCTACGGCCCGTTGTATCCGCTGAACGCGTTCTTCCTACTTTTCCGCGCGGAAGACTCGCCCCGGGCACTTCTCTTTTTTATCGTGCTTCATCACCTTCTGCTCTACGCGGCCGGATTCCTCGTGGCCCGCGAACTTCGCGCACGCCCTTCCCTCTGCGCGCTCGGCGGACTCCTCTTCGCCTGGTGTGGATTCGCCATGAGCTCAGACAATCTGGTGCACATCCTGGGCGCTCAGCTAGCGATGCCGCTCTTTTTTCTTCTCTGGCGCCGCAGCCTCCGCCGCGGCCGCCCCGGCCCGGAGCTGGCGCTGGCCGCCTTCGCTCTCTCCTGGCCACTCTACGCGGGAGACCCGCAGTACATCCCGCTCGCCGTCGGCGCGTGCCTCTTGTTCATTCCTTTCTACCCGGGGAAATCGGCCAACTCGCTTTTCTCTCTCCTGCTTTTGCTCACGTTCTTCGCGGCCGGCCCGCAGCTCATTCCGCTCCTTCATCACCTGGGGCACGGCACCCGTTTCGCGGCGGCTTCTTTCGATAAACAAACGGTGTGGTCGCTCCACCCGGCTCGCTTGCTGGAGCTTTTTCTGCCATCGCCATTCGTGACCATGCCAGGAGATAGCGCCGCCGGAGTGCCCTCCGTCGTGAATGGCCCGCACGGCGGCGCGTTTCCGTTTATCTTTTCCTACTATACGGGCGCCTTCTCGTTTGCCGCCTGCGGGATTTTTCTCCTCGCCAAATTCAGAAAAAAATCCCGCCGCCGGCCCGTGCACGCAATCCTCGCCGCTGCCTATTTGGGAATGGCGCTTCTCGTTTTAGGTTCGTGGTCGCCTTTGTACTCGGTTTTCTACCGGTGGCTGCCGCTCTGGAATGGATTCCGATACCCCGAGCGATTGGGCTACTGGCTCGTGCTCCCCATTCTGGCCGGTACAATCTACTCGCTGGAACGCCTGCTTCGCCTGCGGAAAATCCCGCCGCGGATCGCAGGGATTACCGGCGGTGCCTTCGTTTTTTTCACGGCGTTCGCCTTTTTCTGGGCGCTTCGGTACGGGCCAATTTTTCACGGTGCGCTGATTTTCGCGGCCGCGCTTTTGCTTCTCCTTCGTCGCCGCCCCAACCGCGAAGTATTGCTCTTCTGCCTGGCCTCCGTGGATCTGTTCCTCTCCGCGCAGCGCCTCGTGTGGCCGCAATCGCTGGAGTCGCTCAGCTTGGCGAATCTCCCAGCCGCAACCGAAATACTGGCAAGGCAAAATCCGGAAGACCTTAGCCGTGGCGGCCCCCGCCGCTTCCTCTCCCTTCTTGAAGGTGGTGCGCTCAATCCCTCCACGGGTACCCCGCTCCTCGCGCTCGATACCGCGCAAGCCTGGCTTTCCCTTCGCGCCAATACTGCGGCTTATTTTGGGATCGAAAATGCCGCCGGTCACGGTTCCCTAACCCCTGAGCGTGCCTTCCTCCGCGAGCCCTGCTCGAACTCCGCTTGCGAGCGGCGCGTGGCCGAGCTTCTCTCGGTGCGCACGGTGCTTCGCGGCCCGCGCCTTGAGGTATTTGCACTGGAGTCGTCGCTGCCCTTTGCCTTTTTCCCGTCACGTGCGCGCGTCGCCACCGATTCTCAAAGGGCATTCGACGAGGCACGCACCGCCGATTTCGACTTTCACCACACAGTAACCGTGGAGAGCCCCATTGCCGGCGAATTCGCCCCCTCAGAGGTGATTTCCGTGCACCGCGGGTGGGACTCGATCCTCATTCGCGTGCGAACGGGTGGAGCCCCGTCACTTCTGGTAGTGAACGAAGCCTTCGATCCTTATTGGACCGCCGGAACGCTCGCCGTGAAACGAATTAACGGCTGGGCGATGGGCGTGGAGCTGATGAACGCCGGGGAACAAGAAATCAGCTTCCGCTACCACGACGAAAGCTATTATCAGGGTGCTTTGGGTTTCTTCGTTTGGCTGGTGGCGCTCGTGGGCTTGTTCATCAGATCGCGCGCCGGAGCGGGCGCCGCCACTGGGCCTAAACAAGTAAGTTCCTGAAGCCCCTGGTAGGGCCACGCGGAAAGATCCACGCTCGGCGCAGCGAGCGCCGCGCCCTTACGGGCGCAAGTAGCTTTGATCTCGGCGTGG
>Ga0207125_10210_pt1 | contig 12343 bp, 11 predicted proteins | sample Alteio_BWMinHeat_19_FD_153556 | JGI IMG/M metagenome (GOLD analysis project Ga0207125, IMG submission 153556) | Enriched cells from forest soil in Barre Woods Harvard Forest LTER site, Petersham, Massachusetts, United States -... | ecosystem: Environmental > Terrestrial > Soil > Temperate forest >...
CTCCGACGACACCGCAAAAGCGCTCAGGGTCAATACGCACATGATGAGACCGAAAAGATGGAGCCCGAGGAAGACTGCGATCCCGAGATGCAGGCTCACTATGCCCGCCACCCAGAACGGGCGTGTTTTACGCGGCCAGATGAAGATCCAGTAAAGGCCTTCGAGGGCGAGGCTGCCCCAGCCGCCCACTTTCAGGAGGAGGGGCCAGTTTACCAGCCACGTGAAATCAAACTGGCGGTAGACGGGAAGATTGAGAGCACGCCAAAGAAGTTCGCCGTTCCACCATTGCGGCCCCATGGATTTCTCCACGGCGCTACAAAGATAGGTAATGCAAAGCTGCAGCTGCAAAACGCGGATACCGAGACGGGCGTACGGGCTAAATTCCTCGCGACGCCGCCCCAGCCACACGTCGAGCGACCATGCGTCCCCCGCCGGCATCCACATCAGGTAGAAAAGAAATACGTGTGCGTAGAGGTCAACGCCGTAGGCGGTTGTTTCGCTCGTATTCATCAGGGTCCAATGAAGAAACCACGCCACGATCGAAGCGGTGCGAGTGAAAAGGCCCACCCCGAGCAATACGAGGCTCAGCACGTAAATACCGCAGGCGAGTAGAATTCCCGTGGTTTCGATTACGTGCCAACGCGCGAGAAAATCCGTGAAAAGAGAAAGACGGGGCACCCCGGTCCCGCTGAAATAAGACGCCAGATCTCCCTGCACGATCCCGTCGTTGGCCAGAAATTCGAACACGCTGTGGCGAATCAGAAATGCCTGCAGAAGTAGCACGGCGGCAAGTCCGATCCGGAGAGCGGCGATCGGGCGCGGGGAGGCGGGAGCCAGGAAAAAGGCTTCGAATCGGGAAAGCAGGTATTTCATTGCCGGGCCACCCTTGGGTTCAAGGAGAAGCGCGCGGAATAGAGCGGATGCCAATAGCCGCGCTTATTTTTCTTATAGTCGTTCATCGATACCGGCCGGTATTCCTCGAGGCGTACATTCACGCTTCTCGCATCCGGAATGCGCATGAAGAGCACTCGCGCGAGGGAGGCGGAGAGCGATCGCTGTAACTGCACATCGGAAATGTTGTCTTCGCTATCGGGCGCAAATTTATCGATGATGTTGCCCACTCGCAGGTCGGCTTCGGCACTATCGCCGCTTTCGAGGGGAACCAGGCGTTCACGCCCGCGTGCATCTCTGACTTCGAAAACTGCGTGCAGCTGCGATTCTATGCCGGGCGCAAAGAAGCCGTAGGAGTTACTCGAGCCGCTCAAGGCTCCGTAGTAGCTCACGGCGGGCTCCAGGGCGCCGAAGCGGTCGATGTCAAAGTAGGCGGCGCCGAGAGTCACGAGAACTAGATGAGCAAGAGCAATCCCAAGCCAAAGCCGGTGACGATTGGAAATTGCCCTTGTCATTCATTCTCCCGACAAGGGGCCGCCGCCCCTTGTCTGTTTGGTTTTAGTTTTTAGCTACGGAAGGCGAAGGCACAGTGCCCGAAGTGTCTCCCGTGCGGTGCCAGCCGTGGTGACCATGATGTCCGTGATGCCCGTGATGGCGACCGCCGCGGCGACCATGATGGCGACCACCGAAATGGCCGAAAATAAAGTCAGAGTCTGAATTCATGGCGGTGATGGAGCCTTTTTCTTGGTCCAGCTTGAGGTCCTGGATCTTTACGGTGGAAGCGTTGGCGAGGCCGCCGAGCCCGAGGCCCACGGCGAATGTAATTGCGAGGATGGTTTTCATATTAACTCCTTGATGGAAAAAAATTTCCGGCTTCAGAGCAGGCTAGAAAAAATTCTGCCTTCTGGTCAAAGGCCAATGAACCCCTGCGACAACCTATCAGCGGCAAGAAACCCCGAGGAGCCACTTTTCCAGCGTCGGCACGCGTGACTTTTCGAAGTCTCGAATCAAATTGGCCTGCGACAATAGTTCCTTTTCTAGATGCGCCGCTTCTGCGGCATTGAGTTCCGGGTTTTTCATTTCATTCCGCTCCAGCAGGCGCTGCAACGAATTGTCGGGCGGCATGCTGAGCTGGTAGTAAACCTTTTTTTCGAGCTGACGAAGGCTCGTAGCCATGTTGAGCGCCGCGCGGCTCGCGCCGTCGTGACAGTCGATGCAGCCTTGCGCCTTGCCGAGCGGCGGGCCGAAATCGCCGGGCTCGATATCGCCCCTCCAGTCGGGGTTGCCATAGGAGCGCAAGCGGCGGTTGAACTCTTGCAGCCGATGGAGGGCGAAATCGGGCGGCACGGGGCCGGTACCGTTTTCGTCATACCCAGGCTCCCCCCGTACGGGCCGAGCCTCGAGCACCGGAGTGATTCGGGGAATGAGCTGCCTTACTCCGTTCGTATGGCAGGAATAGCATTTGCCGTTCTTCGTTTCGTCGAGGGCCAGGTGATAACTATGGCCTCTGGCCGCGATCGTATAGTCGCGAAAGTGGAGACGCACTTTAGGAAGCACGTTCCCGGCCGCATCCTTTTTCTGAACTACGAGAATCGAAAGCGGTTGGTGAACTTGTACCAAGCTCTGGCCGGGCTGGAGATTCAGGAGAAACCATTGGTCGAAGCGCCCCCGGGAATCGGGAACGAGCACGAAGGTGCGGGTGTCGTCGATGCCGCTATCGTGTTCGAGATACCGATATCCGTTCCGGCGCGCGGCTTCGATCACCTTTGTACGGCTGGGAATCGCTGCCACCAGCACTTCGGGGGGCACCATCATTCCGTCGGGCTCTTCCAAGCTCTCCTGTGCTTTAAGGTACTCGTGATTGTTTCGCCGGAAGCCGTAGCTATCTTCGTCGTGCTGGCGCATCCAGGCGGGTACAAAGTGCCTCAGTCGATCCGTGCACGCCGCGATTTGCGGGTGCGCCGCGAAGAAGGGCCGGCAGGACTCCAGCACGGCCTGGATTCCGGTCTTCACGCGATCGTACGTATCGGCGTCGCAGGCGCTGTCTTCGCAGGTTGGGCCCCAGTCGGGCTGCGTGGCCGCGGTTCGCACGAATGCGTTCCATTCCTCGGGTGTTTTGTAGGCGCAGATTTCCGAACTTGCGGGAGCTTCAGCCCGTGATCCCGGCTCGCAGCTTTGCATCGAAGTAGAAAGTGCGGCTAAAAGGCCAACGGCCAGTAGACGCGCGTAAAATTTTTTCTTTCGCACTTTGCATCCATAGAAAAGTTCGGGCGGAGGCGCAAGGGGCAGACTTGACCATGCTCGAGGCTGCTTCTATAAAGAAGAGATGTTCAACGCCGCCGAGATGCATCTACTGCTGAATCATTTCCCGGTAATTCTCCCCATCACGGGGATCGCCGTGCTTCTCGCGGGGCTGGCGCTGCGGTCGGCCGTGGTGGTACGTGTGGCATATTGCCTGCTTACGGCCGGCGCGCTCTTCGCCATCCCGACTTACTTTACGGGAAGCCCGGCTTCTTCCGTGGTCAAAAATTATCCCGAGATAAGCCGCCTTCTCATCCGTGACCATCGAGAGTCCGGCACGATCTCGTTCGCACTCCTCGGCGCGATGGGCTTGTACAGCAGCGTGCTCCTTTACGTCTCGTTTCGTCGCAAGGTGCCCCGCGTGGCCCTGGGCCTGCTGCTGCTGTTCGCGATCGCGAGTTCCGTTTCCGTGGCGCGTACGGCGCACCTCGGGGGCGAAATCCGGCATGAGGAAGTGCGGCTGACGGATCGATTCTAGATCGTCGGCTCCACACCAAACGAGTAGCTAAGATGAACGCCCACACTCCAGAGACTCGGCAACGACGGGTGCGCGAATTTGTGTGCGTCTGAGTAAAGCTGGAAGTCTGATCCCACTTCGGCCTGGCCGAGGCGATAACTCGCCCCGAGTATTTTCGCCGAGGTAAGCCAGATCACGTGGCCTTTCGCCGTTTCCAGGTGCGTCGCGCCGGCATTGGAGCTCAGTTTCCATTTTGCTCCCGGGCTGAAAAGCACTCCGGCCGACGCCGTGGTGCGCGCGAACTCCGGTTCCAGCATCACGAGGTCGACTTCCTCGAGACTCTGGGTCGTAGTTGCCGAGCCGATCGCACCTCCCGGGCTTAGCCCGCCACCGGAGCCGCCCGGCGGCCGCGAACGCGGCCCGGCGCTATTCGCGGAAGAGTGGCCGAACGTACCGGCTTTGGAGGGATCGGAATAGAAGGGGCGAGAGTAGGCGAGCCCGCCGCTCATGATCCAGACATCGGAACGATGGATCAGCCGGGTACGCAGCGTACCTCGGGTGACCAATGTTTCGGCATTGCTGCGCGCGGAGAGCGGCGCCGAGAAATCGAGACCGGCACGCTGGCCCCAGCCGTCTGCTCTCATGTTTCGGTACGCGATTCCGGCGGTGGGATCTAGAAACTTAAAGGTGTCGACGTAGATGTCGCCCGCGCTAAGGCTGAAGCGTTCGCCGAGTTCGTATTTATAACGTAAGGCCAGGATTTCCCCGGGCAGCACGAAGCTGCGCCCTAACGCCGTGATCGTGCGGGTAGAGGCGGGGTCGAGACTCTGCAGTCCGCCCAGCATCACCTGCTGATTGCGGAACGGGCGAGCGAACGCCACGGCCGAAACGTAGTTTAGGTTCGGTAGCGAAGAGCTCTCCGACATGCTGCCGCTTTCGTCCGACCCCGAAGAGCGGAAACTGCGGATGTCGTTCTTGCCGGCCCGGGAGGTGAGGTAGGAGAAGCGCGCGAAATAGGTGGAGGGAGCGGCGGCCGAAGGCGCGGTGCCCACCGTTTTATTATCGGGCATTCCCGCGGCGCTTTGTGGCCCTTCCGCCCTCGCCACGACGGAAAACAGCAATGCCATGCACCAGCAGATTTTCACCATGGATCCCCCCTCCGATAAATCTATCTGGATGGCGCAAAAGGTAAACAAATTCTCTCGTATAAGGCCGAAAAGGCTTGTTGCGAGGCGTTGTCGAGGGAGGGGCGGTTCGGCTCAGGGCGAGAGCAGGGCGGAAATTTCCCGGAGCTGCAAGGCCAGCGCCTTTTTCCGGGCGGCGGGCAGTTCCGCGAGTTTCGCGTGAATGTTCTTGAAGGCGGAATGATTCACGCCTTCGAAGCCGGCTTCGGCCTTTGCCGTGAGCTTCAGCCCGATCTGGCGCCGGTCGCGGGGATGGGGAGTTCTCGTGAGGAGCCCGTCTTTCACGAGCCCGTTCACCATCAGCGACGCCGCGGGCTGGCTCACGCCCAAAACTTCGGAGAGTTTTCCCACCTGGCGAACGCCGCCCTTGATCACGTAGAGCATGCGGAACTGCGCGAGGGTGGGCGCGGCTTCGCCGGCCTTGCCGCGGATCTCCTGCTTGAAGATTTCCATGATGTTTAGGGCCAGCCCCGCCAGTTCGCGGGGTAGCGCCATTTCGTGGTCCATAAGTTGACCTATTGAATAAAGGCGCTTATGTATCTTGTCAATACAACGTATGAGCCTTTCCGAACTTTCCATTCGCCGGCCTGTCTTCGCTTGGATGATCATGGCGTTCATCCTGCTTTTTGGCGCGATTTCGTTCACGCGCCTCGGCGTGAGCCAGCTTCCCGACGTAACTTTTCCCATCGTCGTGGCGCAGTTTTCCCTCAACGGTGCCAATCCCCAGGTGATGGAAAGCCAGGTGCTCGACCCGGTGGAAGACGCGATCATGCAGATCGACGGAATTCACAGCGTGAGTTCGATTGCGAGCCAAGGTTCGGGCAGCGTCACGGTCGAATTCGAGTTCGGCCGAAATATCGATGCCGCCGCTCAGCAGGTGCAGAACAGAATCACCCAAGTGAGCAACATTCTGCCCACGAATCTTTTTCCCCCGATCATCCGCAAAACTAATCCGGAAGACATGCCCATCATGTTCCTCGCCCTTACCAGCTCGGATCCGGCTACGCGTCCGATGGACATGATGATTTACGCGCGGAATGCCCTATACGATAACTTCGCAACGATCGACGGAGTGGGAAACATTTTTCTCGCCGGCTATCTCGAGCCTGCGCTGCGGGTGTGGCTCGACGGGGAAAAGCTCCGGAAGATGAACATCACGTCGGGAGACGTGATGAGCACGATCGTTCAGCAACACGTGGAACTTCCGGCGGGAAGGCTCGAAAACGCGCGCGTTGAGAGCAACGTGCGTGTACTAGGGGAGGCGACTTCCCCGGAGGAATTCGGGAAGCTCATGATTACGAACCGCGCCACTCTCGGCGCGAATTTCCGGCCCACCCGTCTCGACGAGGTTGCCTCGATCGAGGAAGGCGTGGCCGACGTGCGGAAGCTCACGCGCTATAATGGGCAATCGGCGATGGCGCTCGGAATAATCAAACAGCACGGTTCGAACGCCGTGGAAGTTGCGGAGCGGGTGAGGGCAAAGCTCAAAGAGCTTGAGACCACGATCAAGCCGCCGTTCCACGTGCAGGTGCTGGTTGACAACACCCGTTTCATCAAGCAGTCGATCAACACTCTGCTCTTCACGCTTCTCATGTCGGCGTTCCTGACTTCGGCCGTTTGCTTTCTATTCTTAGGCTCCTGGAGCTCCACGCTCAACGTGCTGCTCGCGATCCCCACCTCGATCGTGGGCACGTTCATCGCGTTCTACGCGTTCGGCTTCACGCTGAATACCTTCACGCTCCTCGGCTTGTCGCTCGCGATCGGCATTGTCGTCGACGACGCTATCATGATGCTCGAGAATATCGTGCGGCACCGCGAGCTGGGATTGGGTAAACGGGCCGCGGCCCTCAAAGGCGCGGAAGAGATCAGCTTCGCCGCGCTGGCCTCAACCATCGCGGTGGTGGCCATTTTCGCGCCGGTTGCATTCATGGACGGCATCATTGGCCGTTTCTTCCTGCAGTATGGCGTGACGGTGAGCGTGGCCGTTCTGATCTCGCTGCTGGAGGCCCTCACGCTCACTCCGATGCGCTGTTCCCGTTTCCTGAACGTGAATCACGACCCGGGCGGATTCGCGGGCCGGCTCGACCGGCTGTTCTCCCGGCTCTCCCTTGCTTATTCCGCTTCGCTACGATGGATCCTGCGGAACCGCGCGAGCAAAGTGATTACCTTGGCCGCCACCTTGGTTTTCTTCGTGGGAAGCCTTTTCCTCGCCAAGTTCCTGCCCGGCGAGCTGATGCCCGCCCAAGACCAAGGCACCATTCTCATGCGCTTCAAAACTCCCATCGGCACCGCCTTTCCGGTGACGAACGCCAAAATCAAAGAAGTCGAAGCCTACCTGAAATCTCGCCCCGAGATCGAGGGAACGATGGCGATCGTGGGCGGCTTCACCGGCGATTCGGTGAACGAGGGCCTCGCCTTTGTGACCCTGGTGGATCGCGGGAAGCGCTCCTTTTCTCAGGCGCAGCTCATCGAAATCTTGCGTGGCGAGATAGCGAAAAAAATCACGGGAATCGAAGTCGTAATCCAGGATATGTCACTGCGCGGATTCGCCTCGAGCCGGGGATTCCCCATCGAGTTCACCGTGCAAGGGCCCGACTGGGTTCAGCTCACCAAGCACGCGAACGAGCTCATGGACCAAATGAAGAAAAGCCCCTTCTTCAAAGACACCAACACCGACGTGCAAGCGGGCATGCCGGAGGTGCAAATCGTGCCCGATCGCGAACAGCTCGCGAAACACGGTGTGCTGCTGGGAACGATCACGAACGCGCTGAACGTGATGATCGGCGGGCAGATCCTTACGGGAACCACGCTTTACCCGAAAGGGAATCACCGCTACGAGATCGAGGTGCGGCTGAAACCGGGCCAGCGCGAAAAAGACACCGACCTCAATGAGGTGAGGGTGCGCAATTCCAATGGCGAAACAATTCCCCTCTCCAAGATTACCCGGAGCCAGATCAAGCCGAGCCTGACCCAGATTTCGCGCCTAAACCGCCAGCGCGCGGTTACGATTTACGCGAACATGGCCCCGGGGCATTCGCAGAAGGAGGCGATGGCCGAAGTGGCCCGCCTCGCGAAGGCCACTCTGCCTCAGGAATACGTGGCGAACATGATCGGTAGCTCGGAAGCGATGAAGAAGACGGGCCTCAGCCTGATTTTCGCGATGGTGCTCGGATTTCTTGTTTCGTACATGGTGCTCGCGTCGCAGTTTAACAGCTTCATTCATCCCGTGACGGTACTGATGGCGTTGCCGTTCAGCTTCTCGGGCGCGCTGGTTGCGTTGCTCATTGCCCATCAGTCGATCAACATGTACAGCTTTCTCGGCTTCATTCTGCTCATGGGGATCGTGAAGAAGAACTCTATTCTCCTCGTGGACTACACGAATCAGGTGCGCCGGGAAGGCCTGCCGGTACGGGCCGCTTTATTGAAAGCCTGCCCGGTTCGGTTACGGCCCATTCTCATGACATCGGCGGCCACCGTGGCGGGCGCACTGCCCGAGGCGCTTTCGTTCGGGCCCGGCTCGGAAGTGGTGGCGCCGATGGCGGTGGCCTTGATCGGCGGCGTGATCGCCTCGACTCTACTCACGCTTTTCGTAGTGCCTTGCGTGTACAGCATCGTCGCGAAGCTGGAGCGCACGGAGGCGGCAGCCGTGCAGGTTTCTCTCGTGGAAGAGGTGGCGGCCGCGATGGGGATTTCGGTTTCCTAAAGCGCCGCCGAGAGTGTTTGCGTAAGCATCTTCAGCGTTGAGTGGCTAACTCGATCCTGGTGCACCGAAAGATATACGGCCTTTCGTACCAACGGCCAGTCTTTCACGTTTATTACCCGAATGCGATTTCCCCGCAGCGAAGGTTGCGCCTGAATTTGCGGCAAGAAGATCAGAGCGTCGGAGGCTTCGCATACTTTCACGCCGATTTCGTTGTTGTTTACCTCTACGCGATTGAATCGCCGGCGGATAGGCAACGGGCAATTGTCGTTACCGGCCTGCACCTCCGTATTGCTGAGAACGAGCGGCGCGATGAAAGGAAATTGAAGCACCTCTTTCTCGTTCGAATGGGAGCGAAGGGGGTGATCCAAGCGCGCGCACAAGACCCAGTCCACCGCGCCCAGCGGGCAAGTTCGCCACGCTCGCGACCATTGGATGGGCTCGTTGTGAACGGCGACATCGAAAAGATTTTTCGGTGCGAGCTCGGTCATGAGCGATTGGTCGAGATGCATGAGGCTGAGGTTCATATTGAGCTGGAGAAGCCGCGGCGTGGCCGCCGGGGCCACGAGGTGAGTTGCGAGGTACATCGGGGCGACGCAACGGAGGAGGGGCATCTGCTTGGCATTGGGAGGCACCTCATTGATGTCAGAGGTTTCGAGCGTGTGGATCAGCTCGTGGCAAAGGGTGAGAAAGGATTGGCCTTCGGCGGTTAGGACAGCTCCCCGGTGGCTTCGCGTGAACAGAGCGAAGCCGAGATTGTTCTCGAGGCGTTGGAGAACCTTAGTCACCAGCGGTGCGTTCAGGTGCAAGTGCCTCGCGGCCGCCGACATTGACCCGCTACGCACCACCGAATCGAAAATTAGGATTTCGCGGAAGCTTACGTCTTGCAGAGCGGCCTTGAGGTTCATGCGTGGCTTGGGGGTATTACTCGATTTCATTTTTTACCATTTCCGAAATGGAAATATCTATTGCGATTTTTCGGAATAGGCAAGGCACTTTTGCTGGATTACGAAAGGCTTCTGGAGGCATTCATGATTATGCGACAGTGGATTTTGGTTCTCGGTGTGTTGACCTCGTTTTCCGGCGCAGCGAAGGCCGAATTCGATATTGACCAATGTTCTGATAAGTTACGGCACTTAGCGGAGGCGGAATTTCCGGGCCCTGACGGTTCGCAAGTGATAGCCGAGTCCGTGGATGTGGTCTCGGCGGATGCCCACCGCATTACCTACGATGTGGGCCTACGCCGAAGAGTGGGTGGATGCGGGGCCGGTTTTGTCCGTTTCGTGACGGATGAAAATTGCCAGATTGTCGGCACGCCGAACTAGGGATAGGGTAGGGGCATGAGACATTGGATATTCTTGATTCTCATTGCTTCCTCTCCCGGGGTGCACGCCCAAGACGTGGCGCGAGCCGACTTGTCGGTTGCGGCGCGCCCCGATTCTTTGCCTCCCCTCGATTCTCATTTCCTCGGCCTTAGTTACGAGAAGAGCAAACTCGCCACGCCGTTTTTCACCGGAACGAATGAGCCTCTGATTGCTTTGTTCGCGCGGCTCGGCGGCGGCGTTTTGCGGATTGGGGCCAACGCCGTAGACAAAACGCATTGGAATCCTAGCGGCCCCGGACTCACGGTAGGCGAGATCGCCCCGAGCGATATTGATCGGCTGGCGAAATTCTGCCGGCGAACCGGCTGGAAGATTTATTACGGACTGAATTTCGCTTCGAACACCCGGGAAAATCTAGTTTCGGAAGCCGTATACGCCGCGAAAACGCTGGGGGATTGCCTCGAAAGTTTCGAAATCGGCAATGAGCCGGATCTTTACTCGCGAAACGGGCTGCGGTCGCCAAGTTTCGGATATTCCGATTTTCGGCGCGAGTGGGAAAATTACTCCGCCGCGATACGAGTGGCGCTTCCTAATGCCGCGCTAATCGGGCCTTCCACCACCACGGGCGTAGATAATTTCAATAAGCCCTTCTCGGCCGACGAAGCCACGCAGATCTCGCTCCTGACTCATCATTATTATCGCGGCGACGGCCAATCTCCGAACTCGACCATTGAGCTTCTTCTGGGCGGCGATCCCCATCTCGACAAAATGTTCGCTGATCTCGGCGCCAATGCAAAAGGCATCTCCGGAGGCTTTCGCCTGGCCGAGGCCAATTCTTTCTACAATGGTGGAGCGCCGGGCGTGAGCAACGCTTTCGCCGCCACGCTTTGGTCGCTCGATTTCCTGTTCCAAAATGCGGCGCACGGTTCCCGCGGGGTTAACTTCCATGGGGGAAATGGGCCAGGCTCGAATGGCGGCGTGCCGGATGAGCACGCCGGTGGCGGCTACACGCCCATCGCCGACGACGGCAAAGGAAATGTAATTGGCGTTAGACCCGTATTCTACGGAATGGCGCTCTTCGGGCTTGCGGCCCATGGCCAGTTCTTAGATACGCGGCTGCAAGGCGCAATTCCTGGGCTCGTGGCCTACGCCGTGAAAGGCGCTGATGGCGGATTGTTCTTCGTGCTGATCAACAAGAGCCGTACCCAAGTGGCGCAGCTCCTGATTCACCCTGATCATCTCGTGGGCGAGGCGCGGTCGCTCGCCCTCACGGCGCCGGCTCTCGATAGCACTTCGGGCTTCGTGCTAGGCGGCGCGGCGATCGATAAGTCGGGCGCCTGGCAGGGGGCCTTCACGCCCATTGCCGTAAAAACGGACGGGCTCGCGGTGGATGTTCCCCCCGCGAGCGCCGTTTTGGTAGAAGCGAAGTAACCTTAGATATCGAAATACAAGGCGTTGGTCGCAACTGCGTTGCAGCGCTCGCCCTGACGGTTCGTGGCTTTGGTCGTAATGTAGCCGCCGTTGCCCCATTTTGGGCCCCAGGAGTTGCGCACGATCCAAGTGCCCACGCCCGGAGGCAAGTTTCCATTTCGGTCGAACACGCAGTTACCGCTCTTATCCACGCTCGACTCGCAGTCGTAGCCTTCGATCACCACCATGTGATTCGTCGAAGAAGAAGTAGACTGCCGGCATCCGTTGAATACGCCGCCGCCGTAAGACTGCCATTTCGAATCCGCGTAAACATCGATCGAGACCGGGCGATGAAGCACGCCCACCACGTAAGCGATGTCGCGGTACGAGGGATTGCTGCCGGCCGCGCCGAGCATATGGTAGCGCACGGCGGAAGCTACCGGGGCCCGCGACACGCAGGAAGACTGCCGGGCGGTGTAAGCGCCGTCAGAGCCGTAAGTGGGCGTTCCGCGTGGTCTGTCGAGGTAAGACGCGGCGGAGAAAGTGCCCCCGTTGCAGCCGTACATCTGGCGATCGCAGTTGAGGAGGTAGTTGAAGGAGAGTCTACCCGGATCTTTTCCCGCCATGATCGAAGTTCCGCGGAGTGCCGAGGTGAGGGAGAAATCCCAGCAGCTCCCGCAGGATCCCTGATTTTCCACGGGACCGGCTTTTCCGCGCATGCTGTAGCGAGCAGGAACCACGTTACTTTCCGTAGAGATGTTTCTCGGAACGGCCTGCTCGAAAGCGACGTCCTGCGAGTTCTTCTCCAAGAGACCCGTGGCGAATACCTTACCGTAGTTTTTCGACTCAAACGTTTCCACGGTCACGGTGGAGCCGGCCCAAGCAGGGCTTCCCAAAGCCCCAAAAAAGACAAAAGCGTACCCAATTGCGAAAGCTCGCATCATCTCAGATTCCCTTCTAAGTGCTAAGTCACCGGCGTCCGTGCCAAAGCGAGTTTTTATCTGAACCTATTAAGGCTTGCATGGATGCCGCAAGGCTCACAAGGCATGACGGAATTTAACAGTACACAAACTAGTTT
>Ga0207125_10211_pt1 | contig 12313 bp, 11 predicted proteins | sample Alteio_BWMinHeat_19_FD_153556 | JGI IMG/M metagenome (GOLD analysis project Ga0207125, IMG submission 153556) | Enriched cells from forest soil in Barre Woods Harvard Forest LTER site, Petersham, Massachusetts, United States -... | ecosystem: Environmental > Terrestrial > Soil > Temperate forest >...
GGAAACGGGTGTGGTGGCAAGCGCGATCGTGAACATGGGGGTGAAGTTGTTGTCGTAGACCGTGATCACGCCGGGGTTGTCGGTGCTGACCTTGTTGACCGTGTCATAGCTGTATCCGCCGGTATAGAGCCAGATGTGGCCGTTGGAGTCCAGCGTGCCGGCCAGGATATTGTCAGGAGTGGTGTAACCGACGATCGTGGTGAAGTCGGAGGGGACGGTGGAGAAGTACGGCTGGAAGGGCGGGGTCGGCCCAATGATCGAGTAAAGGTCAGCCGTATTGTTGCCGGGTGACTGGACCATGTGCAATGCGGCGGAGACGGTGTCCGTGCTGCCGGTATCGGCGAGCAGTTTGCTGCACGGCGTCCCCGTGCCGTCGGTGTTGATGCATGCGGCGAGGATGTTGGCGAGGGTATTGATCTGCAGCCCGGTGACGGGAAGCTGTCTTATGCCGCCCTGATACTGGCCGGTCCTAACGTTGACCTCATTGGTATAGCTCTCGAAGGCCCCGGCGAGAGCGGCAGGGTTGTTCGGCGCGGAACCTACATTCGCGTAGCCCGTCATGAAGGACGCAATGAACTGCACGCTGGCAACCGTCGTGAACTCGTTAATGTAGGCGAATGCACTGTCCCCTGCGGCGAAGAGATCGTTACAGGTTCCAAGCAGCGACATCATGGCAATCGAAGAGTTATTGACCGAACTGCCGGGAAGTCCCGGATTCCCGCCCGTAGCGACGATGTAGACAAGAGGGTTCGAGCCGGGACATGCGTAATCCCCCGTAATACTGAAGGAACCCCCGGCGTCCGTGGTGACCGTCTTGGTAAGCAGCGCCGTAGCCGCGCCCGCGTTCAGTGTGGAGTTGGCGGCATACAGTTGGATGTTCGACCCGGAAATGGGCTGCTGCCCACCGTGCAACTGACCGATGACATGGAACGTTCCGGAAGCGGTCACCGTGCCGGTCGTGGTAGCACCGCAGCCTGAGAGGACGAGGGAAACAACGGAGAGCGAAGCAGTTGCTACTACAGCCAGTAGACGCTTTTGCATAAAAGGCTCCATTTGCCCAAAAGGGCCCAGAAAGATAGCCAAACTGCTGGTAATGTTACTCCTGCGCGCGATGTAGGGGGAGCCGCTAAATCTGGGTAAACTTACGATGCGGCTGGTGGTGCGGGACGTTGCACGTCGATCCTGATAGCACCCGGCGTATCCGCCGCGGTCACCAGCGACCAAGGAGAAACGGGCGCGGTCATGCCGCGCTTGAGTCCGGCATGGATTGTACTTCTCAGGGTTTTGAGGCTAAGTGGCTCGCTGGCTTCCGTGCCTGCCCACTGTGCCCAAAGACCGCGTAGAAATGGTCCTCAGTTCACCCACCCAAACCCTGTCATCTCGACCGAAGCATCGCGCTTTTGCGGTGCGCAGTGGAGAGACCTGCTTCTTCTTTTGTCGTTGCCTGGCTACGCGCCGCCGTTATCGGCAATCAGGGAGAAACGGGCACAGGTTCGGCCATTCCGGGCTTGAGCCTGGCTGGGCAGGGGTCAATGTATTTCAGGTTCGTCAAGCCGTCGGCGATCTTTTGCACACCCACTTTGAAATGGACAACGGTGTGCGCCACGGCGTGTTGGTGGGGGAAGGTTAATACGAGATGCGTAGCGTTGCGCTTTTATCTGGGCGCAACGGCCACCCATGAATGGGTGTTCCGAGTGCCCCGGACAGCCCAACCGATTTCACTTTCACAAATCGCTTGCCACCTGTACGCTAGTCGATTATGGACAAACCAGCCGAAACGACAGAGCAGCAAGCTCAGAAACCCTCTTCCAAGATCGCGAAGACAGCTAAGAAGCGCTCAAAGAAGAAAAGGGCTAGAAAGACCACAAAAAAGAAGCCAGACAGCACCCGCGGCAGAGTCTCGCGTAGCTTCCCCGCGTCAACCTTCGAGGAAGCAATCGTGTTAGCGGAAGCATTCCAGAAATATGCTGCCGGCCAAGAAAAGGTTCGCAGACTCACTCTTTTCGACAAACTCGGCAAGTCTGCCGACAGTGGTGCCAGCAGACAATTGGTTACCAACTCATCACGCTACGGACTCACAAAGGGAAGTTATAAGGCAGAATTTCTTGAATTAACTGCCGAGGGTGCTCTTTCAACAGGGGAGGATGTCGCAGACGGTCTTAAGCTCGAAGCTCGATTCAGACTTGCGGTTGAGCAAATCGAGCCCTTCAATTTTCTTTACGAGCGATGCAAAGGCAATAAGATGCCCAGCAAGGAATTCTTGCTTGATGCGCTTCGCGAAACAAAAATGGATGAAGAGGCACAGTCGGAATGTGTCGACACGTTCACGCTAAATGCTAAATATCTAGGACTGCTCCGGACACTCTCTGGTACAGAGCGGCTTATTTCAATCGAGCATGCTCTCGATGAAATGGGGAGAAATCTTTCTTCTGGAACCGTTTCTTCGAATTTATCAACCTCAACCACGAGCGCAAGTAAGCAGCATAAGGAATTCACAGGACAAGAATCCAACCTGAATTTCGAGGATGTATGTTTTTATATCTCTCCTATCGGCGGCGCCAGTTCCGAGCAAAGAAAGCACGCCGACTTCCTCATGGAGTTTGTGATAGAACCCGCCCTAAAGGAGTTCGGCCTCCGGCTTGTTCGCGCAGACCAAATTGGCAAGGCTGGGATGATTGGAAAGCAAGTGTTAGAGCACGTATTGAAATCACGACTAGTGATCGCCGATCTTTCTTTTCACAATCCAAATGTTTTCTACGAACTATGTCTCAGGCATGCAACGCGCTTACCCACCGTACAGCTAATCAGGGCGGACGAAAGGATACCTTTTGACATTGATCAGTATCGAACTATCAAGATCGATACTGCGGATGTCTATGGCTTCCTTCCTAAGTTACAAACATATACAGCGGAGATTTCCAATCAGGTGCGGCGTGCGCTGGAGGATGGCGATGCTGCAGATAACCCGATCTCTTTATACTATCCAGCCGTGAGGCTCCTAATCAGCTGAGCGGGCCTTAGGCTCGTCCTAAGTTCATCGCGGGGTGCTCTGTGTCCGCCACCGATTCAAATGCGTTTATCACCTTCACGAAAGACGTTGAAGATGCATTAGGAAGCACAGCCTTTGAATCTCGCTTACAAGAAATCATTAAAGCTGTTAACGTCCGCGGTCTTCTAAATGCATTTCTTCACCCGACCATTCAAGACTCATTGACATCGAGAGGGTGCGAAGCGTCATATTTTCATTCGAATGGATTCTTGAAATTAACTCTGGCTGGGGTCGCGCCGGAGTGGGTCTTGCGTCTCCACATTTGGAAGGGCCCTCCCAAGATTAACGAGAACGATATCCATGACCATTGTGGGTTTTTCATATCACGCATCATTCGCGGAAGCCTCATCAATCAGACCTTTGATTTCACGGGTCCCAATGATGGTAGGGAATACTATGAATTTCGACATACTGTCGGCGCAAATCCACCCGTGGTTTGGGTCGGAATAAAGCGCTTGATATTAACGGAGGAGACAATTATAAATTCGAATACGACGTATTTCCTGCCCGACACGGTGATTCATAGAACTATTCCTACACAAGATTTCCCTTGTATTACTCTTGTGCTTCAAGGGCCAAAGAGGAAGACCTCGTCAATGATATACCGGAATTCCCAGCGAAAGAGCGATGCTTCTGATGGATCGTTTAACCACGAAGAGTATATCTCATATATACAGGAGGCTTTGAACTATGCTGAAGCGTCTCATTAAGTTCAAGCTCCTAGTCGAGGGGGCAGTTTTCGCTGTTCAGATTTCCGCATTGACAGTGCTTTCGGCCCTACACAAGTGGAAAACCTTTGGCATCGTCGCATTCTTAGTTTCATTGATTTTTATACTCATCAAATATGCAGATTCAACCCAATTTAGGGATTGGCTGAACATACAGCTTCGCAAAGATCTGAAGTTTGCTGAGCGCTTCGGCGAATTCGGCATAGCTGAAATCTACAATATGCAAGTACGGGAGGAAAGCAATCAGAGAAATGCAGACACGATTCCCATAATCGAAAAGGGGTACAATTTTGGTCTTTCGGGTAGCACCGGGGCTTCATACATCGATCCTGCCGCTCATCGACACTGGGATGCACTCAAAAAACGATTAGATGAGGGTTGCAGCTTTAGGCTATTACTGACAGATCCTTTTTGTCCCTCTAAGAAGATGCGTAATGATTTGAATAATGTTATAGGCAACCTCGATCCGAAACTTAACTTATTTGCAGTGCAACACTGCAACGATGCATACTCCAATTTCGAGGTACGGTTCACCCCAGAAACTTATTGCTCCGTATTCTTCAGCGAAGAGGAAATGATCTATGATCCCTACCACTTAGGCCAAGTAAATGATCGGCTAGAAAATTATTTCTTCACACTTCGATTAAATAACGTGAAGCCAGTGGCAGGAACCAACTACTATTTGCAGCTTCGACGACATTTTGATTATCTTTGGCATCGAGCCGAGGCATTTGAGGACTTCGTGATACGGAACAAATCGAGCTTAAAAGGCCGCGTCAATATTAATGAACTAGACACTTGAAATGGGGACAGATTTTGGAGCGGTCGGAACGGCATTGCCTCAGGCTATGTTACTCTCTGAAAACTTTCGGCTCCGCAGGAAGCTTCGCAGGGAACGTCGATGGGTTTGTCTGGGTTGTTATTTCACATATTCGAAGTCGCCATGCTCGTCGTCGGGGTCGTTTCGTGGACCGTTGTCTCCACGAACCAGGCCGGCTGGAAGGGTGAGACGAAGGAGTATGCCAAAGCCAATTACTTCGAGTGCTTGGCAAGGAGCTACCGGACGGATTCATCCTTCGGAGAACCAACTTCCACAATCTCGAGATTGCCAATGTGATGCAGGGGACGCTGCGGGCCACGACATGGTGGTGTTTACGGACGTCGAGGGAACTTAGTGGATTTGCTTGAATTGTTCTATCACCTTACCGAGTTCGGCCTGGGAGCTGTCGGTCTGCTCTCGTTGGTCGCTGTCTGCGGCCGACAGGCTGGGTGCAGGCGCGAGATGAGGGAGTTTGCCAAAGCCAACCACTTCGAACGGCTTGGCAGGAAACTGCCGGAGGGTCTTTCCTTCCGGAGAACCAACCTCCACAATCCTGAGATCGCCAATGTGATGCGCGGGACGCTGCGGGGCACGGACATGGTGATCTTCACGGCCAGCTTCACGGAGAACGAACATCATAAGGTCCACGTCCGAGCGCAGACGGTGGTCGCGTTTCCGAATGTGCGCGGCCTCGGCAACCGCCAGATCCCTCCCACAGGCGTTTCGGACTTCTTTGTGGAAGTGGCGGGTGACTGGCTGATTCTCTACTACTACGCCCGCGTCATCAGGAAACAGCAATTGGCCGACTGGTGCGAGAAGATGTGCGTCATCATGCAGAAAGTGAATGCCGTGGCGCGGGCTGCGTGACGCCGCAACGGCGGCACATAGGCCTCGTGCGGCGGCGCACAAAACGCAGATCCCCTGCGGGGATGACAAACAAGAGAGACAAACCCGGCGGCAGCAATCTGGGCGAATCCTTATCCGGAGAATACTTCCGTCTTTTCTAACCACTAACAAATCCGTCATTCTGAGTGAAGGCTCGCGCTTTTGCGGGCCGTAGTCGAAGAACCTGCCACACTTCACGCATCCCCGCAATTGATCGGACCGTTGAACCAGAGCGGCTCTGCGCAACCAAGCTTTGGGTGTTGGAAACATGTCGAGCTGCCCTGCAGGTCGTCGGGATGCCAGTACGCGGTATTGGTAAAACGGTTCGCAAAGCTTACGAATCCAAGCGGTGTGGCAGGTTCTTCGACTGCGGCTCGCATGAGGCCGCGATCCTTCGCTCAGAATGACAGATTTGGGGGAATGACAACAAAAAACGGAAAGGACAACGCCATGAACGCAACGGACGCAACGTTTTCGCCACGGCTTCCGTGGCGTTTCCTTTGCGTCCGTTGCGCCCGTTGCGTTGTCCTTTCGACCTGTGGGGCCGCCAGAATGCAGGAAGCAGATCCCCTGCGGGGATGACAACAAGAAAGACAAGAAAGACAACAAGAAGAACAAAGACGCAGGACAGCTATTCGACCGTCACGCTCTTCGCCAGATTCCTCGGCTGATCGACGTCGCAGCCTCTGCGTACCGCGATGTGGTACGCGAGCAGTTGCAGCGGCACCACTTCGAGTATCGGCAGCAGCAGCTCGTGCGACGGCGGGATGTAGATGACATGCTCGACAAGCTGGGCGATATCCTCGTCGCCCACGACAGCAATGGCAATCACGCGGCCGGAGCGGGCGGTGACTTCCTGGATGTTGCTGAGGGTCTTCTCGTACTTCAACACCGAGGACGGGTCGTGGGGGTCTTTGGTCGCGATACACACTACGGGGAGCGTTTCGTCGATCAGCGCGTTGGGGCCGTGCTTCATTTCGCCGGCGGGGTAGCCCTCGGCGTGGATGTAGGAGATTTCCTTCAGCTTCAGCGCGCCCTCGAGGGCGATGGGGTAATGAATGCCGCGGCCGAGGAACAGGAAGTCGTTTGAGGTGTGGAAGACCTTCGCGGAGCTCGACCGCCGCGGCACCCCTTACGTCAAGCTCTTCGCGCCCGACCACTTCTATTCGCCGGAAGACCATCCTGAAGAAAAATATTCCCTGGTGTTCAACCGCATGTCGCCCAGCGCCTGGAACCGCGACCACGGCGACCAGATCTTCTACACGCTCGGTTTCCTCGAACACCTCGAAGCCCGCGGCGTCAAAGTCATCAACGGCTTCAAGGCGTTCTCGTCGGAATTGAGCAAGGCTGGCCAGCTCACGCTGATGGATACTCTCGGCATCAGTTACCCGAAGGCCCGCGTCATCCACCGGGCATCGCAGGCGGAAGCGGCGACCGAAGGCCTGCGCTGGCCTATCGTCGTCAAGCCAAACATCGGCGGCTCGGGTGCGGGCGTCAAGCGCTTCGACGGCCTCTCGCAGCTTCGTACCGCCATGGCGGCGGAGATTGACTCTCCAGACGGCCTTCGTCTCGGCCTCGATTCGACAGCCTTGGTGCAGGAGTTCATCCCCGCGCAGGATGCTCACATCGTCCGAGTCGAAGTGCTCAACGGAAAGTACCTCTACGCCATCAAGGTCCACATCACGGGCGAGACATTCGACCTGTGTCCCGCAGACATCTGCCGGACCACAACCGGAACCGACTTGAACCGTGGAGCCTGCGCCATAGACGCCCCCAAAACCGGCATCACGGTTGAAGGCTACACGCCACCGGCGGACGCTATCCGCGACGTCGAGACCATCATGCAGCACTCCGGCATCGACATCGGCGGCGTCGAATACATCACCGACAGCCGCGACGGCCAGCGCTACTACTACGACACCAACGCTCTCTCGAACTTTGTTGCCGACGGCCCCAACGTCATCGGCTTCGATCCGTTCGCGAAGCTGGTTGATTGGCTGGAAGTCGAAGCAGGTATCACTGTCACCGTTTAACTTTGTCCCTCCGTACCCTGAGCGAGTCAAAGGTGTAAGGAATCTGCTTTTCGCTCGCAGTCGATCGAACGTCCGGGTAGCCCATTCGCCGCGCTTTGCGCGATGAGTGGGCCAGCTCTACATTCCACACCAGAACCGAGCACCACGAACCATGAATCTCAACCGCACGATCGGCAACATCCTCGGTTGTACCTCCATCGCGATAGCGCTATTTTTGTGGGCGTTTATCCTGTCGACAACTCAAGAAGAATTCACCAAAAATGTTTTCGACGTAGGCGGTGATCATGGAGGGATTATTGCCTTGTTCTTTCTCAGCCTGCTTCTGCCGCCCTTCGCAGCGTGGAAAAACTCAAAGCTCTGGCTCTTCATGCTGCTGAACCCGGTTGCATGGTTCGCGTTCCTCAAACTTCGCTTCTAATCGGCTTTTGCATTTAACTGTTTCCTGTCCACTGGAGTTCTATGCGCTACGGATTCTGGCTCCCCGTCTTTGGCGGTTGGCTTCGCAACGTCGAAGACGAACAAATGCCCCCCACCTGGGACTACGTCCGCGATCTGACGATCAAGGCCGAGGCCCTCGGTTACGACTGCACCCTGATCGCCGAGCTCAACCTCAACGACATCAAGGGCCCCGAGTCGGACTCGCTCGACGCCTGGTCGACGACCGCCGCGCTTGCGGCTGTGACGACCAGGATTGAGCTGATGGCCGCCGTCCGCCCGAACTACCACAACCCCGCGCTGCTCGCGAAACAGGCTGCCAATATCGACCGCATCAGCGGCGGACGCCTCACGCTCAACGTCGTCAGCTCGTGGTGGGCAGACGAAGCGAAGAAATACGGCGCTCCCTTCGACGTCCACGACGACCGCTACGCGCGCACATCCGAGTGGCTCGACGTGCTCAGCAGTTGTTGGGCGCAGCAGCACACCACGCACGAAGGCCGCTTCTATAAGATCGACGACAACATCCTCTCGCCCAAGCCATTCCCGCACCGCACTTACTCCGGCGCGCTTACAACAGATGTGTCATCTCGACCGGAGCGGAGCGCAGTGGAGAGACCTGCTTCTGAAGCAGTGGCGACAACCCGTCCCACGCTCTACGCCGGCGGCGAATCGGAAACCGCCAAGAACCTTATCGCAGCGAAATGCGACGCCTACCTCATGCACGGCGACGACCCCACCACCATCGCCGCCAAGGTCGCCGACATGCGCGAACGCCGCGAAAAGGCCGGCCTCCCGCCGATGACCTTCGGCGTCACCGGTTACACTATCGTCCGCGACTCGGAAGCCGAAGCCGAAAAAGAAGTCGAGCGCATCACCGACGTGCAACAGTCGGCGAAAGGCTTCGCGAACTACCAGCAGTGGATCACCGGCTCGCAGTTGGAAAAGAAAATCTCCCTGCGCGACTACTCTGTGTCGAACCGTGGCTTGCAGTCAGGCATGGTCGGCACACCGGAGCAAGTCCGCCAGCGTATAGCCGACTTCGAAGGCGCCGGCTGCTCCCTTGTACTGCTGCAGTCTTCTCCGCAGCACACCGAGATGGAACGGTTCGCCAAACAGGTCATGCAACGGGCATGAGTACAAGCGGCATTCGTTCGCACTTGCAACATGACCACGCACAGTCGTAGTCTTCTCCCCATGAAGATGGACCGCCGCCGCTTCCTCGTCACATCTGCTGCTACCGCCGTCAGTCTCAAGGCGCTGGCCCAGACTCCCGCTTCTGCGACAGCCACGCTCACGCTGCACACCGACAAGGCCGGCCCAACCATCCCTGCCAACTTCGTCGGCCTCAGCTACGAAACGCAGCAGCTCTCCGACCCCGACTTCTTCTCTGCCCGAAACACTGGCCTGGTCGCGCAGTTCCGCGCACTCGCGCCCCACGGCGTCCTGCGCATCGGCGGCAATACCTCCGACGTCGGCTGGTGGAAAGCCACACCCACATCGAAGCAGCCGCCACTCCCCGCCAAAGTCGTCATCGTCCCACTGCGGCCCGACGAGCGCGCGTTCCAGGAACTCGCTTACGCCGTCACGCCGGAAGCCATCCGTAACCTCCGCGCATTCCTCGACGCTACCGGCTGGACCTGCCTCTACGGCATCAACCTCGGCACCAGCACACCTGAGCGCGCCGCTGAAGAAGCCGCGTTCGTCGCAAAAACCCTCGGCGCCAAACTCGAATACTTCCAGCTCGGCAATGAACCCGATATCTTCTACAACCGGTTCCGCGTAAAAGCCAATTGGACAGCCGAAGTCTATCTGGATGAGTGGCTGGCCTCCGCGAACGCCGTCCGCGCCCGTGTGCCCAATGCACGTTTCGGGCTGCCCGACACCAGCGGCAACCCGCAGTGGTCCAGCGTCATCAGCGACCGACTTTCGTCGATGAAGGAGCATCCCGAGATCGCCGCCATCTCGCATCACTACTACTTCACCGGGCCACCTTCCAATCCCAACGCGACACTCGACCGACTCCTTCACCCCAACCCCAAGGTTCAGCAAACCGCCGAAACCACCCGCGCCGCCGCGCTGAAAATCGGCACAAAGTACCGCATGACCGAAGGCAACACCTGCTACCGCGGCGGCAAGCCCGGCTTCTCCGATGTCTTCGGCGCGGCGCTGTGGGCCGCGGACTACCTGCTCACGCTCGCGTCGCTTGGCTACGCGGGCGTCAACCTCCACGGCGGCAGCGGCAAAGCGGTCGCCGACTCTCTCGGCGGCACGCTGCCTGGCGAACTCCTCATGCCCGACCCCCGGGCCCCGCACCCGCGCCCTTTCTACACACCCATCGCGGAGATCGACGGCAAGTACGTCGCCGAGCCGGTGTTCTACGGCATGCTGTTCGCGCAACAGTTTGCCGGCGCCACCATCATCCCCATCGACTTCAACCCTGGCGCGGTCAACGCCACAGCCTTCGCCGCCAAGCTTCCCACCGGGCAAGTCGTCATCGCCATCATCAACAAGGATGACACCCACAGCGTCAACATTAACGTTCCCTACTACAGTCTTGCGCGTGTGCTCTCAGGCGCGGGTCTCGATGCGAAGACGGTGCGCTTCGACGAACCCGACACGTTCCGCGAAGCCTCAACCGTGCGCCCCGGGACCGCGATACTCCTGCAATCTGTCCGCGAGTAGGCGTTGGGATAGCACTCCTTCGCACCACCCAAACCGTGTCATCTCGACCGAAGCATCGCGCTTTTTGCGATGCGCAGTGGAGAGACCTGCTTCTCATAACGAGTCACGATCCAGACACTTACGGGTCAAAATCGAATATCGCCATCTACCCCACAAGTTGAATCCCCATCCCCCACATCCCCAGCTACACTCGTAGCTATGTGCGGAATCGTTGGATACATTGGACCTAAGTCAGTCGTGCCTGTCATCATGGAAGGCCTTGCGCGTCTCGAATACCGTGGCTACGACAGCGCCGGCATAGCCGTCGCCGGTGGCGAAGCCAACGAGCTGCAACTCCGCCGCGCTCCCGGCAAGCTGCGCAACCTCGCCGAAGTGCTGACCACCAACCCGGTCCACGGCACCTACGGCATTGGACACACCCGCTGGGCCACGCACGGCCGTCCCACCGAAGAAAACGCCCACCCCCACCGCGATGGCACGGGCTCGCTCGTCGTCGTGCATAACGGCATCGTCGAAAACTACCTCTCGCTCAAGAACGCCATGATGGCCAAGGGCCACAAGTTCATGTCCGAAACGGACACAGAGATCATCGCCCACGTCATCCAGGAAGAGTTCGAGCTTGCTGCCGCCGCATTGTCATCCCGCAGCGCAGCGGAGGGATCTGCTTCACCGGCGGCGGCGCCACCGAAGCCGAAGCGCGACTACGGCTTCGAGATCCGCATGTTCGCCGGCGACGACAGCGAGTCCGAGTCCGTCATCAGCGAAGAAAGCTCCACCCTCACCACCACGACGGACGCCGCCGACACCAACGAGTCCATCGCCGTGCTCGACGAAAAGCGCGGCACGCCCGACCCCGTCATCTCGCTCGAAGAAGCTGTCCGCCGCGCCGTCAAGCGGCTCACCGGGGCCTTCGCTATCGGCGTGCTCTCCTCGCATTCGCCCAACAAGATGGTTGTCGCGCGGCTTGGTCCACCCATTGTCCTCGGCCTGGGCGACGGCGAGTTCTTCCTCGCCTCCGACGTCCCCGGCATCCTGCATCACACGCGCGACATTTACTTCCTCGAAGACCACGAAGTCGCCACCCTCACCACCGGCGGCATCGTCCTCACGGACTTCGACGGCAAGCCCAAAACGCTCCATCCGCAGCGCATCACCTGGGACCCCATCCAGGCCGAAAAGGCCGGGTACAAGCACTTCATGCTCAAGGAAATCAACGAGCAGCCGCGCGCCGTCCGCGACACCACCCTCGGCCGCGTCTCGCTCGAAACCGGCAAAGTCTTCCTGCCCGACATGACGATTACGCCTGAGGAGTTCCGCGCGGCTACCGGCATCACCATCGCCGCCTGCGGCACGAGCTGGCACGCCGGCCTCGCGGGGAAGTTCATGATCGAGCGACTCGCGCGCCTGCCGGTCGATGTGGACTACGCCAGCGAGTACCGCTATCGCGACCCGATCCCGTCCCCCACCGACATTGGCCTGCTCATCACGCAATCGGGCGAAACCGCCGACACCATCGCCGCCCAGGCCGAGCTAATCCATAAGGGATCGAAGACGCTGGCGATCTGCAACGTCGTCGGCGCGGCCGTCACGCGCAAGGCTGCCGGAACGATCACCACCAACGCCGGCCCTGAGATCGGCGTTGCCAGCACCAAGGCCTTCACCGCGCAGCTCACCGCGC